>Ga0307379_10004635_pt1 | contig 19539 bp, 19 predicted proteins | sample UN2MG_FD_202237 | JGI IMG/M metagenome (GOLD analysis project Ga0307379, IMG submission 202237) | Soil microbial communities from Risofladan, Vaasa, Finland - UN-2 | ecosystem: Environmental > Terrestrial > Soil > Coastal area > Acid sulfate soil | place: Finland: Risofladan, Vaasa | collected... | reverse complement strand
GTGGATATAATCCAGATTTCTTTCTGGCTCCCGGTACACCGAGGCATTTCGGCCGCTTGTGTGGCTGGCAGTCATCTCCACTTTGCTCAGAAAAGCATATTTAGCTCCGTACAACGCTTGGATGATCTCGGGTAGCATGTCCTCAGCCCAGTTTCTATGGAAACGGCAGAATCCCAAATTGTCTACAATCAGCTCTTGTCTGAAGCGCTCAGCGTTCATTTGGCCAAGCGTTCGTGGGGGAACGAAGTCACTCCCGTAATACTCATAGTATATAGTACTTGCCCATGATAGCCCTCGGTGAGAGCACCCCGGGAGTCCAGTACTGATTCGGTACCATCCAGCCCCCGCGAGCGTAGGCGTTGTACACGAATCGATCCAGTACATCTTTCCCCTTGCCTCGGGCGAGGCGGGGGGCAACTTTTCGGGCTCCCAGCGAGAAATCTATAGGGTTTTTGTGCTGAATAATGCTGTCCAGTAGCTCAAACCCCAATTCAGCGTTCTGCATCGAATCCGTGTCAATACGAAATCCGGAAAATGCAAAAACTGGAAGCCTAGTCACACCGAGCTCTTCAGGGAGTAGCAACTTCGCGTCCAGGCATTCCATCAGCCAGCCAAGGACCCCGCCGATTGAGATAGCGTCAAATCCATAGCGGTCAGCATGGTGGTTGAGTTTTTCCGCTGCCCGCTGGTCGAATATCCCACATAGTGGGCCCATCACCTGGTAAGGTTCATAATCCTTTTTGAACTGTCCATGCATCTTCTTACACACTGCCGCACAAGGCTCTCCGCAGGTGCGCTGTTGCTTGCCCTGGATCGTCTCTTCGTTGAACTGTTTCAGGTAGTGATTGATTATGAACTGTTCCTGAAGACTCCGACGCTCAGGTTCCTCCATATAGATTGATCGATAATTGAAAGCCAAACGACGGCCGCCCATGCCAGAGTAGTTGACCCCAAAAGTACCACCGGTCCCGAACTTAGGGTGAAGCGATATTTGGCAGTTGCCTCATAATCCTTGGCGGCTAGTTTCTGGTTGTATTTGTCCCGAAACCATTGGTCGGCTACGCTTCTATCCCGAAAGTCTTCTTCGATGAATGTCCCACCGTATATAATCGCTGCGATTCCGTGTTGCTGGAGAAGCTTACTACCAAATCCTCCTCGGCCGGCCCAGGTGTCTACATATGTCAGTTTCCCGTTACGAATCGGTACGGAACCGATCGCTCCTATATCGGTAGCCTTAGCTGCCGGTCCTACAGCTAATATTCTTGGATCATTTTCATACCTGTCACGAAATACTCATATACATGGTTCATCAGTCCGTAGACTCCACCCAGCCCTTGCGACCAAATACGATCCAGATCAATCGGAACGAGTTCGACCTCGATCTCTTCCCCATGTTTCCGATTTAGATAGAGGATTGAATAACTGTCACAGGAGCCGACGATCGAGAGCATGTTGATTCCCAGGTTGTTGAAGACGAGACCAGCGCCGCCCATGGAGGAGATGAAAAAGCCGCTCCAGCAGGGTGAAAACCCGGTTACGATTATGCGATTGCAGCCAGGAAAGATGGAGCCAGCCAGCAAACCAACTCCTAAGTTCAAACTGTTCAATCGACCTGACAGGTGGAGTCCCAGGTCAACAGGACCAAAAAAAGTCTCCCAGCTTGTATCGATCGATCCTGTAGAAACCGGTGTGTGCATCTATAAGAAGAACTTTGAGCTGAGCGTTCATCGGTTACTTCGCCTCCGTTTCGGATTTTTTCGCGTTCTCCCCCTTCGCCCTCCGAATAAGGTCGCACCTGCCGGCCAGACCGATGATGATCACCCCCATGCCGATCATACTGAGGCTGGGGATTTTGCTGATTTCCAGAATGATCACTTCCCTGGCAATGGCCATGATTCTCACCAGTAGGACTATCTCGACCCGGATCTCATTGTTTGTGACGTATGCTTTATTGGTCTCGAACACCTCGATCCCGATGAGGATGAGTAGGAAGAACCCGAAAATATCCATAAGTTTGAAAATGCTGAGCAACGACCCTCGGGCCGTCGAGATGTCAGTGACGATCATCCAGCCCAAGCCCACAATCGATATAGCAACAACCACGGCCATGAGAGCAATTAGGATAACGGCGATAGCAAACTCGAATTTTTAAGAAACTTCAGCATACTCCTCTCCGTATCGTTGCTATTGTAACCATTACCTGCTACCAAGGATAGCTACTGGACTGATCCATTACCATACGATAAAATGGCAATCTCTTTTCTGAAACAGCTCTATTCGGGCGCAAACCCAAACAAACACTGCCAAAGTTGTTCTGGAAATGCTTTTAGCCTTTCTACTACCAGAACCTCAGTAACCAAGGACGGCTGCTGAAGTTTTGGTCTTCGCGACGGCTGAAAACTTCTCTGTTCTCAGCCCCTGGGCAGTGGGAATCTTCCATCACCCAGATTCTTCCTCAGAAATGTCCACCCCTGGGGTCATTCAGCGGGACAGGGCTCTGTTCACTACCTCCAGCAGCTCTTGGCGGCTGAACGGCTTGAGCAGAGAACCCTGGGCACCCAGGAGCCGAGCGGCCTGCAGAAACTTCTGTCCCACCGAGTGTCCCGACATAACGATCATGGGAATGCTGGGACTGCTCCTGTGAAGCGCACGGAGAAACTCGATTGCATCCATGCCGGACATGACGATGTCGGTAACGATCACATCAGGAACGTGCTCCGCAAGATGCCGTAATCCTTGCTCACCGTCATCAGCCAAGTGCACAATGTATCTCTGTTCGCTCAGGAGATGGTACATGAGTTGCAGCAGCTGAGGATCATCATCAATTACCAGCACTTTTTGACTTTCGTCTTGGTTCATGCAGCTTCCCCTCCCGTTTCTTCCTGGCCCACTGTCCACTGTTTCTCGGGAATTGAAAAAAACACCTCAACGATCCGTGGATCGAACTGAGCTTCCGACAAACGCCTCAGCTCGTCGTGTACCGCATCGAAGGGCAGAGCCTTGCGGTAGGGCCGATCGCTGGTCATGGCGTCAATGGTGTCGGCCACTGCGAACAACCGGGCCGACAGCGGGATCTGCTCGCCCTTCAAGCCTTGGGGATAACCGCTTCCGTCGAAGCTCTCGTGGTGATAGAGCACCCACTCAGAGGCTCCTTGCAGAAACCGCACTCCGCTCAACCGCCGGTAGCCCAGTTCAGGGTGCTTGCGGATGACTGCAAGATGTACCGGCCGGAGCTCCAAAGCGGCTGCTGAGAACTGGGCCTATGACCAGATTCGATTGGGGTTGGTGAATTAGAAATTAAAACACGCTCTTTCTTCCCCATTTCAAGAATGAAAAAAAACAACGATCTCTGTTGAGAAAAACGAAAATTGGTTGATCCTTCAGAAAACCAGTTCCTGCCTGTTACCACCAATCGGGCACTTTCGGTCTTGAAAGTCAGGTTACAAGAGGACTGCACCGGCTTGGCTAAATCCTTAGTAACCAAGCCGTGCATATCACCAAGCTGAAAGAAGAAAGCACGGAAAAGGGAATTTTGTCAGTGGAGGAAGACCAAAGCACTCGTCTTTGCGGGGAAATCCTCTGGAGAATGGATACTTCCTCCTTCTACATAGCACCCCTACTGTACGCCGGCTCGCAGGTCGCATTAAGAAAATGCAGTTGCCTGCCTGCCAAGATTGAAGTAAATTTCTCTTGTTCATTAGTGTTCTTCTCTTGGAGTATGCGGATAGATGAAGAGTAATCCTGGCTGCTGTCCGGTCCCGGACAGCCAAAAAAGTTACCCGAAATACATATCCCAGTAGAATTATCAGGGAGGAAGAGACAATGGCAAAACAGCTGCTGTACGATCAAAGTGCGCGCAGTGCACTCATGACGGGGATTCGTATCGTGGCAGACGCGGTGCGAGTCACCTTGGGTCCCAAGGGCCGCAATGTGGTTCTTGGCAAAAAATGGGGGGCACCGGTCGTAACCAACGACGGGGTTACCATAGCCAAAGAGCTGGAGTTCAAGGAACCCTTTGAGAACATGGGAGCACAGTTGATCAAAGAGGTGGCCCAGAAAACCAACGATGTGGCAGGTGATGGTACCACCACAGCCACAGTGCTGGCTTACTCGATGATGCGCGAGGGTGTAAAAAGCGTGGCCGCGGGGCACGATCCGATGATGATCAAACGGGGGATTGCCACAGCGGTCGAATTGGCCGTGGCTGAAATCAAAAAACAGGCCAAGAAGCTCAAAGGGCGGGAAGAGATCGCCCAGGTGGCTACTGTTTCCTCAGGTAACGATCGGGAGATCGGCGCTCTCATAGCCGACGCCATGGAGAAGGTCGGCCGGGGCGGGGTCATCACCGTGGAGGAATCCAAGTCCATGGAAACCAGTCTGGAGCTCGTAGAGGGTATGGAGTTCGATCGGGGCTATCTCTCCCCGTACTTCATCACCGATCGCCAGACCCTCCGGTGCGAGCTTGAAGACTGCTATATCTTCACTTACGACAAGAAGCTTTCCGCCATGAAGGATCTGCTGCCCTTGCTCGAAAAAGTGTCCAAAGCCGGAAAACCGATCCTGCTCATTACGGAGGACGTGGAAGGTGAGGCGCTGGCCACCCTGGTTGTGAATCACCTGCGGGGCACACTGAAGGCCTGCGCAGTCAAAGCCCCGGGATACGGGGACCGTCGCAAGGCCATGCTGGAGGATATCGCCGTGATCGCCGGGGGACAGGTCATCTCCGAAGAGCTTGGACTCAAAGTGGAGAGTATCGAACTGTCCCAGCTGGGAAGAGCCAGGCTGGTACGAGTGGACAAGGAAAACACCACCATTGTTGAAGGAGCCGGGGATTCGAAGAGCATAAAAGGTCGTATCAACCAGATCAAGGTGCAGATCGAGGAAACCACCTCGGACTACGACCGGGAAAAGCTGCTGGAACGGAAGGCGAAGCTGTCCGGCGGAGTAGCGGTCATCAAAGTGGGAGCTCCTACGGAAGTGGAGCTGAAGGAAAAGAAGCATCGCGTAGAAGACGCCCTCGCCGCCACCCGGGCTGCTGTCGAGGAGGGGATCGTACCCGGAGGTGGAGTCACCTATATCCAGGCCATCAAGGCTCTGGACAGGCAGAACCTCTCAGATGGTGCTCAATCCGAGAAGGTGGGCTTCCAGATCGTTAAGCGCGCCCTCGAGGAACCTCTGCGGCAGATCGCCCGCAACGCCGGGATTGACGATGCGGTTGCTGCCGAACGGGTCCGAACGGCCAAAGCGGGAATCGGCTTCGACGCCGAGAAGATGATCTGGACGGATATGGTGCAGGCGGGCATCATCGATCCGGTCAAGGTCACTCGTTCGGCACTGCAGAACGCCGCCTCGGTTTCAGGGATGATGCTGACCACAGAGTGCGTCATTGCCGACTTGCCTAAAAAGGAGAAAACCGCAGCGCCCCTATCGCCGGATTATGAGGACATGGATGAGTACTAAGGACTGGACTCGGGGGAACGAGCCCCGGGCGCATACACTGGGAAAAGTGCAAAGTTTGACACGCGAGGAGGTGAATCATGGAGACAATAGTTGAACTCATCTTGCGCGATATCGAGGACGACATCTCGATCAACGCCCATCGGGTGAACGTTGAACTGTCGGGCAAAGGCTTCCTGAAAACCAAAAAGTCGGTACGGCTGTTCGGAAGCGTGGACTCCAAGATGGATAAGGAAAAAGTGAAACGGATTGCCGAGCACCATGCAGGCGCTCAGTACCAGGTGCTGGACGAGCTTACAGTAAAGTCCCCCGGTTAGTTGACCCCCTGCGCACCCGGAGCTGGCCGGCTGGCCTTGAAGTATCGGACTGACTTTATCCTTAAAACCAGCGGGTTAAAAAGGCTTTTATTGGTCCTTTCGCTTTGACCATGATGAGGGGTTTTGTGCAACGTTTAGCGACCTTTTCGGGTATAGTACCCATGACTACCCGCCGCCAAAAAGCTTCTCGGGATGCACCAATGACAACCAGATCGGAATCAGAGGTTTGCTGTAGAATGGTTTTTGCGGGATTTGACGATTCAATAACTTTCGATTCCAGGATGTCTCTTTGGAAGTTAATCTCCGAGCAGATTGAGTCCAAACAGTCATCTAGGTGAAATTGCGGTGTTCTTGGTTGCCTGACATGCAGGCATACTATGCGACCATCGTTTTTCTCTACCATCAATCCGGCAATTTCGAGGGCCAACGATGAATTATGCCCTCCCGCCAGAGGTACAAGCACACGCTTAAACGGCTGATTCTCCATATTTCTAAACACCACTACATCACATGGCGCTTTTTCTAGAACTGGGTCAATGGTACTGCCGAAGATAAACCCTCTTCGGCGTGTCTGACGATTCCAGTTCATTACGATGAGATTTGCATCACGTTCTCGGGCAGCGCTTAGAATGCCTCGAGCGGTGTTACGGCAGTATCGGATAGAACTATCAATGAAGAAACGAGAAGACAGGTAAAGTATAGCTTCTGCAATCGCCTCCTTTCCCGGAAGAGTGTATCGCGCCGCATCGGAAAGAGGCACTTGGTCCGGCATGGTCACCATGTTCAAGAGTTCCACCGCGCCATTCTTCGCCTTTGTCAGAACCATGACCTGGCGAACGATCCCCAGGACATCTTCGATATCTTCTACCGGAACAAGAACGAGGTATCTTTCACGTTCTGGAGTGTATGCTTTTTCCAATGTGAGAATCTCCTCACGGATCGGAAGGGTTCGAGTTCGGGAATAGGTAAAATAGATCAGAAGCCCGAGTCCCACCCACGAGGGGGCGATGATCCAGGCTACGTAGCTCACATCGATGATAAAAACTGCAAGCACAATCTGCATAACGATCGCTACGGCCGGAATGAAGGGGAAAAACGGCATCAGATAACCGTAGTGGAGCTCATCGGCCATTCGTCTGCGCATGCGGATCACGCTTAGATTGGCAAGTAAAAACATGAAGAGGAACATGATGCTCGCCCCTGAGGCGATATCTAAAATGGGTAGAAAGATGAATGTCGCAATGATAATAGACGTGCACAGAATCGCAATATGGGGGGTTTTTCGTTTTGAAGAGATGCTGCCGATCAACGGTGGAAGCATGTGATCTCGCCCGAGAGCGTAGGAGGCACGGGCCGCGCTGTAGATGGTGGCGTTAAGAGCAGACGTCGAAGCAAAGATGACGATTACAACCGCTACGAGATTTCCGTAAGGAATAATTTGCTCCACCGCCGCACCGAATCCTTTTTCTCCAAAAGAACCGAGCCATTCCCAGGCAGGCATATTCACATCCTTGATGCCGGTGATCAAGGCAAAAGCTACCAACATGTATACAACAGTTACGATTAGGATCGAATAAATGATGGCTTTGGGAAGATTCCTCCTTGGATTCACAGCTTCGTCTCCGGCCTGAGCAATCACTTCGTATCCCTCAAAGGCAATAAATTCGAACCCCATGCAGACCAGAACCGCTGAGGCTCCGTGGGGAATGAAAGGCTGAAAGTTGAGGACCCGCGAGGGATCGGATACAACGACAACGATACCCACGGCGCCAATAAATCCAAGTGTCAGGGTTTGTCCCAATGTTAAAAAGCTTTCCAACTTACCTGTAGCGGATACACCCCTGTAATTGATGTAGATGAAGAGGATCGCCAGGACGAATGCCAATCCACGCTCTCGGAGGAAGATGGGAATGGGGAGCCAGTTCAACAGGCCAAGCAGATCCAGGTAGTGCAGTGTGTACTCAGAGAAAACAACCGCGTAAAGACTGCCGGCAACAGAGGAAGCAAACCAGGATATCCAGCCGGCGGTAAATCCTATTCCGCGGCCGAAAGCAATTCGGGCGAAGTTGTAAATACTTCCCGCCTTTGGCAAGGCAGAGCTCATCTCTGCATAAGCCATACCGGTGAAAAGAGCTATGAGTCCATTCAGAGAGAACGCAAGGAGCGTGCCGCCGGGGCCGGAAATACGCACAGAATGTCCCATCCCCAGCACAGCACCGGCTCCGATCATCATTCCTACACCCATCATGGTGAGCTGAAAGAGGCTTAACTCCCGGGAGAGGGTGCTAACAGTTGTCTCACGCCGCCTGTCTGTGCGTTTCATCTCTTTCGGTGTTTTATTATCTTGGTGAATTTCACGATTTCTCTGTATGACGTTGTCCGGCGTCGATGAATCTTCTCAATGATTTTCAAGTTCCAGACAACGAGTGCTATCAATGTCAAAGTCGCTATTGTAACGATCCCAAAACCTATAATTGTGATGAGTTCCATGTGGTATCTTTTTCAGTATGTTTACACGGCTGCAACTCTGTGTCAAACAAGTAACGATGAAAGTAAAAGTTCTTTACGGAAATAGGCAAATTTCACCAGATAGAAGAGACACTTCATCATTTGGAGATCGCCTGCCTGACCAGAGTGTCCAGATGAAAAAATCGGGCAAGCAGGAAAAGCCCCGCAGTTAAAAGCCCTGAAACCGGGACTGTAATCAGCCAGGATCCGAAGATATCCCGGGTGACTCTGCGGTTTATGGAGCCCAAACCACAGGCCATACCAACGCCGAGGATGGCACCCACGATGGTATGGGTGGTGGAAACAGGCAGCTTAAGCAGGCTGCATCCGAGGACGGTGACGGCAGTGGCTATGTCAGCGGCTACTCCACGAGAGTAGAAATCTTGTTATTTGTCACCGAACAAAATTGATGGCAACGCAGAGACATAAAAAGGCTGTCCCGCAAGAGGACAGCCTTTTTATGCGCACAATTGAATTGTAGGAAGATCGAGGTGCACCGACCAGACACCCCAATCCTAGGTAAGCTTGTAGCTCGAGACTACCAGCGGTTGCGAGAACCGCCGCGGTCGCCACCGCCGCCACCGCCGCGAGGGCGGTCTTCTCGTGGCCTGCTCATGTTCACGGTCAAGCTGCGCCCTTCGAGTTCCGTTCCATTGAGAGAATCAATGGCTGTCTGGCACTCTTCCGGGGTGCTCATCTCGACGAAGCCGAAGCCCCGCGAGCGATCCGTGTACCTGTCCGTGATTACTTTGGCGGATTCAACAGTACCGTGAGGCGCGAAAAGCTCTTGGAGCTGCTCATCCGTTATCGAGTACGGCAGGCCGCCGACATAGAGTTTTTTGTTCATCTTCTCCTCCTAGTGAGTGTTCCTGTCATCGCCCTTTGATACTCACCGTGAGAGAAGCAAAACAAGGTAGGATTCACACCTGATACCACTGTCTGGTCGGTTGTTTCTTACGGTGTAATATGCAAGGTCAACACCATCGGGCTTGTTTTTTTTCTTTATTTTGACTTCAGCAAGCCCTTTCTGAAGATCACCAGATAAAACTACACAATTTCTTCGTTGTAGTCAACTATACGAACACAGTGCTTGTCCTCCCTGCTGGTCGCCTTAACCCCATTGAACTTTCCCCGGATTATCTGCTACGGTTGGGCAGGAGAAAGAGTGAAGATGAAAGAATACAAGATGCCTCATCCCAACCATGAGAATCACCTCTGCTATCTAGAGAATATCGGCTATATCCAGGAGTTTCCTGAAGTGTATAAGGACCTGGTGAAGCGGGGTAAATTCTACTGCAAAGTTTGCGGCCGAGTCGCCAAGAGCCAAGAGAACCTCTGCATACCTGAAAAATTGTAATTACTCTACAGCGGGCTATTCAAACGTAGCCACGATCCCCGATTCTATGATTCGTCTGTCCCGTGTCATCAAGGTTGCCCCTGTTACCTGAGCCGAGGCAACGATGATACGGTCCGCCGGATCGCGGTGAAAGGTTTCCGGCAGTGCGGCGACTGCAGCAGCGATCGCGGCTGAAATCCCTACCCCACGGACAAGCGGAGGCGCCGCTGCCCTTTCCAGCCATTCCCGCAGGGGAAGATCCAGAGAAATCCTGCCGAGATTGTACAGGGTAGCTATCTCCCACAGACTGATATCCGAAAGCAAAAGAGGATTCTCCGCCGATGCCTCTTCGATTGTTCGTTGCTCCGAAACCGCCAGATCCGAACTTCCACTGAACCAGTACAGCAGGATATGGGTGTCTAGAAGTAAAGTCAATTTCATTGCCCTTCTGCTTCCCACACTTCCGGGTTGAGAACCGGTTGTAGGATATCACCGCGGATCTGAACAGTACCGATCAGGGTTTCTTGAGGATAGGTCTCCTTTCGCGGGACAGGCGGTACAAGCTGGGCAACGGGTTTGCCCCGTTTCAAGATTGTAACTATCTCCCCTGTCCGCTTCACTTCGTCAAGAATGGCCAGGCATTTCGCCTTGAACTCAGAAGCGTTGATTGTCCTCATATGACCAGTTTAAATGACCAGTCAATTTTTGTCAATCGAAAATAATAGTTCAGATCCACTTCTTGGTAAAAGCACTCAAGCCTTTGGAAGCCTTGGCCAGCACCAGGGGTGTAACGCACTGCCTGGCGATCTGTTCGGCTACGGTGGGAACTCCTACCTGACGGAGGAACGATCCTGCCAGTCCCAGTACGACCAGATCGTGCTTCTCCGCCTCCTGCAGCACCGCCTTGACAGGATCCATCGGCGGCGTACCTTTCAACTGGACCTTGACCGGTTGGTGCTCGACCCGACGCAGCAGTCTGTCCAGGTACCGCTCCTCCGACCACATACCTCTCTGCTTGTTTGCCGCCCCCCGTACAGGCATGGCCGTGATTACCCCGTCTTTCTCCTGGGCCATCCGCTCCGCCGTGTCCAGAGCAAAGGCATCGTTGGCTTCACCGAACAGAGGAACCAGGATATTCCTGAAAGTTTTACTGCCGCAATCCTTCAAGATCACGATATCGCAGGGGGCGCGGGAAATCACCGGGTCCAGGGTACTTCCGATCCGAAAGCGCCTGTCCCGGCCCTCCCCGTGCCAGCCCATGATCAACAGGCCGATCTTCTTCTCCCGCACGGCGCTGGTGATTCCCCGTGCGATATTGCGGCAGTAGCGAAAGGTCGTGGTCACGGGGAAACGCTGAACCAGGTACAGCATGGCCTCTACGATGCCCTCCCGTCCCTCGGTCATATACTTCTCCGCATCGCTCAAAGCCACCTGGTCCGGAACAGGCACCATGTGCAGCAGCTTGATCTGCGAAGGCCGGGATCTGCCTATCTTGTTGGTGTTCCAGGCCAGGGACAAAGCAGTCTCCGGATTGGCCACCGGCACCATGATCCTGTATTCGTCTCCCTCGGGAGCCTCTACCTCTTCGAGGACGCGGATCTCGCTTTCTGCGGGCAGCGCCCGGCTGCGGGAATAAAATCTGTAGATAAACAAGCCGGCGAGGATCCAGGCGGGAGCAACGATCAGGGCGATCAGGCTCATGTGTCTGAGCTCCGCAGCCAGCACCACCTGCACGGAGATGGCCAACATGGGCACGATGGGAAACAGGGGCGTCAGATATCCGTACTGCAGCTCGTCACTCATGTTGAGACGGATCTTGATGACGCAGAGGTTCACCAGGAAGAAGAGGAAGAGGAACATCATACTCGCGCTCGAAGCCACATCCATCGTCGGCAGGACCGTAGCCACCACTAGTACAATGAATCCCGTGGCCAGGAGAGCAAACCAAGGGGTCTTTCTACGTTTGGAGATTCTGGCGAACGGCTTCGGAAGCATCCGGTCCCTGCCGAGGGCGTAAGAGGCCCGGGTGGCGGAATAGATCGTGGCGTTGAGCGCCGAGGTCGAGGCGAAGATGACCGCCAGGGTAAGCAGGAAGTTACCGAAGGGGATCAGTCTGGCTACCGCCTCTCCAAAACCCCGCTCCCGGAAACTCCCGATCCACTGCCAGGGTTCACCGGTTACACCCGGAGAGCCCGCCTTTACCGAGATCACCGTGGCGAAGGCAACCACAACGTAGGTAATCCCCACGACGTAAACAGAGTACAGCATGGCCTTGGGCAGGTTCTTCTTCGGCTCGATGGCCTCATCCCCCGCTTGAGCGATCACCTCGAACCCTTCGAAGGCTACGTAGGTAAATCCCATGGTGATAAACAAAGGCGACCAGCCGAAGGGAAGAAAGGATTGAAAGTTCTGCAGACGAGAGGGGTCCCGAATCGCTACCACCACACCGACCACGCCGATCGCAATCAGAAACAGGGTCTGTCCTGCCGTCATGATTGCGCCGATCTTTCCCGTCTCCGATGCGCCGCGATAGTTGATATACAGGAAAAACAGGGCAATCAGTACGGCCACCGGCTTTACAAGAAGCGTGGGCACGGCCAGCCAGGACAAAAACCTGAGTTGTTCAAAGTAGCGAACCGTGTAGATGGCAAAGGTAATGGCGTACATGCTTCCTGCCACGCTCGAGGCAAACCACTCCATCCAACCGGCCAGGAAGCTCGTACCCCCGCCGAAGCCGATGCGGGCGAAGTTGTAGGCGCCGCCCGCCCTGGGAATGGCCGAGCTGAGCTCGGCATAAGACATAGCCGTGAAGAGGGCTAAAAGCGTGTTGAGGGCGAAGGTGAGAAGCAGCCCTCCGGGACCGGCGATGCGGATGGCATTTCCTATGCCCAAAAACACGCCGGCGCCGATCATCATGCCCAGACCCATCATGGTCAGGTGAAAGAGACTCAAGTCACGGGACAGCTCGGTTGTGACTATAGGTTTATCCATGCCTGTTCTTCATGATGTCGCGGTAGGTGGTGCGTTTCATGCGGGAAATCTTTTCGATCTGCCTGCGGCTGTAGAACACAAAGGCCGAAGAAGCACCCAGGCAGAACACGATGACCACGGCTCCAATGATGATATCCAACACTCCCTTACCCTCCCGCCTGAAATCAATTGAACATTATTAATAGGCCCGGCGCCTGTCAAGGCTAAGGAGCAGCATGGCTGGAATCCCCGGTATCAGAGAAAGCGCTCCATAAGCGAGGGGATGCTGGGTGCCTTACCCTTGGCGCTGTAGCGCTTGAGAGCGCTCTCGCGCAGATGCCGCAGCCGGGCATCCAAGACAGGTTTTTGGATGCTGTAGAACACCCCCGTGTAGACGGGATCGGTAGAGTAAGCCAGCTCCAGGGCCGCCGCCTTGTCGGTGAGAGGGTGACTCTCCGGCAGGGGCTCGGTCCGCTCCCTCAGCGCCTTCTGCTTGAGCACCGGAAAGGTTACACAGGGGGAGAGGATGTGAACGACGGAAAAACCGGGGTGCTGCATGGCTTTGGAAACCACCGCCGAGATTTCCTCGATCCGCAAACTGGTCGTACGGGCTACGAAGGAGACATCGTAGGCGAGAAGAATGGGAAGCACATCCAGGGCATCCTCGGGCGAGCCGTACGGAGAGGTCTTGGTAACGCAACCCCGCGGCGTGGTCGGGGAAGATTGGCCCTTGGTCAAACCGTAAGTATTGTTGTCCAGGATCAGGAAGGTTAGATCCACATTTTTGCGGGCCGCATGGGGCAGATGTCCTCCGCCGATGCCCAGGCTGTCTCCGTCTCCTCCTACAACTAGCACCTTCAGATCGGGGCGGGCCGTCTTCACTCCCGTAGCAATCGGCAGGGCTCGTCCGTGGGTCCCGTGCAGGGCATAGGTGTTGAGGTAGTGGGAAAAGCGCCCGGAACACCCGATCCCGGAAACAACGACCATCTTTTCCGCCGGAACCTTCAGGTTGCCGAGAGCTTTCTCCACCCCCCGGAGCACACCGTAGTTGCCGCAGCCGGAGCACCAAACAGGGCGGATCTGTTTCCTTCTATAGTTTGGCAATGCTGTACTCATCGATGATCCCTGCCACTTTCTCGATCCCCCGCAGGATCTCCTCCGGTGTTATGGGTATGCCTTCGCACTTGTGAAGCTCGATCGCCTTGGCTCCGAAGTGCCCCTTGATATGGTGGGCGAACTGCCCCGTGTAGTTTTCTTCTACTATAATGAGATGTTCCAGGCGAACGAGGAAGTTCGATATCTGCCGATGGGGCATCGGAGATAATGTGTGGGGGTGCATATGCCGCACATGGATGCCCCTCTCTTCAGCCAGATAGCGAGCCTCCCGAATCGCCCCGGCGGTCGAACCCCAGCCGAGAATCCCGATCTTGGCATCAGCCCGTCCCCAGATCTCAATCGGATTGGTGTCGAAGGAACGGGCGATTACCTCCATCTTGCGAAAACGCTTCCTGCTCATTTGCAGGTGGTTCTCCGGTGTATAGTCGGGCTTTCCGGATTCCGTATGTTCAAGGCCGGTGGCCAGATACTGGCCGCCCGGGGTCCCCGGTCGGGCTATAGGCGAGACTCCATCCGCGGTTATCCGGAAACGGCGGTAGTCTTCTAATTCCTTCGCCGTTGGTTCCGCTCTGTGGATCAGATTGATAAACTCAGGCTGGGGAATCTTGACCTTGGTGCGGGCGACGTGGCTGTCCAGCTGGATGATATGGGACAGATCGGGCATACGCACCGTAGCTTTCCGCAGACCGATCGATTGATCGGTGAGCATAATCACGGGAAGTTGGTACCGTTCGGCCAGGTTGAAGGCCCGGATCGTCTGGTAAAAGCTGTCCTCCACCGATGTGGGAGCAAGAACAATCCGGGGGGACTCTCCGGAGACACCGTAGATGGCCAGGTTCAGATCCGACTGCTCGGTCTTTGTAGGCAGTCCCGTGCTGGGCCCTCCCCGCTGTACGTCCACCAGTACCAGGGGAACTTCGATCATCGAGGCCAGGTTGAGTTGTTCCGTCATCAGCTGAAATCCAGGCCCGGATGTGGGCACGAGGGCTTTTTCTCCCGCAAAGGATGCACCGATGGCCGCCGATACAGCTGCGATCTCATCCTCCATCTGCAGAGCTCTGCCGTCTACCAGGGGAAACAGGCGGGTCAGAGTCTCGAAGATCGGCGTGGCCGGCGTAATGGGGTAGCTGGCGGTGAAGCGGCAGCCGGCAACCAAGGCGCCGAGGGCGATCGCCTCGTTTCCCGAAAGCAGCATAGACTGAGACCCCTTGGGCCTCAGATCGGCCATAAGCAGTATGCGCTGCCACCCCTGCTCGGCGGCGTAGGCGTATCCCGACTGAAGGGCTGCCAGGTTGCTCTTGACGACCTCCTCACCCTTGGATGCAAAGCGGTCGCGAACGAGGTATTCGAGGACCCTTTGTTCCATCTCGACCAGATGACCCAGTGCGCCGAGAGCAACGATGTTCTTTCCCAATACACTTCCCGTCGCCTCTTTGGACAGCTGCGTCAAAGGCAAGGCAAGAAGCGTGGCTTCCAGATCGGGAGGCAGCTGCACGGCTTGGGGATCGTAGACCAGGGTGCCGCCTTTTTTTAGCTCCTTGATCGTGCGGTCGAAGGCTTGTTGGTTGAACACCACCAGGCAGTCCAGTTTGCTTCCCAGGGAGTATATCGTCCAGTCCCGAACACGGATCTGCACCATGGCAAATCCACCCCGCATCTCCGCCGGGTAGGTTAGAAAAGTGAAGACGTGGTACTCGGTGCGGGCGGCGGCTCGGGCGAACAGCTCTCCGCAACTGATCACCCCTTCGCCTCCCTCTCCGGCGATCCGGAGGATGAAGTCAACCTCTGAATAAAAGGACTTCTTCCCAGTGCTCACGACTTACCACCTGTTCATTTCCCTTCCCCCACCCTTCCGATCGAAACGATCCGCCGATAGTCCTGTTTTTCCACTTCGAGAAGACCCAGGTTGTAGATTCTCTCCGTCAGGGTACGCCACCCCAAGTGGGCGCGAAACACCTCGGCGAAGATGGGCAATGCCTGCTCCAATTGCCCCGTGTTGGCCAGAGACACCCCGCACCAGAACCTGATCTCTTGACTGTCCGGGTACAGTTTTAGAGCATCTCCGTACTCTTGAAGAGCCCGCTTCTCATCTTCCGCCTCCAGGGCTAGGTCGCCCCGATTCATATGCTCGTAGGCCCGAAACACCCCGACCAGCCGACGCAGCTCCTCAACAGGCTCCTCATGATCTTCGACCCTCAGGTCGATCACCCTGTCTTTCCAGATCTCGCCGGAGCTCTCCCCCCGTACAATCAGGACGGCCGCCGATTGTTTGCCCCGCAGGTCCCCTCCGCAATCCTGAGCGGCTGCCAGCGCCTCGACCATCCGCTCCGCCAGTGGACCGGAGCTCTGCTCAAAAGCCTTTGCCATGGCCGGCCAGACCTCGTCATTTTCCATCAGGTTGGCCTGAACCGAATAGCCCTCGCCGATTCGATGCCCCGCCTCGGGGACACAGCGCCGCCCGGTGAAGGCGAAAGCTCGTCCATGGCGGTCGACCACCGCCAGTTGGCGCATCTCTCGGCCCACATCGGAGGCAACCAGCCGGTCCACAACCTGATCCGGACCTAATCCCTGTTTCAATAATTCCAATCCGCCGGGACCGAAGGAAGGATTCACGAAGGATTGAGTGACCACAGCCCCGACGCCCGCCTCGGCCCAGGGAACGGTCGAACCCACGGAGAACCAGTGGGACTGGACCGCGGCTCCGATTTCTCCTCGGTTCTTATCCGCAGCGACGATGGAATAGGTATGGACGGGGCGTATCGTTCGTATTCGCTCCACGGACACTCTCCCGATAGAGGGATATATAAGCCAATTCTAGCGTATCGACAGATCTTGGACAAGCTCGTATAGATTCTGGGATGATTCAATGGCGTTGGTACGCATAGATTTGCGTATCAGTTGACAAGGTCCGGGTGCAAGCCCCTCGCAGCGAGGCAAAATTCTTTGCTTCTCCGCGAAAAAAACACTACATTTTGGAAACGAATAATGCGCGCCAACCACGGGAAGATGACAAAACGAGAGTTTCAGGTAGAAAACGAATACCAGTACAATCGAAAAGGGCCGGTTAGGTGGGTCTTCTCGCACCTGATGCGCTACCCCCTTCTTCCTCTTGCTCTGATTGCAGGCGCGGTTGCCAACAACTTAGCTTACAGCTATATCCAGGTATTCGTCGGCAGAGCTTTCGATGTTATCCGGGTGCCGGGTTTCGAGCTCTCCGCCCTGGTTATTCCCGTAATCGCGATTTTGGTATCCGCCGCCGGTCAGGGAGTTACGGGGGTCATGCGGAACTTCGCCGTTGAGGTCCTCGCCCAGAAAGTCGAGAAAGATTCCCGGGAAGAATTGTACGCCAGTCTGCTGGGCAAAAGCCAGACCTTCCACAGCCGCCAGCGCATCGGCGATATCATGGCCCGGGCTACGAACGACGTTCACATGTTGAACATGATGTTCAGCCCGGGGGTGATGCTGATTATAGACTCCGCCCTAGCCTTGGTGGTGCCGGTGGTCATGATCGGGTTGATCGATCCCGCCCTCCTCCTCGTACCTCTGATCTTCACGGTGCTGTTGGCCGTCACAGTTGCAGACTACACCCGGCGACTCAAGCCCGTAAGCATCGCCCAGAGGGAACAGTTCGGTGTGATGAATGCCGGTATGACCGAAGCTGTGGCGGGGATCGAGGTGGTCAAAGCGAACGTACGGGAACGCTACGAGTGGGACAAGTTTACAGGCAACGCCCGGCGGTTCCGGGATTATTTCGTACGACAGGGCATCATCCAGGCCCGCTATCTGCCCATGTTGATGTTCAGCCTCTGCTGGGGCGCGGGGCTGTTTCACGCCCTGCTTCTCTGGCGAAGCGGAGCGGTGACCCTGGGCAACGTCGTCGCCTTTATGGGACTGTTTGGAACCCTGCGGTTTACCACCTTTATATCGATCTTCTCCTTCAACCTCGCACAGCTGGGAATGGCCAGCGCCGAACGAATCATCAACATGATCAACACGGAGACCGAGCTGGATGAAAATCGGGAAGGGGTGGATCAGGAAATCCGGGGCCAGGTGGTCTTCGACGGCGTGAGCTTCGGCTATAACGGCTCTCCCGTGCTCGAGAATATCAGTTTTCAGGCCCGCCCCGGGGAGACCGTAGCCATCGTGGGACAGACGGGAAGCGGAAAAACCACCCTGACCCGTCTGATCAACCGCATCTTCGATACCACCTCCGGGGCAGTGCTTATCGATGGTGTCAACGTGCAGGACTGGAGCCTGAAGGCTCTACGGTCTCAGATCTCCACAATTGAGCAGGATGTGTTCCTCTTCTCCCGTACGCTGAGCGAGAATATCTCCTTCGGGCAGGCCGAAGCCGGCCGGGAGGAGATTGAAGGAGCCGCTCGAGCAGCCCAAGCCGATGGCTTCATCAATTCCTTTCCTGAAGGTTACGAAACGGTGATCGGGGAGCGCGGGGTGACTCTCTCCGGCGGCCAGCGCCAGAGAATCGCCATTGCTCGGGCCTTCCTAACCAATCCCAAGATCCTGATCTTGGATGATTCCACCAGCGCCATCGATAGTGCTACCGAGGATCAAATCCAGCAGGCCATGCGCCGTATCTCGAGCGAACGCACGACCTTCATCATCACCCACAGGCTGAGCCAGATCCGGTGGGCTGACCGTATCCTGGTTCTGGACAAAGGTAAACTGATCGACCAGGGAAACCACGAGGAACTGCTGGAGCGCAGTGCCGAATACCGGCGGATCTTCTCCCGATACGAGAAAAGAGAGAACCATGCCCTTTCTACTTGACGGACTGGACACGGAAGATTACGACCGCAACTACAAGGACTCCGAGCTGCTTCGCCGTATCGCCGGTTATTTTCGTCCAGCCCGGAGACAGATGCTGCTGGCCTCTGCAATGCTGACCTTGAACTCCGCCGCGGGAACCGCCGGTCCCATCGTGATCGCCCGCGCGCTGGACCTGATAGTTGAAAACCCATCCACTCAGAATTTGCTCCTCCTCTCACTCGGCGTACTGCTTCTCGGTGTATTCGCCTGGAGTTTCAACTATGTCCGCCAGGTCGTATCGGCAAAGGTTGTTGGAAATATGGTTTTGAAATTGCGGGAGGATGTGTTTGACTCGGTTGTAGCCAACGACTTGTCATTTTTCGACGAACATCCCTCCGGCAAGATCGTCAGTCGGGTCACCTCGGATACCCAAGACTTCTCTAATGTGGTTACCCTCGTCCTGGACGTGGCCAGTCAGCTGCTACTGGTGGTGTTCTTGGCTGTCTGGCTGCTTTTTATCAACGCACGCCTGACTCTGCTGATCTTTGCCATGAGCCCGGTTGCCTTTGGTATCGCCCTGGCTTTCCGCCGCATCGCTCGCAGGGTAACCCGCGGGGCCAAGCGCGTCACCGCGGTGATCAACGCGGAGATTCAGGAGTCGATCAGCGGGATCGTGGTGGCCAAGAGCTTCCGCCAGGAACAGTCCATCTACGATCGTTTCCTGGAAAACAACAAGAAGGCCTACCGCGTGGGCCTGGCCCGTGGGCTGGTCATGAACAGTATATTCCCGATCCTCGGGACGACCTCCGGCATGGCCATAGCCCTGCTGGTCTACGCGGGGGGGACGGCGGTAGGCTCCGGACAATTCAGCCCCGGTGATTGGTATCTGTTCATGCAGGCGGTAACCTTTTTCTGGTGGCCTTTGATCAGCATCGCCAGCTTCTGGAGCCAATTTCAGGATGGATTGGCCGCGGCGGAGCGGGTTTTCGCTCTGATCGACACCAAGCCCAAAGTTGTGCAGACTGCCCGGGAGCCGATCGGCCGATTGAAGGGAAAGATCGAGTTCAG
>Ga0307379_10004633_pt1 | contig 19545 bp, 19 predicted proteins | sample UN2MG_FD_202237 | JGI IMG/M metagenome (GOLD analysis project Ga0307379, IMG submission 202237) | Soil microbial communities from Risofladan, Vaasa, Finland - UN-2 | ecosystem: Environmental > Terrestrial > Soil > Coastal area > Acid sulfate soil | place: Finland: Risofladan, Vaasa | collected... | reverse complement strand
GCTTACCTTTCTTCTTGTCTCGGTTGTAGCCAAAGGCACTAAGCTCGTTCTCTGTCCCTTCTAAGTAGCTGCTCGTTACGTCATACAGGAACAGCTGCTGCTCACCCTGTTTTCGTTTCTTCCCCTTTCTCTCCTCGAACAGACGGTCCTCAATCCTCTCCTGGTTCTCTCTCAGCCAGTCGAGGTTGTTGTACAGATCGTCCTCATTGAACTTTGTCAGGTTCAATACGTCACACGCGGCACGCGATCCCGCTAACCGCACCGCCGACAAGCGTGACCCCTGATCGATCACTCGGGAGATCACTTGCCACAACGCCAGCTTACCAGATCGAGTAGACCCAAGCGCATCGACGAGCCCCAATCGCCGTGCTACAGCAAACACCGTCCACACTGCTCCCACTGACAATCCCTGTTCCAGTTGAAGATCATCCTTCAGACTAACCAATGCTGTGAGATCCTGCTTGTGTCCGAGGGCCAAGCGCAGTGCCTCGATCTCCTCCGGGGTACAGGAAGACAGATTAGCTACAGTGCGGTGCTTAACCTTCCCTTCTTCCCGGTACGACTCTCGCAACAGATGGCGGGTGTAACTCTTACCAGTCGATGTGTGGACAGTCGAAGTATCAACGTACATAGTGGATACATTATACAGCCATAACTCGCACATGTCAAGGGCGAACCGCCACATATTAGTGGCTACAATCTAGTAGGAAAGACGAGAAAACCCTGTTCGGAACTGCTCTTGACGATTTGGAGAAAGGGAACATCCGTTGTACCCGGGAATCTTCTGTTGTCCAAGTTTCCCAAAGAGGTCCACCGTCTTGCTCGCGAAACCTAAGTACTCGCTCTTGAAACGTTGGGTTCTCACGATTTGGACGGTGATGTAGTATGCGAGCGATCTCTTGTCGGCCTCGCTGAGCGGGCTGCGCTCATCAGTCGAGCTGTCTAGCAGGCGCTTGAGAATCCCCGCACACGTTCCCTCGAGCTGCGAGAGCGCCTTCTCGAAACGCTGAGCATCCTCCATTGGCTTCAAGACGTCATCGGGGACGTCGTAGAAATAGTTGCTACAGGCAACGTTCTTCGTCGTGCTGACAAAAACGCGGCCATCTGTTTTGTCGAATACGCACAAGCGACCGCGACGTGCAAAGTGCTCCAGGTAGAACTGCGGCACGTAGTGCTGACGCTTTAGCTTCGACATAGCTCCATCGCTAGTTTCGGATCGTGCGAGGTTCCCATGATGCGGCATAACTAATGATTATCATACAGCCCTACGATATAGTACATCGACAAGCAGCGAAGGTCAACTCTACGCATTTCGAGTACATTTCTAAATGAGGCAACAGGAGGGATACACCATGTTTTGAGGATGACTGACGACGATCTTGTGGAAATAGGCGTTCCGGGCTATATTATCTAGCAGACCAGTAATGTGGGGACCTTATTCAATGGACACTGACAAAGGCAAATTAATCCGAGAATCATTCAATCCTGCTCTCCCTCTCTGCGTGCTCGGCGGTGAAAGCTTCTGTTCGGCCTCCGGCCTTGCTCCGCAACCCGCAAGGAGAAGAGATCCAGCATTCTGTCAAGCGGTGGTTGCTGCAGCTTACCCGCTGAGTCCACGCTCCTTGCACTCCATCGTCCCTGCTCGGTATAGTCCGCTTGCCATGAGAAGCGACTACCGCATTGACACCGACAAGATCTTCGAATTCCATCCATCTGCCCGTGAGATCCTCGAGCGTCTCGCTGCGGCTGGCTACGAGGCGGTCCTGATCGGGGGTGTCGTCCGCGACGCGGTAAGGTCGATCCTCGATCCATCGATACCATTCTCCCCTCGCGAGGTGGACATAGCCACATCAGCGCTTCCGCAGGAGGTGCGACGCCTCTTCCGCGATTGCCCGATCGTTGGCGTGGGGGAGGAATTTGGGGTGTTGGTCATTGCCGCGCCGGACTCTCAGCAGTACGAGGTCGCTACCTTCCGCACCGAGGCCGACTACGATGGGCGTTGGCCGGGGAAGGTCGAGTTGGTGCGCGACCTGGCCGGTGACGTAAAACGCCGCGACCTGACGATAAACGGACTTGCCGCTACCCGCGATGGCACGGTGATCGACCTCGTCGGTGGGATTGAGGACCTGAAATCCGGACGCATTCGGGCGATCGGAGATCCACAGGTGCGCTTTGCCGAGGATTACCTGCGCATGCTGCGCGCGGTCCGGTTTGCTTGCCGAATCGGTGGAGTGATCGATCCGGCAACGGCGGCGGCGATAGCTGAGAACGCAAACAAGATCGAGTCGATCTCCTGGGAGCGGATTCGCGATGAGCTTCTGCGAACTCTCGCCACTCCCGCTTCGGCGAGGGGGATCGAGCTTCTCGATCAGTTCGGCCTGCTTGAGCACATCCTCCCCGAGGTGACGGCGATGAAAGGAGTCCCGCAACCGGAGGAGTACCACCCGGAGGGGGATGTGTACGTGCATACACTCCTCGCTGCACGCATCAGTGATCAGTTTGTTCGCGATCCGCTCGTCAAGCTGGCGATCCTCCTGCACGACATTGGAAAGCCAAGAGCGCTCGCGCGAAATGACGGTGTGAACATGGGCGGACATGAAGCGATCAGTGCGCGCATGGCTCGCAGGATCGGGGCGCGCCTGCACATGAGCAGGCACGAGATAGCCCGTCTGGCCTTCCTGGTGAAGAATCACATGCGCATCGCCGATTTTCCCAAGATGGGTCGCGGCAAACAGGTGCGCTTCGTGAGTGAAGGAAGCGTGGAAGGCGGAACTGCGTCATCTACTATGAGGCTGCGCGATCGCTATCCGCTCTTCTTCGATCTGTTACAGGTGCTCGTCGCTGACTGTGAGGCGTGCGCGCACAAGTCATCCGGGTGGGCTCCGATACTGCGGGAGACGCTGCGCGTTGTCGATCACATGGAGCGTGTGTGCGACCTGAAGAAAGCGCGCGCACTGGTCGATGGGCACGTGTTGATCGAAATGGGAGCTCGCCCTGGACCCCGCTTGGGAAGGGTGCTGGAGGAGGTTCACGACCGCATCCTTTCAGGTGAGATTTGTACGCGAGAGGAGGCGATCTCCGTGGCGATGGGACTCTTCTCAGTCGACCTGGAGGGGAACGAGGACCGCCAGGAATAGGACATACGCCCTGTGAGGGCCGGGTGCTTCTTGGTAGTCTCTTCTTCACACAAACGACAAAGAGGAGATTACTGGCGAGAGGGAGGATGCCTCTTGCCGCGTACCATGGGAACTCCACTCTCGATTAGCAGCGACCTCGATCTGGAATTGGAGGACATCATCGGGCAGTGCATCGCCATCCTCGGCATACGTGGCTCGGGTAAGTCGAACACGGCCGGGGTCATATTCGAGGAATTGCTACGCAATAACTACCCGCTGTCCATAATCGATATTGATGGTGAGTACTTCGGCCTGAAGGAGAAGTATGAGGTGCTGGTCGTCGGACGCGGAGAAGGTGTGGAAATAGAGGTGGACGCGAACTGCGCGGAGGAGATCGCGCAGATAAGCATGGAGAAGAATGTCCCCGTCGTTGTCGATCTCTCGGGCTTCCTCTCCGAGGAACGGACCGCATTTCTCCAGGAATACTTAGGCGCGCTGTGGAACCTCGCGGGGAAGCTCCGTCACCCATACATCATAGGGATCGAGGAGGCGCACGAGTTCATCCCGCAGGGCGTGAAGACCGAGCTCAAGGAATTGATCGCGCGCATCGCCCTGCGTGGTCGAAAGCGGGGATTGGGTGCAATCGTCATCTCTCAGCGCAGCGCCAAGGTTGAAAAGGACGTCCTCAGCCAGGCGGGGATGCTCCTTCTTCACCGAGTCGTGCACGAGGTTGACATGCGCGTTTACTCCGAACTCCTCCCCTGGCGCAAGGCCGAGACCAAGGAGATCATCACCGCCCTGTCGACGGGCGAGTGTGTCTATATGAACGGAGACACCGTTCTCCCGATCTACGTACGCGAGCGAGAGACGTTCCACGCTGGCTTCACCCCGTCGCTTGAGGTCGTCGTCACCCCACAGCTCAAACAGGTGAGTCAGGCGATCATCGAAGCGATAGAACACGCGAAACAAGGGAAAGGAAAGAAGACGCGCATCGATCAGCTCGAGGGACAGCTTGCCAGCCTCGAGTCGGAGGCGATCAAGAAGGATGAGACGATCGCCCGTTTGGAAGGGATAGCACGCACCCTCGGATACATCAAGGTTGAGGTGCCGCAACCTGCCTACCCTGATGTGCAGAATATCAGCAAGGCGATTGTGCACTCTGTTGAGCATCGTGGGATGGCGAAGATGAACACACCCGCCGCGCAATACTCCGTGCGGCCAATGGCGACGAAGGGAGAGCGCTTCTCAGTTGGTGCGCCCGTTGGGGTGATCGACATCGAACCACTGGTTACGCCGCTGGTCACAGAATCGCCAACACCATCGCCCACGTCATCTCCTACGGAATCGATTGCCCTTCCTGACGCTGTTGAACGGCACATCGATCAGATAGTTAACCGTGCCGCCAGAAAGAACATTCTGCACCGGCGGATACTCGCGTTTGTGATCGGGCACGCTCCATTATCCTATTCAGTCGATCAGATCGCCGCGTGGACCAACTGTGCCCGTGGAGTCATCGAGAACGATCCTCCGCGCGACTTCCTGGAGATTGGGCTTCTTGCGCGCGAACGGCGCAGCAGCAAGATGCACTACCACAGCAATCTCAAGGAGTTTGTTACACGTGAATTTGGCGTTTTCCAACCCGACGTTGCCCCCCCCGATCTGCACCAGATTATGGCCCTTATTCGTGATCGCCTTGTTCAACTGGGAGAACAGTAGGAAGAGCCGTCGGTATCTTAGTTTGAAGCACATGAGCGTTGACTAGTTCCCTCCGTCTGGCTACAATGAGATTGTACAAAGGAGGGGGCATGAAGGTAAAGATCGTTGAGCGGCACGCCGGATCAAGTGACACGCTGCGCGAGTACGTGTTGAACAAGACGGAAGGGCTCAATCGTTACTTCGATAGGATCATCAGCATCGGTGCGGTTCTTTCAGTGGAGAAGGAGCGCCAAATTGCCGATTTCCACGCCCACCTAACGAATCGAAAGCTGATCAAGGCGAAGGAAGAATCCTCAGACATGTACGCCTCGGTCGACGGAGCGATCGACAAGCTCAAGCGGCAGCTGGTGAAGTACAATGACCATCTTAACGATCATGGAGGGAATGCCCCCGTTGCCGAGATGGATGAGGACGAGCAAGCGAGCCACAATCGTGAAATCGTGCGTACACGTACGTACTTTCAGAAACCGATGACGCCGGAGGAGGCTGCTTTGCAGCTTGATGCCCTTGAGAAGAACTTCTTGGTGTTCATTGATGTTGAGACAGATGCAGTAAGTGTTATATATCACAGACAGGATGGAGCTTATGGGCTGATTGAGCCAAGGCTATAGGGAGGAAGATGCCCAGGGATGACGCGTGGTAACGGCACTTGCCTTGTTTTCTGGCAGTTTGGCCAGCCGGGTGGCGGCGCGGCTGGTGCAACGATCGTCAGCGGTCGACAAGATCTTCCTGTTGCACTTTCGCTCGCCGTTCTTCGAAGAGCCCGATGGCCTGCGCGAGCTAGTCAAGGACGAATGGCCGGGAACGGTTTTTCGCACCCAGTCCCTGAAGAATGACTACCGCAGGCTGGCAAACATCCTTCCAGGTCAGCCTTTCTCTCTCTTGCGTAGCTGCCTTAGCTGTCGTACCTTGATGCTCTCGCGTGCCATCCGGTTTGCGCAGCGCCTCAAGGCTGATTTCCTCATCACCGGCGAGGTGGTGAATCATCACGGCCTTTCCGAGCAGGAGATGGAACGCATCACCGAGGATCTTGGGATACGGGGACTCGTCCTCCGTCCTCTCTCTGCCCGGCTTCTCCCAGCGACAATCCCTGAGATTAAGGGGTGGGTGGATCGGGATCTCCTTCTGGACCTACGTGATGGAGAGGAGGATCGGCTGCTGGACTTGGGGAGAGATCTCGATCTGGATGTGGGCAACGAGTTGTGTTTCTACCCGCGCTGCAAACTAACCCTGTCCGGGTTTGGAAAGAGGCTGGAGAATCTCTTTGCCGAGGAGGTGTTCACGCTCAACACGCTGAAACTGCTTGAGTTTGGTCTCTATTACAAACGCTCTCCGGATGTGAAGGTGGTCCTGGCAGTGGACGAAGATGAGAAGAGAAAGCTGCAAACGTACTTCTTGCCGCAGGATCTGCGTGTCTATCTGCCCACACATCCCGGGCCGATGACACTGGTGCGTACAGACTGGAGCAGCAAGTCGGAAGACGAGATAGAAGAGATAATCAATCTTGCCGCCCGTATCACCGCTACGCATTGCGAAGCGGCCTACCTGGCGTCTGTTCCCGTGAGTTATCGTTTCGAACAGGATGATGAGACACAGCAGTTGACAGTTCTTCCTTTTCGTTCGTTGAAGGAGATAGGCAAAACTTGCTTCTCTTGCCGTCTTTCGTCCCGCCTCGATAGTCACCTCGAAGCGTTGGTTGAAAAGAGGGCTCAATGATGTATACTCTTTATTGTTGGCGACGCAAGTCTGAATCTTGCTTGAACAGCGTGCGCTTGCGCTAAAGAAGAGCTGAAGGACTGAAATGGAACCCCCCTCGGAGGGAAAGGGGGCGTGTGCCTTTTTGTCGTTATCCGTGTGACAACTGCAAGGAAGTCTTTGAGGTTCTGCAGCAGAATGAAGAGGGCACCACATCTGGCTGTCGGGAGTTTGGACGCAAAGACGTCAAACGGCTTGTGCCGCGCGCAGGCGTGGTCTACAAGAGGAGCGGGAAATACACCACAGACAATGCGAGCCAATGCCAAGAGAACAGGTCATCCACGGGAACAGAGACCGAGGAGTGAGCCATTGGTGTTTCCCCATCAGACAAGAGGGTAGTTGAGTATGGTGGCGGTCCCGTTGTCGACGGGGCCTTTTTGTACGGATGCTGTGTTTGAAAGAAGGGATGTGTACCCAAGCGCGAGGTGAGCCTATTGATTTCTGGCGATGACATCAAACGGATTAAGCTACAGTTGGCATCCCCTGCGGACATGCTGCGGTGGTCTCATGGCGAGGTTACGGAATCGGAGACGATCAACTACCGCACGCATCGCCCAGAGAGGGGTGGCCTCTATGCAGAGGAGATTTTCGGCCCAGAAAACAGTTACGAATGTGCTTGCGGCAAGTACAAAGGGAAGAAATACGAGGGAATTACGTGTGAGAAATGTCAAGTCCTCGTAACAGACTCGTCTGTACGCCGTGTGAACATGGGGCACATTTCGCTTGCGAGCCCAGTGGTTCATTTCTGGTTTCTAAAGGGTGTTTCTAGCCTCCTTGCTCGCCTGCTGGGAATGAAGAAGAAGGAACTCCAGCGAATCGCCTACTATGAGACGGAACCCATCGAACAGGTGCTTTACCTGGTTACGTCTTCGCAGTCGCGCGATGTACGTCCAGGGGAGACTCTCTATTCCTCGGAAGTGGAGATCCTGAGCAGTGCGTATGACTTCACTGTGGAGCAGGCGTACTTTGTGGATGATGCGCCGCAGGTAGTTGCTGCGGAAGCGGGACGCGTGACTGTGGAAGAGCGGACCCTCACTAATGGGGAGAGCTCACGGGCTGTCGTTGTCGGATCGCAGGAGTACCCGATTGTTGGTGACGTCGGTCTCATGGTCGAGGACGGAGACGAGATTGAGGCGGGTGCGGTCATCGCCGAACGGCCGGTCGACGAGCTCTGTTCCAGGACGGCGTTCGACATGCTTGTCGACCGATACGGGTCTGAGGTTACAGGGGAACCAATCGATTCTGAAGTGTTGGACAGCCTGGTCTTCCTTATCACACGAGTGAGGAACCCAGCATTCCCGCGGCAAGCTGGGGACCGAATCACGTTCCTTGAGAAGCGTGCCTATGAGAGGGTCTATCCCGATGGGTTTGTCGCCGCTACCGGGGCAGCGGGCATCAAGGGGCTGCTGGAGGAACTGGACTTTAACGAGCTCCATCAGCAACTGAGCGTGGAACTGGAGCAAGAACGTGCGATGGGAAATCGCCGCCGGTTGATAAAGCGCCTGGAGGTGGTCGATCAGATACGCGACTCGGGAAACAACCCTCAGGACATGATCCTCGATGTCATCCCCGTCCTCCCTCCTGACTTGAGGCCGATGATCCAGCTTGAGGGTGGAAAATTCGCCACAACCGATTTGAACGATCTCTATCGGCGAATCATCAATAGGAACAACAGGCTGAAGAAGCTAGTCGATATGGGAGCGCCGGAGGTCATCCTGCGCAACGAGCGGCGCATGCTGCAAGAGGCGGTAGACGCTCTGATCCACAACGAAAAGAAAGAAAGCCCGATCCGCGGTCGCGACAACCGTCCCCTTAAGTCGCTCTCCGAGAGGATCCACGGAAAACATGGGCGCCTGCGACGGAACCTGCTTGGGCGTCGTGTTGATTACTCAGGGCGAGCGGTAATCGTCGTCGACCCGAAGCTCAAGATGTCGCAGTGCGGCCTGCCGAAGAAGATGGCCCTTGAGCTGTTTAAGCCGTTCATCCTCCACCACTTGGAGGCGACGACGTTCTCCGATTTCGATGAGATCAAGAACAAGGCCTTACTCGGTGGGATGCCCCAGGTGTGGGACATACTGGAGAAGCTGATTAAGGATCACCCAGTCCTTCTCAATCGTGCTCCAACGCTGCATCGACTCTCGATGCAGTCATTTGAGCCGATCCTAGTTGATGGCGATGCGATTCACCTGCATCCCCTCATGTGTACGCCGTACAATGCGGACTTCGATGGCGACCAGATGGCGGTGCACCTTCCTCTGTCGCCCGAAGCGATCGCTGAGGCGAGGGAGCTGATGGCGGCGCCGCGCAACATCCTGTCACCGGCACACGGGGAACCAGTGAGCCTCCCTACACAGGATCCGATCTATGCCTACTACTATCTGACCCTTCTCGACAACGACGCCCTCGGTGCGGGGAAGTACTTCCGCGATCTCAACGAGGCATGGCGGGCTCAGGAAGAGGGGGTCATAGATCTGCACGCCCCGGTGAAGATCCGCATCGATGGCAAGATCATCGATACGACGCTCGGGCGCGCACAGATGAACGAGATCTTCCCCGAGGAGATTCGTGACTACGGACGTGTCATGGATCTGCACGCTATTAAGAGCATCATCAAGGAATGTCACGGTCGCTTTGGCTGGAAGAAGACCTCAGAAGTGCTGGACGATCTGAAAGACCTGGGGTTCAAGTACGCCATGCTCTCCGGCCTAACGATCTCCATCAAGGATTGTCTCATACCTCCGGAGAAAGAAGGGATCGTCAAGAAGTCAAACGCTACCGTCAAGCGCATTCAGAAGATGTTCCAGGTAGGATTGGCGACTGAGGATGAGCGCCGGCGAGCCGTGATTCGCGTGTGGCGTCGAACAGTCGATGAGGTTGAAGATGCAACGATGGAGAACCTGCGGCAGCACAAGTACAACGCCGTCTACGGAATAGTGAACTCCGGGGCACGCGGTGGCCCGGACCAGGTAAAGCAGTTGTGTGGTATGCGCGGCCCAATGGCTGGCCCATCAGGGGAGATCATCGAGCGACCGGTCGTCTCCAACTTCCGCGAGGGGTTGGACATGATGGAGTACTTCATCTCCACCCACGGCGGGCGCAAGGGAGCTGCCGATACGGCTCTGAAGACCGCGGACTCTGGATACCTGACGCGGCGTCTGGTCGACGCAACGTCGGACATGATCGTGCGCCAGACTGATTGCGGGACCACTCAGGGTGTGGACATCGATCCGTTGCGGTTTAGTAAGCATGACATAATGGAACCGATCGAAATGCGCATCTATGGGCGTGTGACGAGCCAACCGATAATTGATCCGCGCACGGGGAAGGTCCTTGTCGAGGCCGAGCAGTGGATCACGCGTGAGACAGCACAGCTTGTCGGGAAATTGGAGGCCGTCGTTCCTGTGTCCGGGAAAGGATCAGCGCACCTTGTGGGGACGAAGAGTGTCGACGACGTGCACGATGCGAAGAGCGGGATGGTCATTGTCCAAGCGGACGAACTGATAACGCCGCGGCTCATGCAGGCATTGGAGGATGCGGCGATCAGTGAGATCAACGTGCGTCCTCGGATTATCATTCGCTCGCCCATGGTCTGTGAGTCGATAAACGGAGTCTGCCAACACTGCTACGGCTACGATATGAGTACACATGAGCCGGTGGAGCTGGGGACGGCGATTGGAGTAATCGCCGCCCAATCCGTGGGAGAACCGGGAACACAGCTGACGATGCGGACCTTCCATACCGGTGGTGTCGCTGGAGAGGATATCACACAGGGTCTTCCACGTGCGGAAGAACTGTTCGAGGCACGCAACACGATGAAGAGCGCGCAAGCTGGGATATCCCCTCTCGATGGGTACGTCGCCTCAATTACCCCTCTTGAGACGGGAAAAGATCGTGTGGAGGTCGTCGGCGACCAGCGAGTTATCCAAGTGCCCTCGGTTTTGGAGCCTGTTTCCGAGGGCGAAGAGGTGAGCCCTCAGGAGCTAATCCGTGGCGGGAGTCCGTGTGCTGGCGAGGTGTTCATTGTCGATGGGAAAGAGCGCAAGGAGATGCTCGTCATCGATGCTGACGCTGGGGATCGTTCTTACGTCCTCCCGCGTGGTGCGACTCCAGCGGTCAAGGACGGAGATGTCGTCTCAGAGGCTGATCCCATTACTGAGAGGTTCAACATCGAGCCAGTCTTCGCCGATCGCGCTGGAAAGGTCGAGATGTCGGACGACAACGATCGGAGGTTCAGCGTCGTCGATAAAGATGGGGAGAGATCAGATTATGAGATCTCCTACGGTGCACGGATGATGGTTGAACCGGGATCGTCCGTGAAGATGGGCAACCAGCTTACATCGCGTTCCAAACCGATCTTCATTGCATCGGAATCTTCGGGGACAGTTCTCATTCTTGAAGACCGGATTGTCGTCTACAACCCGGACGGACGCTTCATGCGCTTCCCGATGACGGCGAATGTGTCACCAGCCGTTGGACACGGAGAGAAGGTACGTGCCGGCGGCAGACTGGTGAACGTAGAGGTTGGCGGACTTGATCTCCTAGAGGTAGAGAAGGTTGACAGCGATGGAGAGATAACGAGGCTCACCGTCCGTGCGAAGAGCGATGTTGAGATCGATCAGATGGCGACTGTTCGCGCTGGCGACAAGGTCCAGAAGGGCGACCTGCTCACCCAAGGCGTTGTCGCTCCTCACGTGCTCCTTGACCTGGCTGGGGTGACTAAGACGCGTGAGTACTTCCTGACGGAGATTCACAAGGTGTACAAGGTGCAAGGAGTTGACATAAACGACAAGCACCTGGAAGTAATCATCCGACAGATCTTGAACAACGTGCGCGTTACCGATACGGGAGATTCTCGCTTCCATATCAACGTTCTCGTCCTTCTTGAGGTATTCCAGAAGGAGCTGCGTGACCTTGTGGAGTGGAATCAGACGGCAGAGCGCATGCGCTCCGCAGCCATCGGGGAAGCGGTGGCCGAAGACGTTGTTTATGAGGGCAAGTTGATCGCAGCAAGCGGAGAGGTTGTCACCGCTGATCTACTACGGGCCGCACAACAGAGTGGTGTGCAGTCACTGACCATCATGCGTGCGGGGGAGCCCGTGGAGCTTCCTCTCGCGGAGAAGCGCCTCCCGCTCGGGGAGCGCGAACTGTTGCGCATCTCGAAGGCAGCGCTGCAGACAAAGGGATGGCTCTCCGCGGCATCGTTCCAGCGTACCACGAAAGTCCTCTCGGAGGCGGCGCTTCGCGGAGAAATCGATAATCTGGATGGCCTGAAGCCGAGCGTTATCGTCGGGAAGAGAATTCCGTCGGGGACCGGCTTTAAGTACACCAAGGAAGGAGCGGACATTCTCCGAAAGGAACAACAGAAAGAGGAAGCCGCTTGACAGGTTTTGTGAAGGAATCTATAATCCATTACGATTTGGAGAGTGAATATGCCGACTATTAATCAGCTTATCAGGTTAGGGCGAAAGCCGAAGACGAAGAACAGCAAGGCCCCGGCGCTCGGTGGGAGCCCGTTAAAGCGGGGGGTATGCACGCGTGTCTACACGCGCACCCCGAAGAAACCGAACTCAGCACTGAGAAAGGTGGCACGTGTCCGCCTGAGCAACGGCAAAGAGGTCACGGCCTACATCGGTGGTGAGGGGCACAACTTGCAGGAACACTCGATCGTGATGGTCCGCGGTGGTCGTGTTAAGGATTTGCCGGGAGTGCGTTATCATATAGTTCGCGGAAGCCTGGACGCCGAGGGCGTGGAAGGGCGAAAGCAAGGGCGCTCGAAGTACGGAACCAAGAAGGGGAGCTAGGAGAAAACATGGAATTACCTGGTCGCGATGTCAAAGCGGACATCAAGTATAGTAGCCAGCTCCTCGCGAAGCTGATTAATTACGTCATGCACGACGGCAAGAAGTCAGTTGCGGAGGGCGTCGTTTATGACGCACTGGAGCGGATTAGCAAGCGCGGTGACGAGCCCGCTCTCGATGTGTTCAACACCGCACTGACGAACTGCTCGCCACGATTGGAGGTCCGCACGAGGCGTGTCGGTGGAGCAAACTATCAGGTTCCTTACGAGGTGCCGCAGGATCGACAGATTGCCTTGGCCCTTCGCTGGATCGTAGCAGCAGCGCGAGAGCGTAGCGGCAACACGATGGGCGGACGGCTCGCAGCGGAGATCACGGATGCTGCGCGCAAGGAAGGAAAGGCGTACAACAAGAGGCTGGACGTTCACCGCATGGCTGAGGCAAACCGCGCATTCGCTCACTATCGCTGGTAGCTGATCCTCGATCCTCTGTTTAGATTAACGTTTCTTAGTGGAGAGGGTCTCTATGTCCAGCGATGCTTCTGTAGACAACGATTCTGTGGCTATGGAGCGGGTACGGAATATCGGCATCATGGCTCACATCGATGCCGGGAAGACAACGATCACAGAACGGGTCCTCTACTATACCGGCCGTACGCACAAGATGGGCGAGGTCCATGAGGGTGACACCGAAATGGACTGGATGGCGCAGGAACGTGAGCGGGGAATTACTATCACCTCGGCGGCGACGACGTGTTTCTGGCGCGAGCATAGGATTGACATCATCGATACCCCGGGGCACGTTGACTTCACGGCAGAGGTCGAACGTGCCCTGCGCGTTCTCGATGGAGGCATCGTAATCTTCTCCGGCGTAGAGATGGTAGAGTCGCAGTCGGAGACCGTATGGCGACAAGCCGATCGTTATCACATCCCGCGCATCGCCTTCGTCAACAAGCTCGACCGAGTGGAGTCTAGCTACGTAGAGACAGTGGACATGATCGAAGAGCGCCTCGGTGTGGTCGCTGTTCCGCTGCAGCTCCCCTATCGCGATGAGAGTCGCCGCCTGCGAGGTATGGTCGACCTGTTGTCTCGCCAGATGATCGTGTGGGACGAAGGTAGTAAGGGCCAGCACTATGAGTACCGTCCTGTTCCCGAAGCGATCGTTGGTGATGTCGAACACTACCGTGAGCGGATGGTCGAGCGCGTGGCCGAGGCCGACGACCTGGTCATGGAAGAGTACCTAACGAGCGGCGATGTAACGCCGGAGTCATTTCATGCCGCGCTGAGGCGCGCCTGCATCGATCGTGGATACCTCCCCGTGCTTGGCGGATCGGCTTTCCATAATCAGGGCGTGCAGCCACTCCTGGACGCAGTAGTGCTCTATCTCCCCTCGCCGCTCGACGCTCCGCCGGTGCGCGATGTCGAGAGTGGAGAGGCACGCACGGCATCTCCGGATGAGCCGTTCTCCGCGTTGGCATTCAAGGTGGTGACCGATCAGTACGCGGGCCGGCTAGTATTCATCCGCGTCTACTCCGGGCAAGTGGCGGCCGGTGGGCACGCATTCAATCGTTCCACGGGGAAAGGCATGCGGGTAACGAAGATCTTCCGTATGCACGCCAATCAACGCACTCCGCTTTCCACGATGCGGGCGGGAGATATCGTTGCTGTCGTCGGTTCGACGCCAATCTCCACCGGGGACACGCTCTGCGACAAGGAACGTCCAATCCTCTTGGAGAAGATCGGGTTTCCTGAGCCTGTCGTCTTCATTGCGATTGAGCCGCGCACTGAGGCCGAGCAGGGAATCCTGACCGAGGCGCTTGATAAGCTAATGCTTGAGGATCCAACGTTCCATGTGCGCTACGACGAGACGACAAATCAGACGGTGATTGCCGGCATGGGAGAGCTCCATCTCGAGGTTCTCATGCGGAGATTGCGCGAGGAGATGGGAGTCATTGCCCATGTGGGAGAACCGCAAGTTGCGTATCACGAGACGCTTCGCGACTCGATCACGGTCGAAGGGACGTTCGACCAGCAGATTGGCGGGCGTGGTCAGTATGCGCACGTCATTGTTAGGTTGGCCCCACTTGCGCGTGGAAACGGATTTAGGTTCAGCGATGATGCACAGGATACGGATATTCCGCGGCAGTATCGTTCCGAGATCGAAGATGGGGTAAGGGAGACGTTGACAAACGGCCCCCTTGCCGGTTATCCTTTGGTCGATATTGGAGCCACCTTGATTGGGGGATCCTATCGTCCTGTGGATTCATCTGAGATTGCCTTTCGAGCGGCAGCCGCCGCTGCGATCCATAAGGCTTATGATGCAGGGAGGTTTGACCTTCTGGAGCCAATTATGGAGGGGGAGGTTGTTACTCCCGGTGAATACCTGGGAGAGGTGTTGGAGGATCTGGCGCGTCGACGGGGTGAGATTCGCGAGCTTCGGGCACGGGAAACGGTTCAGATCGTATATGTTGCAGTCCCGTTAGCGGAGACGTTTGGGTATGCGACGCGGCTGCGGTCATTGACGCAGGGAAGGGCGGTGTATACGTTGCGCGTGACCCGCTATGAAGTGGTACCAATGGGAATGAGAGAGAAGATAATCAAGAGTCGAGGTTACTAAAAATGGCAAGAGAGAAGATTAGGATCAAGTTGCGGGGTTACGACCACGAGTTGGTCGATAGCTCGGTGAAGAAGATTGTCGACTCGGCCAAAGAGACCCGAGCCAAGATCTCTGGGCCAATACCACTTCCGACGCAGCGGCGGGTCTACACGGTCCTGCGGTCGCCTCATGTCAACAAGAAATCGATGGAGCATTTCGAACGGCGAATTCACACTCGCCTGCTTGACATCAAGGAACCGACCTCGGAGACAATCAATGCACTGATGGACATCGAGCTTCCCACCGGGATTGATATCGAGATAAAGCTCTAAGAAAAGTGGAGGTTGCAGGCGGATGGCTCTGGGAATTCTAGCGCGAAAGATAGGCATGACGCAGTTGTTCGTGGATGGCTGCGCTGTTGGGACAACGGTGATCGAGGCACAGCCGAGCACGGTCGTGCAGGTGAAGACCGTGGAGTCAGATGGGTACAATGCTATTCAGCTCGGTTACGATGAGGTTCCCGAGCGGAAGGTAACAAAACCCCTGCGCGGACACTTCAGCAAAGCGGGTGTTGCTCCGCATCGCCATCTGTTCGAGGCGCGCGTCGAAGATCCGTCGCAGTACGAGGTCGGCGATCGCTTGGACGTTGGAATCTTCGCTGAGGGAGACAAGATCGACGTAATTGGAACTTCTCGCGGGATGGGTTTCCAGGGTGTTGTCAAACGCTGGGATTTTGCTGGTGGCCCAAAGTCACACGGCTCGCACTTCCATAGGCGACCGGGATCAGTTGGTAACTGCGTAAACCCGGGACGTGTCGTCAAGGGGAAGAAACTACCCGGACAGATGGGAAATCGCCGTGTCACGGTCAAGTCGCTGCGAGTGGTGGGTGTCGATGTGGAAAAGAACTTGCTGGTTGTGAAGGGGTCGACACCTGGGGCGCGGGGAACAGTGTTGCAATTGAGGAAGAGCAATGGTTGAAGCTAAACAGTATGTCATGGATGGGACGGATGATTCCCAGGTAGTCGAGCTGGATGAACGCCTGTTTGGGGCGCAGATCAACAAAGACCTGCTCTATCGGACCGTGCGCATGCAGCTTCTGAACCGGCGGCAGGGAACTAGCTCCACCAAGACGCGGGGGGAGGTTCAGGGTGGCGGAATAAAGCCTTGGCGTCAGAAGGGGACCGGGCGAGCGCGTGCCGGTTCCAGACGTTCACCGCTGTGGGTGGGGGGAGGGACGGTCTTTGGACCGAAGCCCAAGACCTATCACGTCAAGCTGACAAAGAAGATGATGCGGAGAGCGCTTGTTTCGGCGTTGTCCGACCGCGCTGCCGGTGGGAACGTTGTCCTCATCGATCGGATGGCGTTCGACGGGCCGAAGACGAAGCGGGCATTGACCCTGCTTGAGAGACTGGGGATGAGCTCCTCGGCACTGGTGGTCGTAGGAAGTGGCGAGTATAATCGAGCAGTCAAGAAGTCCTTCTCCAACCTTCCGAGAGTCAAGTGCTTGGCCAGCGCGGGATTGAACGTGTATGACATCCTGCGCTACGACGGCTTGGTAATGACTAGAGAGGCGCTTGACGAACTGAAGGAGAGATTGTAGCTATGGCAAAGCTCTTGCATTCAGAAGACGTCATCTGCGAGCCGATTCTGACCGAGGCATCCTGGGCCAAGATGGAAGAGAGGAAGTACTCCTTCCGTGTGGCACTTGGAGCAAACAAGGTGCAGATCAAGAAGGCTGTGGAGGATCTGTTCAAGGTGAAGGTGGAAAAGGTGTGGACAGCGAACATGAAGGGCAAGCCTCGCCGCGAGCGACTGAATCAGTTGCACGGACGGACTGCACGCTGGCACAAGGCGATCGTTCGGTTGGCTCCTGGAAACCGAATCAATGTGATGGGAGGATAAGAAAGTATGGCTCTTAAGAGATTTAATCCGACATCACCCGGGCGACGTCACGCCTATCTTCCTGACTTCTCTGGCCTCACCGATGTAGCGCCCGAGAAGACCCTGCTGCGACCGATCCGCAAGACTGGCGGTCGTGACTCTCAAGGAACGATCACCGTGCGCTTTCGTGGTGGCGGTCACAAGCGGCGATATCGCGTCATCGATTTCGCGCGCAACGACAAAGACGGCATCCAAGCACAGGTTGCAACGCGCGAGTACGATCCGAATAGGTCAGCGTGGATTACCTTGTTGAAGTACGTCGATGGTGAAAAGCGCTACATCCTTGCACCCGTCTCTCTGGAGATAGGCACAATGGTTGAGTCGGGAGACAACGCTGAGATTCGCGTGGGGAATGCGTTGCCGCTGCGGAGGATTCCTCTCGGGGCAGTCATCCACAACCTAGAGCTTACACCGGGACGCGGAGGCAAGGTCGCTCGTTCCGCGGGTACCTCGGCAAAGCTGATCGGGAAGGAAGAGGATCGTGCCCATGTCCGGATGCCGTCAGGCGAAGTGCGCATCTTCAACGTGGAATGTCGTGCCACAGTCGGTGAGGTGGCAAACCCCGACCATAAGAATATCAAAGACGGGAAGGCCGGACGGACTCGCCACCTGGGGCGCAAGCCGCACGTACGTGGTGTAGCGATGAACCCGGTCGACCACCCCCACGGCGGTGGAGAAGGGCGCGCCCGTATAGGCCGTCCGCAGGTCTCCCCGACAGGCGTGCTTGCAAAGGGTGGACGCACGCGCAACAAGCGCAAGAAGTCGAGCGCGCTTATCGTGCGCCGAGCTGGCAAGGGGAGACGATAGACATGCCGAGGTCAATGAAGAAAGGTCCCTACGTGCTTGAAAGCTTGCAGCGAAAGGTGGATAGGGCAAAACGTGGGGAGCTAACGGAGATTAAGACGTGGTCGCGATCCTCGATGCTCACTCCTGAAATGGTCGGATTGACGATCAAGGTTCATAACGGGAAGGTGCACGTGCCGGTCTACGTTGTAGAGAACATGGTCGGACACAAGTTGGGGGAGTTTGCCCCAACGCGGACGTTCCGCTCGCACGGTGGCATGAAGAAGAAACGGGCAGCGGGCCTGACGTAGGAGAGATGATGGAAGCACGGGCAGTAACTAGAGGATTGCGTATGTCTTCGCGCAAGGCGCGCTTGGTGGCTGATGTCATCCGCGGGAAGAACGTCAATGACGCGCTGCGGACGATCATGCTTTCCAACAGGAAGGCAGCGCGGTTGATCCGCAAGACACTGGAATCTGCGATAGCCAATGCGGAGAACAACTTCAATGTAGATGTAGATGAGCTCTTTGTGGTTCACGCCACAATAGATATGGGGCCATCGCTGAGGCGGATGCGGCCGCGAGCGATGGGACGGGCCGATATCGTGCGCCGGCCGACGAGTCATGTGACGATCGTCGTAGGCGACAAGAGGGGTGAATGATGGGACAGAAAGTCCATCCAGTAGGATTCAGAATGGGAGTCACACGTAAGTGGATCTCCAACTGGTATAACCCCAAGATGGCGCCTGAGTACATCACCGAGGACTACAAGATTCGCCGGCTCATCACTGAGCGCTACCGACGGGCGGCGGTTTCCGAAGTGAACATCGAGCGGTCGAAGGAAGATCGCGTGTCGATCATCATCCGCTCCGCTCGGCCGGGGATCGTTATCGGCCGTGGGGGAAGCGAGATCCAAAAGCTGCAAAGTGACCTCGAGAAGCTTACGGGCAGGGCAGTCAAGGTAGCCATTCATGAGATTGAACGCCCTGACCTGGATGCACCCCTTGTTGCTCAGGACGTGGCGCTGCAGATCGAGGGACGCATTGTCCCTGCACGTGCGATGAAGGAAGTTATTCGTAGGGTGATGGCAGCAGGCGCGGAAGGGGTAAAGATCAAGGTCAGCGGTCGCCTCGGGGGAGCTGAGATTGCGCGGTCCGTCAGCATGATGGAGGGACGTGTGCCCCTGCAGACGATCCGCGCAGACATCGATTATGGCTTCACCGAAGCGCGAACCAAGTATGGAAACATCGGTGTCAAGGCATGGGTCTTCCGAGGAGAACACGCATATGCCTCGGCGCCACGGGAGAAGGTGAACTAGTATGGCACTTCTGTCTCCAAAGAGGACTAAGTACAGGAAGTTTCACTGTGGTCGGACAACGGGGAAGGCGACACGTGGGTATGATATCGCGTTTGGTGAGTATGGGATCCAGGCGCTTGCGCCGGCATGGATCACCGCTCGACAAATCGAGGCTTGTCGTACTACCATTTCCCGCCAGACTCATCGTGACTCCAAGGTGTGGATCCGCATCTTCCCGGACAAGGCGAGAACAAAGCATCCGGCTGAAGCGAGAATGGGGAAAGGAAAAGGAGCGGTCGATCATTGGGTCGCTGTCGTCAAGCCCGGCCGGATATTGTTTGAGATTGCTGGAATTGGCGAAGCGGAAGCAAAGCGTGTGCATGAGTTGGTCAGTCACAAGCTAGCTATTCCCACCCGTCTGAAGCGAAGGGTTATTCTGGGAGGCGAGAGATGAAGGCCGAGGAACTGCGAGAGCTTTCCAGAGAAGAATTGGAGCAGAAGGTGCATGAGTTCAAGCGCAAGCTGTTTAACCTGCGTTTTCAGAAGGT
>Ga0307379_10004632_pt1 | contig 19548 bp, 21 predicted proteins | sample UN2MG_FD_202237 | JGI IMG/M metagenome (GOLD analysis project Ga0307379, IMG submission 202237) | Soil microbial communities from Risofladan, Vaasa, Finland - UN-2 | ecosystem: Environmental > Terrestrial > Soil > Coastal area > Acid sulfate soil | place: Finland: Risofladan, Vaasa | collected... | reverse complement strand
GATAAGACATCAAACAAGGAAAGCAACTATCTATTAGGCAAGTTCTGCAAAGGTCTCCCAACGTCTACCAAGCCGGTTTTAGCCACTTCAGCCATCAATGCGAATAACGTTTTCCACTGTGACGTGACCTCTTATGACTCAACGTTCGGTAAGTAAGCGTTTAAGCAATCTCGCCCTACCCAGACTACAGCATACATAGGCGTATCAAACAAGACGCTTTGACGAACCGTGGGACGAGGTGAAATTTAGGCAGTCACCAATTTCCGATGATCCCTGAATCTACAAACGAGAAGATATCGACACCCCAGGTGGGCGAAACGTCATCGACCGTATCCTCGATCGGCGAGATACCTCACGGGGAAGGAATCCACACAAAAAAGTCCCTTTACATATACAACGTAGCTTGTTGAGGCAATATGGTGCAAAATTGATGATTTGCAATCTTCAGCATCTATAGGTGAACGGAAACGTGAAGTGGTTCAGTCATTTTTAATCATAAACAGAAGTGAGAGGCACATCATGCCTTTCTTGAAAGCAATAAATGAGCAAATCTCGAGACTATAGACAATTAAAGATGACCGCTGACCCTGTTGAAAGCAGCGATATGGCTACCGGCTACGGTCCAATTCTTAAAAATAAAATCATTGATATTTCCAAGAGACTATCCAAGAGCCGCCAGACAATCCGTTCTGTTTCAGCACTCCTGGGCAGTAACATTACCTCATCGGTGCTTGGCGCGGTTGGTGGGTTGATGGTTGCTCGTTTCCTTGGGCCAGAGGTAACCGGACTATTCCGTGCTTATACTATTTCTTTGACATATCTAATATTCCTACATCTTGGCACATGGGACGGACTTTGGCGTCAGATACCGTATTTTGTCGGCAAAGAAAATCAGGAAATGGTTGATGAAATTGCCTCGACAGCCGGTGCTTTCAATTTTATTTTGTCTGGTTTTGTTACAGTTGGATTCATTTGCTGCGCAGCATACAGTTATGCAAATCACAACATATACGGTGTTTTTGGCTGGCTCTCTCAGGCTGTTTGTTGCTGGGGTATTTTTTACGGCGGTTATTTGACCTCAACATATCGCACCCTGAATCATTTCGTGACTCTGGCGAGAATTAATGTGAGTCAAGCAGTACTTATTTTTGGAATGGTCTTTTTGCTGCCTTTTATAGGGTTCTACGGCCTTTGTGCACGTGCGGCTTTACCATGGATTTCGACACTATGGCTTTTACACCGCTTCAGACCCCTCAGGGTAAGGTATCGGTTCAAGCCAAAAGTACTTTGGGATCTTATCAAGATAGGTCTACCATTTAGTTTTTGGGGGAACCTATACACATCTGCATGGCTTGCAACCGAAAGTGCTTTGGTTCTCACCCTGAGCGGTGTGACAGCTTTAGGGCTATTTTTCGTTGCCGTTGTTATGAGAAATGCAGTAAATTCCTTCCCTATGGCGATATGGCAGGTTCTGACTCCTCGAGTTGTCACTTCATTCGCTAGGGATGGAAGTGTTCGCAACGCTAATGCCCGGGTCATATGGGTGACCGTAGGACTTACGGGATTCATGATAATTTTCGCTCTATTGGGTTCATTTTTATTAGAGATATTAGTTCCGGTTTTTATCCCCAAATATGTTGCCGGTATTCCTGTGATGAAGGTTTGTCTCTGGTTTCCGGTTGTGCAGGCAGCATTTCTGCCTATGAACATCCTTTTTGCCACAGGAAAGCATTGGATTTACGGCCGCAGCGTTATAGTCGGAATAGTTGTTTTTGGTTTATCGACTTATTTATTATTGTCTATGATGGGAGGGCTACTCGCCGTTGCAGTGGGGTCATTGGCCGGTCGTGCTGTCAGAACCTTCGCCGCTTATCTGGACTTGATTTCCTTGGCGAAACGCGAAAAGTAATATCCACTTCTCTATGAAGAGAAATTGAATCCATTACGGTATAATTACTATATTATTTTAATAAGATGGTGCGTATTTTAAAGTAATTGCAAAGAATTTAAAGAATTCAACATTAAGAAGATCATCGCCGTCAGCTATTGCTCTACTGATTGAGGTGGTTGTGCAAAGGTGTTAATATGAGAAAGATCGATCGTGACAGCTACCCTCACCTGGCTGAATGCCTGAGGCGAATTATATTCACAAACATTTATACTTATTATGCACGTTCAGCAGCTCTTTGGTGGGGCATAAAGCTCGGCTCTGGATGCAAGTTTTATGGAATTCCTCGATTTCGTCGTCATCCTGGTAGCAGCATTTCAATTGGTGATAAGTGCTTATTCAATTCTTCACCGGTATCAAATCTAATTGGTATTAATCGTCCATGCATTATATCAACCTTATCAGAAGGCGCTCAAATCCAGGTTGGATCATACTGCGGATTTAGCGGAACAGTTATAGGTTGTGCGAAGAAAATTGTTCTTGAAGAAAATGTTCGGTGTGGTGCGAACACTTTGATTACTGATACTGACTGGCATTCTGAAGATCCACGAACTGGTCCCGATAAGCCGGTAACGATCAAGAAAGGTGCGTGGTTGGGGTTTGACGTAACGGTACTTAAAGGGGTCACCATTGGAGAAAATACCCTGGTTGCGGCCAGAAGTTTGGTAACGCACTCTTTACCGGACAATGTGATAGCTGGTGGCATGCCTGCGAAAATCCTAAAGGTAAAAAACCAAGACGATTTAAGGAAGTCATAGATGATGTGTAAAATTAATCTTATTTTTATGGGCGGCTTTACTTATCCCACTGGAATGGCAGGAACTAAAAGAATTCAGAACGCCATCAAAGCGCTGAATGAATACTCTAAGGATATCAAGATACGAGTTATAATTCAACGTCAATCCTCTGAAGAAAATGTCCTCTCCGGAGTTCATGAGGGAACATACTATGAGACCATAATGGGTGATCTTTTTCGAACTAAAATGTTTGCAATGCTGCCTATACTTTATTTCAAAACAATCGTTGCATTAAAAAATGCTTTTTTGACTGATCATAAAAATATAATCTATTTTTACGGTCCAATATTTTACGATAGTATTCTTCCTTTGAGTTATGCAAAAAGAATTGGGTATAAGATAGTTTTTGACGTAAACGAGGATTACGATCTTGGAAAAGAATTACAAGAATCCTTCTATGATAATTTAAGATTAAAACTTACTATTCAACTTTCAGCATTCATAATAAAATTGTCTTCTGGAATCGTCGCAATAAGCTCTCATCTAGAGAAGAAATACAAAACATCTACTGATGGTAAAATTCCTATTCATTACATGCCGATATCGGTAGACATGGATTACTTCCAGCAAAACCATATAAAGGATACATCTATTATATCATTATGTTACGCAGGCACCTTCGGTAATAAAGATGGCCTGCCTGTATTACTTGATGCTTTCGACACTATTGCGGGAAGACAAAAGAATATTCGCTTGTTACTTACCGGACGTGGTGGTAAGGGAGCAATGAAGGACTTTTTAACTCGTTTGGAGACATCTCCATATAAGGAACGAATTATATATAAAGGCTACCTTACAGAAAAAGAATACTATTCCGTGCTTAATACCGTTGATATCCCTTGCATGACAAGAATCGACACTGCGTATTCCCACGCCGGTTTTCCGTTCAAACTTGGAGAATTCCTTGCTACAGGCAAGCCTGTTATAGCATCTCGTGTTTCAGACGTTGAGAGATACCTTACAGACAAACACAACGCTATGCTTGTAAAACCAGGATCAAAGGTGGAAATATGCAACGCATTGGATTTCCTGATTGATAATCCCAAATATGCAGAGGACATTGGTACTCGTGGGCGTGAAGTAGCTAAGTCCTATTTTGACTACAAGAAACAAGGAAAGCCGCTTTTCAATTTTCTGTTAAGCATCTGATCGAAATATCCCTAAAAGAATAAGTGGACATTAACGATGTAGCATTCAGAATATTTCAATGCCATTATAAAAATATTTAAAAAAATGGCAGAATTACTATATAAAATTAAAAAGATAGTGCGGAATTAGAAGTCATTACAAAGATTTTATCACGAATCCAACATAAAGAAGATCATTGCCGTTAGCTATTGCTCTACTGATTGAAGTGGTCGCACAAAAAGGTCTCTATAAGAACAATTTATATGACTGATTATCATTATTCAGAAACTCGATCTATTGTATCCAATTTGAAATTGGATGATAATAGTGGCAAAAAGAATGCTATTTCGTTTTTTATGGGAATGGCGGTAATTGTCGCAGCCATTCTTCTTGGACGTTCCTTTCTTTTCTATATTCCTTTTTTACTCTTTTCAGTATTTATAACCCTCGTTTGGCGCAGGAATTTCCGACCATGGGTTAACCTCGTATCAACCTCGGCTGCAACCCCTATAGCGATTGCCCAACAAAATTTCTCCTGCAACTTAATCTTTGCCATTTGGTATTCTTTTTTAAACAGACAATATTATTCATCACTTCCAAATTGGATTAAGATCGCTAGCGGTCTTGCAGTATTTGGTCTCTTTACCAGCTCAATCAATTGGATGTCTATTGGGATTATTAATGGTATGATGCGACAGGGGTCATTTTTCGTCACCCTATTTTTAGGTCCTTATTTATTGTTGCCTATCGTCTATATGAAGATGAAAGAGAGCCAAGACCATACTGCAAACCTTCAGGGGCTATTGTTCTGTCTTATAATTCCATCTACATTGGTTCTGGTCGGAGCAAGAGCATTTGGGACCGTGGCTAACGCATGGGAGGCGTCTTTACATGGTGCAATGCTTCCTGAAGGTTTTTTAATGTTTAGATTTGGAAAAGTAATTGTAAGTTTTCTGCGAACTGATGTTGGTTTTATTCTAGCTGTTCTGACTTGCGCTTCACTTGCCATATCAATCTCAAAGGTTAGAACGCTGTACAGGTTGCTATCTGGCGCATGTTTTGTTTCAAACCTTATCCTTCTTTTTATGACCGGAAGTTTTGGAAGTGGGTTTTCATGTCTTTGCGGAATGTTAGCTATTTTTTCCATTCAAATAAAAAAGCTCAGCGTAAAAAAGGTATTAGGATCTGTTGTAGCCATGATCTGTGTGATGTTTGTGGTCTATAATTTATTACCCCAAAGTACGAAAACCTACCTGGAAAAACGCTACGAACATCGAGTTACAAAAGCTGATACGGACAGATTTGATTTGTGGGGACGTGCCTTAGATCATTTCTTTAAATATCCCGAAGGCGTTGGCCTAAACCTATCAGTTGCTGCTAGTATTAATATTTATCATAAAGTAAGAAGTAATATCCATAATGAATACTTGGTCTATGCTGTGAGTTATGGCTTATTCGGCGGAATAGCATTCGTATTAATTGTTGCTAAATTGCTCATTTACTATTTAAAAATGCGTAAACATAAAATAGATGACCCTTACGCGCTTGCCACATACCTAGCCGGGCTTGGTGTGGTTATAGCGGTATCGCTCAACTGTATGACCGATCATTTGAATGCCAACAGATGGTATTTCAACGTTTCGTGGTCCATCATCTGGTATTGCTATTTCTGCACCCAAGGAGTGCAAACTGAGAATACTATGAAAAGTGCTTGAAAAATATCCGATATCCGGGGACAGGTCAAAGTTCGTACAATTTTACAAGTTATAAAATTGTTCAATCAGGATACAAATTATTTTATCCCTTTTCGATAAAAAAGATGATTGCAATTAATAAGAATATTGCAGGTCTCTCTAGATGTATATTTTTGACACAGTTGGGGTGTGATTTTTTTTTAATGGCGTTTGTAAAAAGAAAATATTTATATCACTCTGAAATCTTACCATTATTATCATTTTCTCTTATTTTTGTGTCAACATTCCTTTTTAACCAACCATTCGCTTGAATTTGTCGTAAAGCCTTCTTTTCAGGTACTTTGGGCCAACGACCAAATGGTAATTACAATCTCAACGTACATGCGATAAGCTTTGCCAATTATGCATAGATTCTCCCTCCTTTGAAACCTTCGGGAATTCCCTGGAGGAGGAAGCTCTTTTATTTCTCACGATACAGGTAGAACCTTCCCGTGTCCACCACTAAAAGTGGTGGTTTAATGCCAGAGTGAATTCCATGACCGATCATATGAACTTAGACAGATGGTAATTCAACATCATGTGGTCCTTTATTTGGTATAGTTATTTTTCCAGCAGTGCAGGTTCAGGTGCAGAACGTCCGGTAGGAATAAAACAGGGAACACCATTTCAGGTATGGGACGGTCTTCTAAAAGACCTTGACTGTGGGACAATTTGGAAACACAAAAGCTTCCAAGGTTCAGATCAGACCAATAAAAAGGATGTGACTGGTTTCAATTCTTGCATGCTGCCTTGTCCCATGAGGGAACGACTATGAATCGCACAGTTATTATGTCACTGCTATTGCTTCTAATCGCAGCCAGGCCAGGGTGGGCCGCGATATACTACATGAGGGCCGATGGTACTGCTACTGATAAGGTAGCAGCAACCGGCCCATGCGGCCAAATAGATGCCACCATGTCGGTAATAACACATAACGCTCAGTCATTTAGTAGTGGTGATATAATCTATTTGTGTGATAATGGTGGAGAATATAAGTCCAGCATTATCGCTCCTTCCAGTGGAACGGATGGCCATCCCATTACCTATACGAACGCTGCAGGTGCTTTGCCCGTTATTGATCTTTCTACAGAAGTATCTAAGAAGGGATGGTTCTCCTTAGGCAAAGGAAAATATCGTAAATCCGCTTATGGCCGCTTACTCTTTGAAGATAATGTTCCGTTAGAAGCAGCCACCACGGCTGCTTTAACCGATGGGAACTGGTACTATAAAATTGGAAGCAAAGTAATACACTATAAGCCTACAAGCGGAACTCCGGCAGATCATCAAATAGAAACATTATGGTTTGACACGCTTCGTTCTACCCGTGGTATTGATCTATCCAATAAAAGCAACATTACCGTTTCCGGGCTTACTTTCAATAGATGCGGCGTTGGTGTATATTTTGGTCAAAAATTGGACTCTCCAGTTTCCTTAATGAAAAATATCACTATACATAATAATAAATTTGAAAGGGTTCATTGGGGAATACTCAGTCAACTTGTCTCAAATGGGATAGAATACAATGTGGAAATCACCGATAATCACTTGAGCTACATTTCGTGCGGAATAAGTGCCTGGACGCACAGCGATGAAACGCCCGGGCATACCCAGCACCATAAGGGATATCGTATAACCGGAAACAAGATATTAAACCTGAATCATATTTCTGCTTCGCTATTGTGGACCCAAGTTTGGAAACCGGGATATCCAGTGGATCATGAAGGCATATCATTCCAGGATATTCAAGATAGCGTTATTTCAAACAATACCATTACGACCCATGTTGTCGATACCAGGGACCGACTACGTGCCATCTATTTCTTTTTAACCTCAGGGGGAAAGACTGCAACTTCCGGCAATTCAGTTTTGCGTAACAATATTTCAGGTGTTTATTGGCCTGCTATCTATATATCCGCTGCATTGGGACATGCAGGTTTTGAAAATAATACGATTGCTTACAACCTGATATACAGTACTTCTTCTAATAGAGATTATGGTTCCTTTAAGATTAATACCTATTCCGGTAGCAATCCTTTAAGCAGCACAAACTATTTTGTTAACAATGTCATTGATAATTATGTTGGAGGGTGGGCGATCGCGAGTACAAGCGGAAACGGCGGCAACGGAACCTGGGTCGTTGGGAATAATATTATTAAATCAAGAGCCAATGTGAAGATCGGGTTAGAATCCGCACCCGGTTTTACCATTAGTCATAATTTATATCCAACTGATGGTCCCTGGTTACTGGGAAATATGGGTTTAACATTTGCCGGATGGCAGTCAATGGGGAACTTTGACAAGATTAGTTCAAGGATTGCTAATCCTCTTTTTGTTTCTTCTTCCGATTTCCATTTACAGTCATCCTCTCCTGCTATAGACGCAGGAATGAATGTTGGAATTTCAATAGACTACGATGGCAATCACGTTCCATCAGGAATAGCACCGGATATGGGTGCCTACGAATATATTCAGGCGGAGTAACGCGATTGAAACTATTGGTAGTGACCAACCTTTATCCCACGCCTAAAAGACCGTTCATTTCTCCTTTTGTAAAAGAACAGGTTGAGGCTATGCGGGAAAATTACCCTGATATGACGATTGACGTCTATGTGATTGAGGGGTGGAGACCCAGATGGGCCTATATCCGCGCAATGCTGCTATTGCCGGCTCTGGTCAAAAAGGGTAGATATGACCTTGTCCATGCTCATTTTGGGCTGACACTGGTTTCCACTCTTTTGGTCTGGGTACCCGTGATTATAACATTTCATGGCTCAGATCTGCTAGTAAATCCGACCAAACACGTGTCTAAATTATTAGCGCCAATGACTTCAAAGGTCATAGTGGTTTCACAGAGACTAAAAGCGTCTCTTGGCTATGGAGAAGTAATTCCCTGCGGTATTGATGTAAAGCGGTTTGAACTGCCATCGCGATTCGAAAATCGACCAAGTCCCAAGATGCCCGCTGAATTAAGAATTTTGTTTCCTGCTGATCCTGGAAGAAAAGTGAAGGACTACAGCCTTTTTCGGTCGGTATGTCGGGAGCTGGAAAGGAGAGGGAACAAGGTAACGGAAGTTCATCTGGTAAACATCAAGCGGGAAAATGTACCAGAATTGTATTGGAATTGCGATGTTATGCTTCTGACCTCCTTATCCGAAGGGTCACCTACTGTTATTAAAGAAGCCATAGCTGCCAAACTCCCATTTGTTTCCGTAGACGTGGGTGATGTAAAGGAATGGGTAGGATCCGTGGAGTTTGGCGTGGTTGTACCGGATAGAGAGCCCAAAACCATTGCGGATGCAGTATCCGCAATTCTTGCTCGAGTTGAATACCGGTCGTCGCTGGATAATAGTGAATGCGTTAATGCCATAGATATTAAGAACCTAACCAAACGGGTTAAGAACATATATGATGAAGTTTTAGAGAAACAGGAATTAAAAGGATGAAATTTAAACCGAAATTGATGATCGTGTTAGGCAGCGGTGGACACACTTCGCAGATGATCAGGGTTACGGAATTGCTATATGATTCCTATGACTTTGAATATGTTGTAAATGACGACGATAACCAGTCTGTAAAGAAAATTAAATTTCCCGGTGACGTTCATGTTATTACGCGGCCAAGGAGGGTATATGACAAATCGGTAATTCGACCGGTTTTTCTAACGATACTTAGTATTCTAAATTCTTTTAGAATAATTATGTGTTCCAAATCACGTGGAATAGTCAGCGCCGGTCCTGGTCTGGCTGTACCTTTATTCTTATTGGCAATCATATTTAGAAAGAAGAGAATATTTATTGAGTCTTGGTCCAGAGTTACGACGCAATCCACGACAGGTAAACTTTGCTACTATCTATCAAATCTTTTTTTTATTCAATGGCCCGAATTAAAGAAAAGTTACCCTAAAGCCATTTATGCTGGAAGGTTAGGATGATTTTCGTAACTGTAGGCACGACTCGTTTTGATGAGCTTGTTGAAGCAATAGACAGGATTGCGCATTGTTTAGACGAAGAAATCATTATTCAGGCTGGAAACCATAAATATGTTCCTAAAAACTGCCAATTTTTCACTTTTGCAAATGATATTCTAAATTACTTGAAGAAAGCCAATATTGTCATTGCACATGGAGGCGCAGGAATCACTTTTGAAGCACTGGATTTGCATAAGAAAATAATTTCAATAATAAATCCCAATGTGCTTGATAGTCATCAATCTGATTTATTAAGGAAGTTGTCCCAAGAAGGTCATTTGATATGGTGCAACGATCTGAATAAATTAAATATTTATATCAAGGAGGCTAGGAAGATAAGGCTAAAGCAGTACGTAAGACCGGAATGCGGAATTGGGAAAATGATTGTAGAGTGGTTAGGGTAAATGAAGTGAAAAAGTTAAAACCTTCCCGGTCAGTTTGGGAAAAGCGCCATCCCCAGCCCCTTAGAGGCCGGGGATGGCGCACGGTCGACCTCTCAGGTATTACTATTTGTTTTTCCCAAAAAATCTAATCCGAAGGAGGGCACAATGACCGCAACAACGAGATTAGCACAAAAACGCCTTACCCTTCTACAGTTGGCTGAAAAACTGGGCAACTTCTCAAAGGCCTGCCTGATGCACAAGGTGTCACGGAGCCAATTTTTCGAGAGCGTATCTCGAAATAAAAATAGAAATGTGCTATATTTTCAAGAATATGTCTATATTTATTTTGAGATGACTATGAAAAAGCTACCGTCAACCATACAACCGTTCTGACCGGGTGCATCGACAAACACCTATTCGTGTTAACCCCAAAGGTGCCACATTATCATGCATTTGATTGTCGGCGTCCCAATTACGCTCACGACCTCACTTCAATCATGTGCCATATCTCAAAGCGGATTACGCCAAAGCGTCGATGCTCTCCTGATACGGTTTCTGATCTCTTAAATATGGTACGCATACTGAAGCATATAATCGCCTAGCTTTTTGGATGCGGAAATGTGAAAGTTCTAAACAGTTAAGCAACAATAATACCAAAAGGTCTGATTCAAATATAGAGAGAGAACTTAAAACTTATGAAAATGGTGGGATGACACTAATGAAGTGGGGTAAAGGGAGATTACTGTTTCGCCACGGTCCGTTAGGCTTAGGCAATACCTGCGGGCATGGTCATGCTGATGCTCTTTCTGTACTTTTCTGCTGGGATGAGGTACCAGTATTGATTGATATTGGAAGTGGCCAATATAACGTAGATCAGGCTATCCGAAATTTCTTCCGATCCACCATCGCTCATAATACTGTCGAGATAGATGGAAAAAATCAGGCTAGAATGCTTGGCCCCTTTATGTGGGAAAAATCATATGAAACAAAATTAGAGGAAGCTAAAGAATCACCTATTTTGTATGCAAAGGCGAGCCACAACGGGTACATGGATGACTTATCTATAACTCACACCAGAGAAGTCGAATGGTTGGCACCAAATCAACTTGAGATTCGTGATTCATTTCCAGGTTCCGATGAACAGCCGATTCGGGGAGCCTTTCATTTAGGTGATTGTCGGAATGTTACACAGGAAAAAAATTCCGTAGAAGCGGATTTTGGGGACTTTATATTTTTACTTTCTTTACCTCCCGAATTTACAGTTAAGGTTTATTATGGCTCAAAATATCCTTTTTTGGGTTGGCGATCAACGATTTATGGGAAATGGAAACCCATTCATTCTATACTTTTTTCCAGCAATCTTCAGAGAGAGTATTCATATAAAATCAATTTCATTATAGCTGAAAAATAGCCAGTAATGCCTGCAGATTATAGATATGTTTCTTGGAAGAACATTTATAAAAATAAACCTTTTTAAAGAAAAAAAATTAGTTAATGCATGGATCTAATTTTACATTCCCAATTACAAACATGATATGAGCAGATTAAGATGAAAACTTTTTTGGTTGCAGGTGCTCGCCCTAATTTTATGAAGATAGCACCAGTATATAGAGAAGCTCTTAAATATGGGCGAGTGGAATGCAAGATTGTCCATACAGGCCAGCATTACGACTATGAAATGTCTCAAGTTTTTTTTGATGACCTGGAGATTCCTGAACCACATTTTTTCCTGAATGCCGGTTCTGGTTCTCATGCAGTTCAAACAGCCAAAATAATGGTGTCCTTTGAGGAACTCTGCATGAAGGAAAGACCCGATTTAGTTATGGTTGTGGGAGATGTAAACTCCACGTTAGCCTGTAGTGTAGTGGCAAAAAAACTCTTAGTCAAGGTTGCACATGTAGAAGCAGGACTGAGGAGTTTTGATCTAACCATGCCTGAAGAGATTAACCGGATGGTGACCGATTCCATATCAGATTATTTTTTTGTGACTGAAGAGAGTGGAATGAAAAATCTTCTGAAAGAAGGAAAGCAGAAGGACAGAATCCATTTTGTCGGAAATGTGATGATCGATAACCTTTTATATCAGGCCAGAAAACTTGAGAGTGATAATGGCAAACGTTTTTCCACATTTAGTCTTAAACAAGAAAGGGAAGACTATATTTTTCTTACCCTCCATCGACCTTCAAATGTAGATTTTGAGGAAACCTTTGATGAGATTGCTATGGCATTGAATCAAATTGCCGATAAAACGCCAATATTATTTCCTGCACACCCGAGAACCCAGAAAATGATGAAAAAATTCAATATCAGACTTTCTAAAAATATTATCCTTCTGCCACCCCTGTGCTTTAAAGAATCATTATTCCTATGGAAGGACGCTACTCTTGTAATGACCGACAGCGGAGGACTGCAAGAGGAAACTACTGCCCTTGGTGTGCCGTGTGTTACCTTGCGGGAGAATACAGAGAGACCGATTACCATTGAAATGGGGACAAATATTCTTGCTGGCACAAAGAAAGAATCGATCCTGAGAGCTTACAGGGCGAGCATTGAAAATAGAAGAAAAAATGTATCTGTGCCTCCAAAATGGGATGGCAGGGTTTCTCAAAGGATCTGGAAAATTATATTGAGTTCAAAATTTTAACAGGGGACTATTAATTGATAGCAGTATCTATCATTAAGCCAGTTAGTTGGGTAAAGCTGTCACTATATGCGCTTTTGTTGTTGGGCATTTATTACTCCTCTTTAACTTGGCTGGTTACAAAGGACTGGGCAAGGGATGCTTATAGTTATGCCTACCTGATTCCATTTGTGGTTCTTTATATTATCTGGGACAAGAGAGGAGATTTAATTTCTCTTCCTTCTGCGCCTTCGTGGAAGGGCTTGATACCACTCACGTTCGGTCTCATTCTCTTTTGGCTGGGAGAACTGGGAGGTGAGTATCTAACACTTTATCTCTCCATCTGGTTTGTCTTGGTAGGGCTTTGCTGGCTGCATCTGGGCTGGCAAAAACTTAATACTATCGCCTTTGCCTTCATCTTTATCTTAACCATGTTTCCCTTCCCCAATTTTATATATACAAAGCTCACACTGAAGCTCAGGTTGATTTCTTCTCAACTTGGTGTGGCTATGATAAATCTTTACGGGATGCCAGTTCACCGGGAGGGAAACATAATAGACCTTGGGTTTACACAGTTACAGGTTGTCGAGGCTTGCAGCGGGTTGCACTCTCTGATTTCTCTTATTGTTTTGGGTCTTTTTTTAGTCTACTTCTTCCGGGCACATTTTTGGAAACGGGCTGTTCTATTAGGCTCTACAGTGCCTCTGGCCATTCTTACCAACAGCCTACGCATTACCTTAACCAGCATCCTTTATGAGATTTGGGGTGCGAAGGTAGCTGAAGGATTCTTTCACGGATTCTCCGGTTGGCTGATATTCATGTTCTGCATTCCTGTCCTTTTGCTCGAGATGTGGTTTTTAAGCAAATTACCCCCATACTCATCTGGTCTATCATCAGATAGATACCATTATAACTCAACATCGTCTAAAAGCGATGTGGCCCAGAAAGATCAGAAAAGATCGGACGGAAAAGGTGTCCCTCAGCCGTTCTTTATCGTTGCCATGATCCTCTTGGGGTCAACACTCGCTCTTTCTCAGTGCATCGAGTTTCGAGAAAAGATTCCCATTAAGAAGCGACTAGATCAGTTTCCATTGGAAGTGGGCGAGTGGTCAGGCGTTCGGAAGCGCATGGAACAGATGTTTATTGATGCACTGGATTTGAGCGATTACGTAGTTATCGATTATAAAAACGGACTTGGCAAGGATGTGGGCTTTTATATAGCCTATTACGAGAGCCAGAGAAAAGGGGAATCAATCCACTCTCCGGCTACATGCCTTCCAGGAAGCGGCTGGGATTTCAAGCAAGCTCAAACGGTTACTATAGCCCTTTCAAAGGGTGACGGCGTTTCAATGGATGTGAACAGGGCATTTATGCAGAAAGGTGGGGAAAAACAACTTGCCTATTACTGGTTTCTTCAGCGAGGGCGGGTGTTGACGAATGCCTACCAACTGAAGTTTTTTAATTTCTGGGATTCCATGACAAAGCAAAGGACAGACGGTGCATTGGTGCGTTTAATCACGCCAGTCTATGAATCTGAGGAATTAAACGATGCAGCGATGAGACTCCAGGCTTTTACACGTGAGATTATGCCTGTCCTGGAGGAATATATCCCCGGGAGGGATCTATGATAGTTTTCTTGAGATCCAAGCAAAACATGTAAAGAAATTATAAGCCTAAATAGAAACCAACTTTCTTTTTATTATCACGTGCAAAGTAAGGCATAATATGATATATTTTTTATTATAGTATAGAGTTATTGATATTAAAAATTGCCTGTCTAATGCATAATTTAGGCCTCGATTATTGGTTTAATTTTTAAGAAAGAGACGCTACCATGAAAAAAAACTTAAAAATTATATCATATTTGAGGATCGCATTGATCTCACCTGCCTTAATCCTGTCCTTCCTATCGTCAAGCTATGCTATAGATATTACTCTCCAATGGGATGTCAATACCGCGCCCAATCTTCATCATTATATTATCTACTGGGGAACAGACTTTGATCCTCCTTATGGCTATAACAGTGAGGATAAGGGTGATTTTATCGATAAGAACACAACGACGTACACTGTTACCGGCCTTTCTGAAGGTAAAACATATTATTTCGCAGCTAAGGCATTTAATACTGCGGGAATCAAAAGCAATTATTCCAATATAGTGAGTACTGATGATCCTTATGGAGTAGTTACTGAAGAAGGAGCTCCACCTGGTGTTTCGGGGCTGGCGGCGGAGGCTGTTTTATCGCTACGGCTGCCTATGGCTCGAAAATGGATAAGCATGTAAAAATCCTTACAGAATTTAAAGACAAGCGCCTTGTAACCAATCCTATCGGGCACAGTATTGTAGATGCTTATTATACGTTGTCTCCACCTGTTGTGAGCTATTTACATAAACATCCATCTGCACGAGCTATTGTGAGATATGCTTTGATACCGATAACCGGTATGGCTTACCTATCACTCTCTATCAATCCGTCAGTGTTATTATTTGCTTTTGCCTTACTGCTTCTCATCATTATATACTTTACAAGATACTTTGTACGATCACGCATCAATATTTCTTAATAAACATATTTACCGCTAACATCTCTATATCTTAAATAGTAACTAATATTTACCGATTTCCGCTCAAACCCCAAGTTAAATAAAAGTTAAAAGGCATTTAACCCCGGTACGATATTTAATACCTACAGGGCGGGGTAAACACTTTTCTGTGACTTTGATGTCTTGGCATGATAATGTTTTTATATGAATTCTGAGCTTTGGCTGCAAAGAGAACAAGATAAATGTCTAAAGGTGAAGGGGGTGAACCAAGTGCATAACATGTTAAAAGAGATGGATAAAGTTGAACTTATCAACCTGGAACGTCTGGCGTATATATTAAAAGGGCTCAGTGCTGAAGAGCTTGAGACCTTAGAGATCCTTTTAGATAAGGAGTTATTTGAATCTATCCGCCAATCCCTCAGGGAATTGGATGACGGGAAAAGGATCCCAATCGATGAATGGTAGAAGATACCAAGTATTCATTGCTCCTTCTGCCCACAGGCGGTATAAGAAGTTTGATTCAGATTTGCAGCAGAAAATTAAAAGAGAAGTAGAAAAACTCACCAAAGATCCCCATATTTATAGAGAACTCAAAGGGCCTTTAAAAGGTATTAGGTCATATCATTTCGAACATCGCAAGACACAATATAGGATTGCATATCGAATCCTTGAAAGAAAAAAAGAGGTAGAGATTGTCCTAGTTAAATCCAGAGAGGCTTTCTACCAGATCCTGAGGCGAATTGTAAGATTATGAAATGAATTGGGGCAGGCCCCAGTTAAATACACTTCGCTCCTTTTCTACGAAAAATTTAACCCCGATGGAATATCAACTACAAGTTCCCCAGTTGAATAAGGAAAGGCATTCAACGGGGCAAGCATTCCATTGGTCCTCGATAACGGGACCTACGCTTCGCTTCGGTCCCGATATCGGGATCTACGCTTCGCTTCGACAGGCGGGGCGAGCCCCAGTGCAATAGAAAGCTAAAAGTATTGCACCTCAATGAAATAACTTTCAGATTTCACCCCGATGGAATAATTACAAAAGAGATTCCATTGGGCAGGTTGGGCAGGCGGGGCAGGCAGGCAAGAAAGAAGTGAAAAGGGATAAATTCAAGGTACAAGGATAGGAATAATTTTAGCAATGATATCAAGAAACTCTTTTGGCGTGATAATATGGATATTCCGGAATTTTTTAAAAGAAAAATGCTTTATGTTGCCTGTTATAAAATAATCAGCCTGTGCTTCTAAAGCACATTCCAAAAATTTATTGTCTTCAGGATCTCTTTTGATAATATCTACTGAGACGCTTGGCTTAACCAATTTTGCGTCCTTTTTAATCTTTAATAACAGCCTTCTTGTTTTTTCCTGATTCAAGCTTTTAAATTTACCGCGGCCTAACACTTCCTGATATTCGTTAAAAATGTCTTCGCTTAAACACAAAATGAAACTTTTATTCAAAATCATGTTAATTATTAAATCAGGCAGGCTGTCTGGTTTAAGCAAGGCGGAAACCACAATATTGGTATCTACAACAAGTTTAAACATAATCGTAAAAAGAGAACTTATTTTTTCTTAGATTTTCGGTAATTTTCAATTTCAGAGTCAATTTCACTGGTTGTCATTTTATCCAATCCAGCCTGTTTCGCGCTTAGTTGGACTTCCACCAATAACTTGTCTTTCTTAATAATGTTTTTTAAATAATCTTCTATTCCCATTATTATTACTTTTGGCTTTCCACGCCGGCTGACCAGGTATCTAATGCTTTCTGCTTCAGCTTTTTCTATTAACTCTCCAAAGCGGGTGCGGGCGGAAAGTGCGTCTATCAGGGTAGTCGTATTTTTATTTCCCATTGTTTGAGTCCTCTTGCAAGCTCATTAGTTAATTAAGTATTTCAGTTTTATTATAGTGTAATGATTTGATTTGTCAAGTTTTTGAAAATTTTGAAAATTTTGTCTGAGTTTGGGGATGTTATTGACCCCGGTTAAATAAAATCAATGACAATTTAACTGGGCAGGCTATATTGAATAACTCTAGAAGTGGGAAAGCCTGATAGGCATTGTTGAGAAGGGCAAAGGGCAAAAGGTAAGAGGTAAGAGGTAAGAGTTCTAGTTCAATTGTCTACTGGTAAGCAGAATCATGATCGGGATGTAATGAAAGGATGCGCAGCCATAAGCCGTCACGGTACGCTACTCCCCGAAATCCGCCACCAATTCGAAAACTGTAAAGCTTTTCGCCACCTGGGCCTTTCTTGGATAATATGGCCTCCCATTTTAGGCCATGGTCAATATATACTTGTTGCCATGTCATATTGGCCAATTTTCGCAGAGTATTGAGGATGTTGCGCTGCTTGGTTTTGGCCAGTTTGAAAAGCTGCCGCTGAAAGACCGGGTTGTTTAAATCCAAAAGCACGAGCTGATGGCCTTTCTGGTTCATTTTTTGGCCTTTGCTTCCAATTCCTCAAAGTTAGTGTCTTCGGGCGGATTTTCCTCTGCCCAGGTAATAGCTTCGTCAAGTTCGGTCAGAACATCTTGCCTGTACAGCCACTTTTCATTATCGGGAATGAATCGACCAAGTTTAACGATCCAAACTCCCGCTTCTATCTCATCCAACATTACGTTTTGGCCTGCGAATTTTTTTCCTAGTGAGATCTGGCCGCTACTGCCAACTGTTTTTATAATGCCCATAGTTCCTCCAAAAATAATTGTTACAATATTAAGATAGCATGAATACATGATAAGTCAAGGTTAAAATAGGGAGTTAAGGGACGTTGCTGCATAACTGCGTTATTTAACACTTGTACCTGTCATACCAATGAAGTAGCTCGTGAAAATGGTTACGTCCATAAACATATAAATAACTCAGAAGGCTGAATAACTGTTTTGCCCTCCGAGTTTTAGAGGTATTAAGAGCCTGAGCCATATACCTTTATTGCTAATTAGCCGGAATACTCGCGGAATACTACACATATCAGCTTCAGCTTCCCCATCTTACAAACATCTCCTTTACCGTTTAAATATTTCTCGCTTACCTGTCGAGAGCCCCTCGGCCGTGAGCCCTTCGGCTGTGAGCGACTCGACTTGAGCCGTTCGGCCCTGAGCCTGTCGAGAGCCTCCAGGTCGAACGACTCACAGCCGAAGGGCTCGTCGACAAGTCTCAGGGTCGAGCGGCTCGGAGCCGAATGGCCTCCAGGTCGAATGAGATACATGACTATATTTGCGAATCGAAGCACTTAGTATCGATATTTGGATAATTTGTCAAATAGTCAAGTCGATCTAATCGCCAGATCGAATGAAAGAGATTTACAATGAAGGTAAATATTGTCATAATGTATTTTAAGATCAACTGATGGTGAGTCAATATAATAGTCATTTGGTATTTCGGCTCAATGCAAGAATGGGAGGTGTAAGATATTAACAATTGAAGGAATCTATGATGATCAAAAGATACAATCTTTGAAACCAATCCCCTTCAAGACAAAGAAGAAGATTGTAATTACTTTCTTGAACGAAGCAGCTGAAGGCTTGGAACCTGATTTGGCTGCTGACGCAATTAAGGCACTTAGAGGCTGTGACAAAGATTCTTCTTTGACCAAATCTTTACTGGAATCCAGGAGAGAGGATGTAGATTTTGAAGAAGCAAGATGGCAAAAGTAGAAATTACGTGCTGGACAGTGCTGCTTTTTGGCGATGTTTGAAGATGAAGCAGGTGCTGACACTATCCAGGATCTGCTTGAACGAGCAAATATGAGCGAAATTCATGTCTTTGTATCCTTTGTGACTTTCACTGAAATATTTTTCATCACGCTTCGGGAGAAGGGAGAGGAAGAAGCTCAGAAAAGAATAAAGCTAATGGTTGCCCTCGCGACGACTAGTATAGAATCATCAAAAGAACTCAGCTTGATATCAGGGAGGTTGAAGGCAGCCTATAGGTTATCATTTGCCGATGCCTGGATTGCTGCAACCGCGATATTCTACGATGCTACCCTGGTTCATAAAGACCCTGAATTAGAACAGCTGCAAGATAAATTCAAAGTCTTAAGATTACCTTATAAAGAGAAAGGATGATGTTTCTGAGGGTGAGTAGTGAAATTGCTGAATAGTCAAATAGCTTAGATGAGGGCTAAATTCAGGTAGGGAGGATCGGCAGGAGCATCATGAGCTCAGAAGAAAAAAACAATGATTTTCGAGATTTAGAAGTTTGGAAAAGATGCCGTGACATGGGAAAAAGGATTGGGGTCGGGCCATGCGAACTGATTGATATTAATTGAAATGATATTAAAAAACGTGCGGATATTGGGTCTATATTGTCCCTTTTAAGGGCGAAAAGCGAGATATAAAGAGCAGGTAATGGCCAGAGCCAGAAGGCACTACATCCCAGGACAGATTTGGCACACCCCAGTTAAATACGCTTCGCCATGGTTAAATCCGC
>Ga0307379_10004631_pt1 | contig 19553 bp, 15 predicted proteins | sample UN2MG_FD_202237 | JGI IMG/M metagenome (GOLD analysis project Ga0307379, IMG submission 202237) | Soil microbial communities from Risofladan, Vaasa, Finland - UN-2 | ecosystem: Environmental > Terrestrial > Soil > Coastal area > Acid sulfate soil | place: Finland: Risofladan, Vaasa | collected... | reverse complement strand
AGGATTAATATCAAAAAAAACACTTATTTCTTCCTTGAAAGTGGATTCGAGTTCTGTCTTTAGAGCTTCAACAAACTCACTCACCCACCTGTCGCCTTTGTTGTCTTTCTGGCGGTAGCTGATGAAAATGTCGTAATTGTATCCAGGGAGTATGCCGGCCATATTAGTGGTTCATTGTGATAAAGTTACGAAAGTCCTGAATATAAGGCAATAAAATCTTTTGTCATAAATTTCGGTATAAAGCTATATATATTGTTTTCACCGGCTCTGAAAGTGCCTTATATGATAAACCGGTGTAACCTGGAACTGGCAATCAATCTGACCAGAGCGGCTCTGAAAGAGCCACATATTATAAACCGGTATAACTTGGAACTGGCAATCAATCTGACCAGAGCGGCTCTTAAAGAGCCTTATATGAATAACCCCCGGTGCAACCGGGGGCCTGTAACTACACAAGCTGGTTCAGCTCTGAAGGAGCTGAATAAAAACTATGGGAAGAACCTTTCATCAATCTTGACGCCAGATTCCAGCAAAAGCTTCCTGTACTCCTCCTCAAAAGTCTTTCTTGAATGATGATCCTGCTGATCCTTTACATATTCTATAAGTCTTCCCATATCCATATATGAACATGTAAACGATCCATACCCCTCGGCCCAACCATCAAATAACGGAAATGAACCGCTGTTTTTCATCCAGATTGAGGTTGATACTTTAATTTCTCTCATAAAATCCGCAAGTGCTATGGATGGATGAACATCAGTAAGTATATGCAGGTGATTTTCAATGCCATTAATACGATACAGATGGCTGTTTTTGTTCTTGATTATGCCAGAAATATAGGCATAAAGCTGGTTGACATTATCCTGCTTTATAGTGGGCAGGCTATCCTTTGTTCTGAAAACAAAGTGATACAGCAGTTGGCGGTAACTTGACATAACGTAAATTATTAAGTTAATAATACAGCGAGAAAAGATAAAGTTACTAAAACTGCAGTATAAACACAAATATATTAAGCCCTTGCAGGGCTTTACATCATATTGTTATCTTTTACCCCCGGTTGCACCGGGGGTTATTCATATCCAGCCACATTCGTGGCCATATTTAATTAAAGGAATGCTTCATATGGCTGGTTTTTACCGCCGGTTCCAGCTGCGGATTATACATATCCAGCCACATTCGTGGCCATATTTAATTAAAGGGATGCTTCATATGGCTGGTTTTTACCGTCGGTTCCAGCTGCGGATTATACATATCCAGCCACATTGGTTGCATACTCATTGAAGGTCTATGTCATGTTTCTTTAATTTACACCAGTCCATAGGGTGTTATTCATATTCAGGCACATTCGCAATAATACTTATTGAAGATCTGCTTCATGTTATTGTCTTTTAACCCCAATTGCACTGTGGTTTTGAAACTAAGATAGCAAAAGCAGCCCTGAAGGAGCTGAAAAAAACCTAATGCAAAGAACGGTTCTGAAAGAGCCGGATTTGAATAAGCCCAGATGCCAATCAGGATCTATGACAACAGAGAAAGGATTGGTTCTGAAAGAACCAGATTTGAATAAGCCCAGATGCCAATCGGGATCTATGACAACAGAGAAAGGATTGGTTCTGAAAGAGCCAGATTTGAATAAGCCCAGATGCCAATCGGGATCTATGACAACAGAGAAAGGATTGGCTCTGAAAGAGCCAGATTTGAATAAGCCCAGATGCCAATCGGGATCTATGACAACAGAGAAAGGATTGGCTCTGAAAGAGCCTCATATGAATAACCCCCGGTGCAACCGGGGGCCTGTAACTACACAAACTGGTTCAGCTCTGAAGGAGCTGAATAAAACGGCAGTTTAATACCAAAAGGCATCAAACTCCTAATACCTTTGATAACGCTTTAATATTAACGGGATTTACAATATTCTTTGCTTCCGGGGTATACAAATAATCTATCTTATCCTTGTACCGGTCAACAATTTTTGCTCTTACCATTTTCATTGTGGTGTTCAGGAGGGTATTATCCTGAGTAAATGGTTCATCAAGGATTCCTATGGCAGTAGGAAGCCACCTTGAAGGGAACAGATTATCATATATACCTCCCTGCTTATATTGGCTGATCACTGATTCTATTTCATTTAAGACAGCCTCAACGCCTTTGGGTTCCGTTAGACTGACATTGTTGTTTTTTGCCCATCTTGCCAGCGCCTCACCATTTGGTACAAGCAATACAATGGTATATTTATTCTGGTTATTGTAAAGCATCATCTGATCAATAAAAGGCGACCTGTCGGTTATGGTTTCCTCTATTCCTTCAGGACTGTATTTTTCACCGTCATCCGAAATAAGAAGACTTTTAAATCTTCCGAGAACATAGAGAAATCCGTCTGCATCCATATATCCCATATCCCCGGTATGGAGCCATCCGTCGCGGATAGTTTCGTTTGTAGCTTTTTCATTTTTCCAGTATCCTTTCATTACATTCTCTCCGCGGACCACAATTTCACCTTTTGTTCCCACAGGCAGCTCGTTCCCTTCCTCATCACAGATCTTCAAATCGAGATTTCTTACCAGGAAACCTGATGAGCCGAGCTTATGTTTTGTTTCCATATTTCCTGAAATCACTGGTGAAGCTTCAGAAAGTCCATAACCCTGCAGCATGGGTATCCCCAGAGCATAAAAGAATCTCTGAAGCTCTATGTCAAGCAATGCTGCTCCGCCGAAGAAGAATTTGAGTCTGCCTCCAAGAGTTGCCCTTATTTTCCTGAATAATATAATATCATACAGTTTATACAGGGGTTTAAGAAATATCCTCAATCCTTTTCCCCTGTCCCATCCGATCCCATTGTATTTGTATGCAATTCTCAATGCATGATTGAAAAGCTTTTCTATAAACGGACCCTTTTCCCTGATTCCCTTCTCAATCCCTTTGCGAAGGCTTTTTGCCAGGGCAGGAGCGCTCAGGAGGAAGACAGGTTTTATCTCCTTTATATTACCCGGGAGATTTTTAAGGCTCTCAAGATAAGACTTGCCAAACTGAACAGCGGCAAGGCTGGCCCCTACAGCCATCATAATGTAGATCCCAACCGTATGACCAAAAGAGTGATCCCATGGAAGAATGAGGAGGGTTGTCCACCATTCCGGAACATCAAGCAAGGTAAGTGCCTGTTCAATATTAGCAGTGTAATTTCTGTGGGACAATATAATTCCTTTTGGATCAGCTATTGTCCCGGAAGTATAGCAAATGTTTGCATAGTCGTCCGGACCCACTGATTTCATCGTTTCAATGAATTTATCATAGTTGTTTTTCAGATACTCCTCACCCATTATCTTAATTTCACCCATATAGATCTCATCCGGAGCATAACTTTCCTTAGTATCAAGGAGAATAATTTTTTCAAGATTTTTAAGATCCTGCTTAATTGAAGTTATTCTGTCAGACATGATAACAGATACTATTATCCATCTTGATTCTGAATGATCAAGCCGGAACTTCAGATCAGCTCCTTCTTTAAGCTGGATGGAAAGAGGGACGCTTATCGCGCCTGTAAGTAATACACCCAGCTCGCTTGTCACCCAGTCGGTGCGTGATTCGGATAATAAAGCAATCCGGTCGCCTTTTCTGATACCAAGGGCCAGCAGTCCGGCTGCTACTTTATATGCCTGTTCTCTGGTTTCTTTATAGGTGGTTGCCTCATATTTGTCGGTTTTCTTCTCAAGGAGATATGGATTATTTGCAAACTTTTGTGCACTATTTTCGAGTAATTCTACAATGGTTTTCATATGAGCAGGTTTTTAGTTATAACTATTATGTGTTTACCATGTTATGCAATCATTTTTATAAAGTTATTAAAGAAAGAGATGCAAGTCAAATAAAAACCATCGATCCCGGATCACATGGGCAGATAGTTTTTTAAATTATCACTTTAAAATAGTATTGGAAATATACTTTATTCTTTATTGAATACCTGAATTACTGAAGGAACACCGGAAGAGGTATTTACATCTGTAGTTTGAATGGTAAGAACATGACCATCGTTTGAAAGTTTGTAAGTTAAACTACTCCCGTAGACATTAGTGCCAACAGTCCGTGTGATTGTAATTGTAAGGGCTTTTTTGTCAGGGGACCATCAGCAACCAATGGTCAAACTATCCTGACCAGTGAAATGCATTCTTCAAAATCTGCCTGTACAAACGGGATAGAGTCGGTCAGGAAAAACTGTGATGATGATAACAATTATGAACGTAAAGTGTCAGCTAATAAGAAGCATTACTTTAACTTGAAAGCCTCTAATGGTCAGGTAATTGGGAAAAGTGAGCTATACGAGTCTGAGGCTGGCATGGAGAATGGTATCGCTTCAGTTAAAAAGAACGGGAAGAGTACAACTGTTATTGAGGAATAAGATTATGCATTTGTTTTAGAACTCCTCAATTATCAGGTTGCGCCATCTTACCTTTATGCCTCCGCCGTCATGGATCTGAAGAGCAATGGAGCCATTTGCTTTTCCTATCTTTTCATCATTGAAGTCAACCATAGATTCTCCGTTTAACCAGGTTTGTACCCTGTCGCCTGTAACTTTTATCCTCATTTTATTCCACTCCCCGGGTTTGAGAATGTTTTCTTTCTCGTCTTCTATCTGCTTAAGCCATCCCCGGCCGTAAGACTCATAAATACCTCCAGTGTCATTTCCCGGAGGTGCAACTTCGCATTGCCATCCGGAAATTTTAGTGCCTTCAATTGTTGAGCGGAAGAATACTCCGCTGTTACCATTTGCCTCCTGCTTGAATTCAAGAGTAAGATCAAAGTTCTTATAAAATTTTTCAGTGGCAAGGTATCCGTATTTTTTATCCGGACCACTCTCGCATACCAGCATTCCGTCTTCTACATACCATTTCTCAGTCCCGTACACTTTCCATCCGGCAAGGTCTTTCCCATTAAACAGTGACTCTTTTTTCTGTGGTGAATAAAAGCTTACCAGAAGCAATAATACTAAGATTGACAGCAGATTTTTTTTCATAGGATTATTAATTAATTTGTCTGCGTTAAGTTAGTTAAAAATGCAAATGAATTATATAACAATCTATTTTGAAAATGTTCCTTTCAGATTTTTTTTGACAAATAATCCTAAAACTGGTTCTTTTCCGCATTCCCAATATGTATTTAATTGCGGGCACTAGTGAATATGGTCCATAAGTCGTAGATGCCGACAGCAGCTCTATAATTCTTTTACTCCCCAGAATTCATTTATATCTGTCCATTTCGATACATCCGGCCTTATGAACCGGCGTTTACACTCATCAATTCTTAAGCCGCGTATTTCAATTTCGTCCAGGTCTGAAGGCGACATACCAGATTCATGCGCCAGCACAATTGCAGGTATTTCTTCAGGATTAAATCCCATTAAAGATGCTCCCACCATATCGGTTGCCAACGGAGATGTACCGGCAATAATTAATCCCATGTCAACCAGAGTGCCATCACTTGGCCCATTGCCTTCCATTGCAGATGATGCATCAATAACAGAAAGTCCTGTTCTGACAGCATTGTTCATATCGATGACTTCATATGCAACGCCAGGTGAACCCGCTTCTGCAGCTCTGTCATGGAGCCAGGAGCGGACTGCATAATATTCCGTACCCGGGTAAAGACCTATCAGGTTTTTCATTGCAAGGGTAACTGTGGCAAGTGTATGGGTTTTCATCATCGGGACTGAACACAACAAATCGATCTCAGTAAGAGATTTATGGATCTTCACTGATTTTGCAGCAAATCCGTTTTCCAGAGGAACTTCAACAATTTCTCCGGAATGAAGGTTGATCAAAGGTATGTTCAATGATTTTGCCATTTCACTGTATCCCAGGACATCAAAAACATGCTGTTGCATGCCGTCAAGTATTTCTTTTTTGTTGGTTCTGAATATCTCATTGTTCACAATGTTGAAAGAAGATGCAGCAGCAGAACCTTCTCCGATCATAACTTCTTTACCGGCTTTTTGCATTAATTGTGCAAGAGTTTTTACGACAACAGGTTTTGTTGTAAATACCGGACTGTCAGCTACCAGGTTCGGTTTAAGCATAATTCTGTTTTTCCCTGGAGTAACTTCGTTAATTCCACCCAGGAGATCAATTGCTTCTTCAACAGCTCTGGCAGTGTCACCATCCTTGATACGGACAATACTTACCTTATCTTTTACTGATTTTCCTTCTGATCTGCAGCCATAAAACAGATTTAATCCTAATGTTGCAGAACCAACTGCAGCAGCCGAGGCTGTGCCGATGAATTTACGTCTTGTAATTTTTGGTTTTTTCAAATAAAAATATTTCTTTTATTCGATAGGTTACGACCATCCGGTTTATTAAATATTAACTTTTTTACAATGGTCGGACGTTCCAGGAACATCAGAATTTATGACTCAGTTTTCAAGTTGATCCAGTAGCTCCTTGTTAGTGATCATTAGTTTTTCTTTCTGATATTTCTCCTGGTCGTTGATACCTATAAAGCATCTTGCACGAATAAAATGTCTGAATTCAGCCAGGGTTTCATTCCGGGGCTCAAAACCCATCTGTTCAATCCTTTGTAAAGCTATTTCATGTCTGCCGGAATAAACCTGGGTCATGATTGAATTCAGCGGTGCTGAAATTCAAGGCCGGTAGAATAAATAGCCTGAATGTCATTTTTATCAGCTGCCAGTATCTGTAACTGTTTATTCAGATCACTTACATTTTCCGGGATCGCTTCGAAGATGCGTAAAAAAGTGTCAGCATAATCATACCCTTCCTGTTCCCATATAACATCGCCATTTACCGTAATGATTATCACCTTCAGGATTGAATTGGCCCGATATCATTTTACCAGCGTTTTTTCAACCTCCACATCGATCCTCACTCCGATGAAATTCTTTGAGATTTTTTGTATTTCAGGGCTATTCCATAATTCCTCGTCCATTACTTTGCATGGACCGCACCATGATGCCCAGAAGTCCATTACAATCAATCTGCCTGATTTATTGGCAATTGATCTGGCCAGATCATAGTTATGCAGCAGATGGATCTGGGCTCCGGTATTTGCGGAAAAAATCAAACCGAATATAATGAATATCAAGGTTTTAATGTTCACGAGGTACAAGATTAATTGATCAAATTTAAACCTTAAAAATAAATATCCCAGCGGAGTGGCATATTATTGTCGTTTCTTCCAATCATCATTATGTTTCATTAAGCGCAGCAAAAGCCGGACATATTGATCACTTTTCGCAGGCATTTTTCAAAATAACATATCTGATTAAAATACAATTAAATAAATCCGTCTTTTAATGGTCAATTTACTCCGGCCAATAATGTTCAGGGTTATTGGCTTTTCTAATTGTGGTTAAATATGTCAAACCGGTCTTTCGTATGAACACAAGTAACTTTATTTTGTTTAACAAAAGGTGTAACTATTTTTTAAAATGACTTGACCTTAATTGCTATTAAAAAACAGTTTAATTTTGTATAAGAAATGTTTTCATTTAAAAATGTATTTAACAAGGCAGACAGTACAGGCAAGCCACAAAGAAAAACCGAGGTCAGAAACTTCCGCATTCCTTTAATCGGGGAACAGGCGCCATCATTCACTGCCCAATCGACATCAGGTATCATCAATTTCCCTTATGATTTTGGCAGTAACTGGAAGATAATTCTTAGTCACCCGATGGACTTTACTCCTGTTTGCTCAACAGAATTAATTGAGCTGGCAAACCTTCAGAACGAATTCGAAAAGCTTGGGGTTAAGTTATTAACAGTTTCAACAGATCCCCTTGAAACACATAAACAATGGAAGGCAATTCTTGAAAAGATTGAATATAAAGAATACTCCCAACAGAAGATCAACTTCCCAATCGTTGATGATTCTAACCTGGTAATTGCAAAGCTATATGGGATGATCCATTTAGAATCGGACAACAACAGGGATGTAAGGGGCGTATTCATTATTGATCCTGACAACAAAATCAGAGCAGAATACTTTTACCCGCAGGAGGTCGGAAGAAACATGGATGAGCTTCTCAGAACAGTTATAGCTCTTCAGACTGCAGACAGGAACAATGTAATGACCCCTGCCAACTGGAAGGCCGGGCATGATGTGCTGGTCCCCTTTCCTCTGAAAGCTGATATGTCACTCATGAATAAAGAATCAGGAGAATATTATCAGTTTTCATGGTTCCTGATATTCAAAAAGGGTATTAGCGGAAGCCTAAATTAAAAAAACCGGACATATTAACCACATTTAGCCTGTCATATTATACATAACACACATAACCAAACAACAAGAATTTAACTCATGCTTTTGGTAGTCAATTTATTCCGGTGAGCTATTGTCAAAGACACTGATTTTCCCGCTATTCTTTAATTCTTGAATATTACTTATTCAGTGTATTTCTATTTCTATAATTTTGGATATTTTCTTCTAATGTTAAAATTTTTTCCTTATAAAATCTTAACATATTTACTATGTTATCTGCGGAAGGATTTTCTTTTAATTGTTTCTTTAAAATTTTATAAGCCTCATCAAATTTTTGAAGTTCAGATTTAAATATAGCAGTTCCACCGGAGCTGATAAGATTATGTTATAAAAAAGATTAGTGACTAATCAGGATTAATAAATAATCTTGTTTAACGGAATAATATTTCCGATATTTAATCCAGCGGCATTCCCTTCATTTTATATTGCAGACACACAAGCATAAATGAAGCAAATTTCAATAAGGAGATACTGCTTCTTTTATTGTTTTTTTGGTTTAGTGCGGTTGGGCGTAGAGTTTTTCAATTTTTGGATAGATTTTTGTGTTATTACCTCTACAAACAATTTGTCTAAGATTGCTTCTGCTATTACAGGTGTTAAATTAGTGTCACCCATTTTATAAGTCTTAATAATCTTCATTTTTTGAGTCCAACCACAAACAGCTTCTTTCATAGTCAAGGGCCATAAATCATTGTCCTTATACGCAAGTAAAGTCTCTTTTTCATAATTATATGAAAATTCTTCAAGTTCTGCTATAACAAATTCAGATCCAACCTTGCCACTAGATATTTCATAATGGCTTGAATATATGACATAGACTTTATTGTCAGGAATATAATAATAATAAGCAGGGTACGGCGTAGGAAAATAATGTTCATTGCCCATGGCTTTGTAGATTAGTTTAGGTTTGCTTTTGGTTCTTTCCATGGTGAAGCGTATTTATGTTATACTTTGCAAGATAATAATTTTATACAACAAAGAACACAGGTAAGTCAATCCAAACAAAAAAGTATCTATTTACGCTAAAATAGAAGGAAATAATCCAACAGGCAGCATAAAGGACAGAATAGCCCTGAAGATGATTGAGCAGGCAGAGGCAGAAGGTACGCTGGTAAAAGGGAAAACAATTATTGAACCCACATCGGGGAATACGGGTATAGGATTAGTAATGATCGGAGTAATAAAAGGCTATGATGTCGAGATTGTTTTGAGCAAAGCAGTATCTATTGAAAGAATAAAAATGATTGAGTCTTTTGGTGCAAAAGTTACATTAACCGACGCAAAATTGGGAACTGACGGTGCGATAACTAAGGCAAGAGAACTTGTCAAATTAGATCCTAAAAAATATTTTATGCCAGATCAGTTTTCAAATAAATATAACAGGATTGCACATTATAAAACAACAGGTGAGGAAATCTGGAAACAAACAAATGGTAAAATTGACTATTTTGTTTCTGCAATAGGGACTTCAGGCACAATTATGGGAGTAGGGAAAGCCCTTAAAGAAAATAACCCCAAAATAAGGATTGTTTGTGCGCATCCAGTGAAGGGCCATTATATACAAGGATTAAAAAACATGGGAGAAGCGATAGTACCATCAATTTACGATCCTTCAGAAATTGATGAAACAATCATGGTTGAAACAGAAGCTGCATATGAAATGACAAGACAAATAGTTAAAAAAGAAGGAATTTTTGTTGGAATGAGTAGCGGAGCAGCTATGTATGCTGCTATTGAAGTAGCCAAGAATATTAAATCTGGAGTAATAGTAGTCATTTTCCCGGATAGAGGAGAAAAATATTTGACCACTAATTTATTCAAGGGGAAATTATAGTTTTAGATACAAGAAAGATAAAACTAAAAGTCATAATTGACCCCAACTCGCACATTACAAAATTCAGGTTCAAAAGATGCAAACAAGTCTTCCAGTCCGCTAACTTGAATTAAATGAAAAATGGACTTTATAAACTATGAACCTGTATTGAATTGGGTGACAGAATATATTCTAAAAGCCAGACCAACTACCAATTTAAGATTCGATCTGGAGTATTTCAATACTGCATCATTATTATGGCTAGCAAAAATACTTAAAGTACTGATCCGGATCAGTGAGCCTGATTATGTTTTAATCATACATTTGTATTTATCAAGCGAGAAGAAGAAGTTTTTCTTAAATGTTGAAGAAAAAGATGACGGGGTTGACATTTGGGAAGAAAGATATTATCTAGCCATCAGGTTTATGTTTTTCAGAAGAGAATCCCTGAATGACTTCCCAAGTGGTAAGTTTTTAAAAGTATCTCCAACAATTAGATCAATGGTATTTTCTTTGATAGCATGGATCATACTTTTGTTAACTATAAAGGATCGGTGAATCCTGATAAAAACCTCTGAAGGAAGTTGATTTTGAATTCCCTTCATGGTAAAATGAATCGTAAATCTCTCATCATTAGTGTTAAGAGTAACATAATTCTCAAGAGCTTCAATATATATTATATCTTTAATTTTCAGCTTAGCTAATGCTGATCCTTTCTTAATAAATATTTCATTATCACTGCTATTGCTGACTTCCTTATGTGAATAATACCTAATTGCCTTATCAATAGCTTTACAGAACCTTGAATAAGTGACAGGTTTAAGCAGATAATCAACAACATTGAGGTCAAATGCTTTCAGGGCATTTTGATCACCAGATGATACCATTATTATATTAGGTCTAAAGTCGAGACTAGTTATAAAATCAAAGCTGTCCATTTCGAGTGACTCAAGATCAAGAAAGACAAGGTCAATATCCTGTTGTTTTGATAATTGGTTTCTCGCTGATGTTGAGTCACTACATGTTTCGATAAGATTGAGAGAAGAAGATTTCCCTACAAATTCTTCAAGAAGAATACAATTTGCTTTATCGGCAACTATAATGCAATTCATTATTGCTATTGTAGTTTATTAATTCAGATTTTTTGTTTCCGTTGTATTGTATGGACAAAAGTAGGTTTTTTAGGTTAATAATCAAATTATTGTTTTGTTTTATTCACAAAGAACTTATTCATGATTACTTTTAAAATCAATAGGTTAAGTTGATATTTAATATGCAAGTTAAAATTCGTTTTAGTCAAAGCCAAATTTTTTAAAATCATTTTTATGTGTCAGTAATATATGGGTAATATAAGGGCACATATCTTTGGTGGGAGGTTACCATTACTAAGACCTAAATACCCAAATGGTAAACCTATTGTAAGGATATGGGTGATTAAATATTGGTAATATTATCAGTCATGATAAACTCAAAAGGGATATAAAGAGTTGATGAAATATATTCACCTTGATTGAATATATCATCCTCCAAATCTTCATAATACCATTTAATAATAAGTTTTTTTGATTGTTGTTTAACTTGCGAAATTTTTTTGAGGATAGAAATTAAAACTACTGTACAATAACTGTTTAAATAATCAAATGCTATAATTACAGTAGTGATTTCGGCAGGACTGATAAGATATGAATCAATCCAATTCATGATTTGTGTGGGGACTTCGGTTAAAGTTACTACCACTCCACGTCCTTTTATTTTAATATTTCCATCAGGATTAAGAAAAACCTCAGGAGTCTTGTCAGTAGGTAAAATATGGACTTCATCTATAATCATTTCCACAAATAGAATATTGATTTTGCTCTTTTATTAAATGCAATGATGCTAAAATTCCCTAATATCAAATTTCAGAAATATAATTCATTTAGACAAACTATAAAATAAATACAAATAGTTGGTAGTATCGACTAGTGAATGAATTCCCTAGGCACACATTGCTGAGTTTACGGAGATGACTGAAACAATGTATTTTATCATGGCTATGGCCAGGTTTCTGGCAAGAGCAAATATGACTGAATAAAGCGAGTTGTTTTCGTTTTTCATTCAGAAAAGCGTAATGATTTAGATTCCCGTTTCGACCAATATAACAAAATTAATTAGAAATATTCTGTCAGACTTGTTCCCTTCTTTACTCCCTTTTTAAAGTAAGGGGGGAAAGTTAATTTAATAAAAAGCGTCACTGACGGACGATTTAAAGCTGTTAGTCAAATAAAATAGGTAGTTTTTTACAAATTATGTAAATTAGAAGGTTGTATTTATATAGAGACTGAGCATAACATTCTTTTCAAATTTTTTTTCTGATTTTACCTGATGAAAGTTTAAACCTAAAGAAAGGTTTAATGGAAAATGTGAAGCTCTTCTTTGAGTCTGATACAGGTATCCTCTGACTCGTTTTGTTAGTCTTTTTTGATGTGACTGACGGAGCGGGAGCGTACCTGAAGCCAAGGGAAATACAGATCCAAAAGGTTACAAATCAACAAATTTTTTAAATGTAAATTAGAGATTTCCTGACAATCTATTATGCCGTTTTCCCATTCCGAAATAAATAATTTTAAAGAATTGAAAATCATGAGATTATTGCTTGTGGTTGCATTTTTTATTTTGATAGGATTGAAGGGTTTTTCACAACCCATAGAAACAATTTATCCAGGTACACTTGTCCAATCCGGATATACAAACGATGAATCGTACGGACCATTTAATATCGGATTCGACTTTTCATTTTTCGGGAATGTTTACACCCAGTTTTACCTCAATACAAATGGACAGATCCTGTTTGATGGTGCGTCCATTGATGGAGAGAACGTTGCCATTCACAATGCTTCATTGCCAAATAATTTCATCGCCGGTTTCTGGGACGATCTTGCGGTTAGTTCTACAGGAAAAATATTATACTCGACAATCGGAGCTGCGCCTAACAGGAAGCTTATAATTCAGTTTGTTAACATGAATTTTTATAATATACCGTCGTCTTTCGGTACATACCTGGTTATCCTTTATGAGAATACAAATAAAATACAGGTGCAATACCGGCTTATTCTTGATTATCTTTCAGCGAGGGCCCATGGTGGAACTGCTACGATAGGTCTTGAAAATGCAACTGGATCGGCAGGTATTCAATACTCTTACAATAATTCATCTGCCATAACCAATGAACAGGCTATTTCATTTTCTCCGTCAGGTTCAACATATACAATAAATTCAGATGCAATATATGATGGCGTTTACCTTACATCGAATATCACCCTCCCTGACCCTGGCATTACTATTTTGACCAGTCCTGCACAGGATGCAGTCATAGGTTCCGCCCAGACCTTTGAATGGAATGCAGCATCAAATGCAGCATCATATACATTATATATATCCAGCAGGTCAGATCTTGCTGATGCGACTGTATATTATCCGGGTTCAAATTTGTCACATAGTATTACTGGCTTAACTCTGGATGCGACCTACTACTGGGGTGTTTTTGCAACCAATGCTACCGGAACTACCTGGTGTGAGATCAAGAAATTCACAACAACCACCGTTCCACCTCTGGCTGCTATACCACAAACCATCTGGACAGAGCAGAACCAGGAGAAAATAATCAAGCTTAATTATACAGGAGGTGATGGAAGTGCCAAGACAGCGATAATAACTTCACTTCCTGCACAGGGTCACCTTTACCAGTATAATGAAGGTGCCCGGGGGACTCTGATTTCTTCAGCTGGGACAACGTTAAGCGATGCAGGCAGAAATGTCATTTACCTTGCAAACGGCTTGACTGGGAATGGAGCTGGTAATTTTACTTTTAAAATTCACGATGATAAAGGTGATTCACCGGTAGTCCAGGTGACGGTGAATGTTAGTCCGCCCGGAATGCCCAACCTGCTATATACCGGTAAAGCAACAACATACCTCGAAATGCAATTCGACAAGATAATGGCGAATCCTGCGGGCAAGGGAAACCAGTTCACTGTTACTGTAAACGGCACCCCTGTGACTATCAGCTCTCTAACCCTCAAAGAGGGGGATTCGTATACAATTCATGCAACATTGGGAACTACACTCACAGGAACAGAGACGGTTACAATTGCTTATTTTGCTGGAGATGTTGCTTCTGCACAAGGGGGATGGCTTGCATCATTTTCTGAACAGGTAATCACTCTCCTTGCTCAAACAATAACCTTCAATGCTCTTCCTCCAAAGCAAAATACAGATCCGCCATTTACATTAAATGCAACAGTCAGCAGCGGATTAGCTTTGACATATTCGAGTTCGAATCTTTCTGTTGCAACCATCAGCGGCAATACAGTTACACTTCATTCTGTCGGAACAACCGATATAACTGCACGCCAGTCAGGGAATGTAACCTATGCTCCGGCGAGATTTACCAGAACGCAGACTGTAACTGAATCAACCCTGAAGACTCTTTGTTTAACCTCCGTCTTCCTCCAGGGCCTGTATAATGGATCTTCTTCGATGAGGCAGGCTTATGATGAATTGGGCTTACCACATTGGCCATCCGGGATCGCTGATCATATTACTGTAGAATTACATAATGCAACAACTTATTCTACAATTGAATATACAGCCGCGGAAGTATCTCTGAGTACAAATGGGACTGCTACTATTACCATCCCTTCAACATTCTCAGGTTCATATTATATTACCATCAAACATCGAAATAGTCTTGAAACAACGACATCGACACCTATTTCATTTGCGGGGAGCATTATTAATCGATCATTTGGCACACCAGGAAATATATATGGCGGGAACCTGGTAAAAATGACAGATTTGAATTATGCGATCTACGGTGGGGATGTGAATCAGGATGATATCATTGACCTCGGTGATTCTTCGCCAGTGGATAATCTTTCTGCGTTGGCAAGCTCTGGTTATTTACCAGAAGATGTCAATGGGGATGGTCTGGTCGATTTGTCAGATGCGGCAATTATTGATAATAATGCTGCACTTGCTATTGGGTCTATTACACCTTAAATCACCTTTTACATTCGAGAGGAAATATTACTCAAGAGGTTTTAAAAAATGAATGAGTAATAGTCAGTCCATATTTCTAACCAAAATGAAAAAAACAATTGTCCATTTAAATAAATTAATCACAATTCTCCTGTTAATGCTAATCGGGTTCCGGGTGAATGCCCAGATTTCTAACTTTAATTACACTATTGCTAATGATGTCCAGGTATCGGATCGTATATTGGAATTCGACCTCTACCTGTTGGATACAGATACTAATGAGCCCTTTGAATTGGCTGCAATACAGGCTGGAATCATAGTAAATTCCGGAATCTATAATGGCGGAGTAATTACTTTGTCTATTGTGACAGGTTCCTCACAATTGTCGAATGTCAGCCAGCAACCAACAAATGTATTATGGGAACTAGCTACAAATGTAATTAAACTTACACCAAGATCTGCTCCGGGGGCAGGATCCGGATCAATTATTAGTCAAAGTGCTCCAGGTACCAGGATTTGTCGACTGCGTATTACCAATACAGTAGCTTTTACTTCAACCTCAACGTCAAATCTGACCTTCAGTTTTACACAGCCACCTTATCCGACTAAAGTTGCTCAGTATACTCCAGAAGGAAATACTGTGCTTACCTGTAATTCAACCAACACTTTCAGCAATGCTGCTAACATAGTACTTAATCCTCCGCCAACTGCTTTTAATGTTACCGGAGGCGGATCATATTGCCAGGGTTCAGGGGGCGTTCCGGTGGATCTTGAAGATTCAGAAATTGGGGTGACCTATACTCTCTTTAAAGATGGTACTTCTCAGGTTCCGGCAGTTATCGGTACTGGTGCCGCAATAACCTTCGGCGACCAGCTTTCCGGAACATATACTATTAGCGGAAACAATGCAGGTGGAACTACCCCTATGACAGGTAATGTTATTATTGTCGAAATCCCGGCTCCTGGAGCACCAATTGCAGATGTAATAACGCAGCCTACGTGTGAATTGGCAACAGGGAGTGTAGTACTTATTGGTTTACCGGCAACAGGTACCTGGACTATAACAAGAACTCCCGGAGGAACAACTAATATGGGAACAGGAACAAGTACAACAATAACAGAGCTTGCATCCGGATCATATACCTTTAAAGTGACCGGAGCTTCAGGATGTACTTCTCTTCCATCAGGGAGTGTGGTTATCAATACACAACCGGTAACACCTCCAAAGCCACTTATTACATCTATAGATAACTATCTCGAATCAAGCTCAGTAAGCGGGAATCAGTGGTATAATTCATCAGGAAAAATTATTGGTGAAACGGGACAAAGGTATACCCCGACATCAAATGGAAATTATTATGTGGTGGTAACAAATGCTGATGGTTGTATCTCGGAAGCTTCAAATACAATAAGTTTTACAACAGAAATTGATAAGACTGGGATCTTTAAAGGAATATCAATTTATCCAATTCCTGCTATTGACCATTTGATTATTGAAAATAATACATTTTCAAGTTCAATTGATTTTGAGATAGTGAATTCTTTTGGTACGAAAATTTATACGGCAGTACTTTACAATGCTAGTACTGTTAGCCTTAGCAGATTTTCACCGGGATTTTATTATATCAGATTTACAAAAGAGGGATTTTTTTATGTTACTAAATTTATTAAACAATAATTAGTCACAAGTAAAAATACATAGGCGACATTCAAAATAATTATGAAAAAGTTAATTACTGAAATTGCTAAATACATAATAGTACTTCTGTTATTGTTGTCTGGGATACAGATGAATGCACAGATTTCGGATTTTAATTATACAATTGCTAACGATGTTCAGATATCGGATAAAATCCTTGAATTCGATCTTTATCTTCTGGATACGAATACAAATGAACCGTTTGAATTGGCTGCAATACAGGCTGGTATCATAGTAAATTCCGGAATCTATAATGGTGGAACAATTACTATGTCTATTGTGGCAGGTTACTCACAATTGTCGAATGACAGCCAGCAACCAACAAATGTATTATGGGATCTACCTACAAATGCAATTAAGCTTACTCCAAGATCATATCCAGGAGCAGGATATGGTTCTATTATAAGCCAAACGGCTCCAGGTACAAGAATTTGTCGTTTACGCATTACAAATACAAATGCTTTCACTGTCAGTTCAACCGCTAACCTGACATTCAATTTTACGACGTCACCTTACCCGACAAAAGTTGCTCAATATATTTCAGGATCAAGTACTGTGTTTACCTGCAATTCAACCAATGCTTTCAGCAATGCTGCTAACATAGTACTTAATCCTCCGCCAACTGCCTTTAATGTTACTGGAGGGGGTTCATATTGCCAGGATTCAGGCGGGGTACCGGTTGGTCTTGATGATTCGGAAACTGGAGTGACCTATACTCTCTATAAAGATGGCACACCACAGGTTCCTTCAGTTACCGGTACAGGTGCAGCCATATCCTTTGGTAACCAGTCACTTGCAGGTACATATACAGCTAAGGGTTCAAGTGCTGGAGGCAATGCTGATATGCTGGGCAGTGCTACAGTAGTTGTAAATCCATTACCGACAGTAAGTACAGCATCAGTAACACCGTCATCAGTATGCGGTTCAGGCCAGGTAGTATTTTCAGGGACGGCCAGTTCTGGGACAATAAAATGGTACACATTATCATCGGGTGGGACAGAGGTTACTGTACTTAATCCCACGATCAGTTCAACGACAACATATTATGCAGAAGCAGTAAGTCCGCAGGGATGTATTTCATCATCACGAACACCTGTGACAGCCACTGTAAATCCATTACCGACAGTAAGTACAGCATCAGTAACACCGTCATCAGTATGCGGTTCAGGCCAGGTAGTATTTTCAGGGACGGCCAGTTCTGGGACAATAAAATGGTACACATTATCATCGGGTGGGACAGAGGTTACTATACTTAATCCCACGATCAGTTCAACGACAACATATTATGCAGAAGCAGTAAGTCCGCAGGGATGTATTTCAGCATCACGAACACCGGTGACAGCCACTGTAAATCCATTACCGACAGTAAGTACAGCATCAGTAACACCGTCATCAGTATGCGGTTCAGGCCAGGTAGTATTTTCAGGGACGGCCAGTTCAGGGACAATAAAATGGTACACATTATCATCGGGTGGGACAGAAGTTACTGTACTTAATCCCACGATCAGTTCAACGACAACATATTATGCAGAAGCAGTAAGTCCGCAGGGATGTATTTCAGCATCACGAACACCGGTGACAGCCACTGTAAATACAATACCTGGGGCACCGACAGGCAGTACACCACAGACCTTCTGTTCATCAACAAATCCTACAGTAGCAAGTCTTACAGCAACAGGTTCATCAATTCAGTGGTATGCTACATCAGGCGGAGGGAGTGTGTTGTCGACATCGACAGCGCTTGTAAATAATACACATTACTATGCAAGTCAAACAGTAAACGGATGTGAAAGTACATCAAGACTTGATGTCACGGCAGTGGTTAATACTACACCAGGAGCACCCACTGGCAGTGCAACACAGACCTTCTGTTCAGGGACAACGCCAACTGTAGCTAATCTGACAGCAACAGGCACATCAATTCAATGGTATGCTGCATCAGGCGGAGGCAGTGCATTATCGACATCGACAATCCTTGTAAATAATACACATTACTATGCAAGTCAGACAGTAAACGGATGTGAGAGCACACCAAGGCTGGATGTAACAGCAACAGTTAATACCACACCTGGAGCACCAACAGGCAGTTCACTGCAGACCTTCTGTTCAGCAACAAATCCTACAATAGCAAGTCTTACAGCAACAGGTTCATCAATTCAGTGGTATGCTACATCAGGCGGAGGGAGTGTGTTGTCGACATCGACAACCCTTGTAAATAATACACATTACTATGCAAGTCAGACCGTAAGCGGATGTGAGAGCACATCAAGGCTGGATGTCACGACAGTGGTTAATACTACACCAGGAGCACCCACTGGCAGTGCAACACAGACCTTCTGTTCAGGGACAACGCCAACTGTAGCTAATCTGACAGCAACAGGTTCATCAATTCAATGGTATGCTGCATCAGGCGGAGGGAGTGCGTTATCGACATCGACAACCCTTGTAAATAATACACATTACTATGCAAGTCAGACAGTAAACGGATGTGAGAGTACATCAAGGCTGGATGTAACAGCAACAGTAAATACCACACCTGGAGCACCAACAGGCAGTTCACTGCAGACCTTCTGTTCAGCAACAAATCCTACAATAGCAAGTCTTACAGCAACAGGTTCATCAATTCAGTGGTATGCTGCATCAGGCGGAGGGAGTGCGTTGTCGACATCGACAGCGCTTGTAAATAATACACATTACTATGCAAGTCAGACAGTAAACGGATGCGAGAGCACATCTAGGCTTGATGTAACAGCA
>Ga0307379_10004628_pt1 | contig 19569 bp, 19 predicted proteins | sample UN2MG_FD_202237 | JGI IMG/M metagenome (GOLD analysis project Ga0307379, IMG submission 202237) | Soil microbial communities from Risofladan, Vaasa, Finland - UN-2 | ecosystem: Environmental > Terrestrial > Soil > Coastal area > Acid sulfate soil | place: Finland: Risofladan, Vaasa | collected... | reverse complement strand
GTGTTCAGGTCGGTCATGACCTGGTGAACAACTTACTCTGGGATAATGTGGTCATCGAGGACTGCTATTTCTGGACCGATTCCCTTTTGAAAGATATGGACGCCTGGAGAAAGGGTGAGATACCCGGCAGGGGTGCAGTTGAAATCCTGGCCGAGGGGACTGATAACAGCTCCATGAAAGCGCCTGCCATTGTGCTCAGCAACATCAAGGCCCGCGGCTGGGCTGAAGGCTACATCAATAACCAGGCAGGTTTCGAGATAAAAGGGAAAGTTGAGTGCCTTGCAGACCGCATCAGATGCTACGGCTGCGATATCGCTTTCCGGCTCAGCGGCTCGACCGGCAGCCCACTGGTCACCCTGACAAACTCCGTGGTCTATAAATGTGAAAAGGTTTTGCAGGTCGGGAATGGCCTCGAGGACCTGCATATTTACAACTGTACTTTCGGCGCTGGAAACGTTGGGCTTATCGAGGAATCGGGCGGGGGCAGTGGAGCAGGGCTCGAGATGAAAAACTGCCTGGTTCTCGCCGGTGAAAAACCGCTCTATATGGCGGACAGCTCAAACCTGGCCGCTGCCGAGGACTGGTTTGTAAGTGTGGCAAATAATGACTATCATTTAAGCCCTGGCGCGCCTGCTGTGGGAGCCGGAGTGTTTATACCAGGGGTGGAAAGCGATTTTGACGGGAAGCTGAGGCCGGTCAGAAATCCGAGCGTGGGAGCTTATGAGAGCGCAGAGGCGGCGGAAGCCAATTATATGCGTCTGGCTGAGGTGGAAGCCGCGGCGCGCTCAAGATTCACAGTCGGACTTTACTATGGTTCCAGCGCCATTATTGGGGAGTTCAAATTTTCAGTGAGTTTCGACCGCACGGCCTTAGAGCTCGAATCCGTAACTCAGGTGGGAAAAGCCTATACCATGACCGTTGTCCAGAGCGATATCGCGGCGGCAAACGAGTCGGGAACCGCCGCCTTTTCGCTGGCTGATTTGTCCGGGTATTTCCCTATCCAGCCCGGTGCTGGTGAAATAGTTCAAATCGTGTTCAAAGACATAGCTGGAATAGAGCAGGAAGTTGTTCTTACGCTGAGCGATCTAGGGGCGACCACCCCCTGGGGAGCAGAACTGGATTATACTCCGAGGAACGGAAAGGTGACAATTGTGGCTGGAAGTTCTAAATCCTGTGATTTAAACGGGGACGGGGTTGCGAATATCCGGGATGTGATCGCTTTCCTTCTCCTGGGCCGGGATTATCCGGCAGACCTGCGCCTTGACTGGAACGGCGACGGCAGGTATTCAATTGCTGATGCAGTCCAGTTGCTCCTTGATATAAGTCACGGTAACTGCCCAGACAGCCCTGCGCTTTCCGCAGCGGGTAAAGCGAAAAGCATTCTTTCCCCCAGGCTGTCCGGGGATGATATCCGGTACATCGAACGGATCCTGAAACAGATGGATCTCACTCAAGAGCAGGAGGCGGAGTTCCGCCTTGCTCTCTATGGAGAAAGCGGGCCTCCGGCTTTGCCAGGCTCTTTTTCCCTCTCGCAGAATTATCCCAATCCTTTCAATCCTGCTACTACAATCGCCTTTGATATGCCATCCGGCGGCAGCGGCCAGGTGAAGATCGAGATTTACGATCTGCGGGGGCGCCTCGTGCGGACATTGGTGGATGGAGTCCGGGAGCCGGGGAGGCACGAGATATTCTGGGATGGTACGGACAGTGATGGCCGGACCTCGGCAAGCGGCGTTTATATTTACAGAATGCAGGCCGGTTCTTTCAGCACCACGCGCAAGATGGTGCTTTTGAAGTAAGCCCGCCCACACCGGGCGCAAGAATTATGGTTTATCGGCTTATTAATCGAAAAGAATTCCCCGCAGCTTGCTGCGGGGTAAACGGCCCCTTAAGCCTACCGTAGGGGCGACCGGCGGCCGCCCGGGGCGGGGGGTGAAAGTAATCATTACCAACCTTATGATACCTCGCGGTTTGCCGCGGGGTAGTTCATTAATCCGGGCTGAATGGAAAGCAACCAGCCAGCCAGACTAATATTGCAGGCCTCGGGGTCCCGAGCGGAAGGCTCCGAGGCTTTTTTTGTAAATTTATAGTCTATCAGCCTGGTCGTTTTTTGGGGGGATTGGAAGAAACGGTGAAAAGGGTTATATTTACTTTCAAAGTTACTGAAAATGTATAGCCGGTTGAGCTGAACTTCAAGCCAAGGGGGGCGGTTTTGGGTTATAATCTTAAAAGATACGGTAAGTGGTGTCTGGTTACAGGAGCCTCAAGCGGCCTGGGTCTTGAGTTTGCCCGGGCGCTGGCCGCAGATGGCTTGAACCTGGTGCTGGTGGCGCGCAGGCGTGAGCGGCTTGAAAAACTCGCTGACGGGCTTAAGGAGCAATCAGGAGTCGAAACTCTGGTAATCGAGCAGGATTTATCTGCACCGGGGGCAGTAGACCGTGTCAGCGAGCGGGTCCGCGGGCTCGAAATCGGTATCCTCGTGCTAAATGCCGGGTACGGCTATTACGGCAGTTTTGTGGATCAGAGCGAGGAGGAGCTGGAGAGAATGATCACTCTTAACTGTACTTCAACAGCCATGCTGGCGAGAAGGTTTCTCCCTGCAATGATCGAACGAAAACGCGGGGCGGTGATTATCGTTTCCTCTGTTCTGGGGTTCTTCCCTGGACCCTGGATTTCCGCGTACAGCGCCACCAAGGCTTTTGATTTAATGCTCGGCGAATCTCTGGCCCCTGAGTTGAAAGTGGCCGGTATAGATCTTCTAAACCTCTGCCCTGCGAGCACGCGAACCGAGTTTCACGAGGTGGCAAACAAGTACAGGCCCGGAGGCAGAAAGCCTCTCACGCCTACGCAGGCTTTTCCAGAGGATGTGGTGCGCCAGGCTCTGGCCGCACTGGGCAAGCGGGTGACAGTGTTTCCCAAAGAGGGATTTGCTGCCTCGGCAGTCACGAGGGTTTTGCCAAGGGGCTGGACAGTCTCTCTGGCAGGCTGGTTGATGAGGCAGAGAATGGAGCTCGAGAAAGAAGAAGGCGCAGGTGGGGAAGTTTAACTAATGCAGGGACATTTCGTGGCCGCCCGGTTCCAGGTAAATTTCTTCAGAGAGTGGTCTGTCTGGAGAGCCGGGCTCTCCCTTGGTTATTGACTTAAGCGGTCTGGAGATTCTATATTGGCACTTTGTTTTTAGTCCGGAAAATTCATAAAAATTTTCCGTTCCTGTTTTTTGTAGGGGCGCACCCGCGTGTGCGCCCGATTACCATCGAAAAATTACCGAACGACGGGCGGACACATTGGTCTGCCCCTACTAGTTTTGCGGTAATTTGTGAATAATGCGAGTTAGAGCTATTTTCAGGAGTTTTAAAAGAGCGAAAGTTTTTCGGAGAAAGTTTAAAAGGTGTCTGAAAAGCTGTTTTTGATAACCAATGACGATGGTCATCAGGCGCTCGGGATCAGCGTACTGGCGGAGCTCCTCAGGGAATTGGGCAAGGTGGTTATCGTGGCGCCGGAGGTCGAGCAGAGCGCTTGCAGCCACTCAATTACCCTCCACCGTCCTTTAAGGATAAAAACGTTCGGCCCTGACTGCTATGCCGTGGACGGGACCACCACAGACTGCGTTTTGCTTGCCTCCCAGCAGCTCTTGGGAAGGAAGCCCGATGCTGTTTTCAGCGGAATCAACCACGGCAATAATTTGGGTGACGATATCACCTACTCGGGCACAGTGGCCGGGGCTTTCGAGGGCACACTTCTGGGCGTGAGGTCTCTGGCCATCTCTGCAGGCGATATCAATCGGGTCAAGGACAAGAAGTACCAGCAGGTGCTGCTCGAGCTGATCGACCGGCTTCTCTCCCATAGCTGGCCGGAAGATGTCCTGTTGAATATCAACCTGCCGGCCGGTGACATCCCCCTGCGGGGAGTCAAGATGACCAAGCTCGGCCGCCGCCACTACGCCGAGAGCGTAATCGAGAAAACCGACCCCCGGGGCAAGGTTTACTACTGGATCGGCGGGGTGAATCCCCGCTGGTACGGGGATGAAAATTCGGATTTTCACGTGGTGGCGCAAGGGTATATTGCGGTAACCCCGCTGCACCTCGACCTTACTCATTATCCGAGCCTCGAGCAATTCAAAGTCTTTGAAAGCATGCTTTAGGCTGCCCAGCAAGGAAGCCGGAGGACGATGCTTTACCAGAAAAAGCGTCAGAGTCTGCTGGAAGAGCTCACCCGCCTCGGGATCAAGGACAAAAAGGTACTCGAGGCATTCTCGAGAGTGCCCAGGCATCTTTTCGTGCCGGAAGCCCTTGCCGGCCAGGCTTACAGCAACACGAGCCTGCCGATCGCTGAGGGACAGACTATTTCGCAACCTGTGACAGTGGCCCGCATGCTTGAGCTGCTCGCTTTGAACGGTACGGAAAGTGTCCTCGAGATCGGTACCGGCAGCGGCTATCAAGCCGCTCTTCTCGCCTATCTGGCAGCCCGGGTTTTTACTATCGAGCGGATCGAGACCCTGGCGCGGAATGCACGGCGGGTTCTGGATAAACTGAACATTTATAATGTGAATATCAGGGTGGGGGATGGTACTCTCGGATGGAGCCGCTACCAGCCTTATGACGCTATGATAGTGGCTGCTGCAGGGCCTGAGCCGCCTCCGGTCCTGATCGAGCAGCTCGCTCAGGGGGGCAGGATGATCCTGCCGCTCGGTGATAACGCAGAACAGCGGCTCACCTTTATAACCAAAACCCGGACAGGGATTAAAAAAGAGATCATCGATCCCTGCCGCTTTGTACCCTTGATCGGAAAGGATGCCTGGCCAAAATGACAGAGGTCGAGATTAACCGGAACCGGGAGCGGGCCGAAAGCAGTCAGCGAAAAGGGCTTTTGCGCCGGCTCTATGACTGGGTATTGCACTGGGCTGAAACACCGTTCGGCTCTGCGGCCCTTTTTATTAACGCATTCGCCGAGTCCTCATTTTTCCCTATCCCTCCGGATGCGCTGCTCATAGCCCTCTCGATTGGGAAGCCGAAACGGGCGTTTCGTTTTGCCGCCTACTGCAGTGTGGCTTCAGTGCTTGGGGGAGCGGCAGGCTACTTGATCGGGGCGGTGATCTGGGACCTGGTCGGCAGGTTCTTTTTCCAGTATGTGCCGAGCTTTACCCCGGAAGCTTTCGAACATGTCGGGATGTTGTATGAACGCTATAATTTCTGGGTGGTCTTTACAGCCGGATTCACCCCGATTCCCTACAAGCTGATAACAATCGGCGCCGGGGTTTTCAATATCAACTTCCTGGTTTTCATGGCGGCGAGCGTAATCAGCCGCTCGGCCCGCTTCTTTCTGGTGGCCGGGCTGATCCGCCTCTTCGGCCCTTCGATCAAGGCTTTCATTGACCGTTACTTTAACCTGCTCAGCATACTTTTTCTGATCCTCCTGGTAGCCGGCTTCCTGGTCTTCAAATACGTCTTGCGCTGACCTGGATGGACAAATAAGTTTTCTTCCTTGCCAGAGAAATATTTTATTTATATCTTAAAGCACGTTGCGTTGTTTAGTAAAAGATTTCAGCGGTCAGGAGTTTATACGCGAAAAAATGTCGGGGCGTAGCGCAGTCCGGTTAGCGCGCATGCTTCGGGAGCATGAGGCCGGCGGTTCAAATCCGCCCGCCCCGACCATATTTTTCAATGACTTACAGAGTTTTTTGTTACGTAAGGCAAGTGGTCATTAGCCTTTCCGTTGCAATACGTAACAAACTTAAGCCTCCTTTGTGATTTCCGGCATTAAATCAAGTACCTTGCCAAGAGATAAAGAGTCCAGGCTCGCATAGCGGTCCGTAGTATTCCTGTCCTCATGATCCAGAACATACCTGAGAACATCCAGGGGAACCCCTCTTTGATTGAGCCATGAAGCCGTTACGTGCCTTAAATCGTGAAACCTGAGCTTTGTCCCATTCACTTTCAGGCCAAGTCTTTTAACCCACCTATCAAAAGTATGATGGATTGAAGTATATTTCTGACCCGTCTTTGGATTCAGAAAAACATGGCCTTCCATCCTGGTTCCGATATTGCGCTTGAGAATTTCAGCAGCCTTTTTCCCAAGTGCCTTGCGCCGCTTTTTCCCACCCTTGACGATTAAAGAAACCTCGCAGCCGCCTGTCAAGTCATAGAAAGTTACCTGGGCAACTTGTAAGTCCAGGATATTCTCTTTCCTCAAACCAGTATAAACAGCAAGCTTTACAATGTCGGTAAGTACCGGCTCAAGACACGAAACCAATTCCGCAATCTGATCCGGGGATATGAGAACTTCTCTCTTATCGCTTTCTTTAAGCATTCGATAATTGGCAAGTTGATTGTGCGGTAGAAGATCCCATTCAACGGCCCTGGAAAGGATATTTCTTAACAGAGAAACTTCCCGGTTGACTGTGGCAGGCTTGACCTTGTCTTTCTGCATCCTGAGTTCTGCATAACCAGCAGCGAGGTTCTTGTTGATTTCAGAAAGACCCCGGTCAACGAGCTGTGGACACCGGCAAAAATTACTGAAAAACTGCTGATAGATCAGCCGGGTATTTTTACTCTGCTTGTCACCGTGCCGCTGCATGAACACTGGAAAAAACTCTCGCAAGCTCAAGGCTTTCGCCCTGGCCGCTTGCTGGGACCGCTCGAGCTCGGTTTCCGGGTCCTTGCCTTCGAGCAGCCAGTCCTGAAAACGAACGGCCAGCCGCCGGGCCTGCTGTTCATCATTCCCGCCTGAAAGCTGCCTCCTCCTGCCTTCAGGATTGGTGTAGTCCAGGGTCCAGCTCCCTGTATCCGGCCGGAACCTGGTTTTGACTGTGAATCGATTCATGTTTCCCCCTCCCCGCGCACCCTTCCTGCACGCGGGAAGTATGCTTTATCGTTCAAGCAAAATCAAGGTTTCTTTTCTTTGAAATGAATTTCTCGGCGCCTGATTCTTTTTCAAGTATCGCTCAAGAAATTGATCCAGGTCAGCCTTGCGGATTCTCCTGCAGCGGTTCTTACTACCCTTTACCGGTACCTCTTCAAATTCCAGCAGGCCGCTGTCGATCCAGTGCTGAACCACTGCACAACTATAACCTGAGTATTTAGCCGCTGCGTTTACTGAAAGTATTCTTTTGTTCTCAAACATTTTTAAATCAACCTCGGATAACTGGATTTTTTATTTTCCTTCAATTCAGTAAGAATTTTAGGGCATGAATTGACCCTTTTTATGCTCACTTCCCTTAAAACCCACAATACAAAAACAACACTACAAAGGTTAATTATATGTTTCCTCTTTTCTGAATTTTTCGAGAGGGAAAACATTCTTACCAAGAATTATAAATTCTCTTAATTATTTCTGTTGCTGTTGTGGGTTTTGTCCCCGAAGACATTAACATATCCCTGAAATCTCTTGGCTTGAATAAGAGCTTCACTGTACCTTCAAATGTATCAATCGCCCTGCCCTTGAAAAGAACTGCATCGCTCGAGCTTTTAAATTTCCAGTTAAGTTTTAATGCTTTTGAGAGAGCACTCACCAAATAACCAGAACCCCGCAAGACAATCCCCTTTTCTTCCAATTCAATAATCCTTTTCTGATAGGTTTTTTTGCTTGCCCACTCAATCAGTTTATCGCTATGAATCCTTAAAGCCGATCTATACCTTCGTGGATAAGCGTATTTTACCAGGTTGAATAAAAATTTTATCCTGGGTATTGATCCTTCACAAATCTTTACTATTTCTTCAATGTCCGGTTTTGCGATATACCCGCCATGAATATTGTGCGGGCTGTCAGGATAAACTTCAGAAAACTCTTTTTCGCGGTACCAGGAGGAAACTTGACGCTGGATCTCCTTAAAGACCATATCCGGAGATTTCAAGATGTCTTTTGAAAAACCGTTGTGCTTTCTATTAATCCACTGCCAAACAGTATTAAAAGCTTCTTGTGGCGGGACGTTCTTTCTCCAAAGATAGTAGATCACCTTGAATTCAGATTCATGACGGCTTGAAGTCCTCTGCAGGCCATGTTCATACAGTTCACGGCCTTCTTCATAATAACTGTGTTTGGGAAGCTCTTTATTCGGCAGCCACAAGCCCGAATCGGTTCGAATGTATGCTACCGACATCAAATCAAACTCATCTACTTTCAGGAACCAGTATAATTTATCCTGCCAATCTTTCAGATTATAATATTCAAAGTCTGCGCATCTGGAATATTTCCCAAATGGGAGCCGGATTAAGCGGTTTTCTTGTGGATAAATCTCAATCCCCTTTGATCTACAGTGCGGTCCTAAAACATCCTGAAGCAACCTCAATGTGGGTGGCTTGTTGTTATACTGAGGTATAAAAATTAAGTGGTAACTGTTTGGGCTTTCACTTTCAAGAAGCATGCTGTTTGAATCATCCAGGCAGAGTTGGGCCTGGATATTCTTCACCTCTTCCCTGTCTCGGCTATCAATGTCCAAAAGCGCAAATCTTGGATACCAAGGCCCCAACACACCTACATCATATTTCCCGGCAAGGTGAGCCTGAATAGCCTTATCCCCCAAAAATTTATGTTTGGTCCGCCACTGCTGTCCATTGTGCTTAATTCCATAACTAGGAGTCCTCCTATTAACGAGATTTAAAACATACTCCTCAAATTTTTTTTTATCTTGATCTTTAATCCCTAAAGTAGATATCACTTCCTCTGCAACTTCGAAAAACATCAAAAGTCGCAAGGCTGCATATATAGCTCCCCACTCCCGATCTCCCAGGTTAAGAGCTTCAACCCTTTCATCGACCAAACGATCTTCTGTCAAAGCAATCCAATAAAGACGTTCTAAAAGATCACTCTCCCCGGCACAAAGTTTTAAGAATAAAATTATCTTTGACCGTTCTTCCCCTGTAAGGTCCCCAGGGGGAAATCCGGCAAGCAGATCAAAGACAAAATCGGCAAGAACCCGCTCCCGTAATTCCCCCGAAAATTCCTTTGATAGCCCTCGTACCTGGTAAGGAGTAAAATGGAAGTTTTCAATTTTCTCTTGAAAGAGCTTTTCTGATTCATCAAAGGTGCTTAAATCCAACCCGGTTGTTTTTATTCCTGGCGTAGTGTCTTTTCTAATGGTATAAACTTTTATAGGTTTGTTCATTCTCTTGGATCTTCTTAGCTAAGGTATTCAGTGCAAACTAAAAAAAGGAAATACAGGCAGGCCCCCCGAAAGGGACCCGCCTCCTTTAATCTTGATTTAGCCTTGAGACAACCTCTTCAGGAGTCAGATTTTCAAGCTCACCACCTGAGTTACAGACCACTACCAGGCCGGGCGATTCCTCAGCGGCCAGCCTGAAAGGGTCCAGTGCCGCCTGCATCAAAATTTTTACTTGTCTGGAGCGATCCATCACAGCAACCTCGCCAGCACGGATAATGGTACTGCCGTTAACGGTTTCTTGAACTTCGAGAATACAATGTCCGTACTTATCGAGCATGGTAATTTCCGGAGAATCATCTACCACTCTCAAGACGATCCGCAGCTTGTCATTGTCATCGACAACGGCGATCCTTTTACACTGGATCAAATCAGCCTTCACAATATCCATAATCATTGACCCTTTGCTGTAAATTGGTTATACTAAAAAAGGCCTGTCCCTAAGGGATAGACTGAAGGATTATTTAGCCCCGTTCGGTTGGCTCCCAGCGGGGCTTTTCTTTTATTGCCCTCCAACGTTTTTAAAGGTGAACTTCCAAGCTCCCCGGCTGTCTTTCTTTCCCTCGATATGGCAGTCCGGGGTAAGCATGGAAAAGTTGTCCTGGCCAGTTTGTTCAGCTTCTGCTTTGAGCATGTCCTTTACTTCTTTTTCGAGGGCCTTTGCTTCTTTTAGAATGCTCAGTGTTTCTAAAAGCTGTTTGATCTTTTCATCTGCAAGCGGATCATCTGAGATTTTCATGGGTGCACCAAAGTCCATATCGGGCCTGCCTCGCTTAATTATTGAATCATTTGAAATTAGAAGGGATTGTAAGAATAGTCAGGCATTTTCCTCCTTGTAGAACGATTGGTTTTTTGATTTATCCCTCTCTGGACGTACCTGGACAAGGGTTCAAAAAAAAGTCCTCTGTGCTTGGTTATAGCTCTTCGTGGATGCTTATGCTTCGTTTTCGTTGGTCTCAGTTGTCGGGGTTTCTGACTTCTCTCTTCTTGACCATAAATAGTCGATCACGTCTTGCTCGAAAAAATACCTGCGGCCTGATTTTATGGCGCATTTTAACCCGCCTTTTATCATATTACCGATTTGAATGCTTTTGCCCGTCTTATCATTTACCGGCAGGCCGAGTTTTGCGCATAAATCTCTTTCGCCCCAAACGTGATCGAGAGTATTTGGTTTTTGGGACACGATCTTCTTCTCCTTTAAAAAATGATTTAATTGCAGCGGCTTTTTCTGGAAAACCTTTCTGCAGGGCTAATTGATAACACCTCTCAAGCTCTTCTTTTGGTTGGACTAAAAGGATTTGAACACATCGGGAGCAAACTATTCTTCTTGTATCTTCAGGAACTTTGACCGGCTGTCGTTTCCGGGTAAAAAAGTTGAAAGCTACTTCCACTTCTCCACATAAAGCGCAGTTCATGTAAACCATCCCCCCTTTTCAGCCTGATATTTTCATGTAGCGGGGAGGCAATCCGCACCTACTCTTTTTTTGCCCGATCCCCAGGGCTAAACCTGGCCCTGCGATTTCTCTTTTTTCTTTCGATAGCTTTTTTGTAGAGAGTATCTAACCCCGGCCTGCTATCCCTGGTCCGGCCCTCAACATAATCAAGAGTCCGTTGCTGCTCTCCTTCTGTCATGCTGTCCATGATTCGTTTTATTTCCGGCATTTCCGGTTCATCTGCAATGTTGCGTTTTTCCATGCTTAAGCCGCTTTCTTTAAAAAATTACCGATATACTGTTTTTTCCACGCACCCCCACGCCTTGTAGTAAAACCAGACTCGTTAAGCTCATCTGCAATGTGTCTCAAGGTATAGCCCTTTTCTCTCAATCGATGAATATCGAAAAGGACCTCTTGCTCTTTGGGATTCTCGATCAAACTCATTCCGTCCTTGTCAAGCTCATAACCATAAGGGATAGTCCCGGCCCGCTCACCACGCCTGATCTTAGATTGCAATGCATCGCTCGTCCGTTCGCTGATCTTGTCCCTCTCCATCTGAGCTGCGGCGGCCAGGATAGTAAAGAAAAAGCGCCCCATTGCTCCCCTTGTGTCTACTGTCTCGGTTATTGAATGAAAGGCGATCCCGGCCTTGTCCATCTGGTCAACCAGATTAAGACAGTCAACCGTTGATCGAGAAAGACGGTCCAGTTTGTAAACCACAACGGCATCAACCTTGCGGCTTTTTACCAGGGCGATAAGTTGCTGGATACCAGGCCGGTTACAATTCTTTCCGCTCAAGCCCGCATCCTCTATGATCTCCACCAGGTCAAAGTCTTTTAATTGGCAATACTGGCGAATCTTTTCAGATTGAGCCGCGAGACTAATCCCCTCAGCCGCTTGCTCAGTAGTCGAAACCCGGATATAACCCATGGCTTTCATTTTAAAGCCTCCTTTACTTGTCCTGCTTCTCGGCAGGCACACGGTTATCTTTGATAAATTTTTCGATAGTCTTCCTCTCGAACTTGACGAGACGACCGATTTTAATATATTCTATTCTTCTTTTCATGACCCATTCTCTCAAAGTCGGTAACTTAATTCCCAATAACTTTACAGCCTCAACCATGCTCAACAATTCTTTATCCATTGATTCCCCCTTTTTGAGTTATCAACTTGTGCTTTACTCTTTAAAGATAGTATGCCGACATCTGTATGTCAATACCTATTTTTGCCTACGTATGTTTTTTGCTTGACCCCAGACACAATACGAGTTAAAATGATATAGACTGTTATTGATTTGAGAATCCATCTACTAAGAAGGGAATCTTATTTTGGCTGAAATAAATCCTGTCGGTTCGGTGATAAGGAAAAAAAGGAAAGAACTCGGCATGAGTCAGGATAAATTAGCGAAATCCGTCGGCTATGTCGGTAAGGCTTTTATTTCGGACATCGAGCGGGGCAAGGCTCCACTACCGGAAAAGAAGATACCAAAATTCTCGAAAATCCTTGGCATTGATGAAGCTGATTTAAGGAGACCTCGACAGACATCCGTCCCACTTATGCCAGGCCCCAGGGGAGAGGAATTAAGCGGGCTGAATCCGGGCGAGATAGTAAGGGTTTACAGGGAAGCACGAGGTATGAGTCAAGAGGATTTGTCTTTAAAAATTGACGCAGCTCATTCTTCTCAAATCAAAGACATTGAAAAAAGACTAGATGAAGAGTTTCCAACTTATCTTGCGGTTAAAATTGCACATTGCCTGGGGATCCCTGAAGAACTGTTCTTTGATTATGTTTTCGATTATGAAATAAAAAAGACCTACTCACCTGAATACATAGAGAAGCAAAAAGAAAGATTCAAGGATCATGAAAATTTAATGGACAGCTTTTTATCTTCTCGCCGCAGCAGATTGAAAAGCGAAAGAGCTCTTTTTAAATCTCATGAAACCAATATCTCCTTATTGTCAAATAAAATAAGGAAACTGATTTATCTGTGCCAAGGTGAAGTACGAGTAATAAAAGATTTGGAGAAAACTTTACAAGAATTAATCTCCAAAGCTGAAGATGCTATTAGAAGGGAAGATTATGATTATGCACAGGCAACGGACGAACTTGAAGAAAATAAAGATACCTCTTCTCTCTAAAGCCCCTGAACAATAGACCTGACGGGAGTTCCATCATTTAAAGTGACGGAATTCTTTTAATCCTTATCGCCCTTCTGTCATATTACCGAACGGTTTTATTACAAATCCACCCCCTGTTCAAGAGCCTGTAGAACACCCCTACCTGGATAAGGGTTAAAAAAATAGTCCCCTCTACTTAATCACAGAAGCCTCTTAGTTATCCTCTACCTCTTCTTCCTTGCCCTCAAGTTCCGGGGTCACTGACCTATATTTCTAAGACACAAATCTACCCTCAAGAGAGTGATCCTTCAAACAGTCTCAAGCTTTATAGATAATCCCTAAGCAGCTAACAAATATTCCCCCACTGACCAGGCTCAAACATGCCTTTATTTAGTAAAACTTCTTGAATCACGTGCCGATTTTCGCACGATAGGACGTCAGGGTATACTTAGGTACGGGTAAAAGGGAGAAAGCAAACCCTCAGGAGTGCAAGATTATGTCGCTTTATGAGATTATTTTTCCCCGCAGACCCGTATTTATCGGCATCAGGTATTGACCCAATGTCGCTTTATGCACAAAAGACGACATCCGGACCGGGCAAATCCCCCATCCTGGATCATGAAACCCCCAGCCTGGACTAGCTCAACCTTGCCCTTACTGCACAGACACTAGGCACAAGGTACACAGCCGGCCCGGGTATAATATAGTTATCGAGATATAGCCGGTAGATTGATAGGATAGTGAGCTTGATTAATCTGGATTGCAGGCTTGACGAGGGGATAAGGCTTTAAGTTTCCCGACCTGGCCCGACCAGGCCAAGGCCTCACCGCTTATGCCCCAACCCCCAAAGGAGTAATGCTACTGGGTCAGGGATCTTTTAGGGGATTTTTGGAATTAGTTTTTAAGACAGGTTATTTATTCTGAATATTTTCAAATGCCTTTAATGCTGCCCTAGCTTTTTGTATTCGTTTTTTTCTCAAAGAATTTATTTGAGTTATAGCTATTTCCGCTGCTAATTCTTCACCAATTAAGGGAACAAGAATATCATAGAGCGCATCGCCGTCAATATCTTCTGGTAAATTTTTTAAAAGTTCTAGCAGGGCTTGTTGTTTAGTGTATTCTTGTCTTTCCTTTCTTTCTCTATCCCTTCTTGTTAGTGTTGCAAAGGAAGATAGAAAATTACCCCAAAAGCCAGACGGTGCATATTGAGGGATTTGATTTTCGTAATTTATTATCAACATTTCTTGGTTAATTGGAACCAATAAACGTTTATCCGGTGCTGGAGTAATAGACGAAGTCTTGGTACTAGTAGGCATTGTCCCCAGCCTTGGTACAGGTAAAGGATTAGGCCGATATAGCAGGAAACCATCATTTAAGTCATTCAGGTTATAGGAGTTCATTTGGTATTTACTTCCGCCTAATCTACCTATGTATCGTCCATTTTTTGTTATTATGGGAGACATATTTGTGTAGGGATTGGTCCAGGAGTAATTTGAATATTCACTTCCATATCTACCGTAGGGATTCATAATTGATTTTGAACTATATTCACTTCCGTAACGGCCGTAGGGGTTGTATATGCTGTTTAGGCTATATTCGGAGCTTGTATTGCCCAAGTATGTTCCATCTTGACCGTATAATTCATAGTGTATTCCAAGTCTTGTTTGACTGAAAAGGGATGATGCAGAGAGAATGATTAGGATGCTTATTAAGCGTAGCATGGGAACCTCCATTTTATTAACATTACTGCTTTTTGAAACTAAAATCAAGGTTTCCCCGGTCCTTCCTTTAAGGAGTTTTTCAAAGTTTAGAAATTAATTTAAGGTAGACTTTTTTTTGATTTTTTATCTGATAGATATTATCATCTTCCGCACAATTAGTTGAATTTATTAGAATATCACACACTAATTGGTACTTCACAGGTAGACTTTGGTAGACTTTTTTCGATTTTAAAAAGTGAGTAAAATTCTGAAATATTTCCAAAAAAGATGAAGGATCATTTAGAAATGATAACGCTTAAATGTCCTAAATTAAAAGATTTAACAGATGAATACACCGAAAGGCAGATTAAAAAATATCGGGATATTGTCCCGATTGGAATCGGGAGTTTATTCTGATAATGTTTTAACAATCAAAGTTCCTAACTTATTGAAAAATAGAGACAATTACTCTAAAAACTTGCAAGTCTCTTGCAAGAAACTTACAAGTAAAGAAGAGTATGAATAGCAGTGCCGCACTCTTTTTTTGAATCTCAATCACGCACACGTAGTGAATAAGGTTTGCAAAAAGTTTAAAAGGCTTTGAAGTGCTTAGATAGGCTATCTGTATATTTTTAAAGGGGAAGTTTATGTCAACATAAACCCCTATTGAGAGGGATTTCCGGTGTCGGAAACCACAGTTGAGCGGGGTTTCTGTCCACGGAAACCCCCTCACTATCTTACCTATACCTGGAAATGTTCGTATTAGGAACGATAAAAGGGTTTAATGGTGCAATATAAGTCCTCGCCCTGCTTGTACCGGCATTTCTAAGAAGCGGTTGTGTAGTACTTGTACCTAAAAGGCTCCCGTATCCCAAAAGGCCTGCTCCCCCGGTACGAGCCAAGAGCGGTCCTCGGTAACTCGGTCCAAAGGGATTGATATTATTATAGGCCGTTACAGGCTGCCGGTTCTTGGCTTCCAGCAATTTCTGCTGTAATAGAGTATTAGCTGATAAAGCAGTAGGAAGCAACGCCTCCCGGTATTGAAGATTCTGCTCATTCAATTTAGCATTTACATCAGCTTCCTTTTCTAATTGCTCTCTCAATTTGTCGGATATCTCTTGACGCTTTTCTTCATCTTTATGGGTTAAAAGATAACCAACAATACCCGCTCCACCTGCTTTTAATAAATTCTGAGCTAACTTATTATACCATTTATCTCCACCGAGTAGACTGCCTACACCGCTGGCTGCCTGAGACAATAAACCGCCTTCTGGATTCGGTACATTCGGCGTTGGAGAAACAGATAAAGGCGTGTTATCTGTAGGCGTTGTCCTCAGTCTTGGAGCGTTCACATTCGGGACAATATCGGGGTTTGCCGGTGGAGTATAAGGCGTTGCCCTGCCTCTATCGACAGTTCTAAGAAGCGGTTGTGTAGGATTCGGAACAATGTTTAGATTGGTTTTATCTCTCAAAAGCGATTGTGTAGTATTACTTCCATCACTCAAAAGACTCCCGGTATCTTTAGGGCTTGGGATATTGGTTTGAATATTTTTTAATGAGAATACTTTAGGGTCTAAGGGATAACCAGGATCAGTGAAAGATAATCCTTGCTGTTCGGCAAATCTCTTTAATTTTGTAACTCCATTTATGCCATCAAGAGAATCTACCAAATACCAATCTTCTTTAGTGACTTCTTTTTGATCAAATACCTTATTTAATAATTTATTTATCATTCTATCTTTAGCTGCAGGTTGCCCTACATAAAGTTCAGCAAGAGTTGGTTCGTTCAAACCACCAAACCCACTAATGTACGGCGTGATAGCACTAAATGGGGCTATACCAGAAGTATAGTCATTAAAGGCTTTTTCAAAAGCATCTATTCGGATATCTAAATCGCTAGGCATATCACACCCCCTTATTTTATTCTCATTGAAAAAATCGCTTCTATTAATTTTAGTTTATTAAAATTTTGTAGTCAAGGTGTTACCATTTGTGATACTCACTTGGTCTGTACGCCCGTAACAATACGTAACAAAAACTATAGCTTTTTACTGCAAAAATGACAATTATGATAACAAGTCAAAAGCGGTTCAAATGTAGGAAGGGTGCGCTTTTGCTTGATTATCAAAGGTTTAAGAAAATGGTCTGAATCTGTTTCGGGAGCATGAGGCCGGCGGTTCAAATCCGCCCGCCCCGACCAGTTATACCAAGGGTTTGCAGATTGTGCCGGCAGGAAAGGCATGAGCGCAAGCCCTTTTTTTACCGATGCAATAATGTCAGCCATGAGGCATTTTGTTGAATTACATCGAGTTAAAGAACTCAGCGGGAATTGATCTGATTGTGCCGGTCAAGCCTCGAGGCCGCGAGTTCAAATCTCGTAGGCCCAGCCATAACTAAAGGACTCATAATAACTTACGAGCCCTTTTTTCTTTGAAAATCCATATTAAGGGATGAGCGATTTCAGATCTTATTCGTAATGCATAACTGCTTGCAGAGTAATAACCTAAAAATCAATGTTCTTTTAACCGATCAAACAAGAACTCCGGCCTTACAAGCCAGAGGTCGTGAAATCAAGTCTCATCGGCCCTACCATGTATAACAAGAGTTTACTCATTTGGCTGACACAAAAAAGCCTGCGGTCAGATCCCATTTTGTTTCAGTTTGTGTCAACAACCTTCCTGTGGTGTAAAAACATTCAAAGTGTCGGCACTTGTCAATAACTGCCGACATTTTGTATAAGCCATTTATGAAACTTTCTCCAATAAAACAAATAGTGCGGCTTGCACGAGAGAAAGGATTTCTCAGACCTCGCGACCTAGCTGAAATCAGCCTGTCACGCTAATACCTCAGTATAGCACTTAAGCGCGGAATACTGGAACGAGTTGGACGTGGCGTGTATTGTCTTCCTAACGCGATGCAGAATGAATACCGCAGCAGAGTCGGTCTTGATGTGGCAATAGAAGCTCTGAGGGAATGCCTGCGCCAGAAGAAAGCGTCAGTGGATGAGCTGGTATCCTTCGGGCGAGTGTGCCGGGTGGAACAGGTAATGAAGCCCTACATGGAGGCGATGCTTTGAGTGAAGCGGTAGTGCAGTCAGTGCTAGACCGGCTGCTGAATCTTTCAAGGAAAAACCGGGAGGATTACAACCTCGTTCTGACTCGCTATGGTATAGAGCGCCTGCTTTATCGACTGTCACAGAATTTCATCCTGCATAAATTTTCTGACCTCATTTTTTGTTTTCCGGATCGTCAACCTAAAAATTCTCTATAGACCAGGAAAGACCTGCAGACCGAATAAAGCTCAAAATATATTCTGGAGTTGGTGAGGGAAAAGGAAACCAGTGGCTTTCAAGATAGGGATATCTCGCTTGAGGGCGAATATCATGTGTTTGTGAGAAAGTGGTACCCAGAAAACGCACCCAGATGCGTTTTTCGGCAAGATTACCTAGAAAATCATTGATACTCCTGATGAGAACGGATATTTTGTTGTAGAAACACTTGAAAACTCTTGATGCAAGCTGGGAAGAACGAAAGAGTTCGCTCGGAATTAAAAAAGAAGACCATCTTTAACGGTATCAATTTTGATATGGCGAATACCTACTATCTAGTATAGGGTAATAATGAACCCGGAAGAATATAAAAAGGAAAAAGGGTTCTGGACGATTGCGCATCTAGAACAAGACATAGGATGGCCACAAGAAGATAGATTAGAATTCTATAAAGGAGAAATGCTCTTACTACTTGCACCCACAAGTTATTTAGTTGAAGCAATCGCTGTAAGAAAAGATTTTGAATTGGGAAAATTAAACAAACTCGAATATGATGCACAAAAAGTAATTCTTAATTATATCAGCGCCCTTGCTTGGGTAAGAGACAGCAAAATAAAAATAATTGAATGGGGAGGAGGGTCCTATCCATTCCGTATGCAATCGTCAAAACATTCCTCCATCTTGACTACTTTTTTCTCCAATCATTATCTTCCCGAACCAACTGATGAAAAAGCCAGAATAGCCTTAGCATTTTACAGGGAAGGGCTATATTTAGATCACGTACCATACAAATTCTTGAGCTTTTATAAAATAATTAATTTGATTTTCAATAATGGTCGACAACAAAAAGAATGGATAAATTCCAATGCGGAATTGTTAAGAAAATCAGATGCGAAAGAAAGAGTTGAGGAAATCCTGAGTAGCAAACTAGACCTCGGTGAATACTTATTTAAATCTTGTCGTTGTGCTGTAGCTCATGCTGGTGTTAAGCCTTTTGTGGATCCTGATAATTTTGAAGACTATCAGAGGCTATTTAAAGATCTATCCGTCATACGAGAGTTGGCAAAAATAATTATTGAACAGCGATTAGGTATTAAATCACAAAAAACTGTTTGGGCTGAACATTTGTATGAACTGGAAGGTTTCAGGAAATTTTTTGGTAAAAACTTACTAAACAGTATTAAAAATGCTGAAGTTATAGCTGAGGGCAAAATACCTTCGCTGCCTCCGTTATCTATACGCTTGCATGGTACAAAAAAATTTGAAAGCTTTGAAAACATTAGAGTGACAATTGATAAAATAGCAGAGGGTTGCGTGTTTCTGACATTTGAAAATGATTTGAGTTATTTAAAAATTACCGCAACATTAGATTTCAGGAATGAGAAATTTGTGTTTGATCCTTTTAAAAGTTTTAAGCTGCTTCAAAATGATACTTTTATTTCTTACAAAACAGAACTTGATTTGTTGGGGTTTCTGAAGAGCTATTTTAGTAATGGCCAATTAGAAATATGGAACAACAAAGAAAATGCTTTATGGTGTTATTGCGATTCTTTTATTCCCTGTAATATCGATCCGTCGAAATTATTTGAATTCTTTAATTGTAGAATTAAAATTTGCCAAGAATATATGGAAAAACTCAAATAAATAATCTTATAAGATTAATCCAACATATTATAAATGGTTCTGATTCTGCTGTTATTGGAGGCGGGGTTTTAAATAACATAGAAAAGGCTTCGAACGGACTTGTAGTGTCTCTCGCGCTGCCTGAAAATCCAGATTCGAGAGATTAGAGGCAGACAAACGGCAGAGCAGTAACACCGGAACCAAGCGGGAGAGTAATATCACCGGGGTGAACCACGTAGCCTGGGGCTGCTTTTTCGCCGAGGTCCTGTTGGAA
>Ga0307379_10004626_pt1 | contig 19570 bp, 21 predicted proteins | sample UN2MG_FD_202237 | JGI IMG/M metagenome (GOLD analysis project Ga0307379, IMG submission 202237) | Soil microbial communities from Risofladan, Vaasa, Finland - UN-2 | ecosystem: Environmental > Terrestrial > Soil > Coastal area > Acid sulfate soil | place: Finland: Risofladan, Vaasa | collected... | reverse complement strand
TCAACATCTGCTGTGCTATTATCTGTAAGCTTTCCAATGCCCCTAATAAGAATCTCACCAGCAGTAACCGTAGAATCAAGTATTACCTGACCTCGTGCCAAATCTATGCTAACCTTATCCGGTCCATTCTTATTTATTAGCTTTATTCCACCATCATATTTTCTTAAAACTAAAGAAGATCCAGATCCACCCATATCAATTGTAGGCGTGAGACTTCCAGCTATACCACTATTACAATTTATAATAAAAGATGGCTGATCTCCACTTAAATTTATCGTTCCACTTAAAATAGAATCATAAATAAAACCATCAAAGAACTCCAAATCTTGGATAACACAATCTCTTATTACAGAATACCCATCAAGAACGCCAGTTACTGTAGCGTTATTAAATTCACAACCCAATACATCCGCCGCTGAGGTTATTGTAAATTCACTTCTGGTTGAAGACTCTCCTTCAAATATTAAACCATTATATAATAATCCTGCATCAATCGTGGCATCACCACGAATATAAAACTTAGTAAATCCTCTTATTGTTTTAATCGTTAAAGCATCAAGGAAATTGTTAACTGGCTGTCTAGGTGTTCCAGTTGGATATACAATGCCAGAAAAAGAACTTGTTAAATCTACAGTTACACCACCGCCAAAACTTGAATACTCAATATCCTGAATATTCTGAGAGGTGGCAGAAGAAGAGTTAGCTAAAATAATCTGAACAAATGCAGTTGGCGATATGGACGAAATATCTCCACCAACATCATCAATGGCCACCAAATTGCCACCTGAGACACGACATTGAATCTCATTATGAACCTTATAAATGTCGCCAATTTCCCAATCATTATTAATTCCATCTGTTAATGGATCGATTTGTAATTCTGTTTCAGATATAATCTTAGTAACAGATGCATAAGACTCATCATAAAAATTGGTTATTGTAGCTCCACGCTCCACACCATCAGATATAAACGTTGCATTGTCATCAATTAATGTAATACCACCAGTCGCCCCAGAAACCGTAGCATAACCATCTGATGTCCTTATATACCTCGCCTCAAATGCTATCTGAGCATTTTGTAATGTTGCAGTGATTCCTACAGTTGTGCCTCCTCCAAGATTCTCACCACCACCAGCAGAAATAATAGACGGATAGATTAAATTTGTTATTCTCTGCTCATGATCTCTTAATGTATCATATATATCTTGAACCGTAGCCTCAATAGTCGGAGACAAGATAGTAATAAGTCTGGGAGAAAGATCCCAACGAATAACAATATTTTCGATTTGCGCCATTTAGCTCTTAATTCTTTGCGTTTCGTAATTTTTTCTGTAATTCCAAAGTATTTCTTTTAGCTTCTTCGGCTATCTTATCACTCCCATTCGCAGAATCATCCAGGTCTCTGGCCCGATCAACAAGCATGATCCTCTCAGCCTTTACCATATCCTCATCATATGACTCCATAGGCTCCATTCTGCTAACCTTCCAGACTTCACCATTCTTAATAGCCGCACCCTTTTTCCTATTATACTCACCAAGCATAATTAAGGTATCACTCATGCCTTTTGCTTTTTCGCGCTCCCTTGTGGCCTGCTCTCGGAAGCTTCGAGCGTCCTGAGCCGCATTTGCTTCAAGCTGCATTGAATCAGCCATCTGTATGGCTATATTTTTAGCAGAATCTTCAGGTCTATCAGTCTCAATCTTGAATCCAATTACCTGTCCAGGCACCTTTTCTTGTCTTTTTGTCATATCTACCCTATGTAAGAATATTGATTATTTTGCTCTCTATAGCCCTCTTGCTCTGCACTTCATTCGGCCCAAAACGTACAAAATATGATATATCATCCATATGATCATTAATCAGTTGATTTTTCACATCATCCCGTTTTTGTTGAGATTTAAGATTGCTTTGAGCATCATCAATAGGAATGCCTCCAAAACAGACAGGCTTGAAATGTTGTTCTCCATCATACTCAATGGCCAACTTAAGTTCCGGAATATAGATATCTAGCTCAAGCTTACGTTTGTGCCTGAGCCAATCAAATCCTTTATAGTTATATTTGATATCATAATTGGGGAATAGTTCCTTGCATATGTTGTAAATATATGTTTGGGTTTTTGTTTTGCATTTGGGGCACCATGTGCCAGCGGAAATATTTCTAAAAGAAGCACTCCATTGGTGCTCTCTTAAACATTGCCAAACATATTTTGCTCCATTATTTATGTATTTTGAGCTCAGAAATTTTCCATCTCTAAGCTTAGCCAAATCATGACAATCCTTTATTGTCTTTCTTTTATTACCAAAACAAGCAGCACACCAGTTAGATTTAACAGTACTAAGCGAGGCTTCCCAGATATGACCAAATTCGCATTGCCAAGTATATTTCATCCCGGCTCCATTATATTTGGAGCTTAAACATTTTCCTTTTTTATTTTTTGCCACAATATGACAATGATCTATTGTTAATTTAACATTATTAGAACATTCTGGGCACCAAGTTCCTTCTTTAATATGTTCGAAACTTGCCTGCCATTGATGATTACTGGAGCATTGCCAAGTTAATTTATTTTTACTACTTATATAGTTTGCGCTCAGACATTTTCCATATCTAGATTCGGCCAAACTCTTACAATCTTCTATTGTGTATTTTATAATCCCTGCACAAATGGGGCACCAATAATCTTTTTTAATGTGATTCAAGGAAGCCTGGAATACATGACCAGTTGAACATTGCCACAAATGTTTTGTTTTGCTATTTATATATTTTGAATCTAGAAACTTGCCACGATATTTTTTTGCAATATTATGACAGAAGCTTGTTGTTAATTTTTTATTTCCAGAACATTCGGGACACCAATATAAATTTTGAATAGCGTCATATGTAGATTCCCATTTATGACCTTTTGAACACATCCAAATATATTTTGTTTTGGCATGAATATACTTAACGCTTAAACATTTTCCATTTTTGGCGGCAGCAGCTTTATGACAGTGTTCTATAGTTAATTTCCTCATAATATTTATTATTAGGCTTTATTATAGGCCTCGACAAATCAATGCCCTCTCTAGAATTCTAGAGAGGGCATTGAATGAGCTAAGTGCTTGATATTATTGATTATGTGGCGATACTGTCTGTTGTCCTAATGGCCGTCACTGTGAGGTTGGAGTCCTCAAGAGTAATATTCTTCTGAACGAATGGAAGAATTCTGGTACCACCAACGTCTGGGTCGCTGAACCTTGCTCTTGCGATCAAGTCTGTATCGCCCACATACTTAACCAATGCAGTTAATGATGTGCCGGTAGCCTCAGCATCAATGTATGGCCAGTAATATGTATCATTAGCAGCCATGGCAACAACAACAGTATTTATTGTATAGCCGTTACCAGTAGCCCAAGTACCAGTGCTTAATGGAGTTGTCTCAATTGAGTTATCAGAGATTCTACGAAGAACAATGGCATAACCACCAGAAGTAGTATTTCTAATCATATGACCAGTCTTTGTATTTCCATTTGTTCCATATGCAAGACCAATATTGGTATCATTTAATACGGTTGCTGTTCCACCAGCATCACAAACATCATCACCAGGGGATACTGTTCTTAATGTAATGGTAGATGGAGTTCCTGATACATATGAAACAAATTCATAACGATACTCATCTCCTGTGGCAGCTGCGGAGTCGTCAACATGACGGACCCATCCGAATAGAGGAACGTCTAGCTGAACAACCTCAACGGTATCAAATGTTGTTGCAGCAAGAGCGCCTCCAGATGAATAAGTTGAGCTTGTCTTAACAATATCATCTTGACCAGCAGTGGCTACCTCAAATAGCGCAGCTCTATCATTAGCAATAAGACCAGCGAATGTAATTTGACGTGTGGTAGGAGGGATAATACGGTTACCAAGCAAATCAACAGTTTCCCAGTTGTTTGAGTCAGCAGTAGGAACGTTGTCAAGAACAACGCCTTGGGCAACGAACCAACGACCACCAGCGAACGTCCCAAAAGGAGCACCCGTGTTGTCCGTAATAAAGCTTGGTACACCATTCATAGCAACACTGTGAGTTGCATGCTCAGTAAGAACAGCTACCACATTAGTATTTGCCCAGGTTCCCTTAACAGAGGTTAGTGTTAGCTGACCAGAAGTCGTTCCGGTAATAGCAGAAACAACTCCCGTTGCCGTCCATGAGGTGCCATCAGTTGAATTTGTTACGAAGTCTCCCTCATTAACCAAGGTACCAATATTGGTATTCCATGGTACGGTAATATCACCAACGGCACGATAGAACTCTCCAGCCTCATCTGTTCCAGTTACGGCTGACCAATTTAATAGATCCTGTGTATCTGGTGTGGAACCATCCTGATTACCACGAGCTGATAAGAATTGCATGTACTGATAAACATCTTGAAGAAGAATGCTATTGCAATCAATTACACATGCGTATTGTTCTAAAGTAGTATCCTCATTGATATCTCTGGTTGCTCCAGCAAAAGTATATGTAACACCTTGTGATTGTGCAGGCCCATTGGTTACCTCAGCAGGAACGCTGTTAATAGTAAACGTTGGGGATCCTCCACGGGTTCTAGCAAATTGTGTATTTACAAGCTGCTTAAGTGTCCTATCAGTAGTTGTTAGGGGTTCAGTATCTCCAATAAGATAGTATTCGATTGTACCTGTGGCCGAACCTAATGTAGTACCTCCGGTGATAATGGCACGAAGACGTCCAACAGGAGCGGTTCCTGTGTTATTTTCAATAATATCTCCGACAGCAATGGTACCAGAGTTGGCAGAGAAGTTACATGAATAAGGTCCTTCGGCAGAGTTAATATCTGCACCAGTAGAGGCGAAAGGAACAACGAAGTTACCGGCAGAAGCTGCGGTTAGTTCGAAGTGAGAATAAACAGTACCGAATTGGCGAGCACCAACAAATAATCTACCAGAGTCAATAAGCGTTCCAGCCTCCTGAGTCTTTAAAAGAATATCGAAATGGTCAGTTCCACCTAAAAGGTTAGGAGATCCAGTAGCAAAATCTACATCGGTATCCCACCACTCATCAACCTTCTCCACCCTTCGGCCTAATCGCAGAATAGCAGAGGCGGTATGAAAAGCTCTTCCGCCCTGATAATCATCTTCTTGACCAACATAAATTTCTGTGGTTGATGTTTTAGAACCAACGGAGAACAGGTTGACCCAAATTGTCTCACCATTTTTAACACCGTTAAATGTTTCTGTCTGAAGATCTACGCCAGTTCCGGTAACATTTTCATTGTCTTGAAATTGGTTGGCAGAAGTATTCCGAACCCAAGCAACCCTGCGGATTGGATCAGAAGTATCAACATAAAGAAGTTCGCCAGTAGCGGTAGATGTTAAGCCTGTTAAAGTTACACCGATATCAGCACCAGTTGGAGCATCAGAAGAACCAGTAGTATATCTTAACTGAGTTATGCCTGCGGCGGGAGAAGATACATATGTCCAGCCCGAGGTCTGAATAGAGCCTCCATAGAGGGATTTCATGGTATTATCATCCATGAACCAACCATTAATCAAAGTATACTGAGTAGGAGTCTGTGCGCTCATAGGAACTGAGTATTGCATGAATGATGGCTCGTCGAACGTATCCTGAAGATATTTATACAATTCATTTACAGTATAGATCGTTGTTGGACGATCATTAGTAAATGCTGTATCGGCAGTAATTTTTCTATCTACAACATCAATTGTTATGTCGTCCTGTATGGCCATATTTATTATTCCTCAATGTATAAGCTGGTTACGATTTTATATCCAAATATTGATTGAAGTTTTATTGTTTTTATTATTGACTTAACTATTATTAATTGGATCTTCAATCCAAACGGCCGTAGAAGTCAGTCCTGTATTTGCAAGTATTGAGCCAGTACTATTAAATGGTAAATATTTTGTAGTCCCATGAATTGATACCTCTTCTGCCTGGGGCCTTGTTCCAGTTCCAGCAGAAATAAGATATCGAATATAATAAAATGGCCCCTGACCATTTATGGTTGTGGTTGACCAATCTGATGGTTTTGTGAATGTAACCTTATTCCAACCAGCAGTTTGAAATCCAGAAGTTCCATCTGTTACGGTTAATGATACCCAAGATCCATTATAATATTGCCAACTTCCTGTATATGTGGTTCCGGCAGTGGTTATATTGAATTCCGCCTCATCAAATTTGGTTTTTCCGCCAACATACAGGGCGTCATTGACTGATTGTGTTGCAGGAAGTAAATTGACATCATTTGATCCAGTTTTATCTCTTGCGTCATTGGTATAATCTGTAAAAGCTACACCATTTTCTTCTTCAATGACCGCCGCAACAAGTCCGGCATTTCTGGCTTTTACAAATACGTTTTGCGGAGTAGCCCCCGTAAAACTACCAGATACAATTCCAGATGAGTTAGCATACCCTCCAAGAAGTTCTACCCCATCCTCTGCCCCACCATTTCCAATCATGACTCCACGAGAGCCTTCAGTTAATCCCTCGATAGAAATAGGCACAGATACATTGAAAGTTGAAGTAGATGATCCTGTATTTTCAATGCTAACTGCTAATGTTCCGCCTGAAATATTGCCAATAACAGCTCCACCGGAATCATTGTGAGCATCAACGAGATTTCCAGAAAGAGAAATGTTAGTAATAGTATATGTATCTCCAGATCCCTCAGAATCAAACCCAAAAGCTCTGGAACAATTAATAAAATTAGAATTTGTAACATCCCAAACTGTGGTGTCTGGAAATATAATTGACCCTAAATTGTCAGTTATTGGGCCTGCTCCAAACAAACGAACTCTTGGTCTTTCACCTGTTGCTCCAGTTTGACCAGCCAAAGCATCTCCTCTTAATCCAACTAATCTTTGGGCCGTTCCAGTGTGGGCGGAATCTGTTGCGCTTAATTTGGTGGTATGAATGCCGCTAGCCACAGAGTTTCCTGAAATAAATCCATTTATAGTTGTTCCGCTTCTTCTAAGAAGAACTTGATAATCTTCATCTTCATCCATTGTAAAGGCCGTAGGCCCAGCAATGCTGGTAGCAGTCCCTGTATTTACTCTAAATAGTTCTACTTGATCATTTACCAAATCAACTTCCATCCAAAAATAATCATCAACAGTTAAATGACACGCTATAACTGGACCCAATGTTCCTTGTCCTGCCCCAGCGGCAGGAAAACGAATAATACAATCAGCATAATGATCATCGCTTCCCATTTTATCATCATCAAGAATGGTTAAATTGGCTCTTGTAGTGCCTCCAAGTAGTTCCACATATCCAGAAGATGCGCTAGGAACACTCCAATCGGTACCATTAAGGCTATCGGTCCATTCTGTTATTGGATTTGCTGTAGATAACTGCTCGGCCCCAGTCGCTGCAAAATTTGTAAAATACTCAAGGAATTTATACGCGCCACCAATTCCAGTAATCCAGTTATTATTTTTTCCTTTAGCTGGCCCTATGTCTAAAGAGCCACAACTTTTAAATGTGCTTGAATATATAAGATCTGTTGATGCATTTGCGGAAAAATCTAATTTTCTAAAATCAACAAATGTTGTTCCATAAATTGCGACATTTTCTACGGCTCCATCATCTCCAACAAATTCTGTTGGAATTTGCTTTGATCCAATGAATGTTGGCCCAGATCGTCCGGTTGTTGTTCCTACGGCCGCACCAAATGTGACATTTGTATTTCCAGTTCCATTACCACGAAACTCAATGCCATAATAAGCTGTGCCATCAGACTTTCTTCCCGTCCAATTTCCTGAAGAATCATATCCAACAGTAGGACGAACTACACCCACACCTCCACCACCATTTGTATCATAATACCAAGTTGGTGCCCAAGCTATTGTGGTATCTTGTCCAGTGAAAGCGGTTGCTGCTGTTCCAACATCATCACCAATAACAATTTTGCCTTTACACAAAGCGCCAGCGGGAGTATCAATTAAAAGACCCCAACGATTAGCTTTTGTTCCATAATCCCAAGTAATCATCTCTTGAAATCCAGAAGTTTCATTTGTTGCAGTTCCAGATACAATTATTTCTCCAAAACCATAGCTTATACGATCAATACCAAGGTTTTGACCTTTAGCGGTTGCATTGGTATCAATAGCGGCGCCAAACCAACGACATGCCGCAGGATTTAATCCTCCTGCTCCCGCAGAGCGAGAAAAAGGAGCACGAATATCTAAGGCATAATTAACAAAGAATGTATCGCCTTGTTGTGCTAATAAATCAGAATACTGAATATCCCATTCCCACCAGTCAGTGGACGGATCTGCTCCAGATCCTATGCGAATTACCATACCAGGGGCAGCACTTAATGCATCAAGCAATCCAGGAGAGAATGTTGCAATTTGAAAATAAACAAGCATGTCTTCTTGTGCCCCAGCCGGGCTAAAATCTAATACTGATGCCGCTACAGTAATGTCTACAGACATACCCTTAGAAGCTGCGGCACCAGACACAGATCGCGAACGACTCGCAGATCCTTGAAATGAGAAGTCTGTTTCCTGAACAGACGCACCACCAGAGCCAATGCTCGCCCACCACGTCGTCTCGGCGGCCTCTGCTGTTGTTATTGCCGTTAGATCTGTGCTTATAGTTAATGCCATTTACTCACCACCTAAATGCTAAATTATTTACCATTTATTAAGATAATATTTAAATATAGGATGAACTCGCACGGTCATCCCACACAGCATTATCGGCCAAAGTTGTCCCTTTCTCTGTGGGATTTCCATCTACGAAAAGGAACCTTTTAATTGTCCAACCTATAGAAGAAGTTGCCACTCCCTGTTTAGCGCTACCCACATAGATAACAGTATCTGTAATCTCATATTGTTGCTGTAGATTGCCATTTTGGCTAATGGAGGGGCGTGCATAGATATCACCCTCTTTTTCTGATAATATTGAAATAGGAAGTAGAGTATTGATAAAATCTGTCTTATCAGCGCCATTTATTCTTGTATGATATACAACTTCGGGGCTGCCACATCCCAACACATAACCGTCTAAAGAAGGTGTTGGTATATAATATATTGTATACAGTGCCGCAGCCTCTTTAAATATAGTATAGCTAACATCAAACAAAGTAATACTCATATTTATTATACAAATTTAGCCAGTGAAATGAAAAAAGACGGCCAAAAGCCGTCTTTTTACTTTAATATTCTATTTATTTATAGCTTTTTGCTTAATTGATTACAACGACCCAAAAATATCTCTTCGCTTAAATCATTGCCATCACCATCTACAAATTGCATCCAAATTAATGGATTTCCACCAACTCCACCCAATGGTGGTTGCTTAGGGAACTCAAATGTAATACCTGGTTCTAAAACAGTTAGATCTTTGACAACATCTGTTTCATGCGTTCCTTGAAGATTATTTCGGAATATTACTCTAACTTTTACTCCATCCATTACCAATGAGCCATCTACATTAATAAATGGTCCGGGATTGTTTGAACAAGATAGTTCGGTTAGAAAAGCGTCGGCCAAGCCTGGCGCTCCAAATAATGAATCCACACTGTCAAGCCCCTGAACACATCGTCCTAAGTATACCTCGTCACCCAGTGGCTGATCATCACCATCAACCAACTGCACCAAAATATGAGGATTTCCTCCAACACCACCGAGGACTGGCTGTTTTGGCAGAACAATGCTTTCCCCAGCATTTAATACTAAAATATCAGTAATAAATTCATCAGTATATTCATGCGTTCCTTTTTTATTATTTCGGAAAATAAGTCTTGCTCCAAATCCACCCAAGGTAAGTTCTCCATTTAATGTAATATATGGACCTGGTGAATTCTCGCATTCGGAAGCTGTAATGTCAGCGGAAACTGTTGATGGAACATCAACCGATCTAGTAACATCGGTTACTAGTTCTTGTTGCAATTCTGCTGTAGTTTCTAGACTATCTCTATCTACTCCACAACCAATAATTGCCATCATTAAAATTAAAAGCATAATGTTTTTCATATTTGTCTTATTCCTTTGTTATTGTGAGAAAGATGTTACGAACACTATATATCATCACAACAAAAAAAATATAAAAAATACAAATGCTTTATTAATTTGCCGTTTCGTACCAATGCAAATTTGCCCAAAAGGACCAATTCGAATCATTAGCATCTGCTGCTATTAAAATGCCTTCTCCTGGGGCTAATATAATTTCTTTTCTCTCTTCAAATGTAGCTACTGCCTCGGAAGTCCCTTTATGATGGGAACCATCTTTTGTCAGAACACCAGGAGAGCCCGTCCATAAATTTCCTGCTGCTGCCGTAGCTGTTGGTACCAATCTTATTATTCCAGATGGAGCTATATCAGATGAAGCTCTTAATTGGGCAGTCTGTACTGTTCCCAAAGTCGGTAACCCTGTTGTTCTGGATAGTCTATAAACAAATGTAGAGGTGAACCTTGCTGTTACTGTTCCATTAATAATTACTCTATTCAAATAAATATTAATTCCAGAGCCAGCTGGATTCTCTAATGAGATTAAATTTTGATCTGAGGCAGACCCTGTTATAAGATCGCTACCAAAATAGTATTCTCCTAGGACAGTTCTGGATCCGGTTGGGGCTGTTTTCAGGACACCACTTGAAGTTACAGAAAAAAACTTAACAAGTCCATTTTCATCTTTACCAGCAAATAGTAATCCTGGTTGATCGCTAAAGATGGTATCATCTTCTAACACTGCTAACGGCTGGCCATATCCGTCATATAAAATGCTGCTTGGATTGCGCCCACTCATGAGATTGTCCTCGTACGATCAAGTTCCCAGGGACCAGAATACGATATATTATCGACTACCGTTTCAACAACCGTAGATCCATCTGTATCAAACATTTCCCAAGTTTCAGTAATTGGCTTCTGACCTGACCCTCTTGTAATAGATAGTTCGACTATTTTTTCCGTTTTAGCAGCGCTTGTATACCAAATTTCAGATGTTGGAAATGGATTCGCTGCCGGCAATATCTCTTTATAAGCCCCAGTGGCAAAACCCACTGTAGGCCCTTGATCTATGAAATGAATGAGCTGCCTTAAGCTTTGATGTGCTCCTTCTGTTATTCCAGAAGCACCAGAGGAACCAGCACCTGTGGTATCGCTTAAAGCTCCTCTTATTAATGTAGAACGTAAAGCATTCTCATTAAGCCTATCTAATCTTTGCCTATATCCATAATCTACATTAATTTTATTTGGTTGGTCAGCCTCCCAAGTATAAGCTACAGCAGATGCTAAATCCCAATCATTTACAGGAGTTGAATAAAATACAATTTCAACAGAATCTGGACTTGTAGAGCCTCCTGTTCTAGTTAGTCCAAATATTCTATTGCCAGCATTAATTCCAGTTAATACTTTTAAACTTGCACCATCTCCATACCCATCCAATGTGGCATCAACAATCTCAACAAATAAGGCAAAATCATTACCAGCATCATATCCGTCAGATACTGGAACACCTAGTGTATCTACAGAATCAGCATGCTTAAGATTGCCAACATCTGTTATTGTAATAAAAGCATTTCCTGTAGAAACGGATACATTTTCTAAATATCTACTTTCTATTAAAGCATGAGCATCTAATGTTTTGCTGGCAATATTAGAAAGACTTGCAGGAACATCTGTTAATGTATCGTCGGGTCTTATATATGTTGGAACCTCATCATAATAATTAGTTCCTTTGATATCAGCTCTATCTGTTCTAGCAAAATTTACATCGTCTTCTAATGTATATGGTTCTCTTTCAACCCAGGAAATGGAACCATTATTAGCATCTCCTGCAACAGCGGCAGCATTTACCACATTGACAGAGGCCGCCGACAAGAAGTCTAGAACTCTAAATGTTCCATTATTTCCAGCAGATGCGGCTCCTGATATAGTTAGGAAGCGACCTACCGAATCTGGGCTCATAGAGATTAATCCAGATATTGTGGCTACATTACTAATTACAGACGTAATGCTTATAGATGATCCGGATTGTCCAGATATAGCTTCACCCAGGAATAAAGGCTCGTCTGCCTTATTCTTGGATGGATTATGGGTACAAGAGCCACCTACATTCTCAAACTGATCAAGATAATTTGGTCGTCTGGTCATAAGGTCCTTATGTCTCAGTTACATAGTCGGCAACTAGAGTATCTGATGCCTTTGGCTTAAAGCTAATGAATGTGATTGTATCGAATCCAGTACCTGTTCCTCCCGATTCAGATAATAGATAGTTTTCATTTTCTACCAATGCTTGTCCATTATTTCTTATTCGTATGGAAAAATCATGGCTATTAAATGGGCCATTTATAAAGATTTCTGGCGTTGTAAATATTCTATTAGATTCGTTCTTTATTCCAATGAGATTAATGTTTTCATGATGGAAAAATGCTGACACGCTGGCTCCTCCTCCGGAGACCTCCAAGCCTTTTGTTATACCAATGCTCTCTAGGAATGCCTTTTGGTCATCGTTAAACTGTAGCAAATCGATATCGGCATCAACCACAATAAGCTCTTTACAGCGAAACTTTATTAGAAGCTCTCCTTTAAGAAGAGAGTGTCTAATATCTGCCTCAGAGACAAAGGGAATATCCAGAAGATCTCTTGTTGCTCCGCTTACAATTGGATATTGAAATACACGAACGCGTTTACCATTCGGAGCTATATTTTTAACTACGAAACGGGTACTAGGATTTTTAAGAAATACGGTATTATGTCCAACATTAGGCATCTAGTCTTGAGCCTCATCTTTTATTGTTATTGTTATCGTACGTGTAACAGTTTTTTCGCCATCCCGGCGAAAGCCATTATTTCCAAAAATAGCATTCACTAAAGACTCCTGAGCTGTCTTTCCATCGCCATCTTTTACAAGAACCTGCTGAGATTGTTTAGATAAACCATCATCAGTTTCTTTTAAATATTGTCCCCTCTTTTTAAGATCTTCGTCCTTCTTTAATATCATTTTCTTAATATCGGCCTTTTTAATGAGGCTTAATTCTTCCATGGATAGACGATATCTATTAAAGAGAAGCTGCTCTAAATAATCAAATTGAGGCCTATAATATTCCTGGTCATCTTGTTCTACCCTTAAAGCTCGTGAGACAAGCTCATGGAGTTTTCTGGCATAGCTTTCAAGATATTCTGGTTGATTTCCGTATTCTGCTTTTATATCATTAAGAGGACTAAGCAATTTGGCAAATATATCTACTTTTCTTTGGTCTTCTTCTTCTATGAACTCTTGCGAGCGATTCCAATATTGAAGATTTGTTCTTGGATTTCTTTCAGTATCCTGATTTGTTCTTCTAGTATCAAAGGCTCTTTTAACAAAGGTTGTCTGATAGTTTCCTAGTGCGGCCACGCGGGCATTTTGAGTAATTTGTGGAGATTCTTGTCGAGAAGCCACTTTATAACTCAAATTAGAGGGAATAGTAGATTGAGTAGAGAGATCAGAGAAATCTTTGGCTATCTGCCCCAGAAGATTTGACTGACCATCTAAAAAAAGCTGTTTTATGCTATTGCCTGACATATCGATAAAATGTCGAAATATTGCTTCTACTACACGATATATCTTCTATTTAGAGTCAGACTATTTTTCCTGCATAAAGTTATGATGAAGTTCAACCTATTAGACGCATTTGAGAATTTTCCTAATCCTTCTGAAAAAAGGATAAGGAAGCTGCCCCTTCTATTAGAATATGATCCCAAAGGCTGGATTAATTTCAAGCATAAAAGAAATGATTATACCATATTAATTTCAGGATTTGAGGATAATAATTTGGAAATATATCCTGAGGATGGTGATATGGATATGACTATAAAAATTGATCAGATGACTAATAAGTCAATCAGTTTTGTCCTTAAAAATGCCGAAGGCGTTGCCAGAGAAATTGTTAATATTTCTAAAAAGGATCTAATGAGATCCACCCCAAAACAACCTATAATTTTGACTTTTGACTATGATCTACGTTAGTAACGACTTTAAAAGAGTAGCGCCAAACCCAATTAAGTATGCCTCAGACAGACTTAAATATGGAGAATTTTGGAATTTCTTACAAGAAGAGTGGAGTAAGAATAAAGCAAATGAACTTGTTCATCCTGGCACGCTCCTGCTTTTATCTTTGAAGAAAGAATAGAAAATGCGCTTATTAATTGAATATGTTAAGCCTGAAGAAAAGGTGGCAAAAATTAGAATTACTGGTCTTGTTCCAGGTTCTAATGTTATTATACTGGATGATAGATATAATATCATAGAACGTTTCGAGAATGTTTCGTCCGAAGTTTTTGCATGTTGTGCTGGCCCGTTTCCAAAAGATATAATCGTACGCTCCAGAAAACTAGGTTTCTTGCCATTTAGTATGAATGTCCAAATTAAAAGCCCAACGGATAAGAATGAACTAGCTGTAATAGCTAATAAAGATAGAATTTGCGAGTAAATTATGACAATATATAATAAAATATTACCACCATCTATTGCTGATTGGTGTGGCTCTTGGGGCTCTGCAATAGAGAATACTAATGATTTTTATCATGCCAAAGATAATGCTACTACAATTAATGTCGATAGCATTAAAAATATTGTTAGAGAAGAAATAAGCAATACTCTTAAAGATAGTATGATAAAAGCATCGCATACAGAAACTGTAAATCAAGATGCAATTAGTGAGTTACGAGATGCAGTTCTAAATATAGAAAAAGAACTAGGAATTAGCCTTGCATCCAAACCCGCTCGTGCGCATGCGCGCGATGCTCTATCCAAATTAGAAGAAAAAATGGGAATGGTTAATAAAAAAATACCTCTTTTGTTAAATATTGAAGAAAATGATATCATTCATTTTTATAATATAACTCCTGGTTCATATCTTAATATTTTTGATGGGAGCGGTGATATTCGTATTTTTAGTACCATTGTATCCGGTACTTATTATAAGTATATTTCTAACGACGCTCTTCCTGCAACATTATATATTTCATTAGAAAATTCAAATGGTATACAAGAAAAAAGCATAGCAACGTGCCCTGGCATAAATCTTGTTAACTTCTAATGCTGTACTTAAAAGATATATTTAAGTCATTTATTCGTGGGCGGCGCGTGACTGTTCCAGAATTTGATATAGAATATCCTACCATTAATCTATCTGATATTAGACACGCAGGCAAATTTATTGAATTTTATATTCCAAAGAAGGCAAAGAAGCTCTCTTTGCTTTTAGACTATAAACCTAATTTATAGTATTCCTGATATAAAAAAGATATTTATAGGCTCTGTAATTGGACCCGCCTGGAATATTATATCTAAAGAAATACTACTAGAAAAGGTAATAACAAAATTAAGCATAACAGAAAAAGATAAGAGATCCATAGCATTTTGCCTCGCATAATGATTATTTGCCTCATTAAGCTTAAATTTATACAATTTAAATACCTAATTATTATTGGGTATTTATTTAATTTGTGTTTCGAGAGCGCTGACTAAATAAAGATTATAGAAAGAAAGGACATCATTATGGCAGATAGCCTTGGTGACAGAATAAAGTCGTATGAGAAAGCTAGCAGTATAAAGCTTCCGAATAGGTTTCCAGTGATCTTGCGTCTCGATGGGAGGGCCTTCCATACATATACACGGGGTTGCTCAAAGCCTTTTGACAAGGCTCTTATGAATGCTATGGATATGACGGCAAAAGCCCTATGTAAAGAAATACAGGGGGCCCAGATAGCCTATGTTCAATCAGATGAGATATCTATTCTAATTCATAACTATAAAATGTATAATACCACACCATGGTTTGATAATAAAATTCAAAAAATGGTTAGCGTGTCGGCTGCAATTGCATCCACAGAGATGACAATGCAGTCTAAAGAAATATTTGGAGAATATAAAACAGCAATTTTTGATGCTAGAGTATTCATTGTACCAGAACGTGATGTGAATAACTCATTTGTTTGGAGACAACAAGATTGGACAAGAAATTCTGTCCAAATGCTTGCCAGATCTCATTTCTCTCATAAGGAATGCACAGGAAAAAATAATGTGAAGCTTCAAGATATGCTTCATGAAATCAATATTAATTGGAATAATCTTGATACTTCTTTAAGAAGGGGACGGTGCATCATTAAAGAGTCGTATAAAATTGGTGATGCAGATAGAACAAGATGGATTGTAGATAATAATATTCCAATCTTTTCTCAAGATTGTAACTATATTGAGAAATATCTTAAACTAGAACAAGGATAAATAATGAAAAATAAGAATGAAATTACAAGCACTAAATTAATATTATGAATACAAAATACTGCTGCACAACCTTGCAGCAACAACTAGAATGGAAGTGCAAACAACATGATAATCCTTGGGATTGCCCTGATCCTATGATTGTAAAGATGCAGAAAGGATATGCTTTGCCAATAAGAGATGGCGGCTATTCCGGCATAACCATTAAATTCTGCCCATTCTGCGGGGCAAAACTACCCTAGCGATAATTTGAAAAAATGCTGAATATTGTCAAATAGCCCGGATCTTATCTGGGCTTCTTTGTATAATGAGGGGACCTGAGAGATTGTCTCAATCGTTGTTTCAAATTTATACCAATTGCTATAATCTATCGTTTCCCCAGGGTCAATAAAATCAACACTTGATAATAATTCCTTAAGATCTTCCATAGACTCTATATCAGCTATTTCCTCTTTAATATCAGAGGTTAAACTATCCGGATAATCTTCTAATGTCTCCAGAACATATTCCTTAGTTGCCTGAACGTCTTTACCATATGTTTCTCCAAATAATGACCTTATAGCATTATTATAACTATTAACCGTTCCTATTAGTAATAACTTTCCTACAGATTGTTTATCTATTGCGTATTGAATCATGTCTTCTTTTAGATTATTTTCGGGAATCCAAACGCCCTTAATGGCCGCAGCAGGAATATTTTTAGGATATTCCAATTGATGCATATTTGAATAAATATATTCTGTAAATTTAATTGTACCATCAGTAGCCAAAGAAAAGTATTCTCCAATATCTTCCCCTGGCGGAAATTCTGCAAACATCTTTCTTTTGATACCTTCAATATCCGTCTTATTATCGGCAAGCATATTGTCAGCACGAACAGCCTCTAGTATCAATTTATATAGATTATCTCCAGAAGAGGGCTCATCATTAAATAAATTAGTTATAGATTTTGGAACATATCCTAATATATTTCCTATTTTTTCTTCTATATGGTGCGCATCATCATCCCAAAATCTATACGAATCAAATTCGTCTTCTTCCCTATCCAGTAGGTCATGGGTCAATGACTTTACTCGTTTATCGCCGGATAGTCTAATTTCAAGAACAACAGGATACTCTAGGTTATGGGTATACCCGGCCGCTCGATTAACATCTGGTGTTAAATATACAGCTTTTGTTTGAGCAAATGTATTTGGAGGGCTCTGGGCCAGAATGCCATTTCTCAAAATATTTGGCAGATTTCTAGCGCTCGTCCCATGGAAAAGCGTGATCTCATGGATGGCCTGTTTTACTTTAACCATACCATTATGGGTAATTATTCAATGGATTGTCGAGACTTTCATTGAAAATTAATGAGAAACGTATGATAAAATCAATTTACGAATATCTTGACGAAATCCTGCCATCAATCGATCAGCCTATTGTATTTGAGCTTGGACTCAGCATAGGAATGGACACCATAAAGATTGTCGATCTTTGCAATGAAAATCTTCAATTTCATGGATTTGAACCAAATCCTGTTTGCATAGATTATTTGAAAAAAAATGGAATAGATAAGCTTATAACATTGGTAGAAGCCGCTGTGGGCAAGGAAGAGGGGAAAACAATCCTTTATCAATTCACAGACAAAAAGGATAAGACCGATCTTTTAAGCACCGGACCAACATCCATATATAAGCCTGTCTCCGATGATATCCTTCCCTGGCTCGATTGCCAAGACCATCTAGAGGTTGATGTCATATCGTTGGATACATATTGTAAGCAATCTAAGATTGACCATATTGATTTCATTTGGGCAGATATACAGAGTGGCGAGTATAATATGATTCTCGGGGCCCAGGAGATACTTAAGAGTACCAAGTACTTATATATGGAGCACTTAGGATCAAAAATATATGAGGGACAAAAGACCCTCGAAGAGATGGCTGCTGCCCTACCAGGAAATTGGGAAATGGTTCAAAAATATCCTGGAGACGCCTTTCTCAAAAATACAGAAATCTGATGGAGATATGATGGAAAATAAATTTAGTAATCTGTACGAAAAGTTAGAGAAATTAACTCAAATTGACAGACCTGTTGGCATAATCCAATGGAAAGGAACCGATGTCTGTTTGGATATTCATTGTAACTGTGGATATCATTCACATATTGATGATGATTTTGTCTATTATTTTGAGTGCTCTAATTGTTCAAGATTATATGCCTTGGGTAATTATATCAAATTAATTGAACTAAATAATGAAGAGAAAGAACTAGTAGAAAAAGAATGCGAAGGACTTATTAAAACCGATGAGCATCCTAACTCTTCTCACGAAGAAAGTTTTGATTTTGAATCAAAAGAGGAAACAAAATGATAGGTTTTGAAATTCAAGAAACAATGTCCGGATCTGATTCAGCCGGGAAACCATTCGAATTTAATGTTACCTGGGGAATTAATAATTGGAGAGATTCAATCGAAGGCTTGTTTGAATTGGAAGGAACCGTGCTGTTCAACGGAACAGTTTCCCCATGCAAAGGGACTATTACAATAGATTATTTAAAAACAAACTCTATTGAATATAATTTCAAATTTCATCATGACCATCAATCCATGGCCTATGTCGGCAGGAAGATAAATATTAAACCATGGAACCTATTAACATCTCATACCACATGCTTCGGAACCGTAATTTATGATGATTTCCGTAAATCAAATGTGTTAGCTTCAACAAATGTTACATTCTTTAAGTTAAAAACTATCCCCAAATTCTTATCCAGTTTCCGCTTGCGGAGGACAAAATGAAAACAGTATTAATTACCGGCGCGGCCGGTGGTATCGGATATCATCTTTCTTGGTATTTCCTTGGCTCCGGGCATAAAGTAATTATGCTAGATATTGATGAAAATGGCCTAAAAGAGGCCTCTCATCAACTAGAACGATTTTTTGATAAAAGATATTTTGAAACAGAATGCGTTGATATTACCGACCTTGATCAGATCAATAACTTTATCGAAGGAAATACCGGATCTCATAAATATGATATTGATATTTTAATCAATAATGCGGGGATTGGACAACACTCAACATTAATAAATACTGATACAGATAGACTATCTAAGCTTATGGAGATTAACTTTTTTGGGCCTGAAAAGCTCATCAAAGCCGTTATCCCAGGAATGCTTGAACGAGGACACGGACAAATCGTCAACATCTGCTCAGGTCAAGTCTTTTTCAATTTGCCAGCTTGGGCAGCATATACTTGCACAAAAGCAGCCCTCGCATCTTATTCCGAAGCTTTATACCATGAACTGAAGCCATATGGCATACATGTAACAACAGCCTATCCATTTATGG
>Ga0307379_10004625_pt1 | contig 19571 bp, 15 predicted proteins | sample UN2MG_FD_202237 | JGI IMG/M metagenome (GOLD analysis project Ga0307379, IMG submission 202237) | Soil microbial communities from Risofladan, Vaasa, Finland - UN-2 | ecosystem: Environmental > Terrestrial > Soil > Coastal area > Acid sulfate soil | place: Finland: Risofladan, Vaasa | collected... | reverse complement strand
CCCCGGTCGTGCTGAAACGGCGACGGCTCCGATTTGTGCGGAGCGCGCTGCGCGCCGCTCCGGCGAATCGGAGGTGTGCGACTCTTCCCCACGAAACCCTTGCGCTGGAGATCATCATGCTGCGGCGATGCCTTGCGTTGACGGTTCTTGTGGCCTTGTGTTGGCCGGCCCCGCGGATTTGGGCGTGTTACGCGGTGATCGTGGGGCGGGGGGCCTCGGCCGACGGCTCCGTGCTGGTCGCCCACCACGAGCAGAACGGCGGCCGGCGGATCTTGAACTTTCGGCGGATTCCCCGGCGGCAGTTCGCTTCAGGCGCGCAGCTCCGCCTGCTCCGCGGCGGCACGCTCGCCCAGGTGCCCGAGACCGCGGCGTTCCTGTGGAGCGAGAACCCGGGGCTGGAGTTCAGCGACGGGTACCTGAACGAGTGGGGCGTGGCGATCGTCAGCGACGGATGCGCGACGCGGGAAGACGGCTACGAGGCCCTGGTCGCCCGGGGCGAGATCCGCCAGGGCGGCATCGGCTACATGCTCCGCCGGCTGGTGGCCGAGCGGGCGCGGAGCGCCCGGGAGGGCGTGAAGGTGGCCGGGGAGTTGGTGGAGCGCTTTGGTTATGCGGCGTCGGGGCGGAGCTATGTGATCGCCGACCCGCGCGAGGCGTGGGTGTTTGCGGCGGTCCAGGGACGGCGTTGGGCCGCCCAGCGCGTGCCCGACGATTGCGTCGTCATCCTTCCGAACGTACACATCATCGGGGAGGTGGACCTTGCGGACACGGACAACTTCCTGGGCTCGCCGGACCTGGTCGAGTACGCGGTGAAGCGGGGCTGGTTCGACCCCCAGGGCGGCGAGCGGTTCAATTTCCGCCGGGCCTATTCGGCGGTCCGCGGCGGCCCGCCCGACCCGCGGCGCCTGCGCGGGCGGGAGCTGGTCACGGGCAAGCGCGACACGGCGTCGCACGGCGAGGAGCTTTCGTTCGGCGTCCGTCCGGCGGAGAAGATGACCGTGGCCGCGACGGTCGCCATCCTCCGCGACAAGGGCGGGCCGGTGGCGCTTTCCACGCCCAGCACGCAGGAGGGCGCCGTGTTCCAGCTTCGGGCCGACGTGCCCCGGGAGATCGGCTGCATCTACTGGCGCACGACGGCCGAGCCGGCCACCAGCGTGCTGACGCCGTGGTACCTCGGCATCACGGAGACTCCGCCGACGTACTTCCGCGACGTGCCGGTCGAGAGGCAATTGTCGCTGGAGCACCACTTCCAGCCGCCCCGGGGCACGTTCGACGAAGCCGCGAAGCTGGCATGGTGGACGTTCAAGGGGCTTCAGGATTGGGTCTACGGCGATTACCAGACGCGGGTCGCGGCCGTGCGCCGAGCGTGGTCCGCGTTGGAAGAGCGCGAATTCGCCGAGCAGCCGGAGGTGGAAGCCAAGGCGCTCGGGCTTTGGAAGACGGACCAGGACGCGGCGCGACGGCATCTCACCGAGCACTGCGCGGAGGTTGCCGCGAAGGCGTGCGGGGAGGCTGAGAAGTTGATCGGCGCGGCGCGGTGACGGTGTTGGCCCCAGAGAGGACGGAATGAAGTCGAGTCCTTCGCAAAGGAGAAGCTATGAGCGATTCCGACGTTTCCAACCGCGGAGGTCGTCCGGCTGAAGTGCCCGACGGCTCGCGCCGTGATTTCTTGAAGAAGGCCGGCGCGGTTCCCGTGGGGCTGGCGGCCGCCCAGTACACGACGGGCGCGACCGCCGCGCCGGCGGAGGAGCCGAAGCTGCCGCGGATTTTGCTTGGGCCGCACTCGGTCTCGCGGCTGGTGTGCGGGGCCAACCCGTTCAACGGCGGCTCGCACCTGTCGGTCTTCTTCAACCAGCGGCTCCGCGAGTATTACACGCCGGAACAGGTTTTGAAGACGCTGCGCCGGTGCCAGGAGGTGGGCGTCAACTGCTGGCAGTCGAGCGGCGGCAATTTCGAGCTCTACCGCCGGTTCATCGACGAGGGCGGCCAGATGCACTACATCTCGCTGGAGCACGCCAAGTCCGACGCGTCGCTCGAAGCCCTCGCCCGCGGCGGGTGCATCGGCGTCGCCCATCACGGCGAAGTCACCGATCGGATGCTCAAGCAGGGCGAGTTCGACCAGATTGGCGACTTCCTGAAGCGGGTGAAGGACGCGGGCCTGCTGGCGGGTATCTCGACCCACATGCCCGCCGCGGTCGACGCCGCCGAGTCGAAGGGCTGGGACTTCGATTTCTACATGACCTGCGTCTACGAGCGGCACCGCTCGGCCGAGGACCTCGAGAAGCTGCTGGGGCACGTGCCGATCCCCGTGGGCGAGGTGTATCTGACCAGCGACCCGCCGCGGATGTATCGGGCGATCCAGAGCACGAAGCGGCCCTGCCTGGCGTTCAAGATCCTGGCGGCCGGCCGGCTCTCGGAGCGCCGGCCGTGGGTCGAGCAGGCGTTTCGGGAGACGTTCGAGTCGATCAAGCCGGGCGACGCGGCGATCGTGGGGATGTACGACGAGCACAGCGATCAGCCGGCGGAGAACGCGGCGCTGGTCCGCCGGTTCGGCGCGAGCAGCAAGACGGGATGAGAGGCTTTCCGACGGGGGGCACGTTACCAACGTGCCGATGGCCCAAAGGCACGTTGGAAACGTGCCCCACAAGGTGCGCGGCTTGTACGGGAGGGAAACCACATGGGTGCTCCATCATCAAGGGGGCTGGCCGGCGTCGCGATCGGGCTGCTCTTCTGTGCGGGCTCCTTCGCTCTGGATGTGAATCGGGACCCCGCGCCGGAAGAGTACCTGTTCGGCACCGGGGTCTCGTTCCCGCTTGACGAGCGGGAAAAGGTCTTCCACCCTGCCGCCGGCAGCGCCAACTTCACGTCCTTCCACGGCGTGGAGGGCGCCGCGACCGAAGACGGGAAGCTGGTCTTCACGCTGGCAGGGCCGAGGGCGACGCTCGGATGGGGCAATTACGCCGATAAGCAGCCGGTCGCCGAGATCGTCGACATGGGGCAGCAGACGATCGTCGTGCGGCTCCGGCTGCGGCAGTCGGCGGTCCGGAGCAAGTGGACCGCCCGGCCGTGGCGCGACGGGGACCCGCTGGAGTCGACTTCCGAGGCCGTGCTGCAGGGCGGGGACTGGCAAGAGCTGGCCTTCAAGCCGCTGAAGACGGGCGGCGCGAACCCCGACGGGCTGGAGCTTGCGATCGAGGGCCCCGAAGGAACGCGCGTCGAGATCGAGTGGCTCAAGCTCGTCCAGCCGACCTACGAGGGCTATTGCCGCAAGGAGTTCGTGCTTCCGGAGGGCAAAGTGTGGAGGGCGGTGGCCAACGTCGGCTCGGCCGACGAGCGGCACTGGACCGGCCGAGACCCGATGGCCGCCCGGCTGAGCATCAACGGCCGGCCGATCGAGCGACAGGGGGCGAAGCACCTCTATCACACGGCCCCGGTCGACCTTGCGCCCTACCTGAAGCCGGGGCGAAACTGCGTCGGCTTCTACGGCTTCCGGATCGGCTATCCGCCGTTTCTCTATTTCCAGGCGCGGATCGTCATGGAAAGCGGCGAGGTCGTCACCGTCGCTTCCGGCGAGGACTGGAAGTACAGCCCAGAGGCGAGCGAAGGCTGGGATCGGCCCGGCTTCGACGACTCGGCCTGGGCCCGCGTCGAGCGCGGCACGGCGCCCTGGCTCACGTCGCGCGACGCCTCGGGGCGGGTCGGCATTCCCGCGTACAGCGGCCGGCTGGTGATGAAGAACCCGAGGCGCAAGGACCTCTTCTACGTCGACGACGCCGACGCGGTCGTGGAGGCCCACGTCCCGCCCGGTCTCGAGGACCAGGGGCCGACGCTTCACTACGCACTGGGCCGCGCGGCCGACGACGGCACGTGCCGGCTCGTCCAAGAGGACGCGGTCGCTACGTTTTCCGAGCGACACGGCTCGTTGGTCTACGAGCTGAATCTCGGGCGGCCCGAGCACGGCGTTTACGCGCTGGCCCTGAGCCTGAAGGCGAGCGACGGCACGGTGATCGAAGCGCGGGCGCGCGAGCCGCTCATCGTGCTCCGCAAGCAGGCCCTCCAGACGATCGAAGGGAGCGACTACCTGGAGGGGCTCGACCTCGAGCTGGAAGACACCGTCGACTTCACCGACCCGAACGACCCGCACCCCTGGTTCGAGTCGAGGATGCCGTCGCCGATGTACGGGCCGGTGGCCGAGAAGGTCATGGCGCCCGAGATCGTGCGAAAGGACGGCTTGGCGTATCGCGAGGTGGCCGACCGGGAGCGCGGCTCGGGCTTCAGCTACCGGATCGAGTTTGCGCATCCCGGGTCCTTCTACCTGCTGGAGTTGGAGTATCCGGACGACGCCAAGCGGATCATCGAGGCCGTGATCAGCAGCAAGACGGAGGGCGTTTGGACCAACAGCCAGTCGGGCGTGGGGGCGGAGACGGGCGGCCGCTTCCTGCCCACCGGCCGGATGCAGAAGCTCCGCTGGATCCACGTGGCCGATCCCGGCCCGCACTCGATCGACGTGATCAACGTGGCAAGCGACCAGAAGGCGGCCGCCCGGTCGCTGGCGATCTACCGCATCCGGGGCGACCTTCCCTCCGTGGCCGGCGGCACGGGCCGGTCCTACGGCATCCACACCGAGCGATGCTTCTTCACCTCGGGGATCGGGATGAACTTCGGAGTGGGCATGGCCCGGAACCCGCAGGCCGCGAGGACCGAGGACGAGGCGCTTCGGCCGATGCAGCTTTGCCTCCAAGACCTCGTCTGGATGTTGGAGACGGGCGAGCGATACGTCCAGTACCTGAAGTTCGCCGGTCAGAACTGCCACGTGATGGGCTGCATCCAATACGCCGAATACAACACGCCCTACGCCCCGGCCCCGCGCGTGGACGACTCCCGCATCGTGCCCTGCATGAAGACCGTGCTGGCCAACCTGTTGGAGACCGGCGGGATCGACTTCTACGCCGGCGTGGAGTTCAGCCAGTCGAACGACGTGCGGACCTATGCCAACGACGCCCAGGTGGCCAAGGGGGCCGACACGGTCTGGATGGTCGACGCGGGCGGGCGCCAGCGATACGGCCACGACCAGGTGACGAGCGTGCCCAACTGGATGCACTCGGCGGTCCGCCGGAAGTACGGCCGGTTGATGCGCGACCTGTCGAACACGTTCGGGCACCTCGCGCATTTCCGCGGCGTGCACGCCCTGTTGGGGCCGACCGTGGGCGCCGGCTACTGGATCCCGGCGCTCGGGTCGGGGAGCGACTACGACCGGCCGCTGGCGGCCAGTTTCGACGACCTCACGATGGAGCGGTTCGGGCGGGAGACGGGCATCGAGCTTCCCGTCGCAGGGACCGATCCGGAACGATTCGCGAAGCGTGCGTCGCTGCTGGGGACGCCCGCCCTGCGCCGCCGGTTCATCGAGTGGCGGTGCGAGAAGGTGAAGGAGTTCTTTGCCGAGGCCGCCGGCACGCTCCGAGAGAAGCGGTCGGACCTCCAGTTCGTCAACGTCCTGGCGGTCGAGGACACTCAGTTCTTTCAGTATCTCGCCCGATCGGGCAAGAGCTTCCGGGAAATCATGCGCCAGTTCGCCCTCGACGTGGATCGGCTGAGCGCGGTGGAGAACCTGTGGACCGGGCGGTGGACGCTCAGTTGGCGTCAGACGCCGAGGACGCTCCCCAGCCAGGACCCTTTCTGCTGGCTCGCCCGGACCAGCCCCGACGTGATCTCCACGTTCCCGCCCGGCGAAGACCGCTACGTCTTCGTGCGCACGAGCTGGGACGAGAACATGTTTCCGGCCGGCGGCCATGCGATGAAGGACCGGAACGATCATGACCAGCTGGTCGAGTCGGACTGGATCATGAACGGCGAGAAGATTCGGGCGCTACCCCAGCCCGGCGGGTATCACTGCCGGGAAGCATTCGTCCAGGCCCTCGTGACGGCCGATCCCAACCTGCTTCTGGGCGGCTTCACCGATCTGAACGTGAACGTGGGCCACGAGCAGGCGCTGCGGAGCGTGCTCGCGACGTACACCCATCTGCCCCGGGAGAAGTTCGCGCCCGTCTTGGACACGGGGCTGGAGACGAACCTGGCGATCCGTCAGCTTGACCGGACCGACGACTCCTGGCTCTACGCGGCCAATCCCTGCCAGTGGCACGTCCAAGGGAAGCTGACGTTGAGGACGGACGGCCGGGTGATGGAAGTGCCCAGCGGCGAGCCCGTGAAGACGACGGCACGCGACGGGCAGGTAGAGTTGCCCCTTCGCCTCGCGCCGTTCGGGCTGGCGGCCTACCGGGTCGACTCGGCGGGGCTGGCCGTCACGGGCTACACGACGGAGCCGATGGCGCCGGAGGAGCTTGCCCGGCTGGAGAGGATTCCGGACCGCGTGGAAAAGCTCCTGGCCGACCCGGCGGCGAGGCTCAGCCTGTCGCTTGCGGATCGCCGGTTCATGGAGGAGACGCTGGCAGGCGTGCGCGGGGCCATGGACGAGGGCCGGTACGCGCTGGCCTGGAGCCGGATCACTCACCACCGATTCTGGACGCTGTGGCACGACTTCCTGGAGAAGGCGGCCGCGGACCGGGCCGGGCCTGCCGCAGCAAGGGATTCCGGGCCGCCGCCTGGCACGACAAGGGATGCCGGGGCGCGCTTGCCTCGGGAGATCGCCTACGACGTCGAGAGGAACTGCATCCGGGTCGTCGGCTTTCCCGAGGAGGAGCCCGCCACCCCGGAAACGATCCTCGCCGCCGAAAAGCGCAACGGATGGGGCAAAGTGATCTACGATCGGGCGACCGACACCTACACGGTCGACGCCGCCCTCTGGATCGGCGACGATCAGACGGACGGCACGTTCGTACAGCTTGGCGATCGGGAGCACCCCGAGGTGACGGTCGTCGTCAAGGGCACGGTCTGGGTCCGTCCGCCCCGCCGGAGCGAAGCGCGCTCCGACGGCCTCCAGAGCGCGATCAACCGTCTCAGGCTCGGCGACCCGGAGGACGACCGGATCCGCGCGACGCTCGAGATCGACTGCGAGACCCGCGGCCGGCACGGCGTCTACGTCGGCTATCGCTCCCACGACGGCAAGACCTGGATTCACGGAGGCTCCCTGCACGTCTACCACAGCACGATCACCGCCGCCACGGCGGACGCGGATCACGCCTGGGGCGTGGGCGATTATCGGGACGAAGCCTCGTCGCCCCGCTGGGCCATGCCGGGCTGGTACGCCTCGGACGTCCGCCTGGTGGACGCCGCGATCTCGTGGTTTGACGGCTGCGTGACGTACGGCACCGAGACCGGCAGACGCGATTCCCGCCGGCCGGTCGACGCCATCCAGCCCAACGAGCCGAACGTCGTCCGCGGCACCACCTTCGAGCACGGCGGCGCGGCCGTGCGCAACGGACAGCAGTATTTGGAGGACTGCAACTTCCGCCACCTGGAAGCGGCGGTGGCCGAAGGCGGGGCCTTGGGCGCGAAGCTCGTGGGCTGCACGTTCGAAGACAACGAGGCGAACTGGACGCTCGGCTCGATCCAGTCGGGCGGGATCGTGTTGGTCGATTGCCGGATCGGCGATCCCCAAGAGCCGATCGTCATCCAGAAGAACAAGATCGCGCCGGACCAGGCGGTGGCAAGGGGCGTCCCCGTCTATCCGGCTTGCCGCCAGAGGCGGTCCCTGCCCGTCCAGGTGGTCGACTCCGCGGGCGATCCGGTGCCCGACGCGATCGTCGTGGTCACGTGCGAAGACCACCCCGAGGAGGTCACCCAGGGGGCAACGGTCACCGACGAGCACGGCCTGACGGCCTCCGACGCGGAAGCCGGCGCGATCGTCGTCACCTGGAAGCAACACCAGGCGACCGACGACCCCGACGCGCCCCGGACGTCGACCTTCGCCTATACCATCGCGGTCTGGGAAAAGGGCCGTGAGCCGACGACGGTGCGCCTTGCCGCCGGGCGGCCGATCCCCAGACCGCTTGTGGTCGCGCTTCAGCGTACGAGCCAGACGGGGGAATAGACGAAGTGGCTGGTGAGTTTTGTTGGGTCGGAGGACGGGATCGCGCCTTGGGAGACGTGGTTCGCCGGTTGGATCGTGACCCGTTTACTGCTCATCTGCCCGGTCAGCTTCACGTCCATGATGCGGATCCCGGCGAAGCCGACGATGGTGTACGTCGCGTTGTTGCCCGGTCCGGAGACTTCGCGGAAGATGAAAATCGTGCGTTGGTCTCCTTTGATCGAGGCCAGCTCGTCCTTGACGCCGGCACTGATCCCGGTATCCCCGTTGAGGAACAGCACGCCGTTTTCGTCGAGCTTGATCTCGCCGTCGTGATACTCCAGATCCTGGGGGCTGACGCCTTCGACGATCTGCCGGGCGATATCGGCGGTGCTGTTGTTGTTGCTGCCGATATCGACGGTGCCGCGGTTGCCGGGCGCCCCGGTCTCCTGGGGAAACAGGTTGATTTCGAGGATGCCGTCCGATCCGGCGCTCAGCTCGCCGGTTTCGGAGTCGTAGGTCCAGTCGTCGGTCCCGAGCATCGCCCGATTGTCCCAGGTGTACTCGTCGACGGCAAAGGGCAAGAGATCCAGATTCTCTCCCGAGCTCGGCGTTTTCCAGCCAATGACGTTGTTCACCAGCGCTGCCGTCGCTTGGGCCTGGAGGGAAGAGCCGTTATTGCCCAGGAGCCGAGCGAAGAAGAGCGGGACTTCCCCGTTCAGGCCCGCCGTCTTCCTCACGGAGACCTGCACGGCGTTGGGCGTTAACCCGGTGCCGAAGAGCATCTGCGAGGCCGGATCGAGCGGATTCGGAAGATAGCCCACCAGCACGTCTTGATAGTCCAGCGCCGGCCCTTGGGTGGTGACCGTGTTCAACCTGGCGTACTGGGCGGCCTTCGTGCGGGCGTCTTGTTCGAGATAGTACGGACAGCTATCCCTGGAAAGGGCGGCCTCGTCGATCAGCTCCCAGGCCCCCGCCATGGCCGCCGCGTCGGCCGATCGTTGCAGCTCGGTGCGGGCAACCTTGAGGTATCCCAAGTCGACGGTCAACGCCAACAGGGCAATCATGCAGACCATCAGGAACATCGTGAGTACCAGGATGGTGCCCTTTCTGCGCCGGCGACGACCACGAGTATTCATGGCAGGCTCTCCTCAGTGGGCCGGACAGATCGCTCTGGCCGGACGGTGCCTACTGCTGGTATACCGGGCGGGCCGTGGAATCCTCCAGCACCTCGCCTTCCGACGTGGTCACCCGAACCCTCTTCAGAACCAGCGACTGCACCCGGTTCGCCGCGTAACTGATGCCGGAGTTCTCCACGGAGACGCTGGGATGGTAGCTGTTGAGGTTCTCCAGCGTTGTGGACACGTCGGCCTTCAGGTAGCCCAGGCCCCCGAAGCTTCCCCACGTCGTGGAGGAGCCCTCGACGACCTCCATGTGCAACGTGCCGTCGGAAAGCTCCATCTTCTGCGTCCAGCAAATCACCTCACCCGGTTGTGACAGGATGGACTGCGTCGGCGCCCTTCGCTCGGTGACGAGCTGCTCGCCGTTCCAGACCTCGAACTGCAATCCGCCCGGGGCGAACACCGGCACCGTCCGATGATTCAGCTCCAACGTGCAGTGCAGCGATTCGACGTTGGCAAACGGCGACATCGCGCAGATGACCTGGGGCCCGGCGCTGTCCGGGTCCGGGGTGGCCAGCACCAGCTCCCAGTCTTCCTCCACTCCGACGATGGTGGGCACGGTCTCGGCCGACGCGATGCCGGCCCACACGAGCACGCAAGCGAGCCCCAAAAGGCATCGAATCCCCCAAGCGCGCGCACCGGTAGCGATATGGCACGTCATGGCAATCCCCAATTCAGAAGAGTAGTATGCGACTTCCCAGGGAGGCGGGATCGATTCCCACGCCCAACCGTTCCCGCGGCCGCCGGCGCGTGAACTCATCTGCCCGACGGCGACGCGGCGATCGGAGTCTCCTCCCAATAGGAAAAGTACGTCGGATTCTTACCTTTGTCAAACGGCGCGCGAGCACCGCGGCGAAGTCGGCCGGCCTGGGGCGAAACTGCCGTCGGGTCGGGCGGCTCGGACCGATGCTTCCGCCGATCCCGATTCTCCCGGCGCCGAGCTACCCCAGCGGCCAGGTCGGGTCGTCCTCCAGATGGACGTTGTTCACCTGGAGCCAGTGGACGGGCTTCTCTTGCTGCTCCGAGGAGCTGGAAAACGCCCTGGTCAGGCCGACGCCGAGGATGACCGCCCCGGGGCTTCGCAGCCGGTCGGCAAGCTTGCGAACGGCCGCCGGATCGGCCGTGGCATGATCTTTTCCGTACAGCCGGAGGTCCGTCACGGCGACCGATCGGTGGAGCTCGCCGTCGTCGATCCGGATGCGCACGCGCAGGGCGCCGTCTCGTCCCTTCTCGACCCACGGCGAAGACTGCCGGCGATTTGGCCGGAAACACCCTAGGGACGCCCGCCCTTGGCCAACGGGCGTGCCGCAGGAGGACCGTCCCATCGGCCGCAGCTCGTCGCCGAAGACGTCGCGAAGCCGCGGCTTGCTCACCGCGTACAAGAGGGCCCAGAACTCCTCGGCCCCCAGCCGTTCCAGAAGCTCCGCCTTGGGCGGAGAGAACCAGTGGTCCTCCACGTGAGGAGGCTTCGGGCAGGGCTCCACCGTGCCGAGGTCGACGACGTTGGCCATGTCGAACGGGCCGTGGTTGCGGGCGAGCAGGGCCGGGGTCAGCGAGCCCCAGCGGAGCACCGGGCGGACGTGCCGATCGGTCCGCACGTCGACGCCGGCCACGCAGACGTGGCCGCCCCGCATCCTCGTCAGGTGGTTGACGACGATTCTCATCCTGCCCCCAGGCTGAGATTCGACTGGTGACCGCTGACCCTTTTGCCGTCGGAGCCGTTAGAGATGCACGATCCTCGCCCCGCCCCACTTCGCCGCCAGATACTCGGCGACCAGCCTGCGGTGGCAGCGGTCGGCGGCGGGCTCACTGCAAAGCAACACGGTGGGCACGTCGAAAAGCCGCCGGTCGACGAGCCGCTCCACTCCGCGCTCGCCGAGCAAGGCGAGGAACCGCGCCGCGTACTGCTCCCAGGCGACGGTCTTGTTCTTGTAGCCGTCGAGGAGGTCTTTGTCGGGCGATAGCAGGGGTTGGTGATGATACTCCGCCCGGCAGATCTCCGCGAGGAAGTACTCCAGATCGTCACGCTTGGCGAAGCCCGCCAGTTGCGAGGTATTGTTGAGCCGCACGTCGATCAGCCGCTTGATTCCGGCCCGTTGGAGGCTTCCGAAGAACTCGGCCGCGGTCTTCTTGGTGAAACCGATCGTGTAGATTTCCACGGCTCCGCCTCCTCCAGGTCGAACAACGTCAGTTGCCCTCGGGTCTTTCGGAATCGCTCTTCCCGGGCGACTTCCTCCTCGGTCTGGACTCGCCCGTCGCCCCGGATATGGAGCACGCCGGCGCCCCGCTCGCCGAGCACGCGGCCGATCAACCGCCGCCGATGACAGTCGGTCGGATCTTCTTCTCCGCACAGAAGCGCCGCACGACGGTTCCCGACGGCCTCCAAGAGCCGCTCCAGGCCGCGCGTGAAGGGAGACGACCGAGCCAGACGGTCGTAGAGGACGTGTCCCTCGTGGTCGTAGAGATCCTCCCCCTCCGGTTTGCCCCCCAGAAGATCGCCGAGGAACAAGTAGTCGACGCCGCGACTTTGCAGGGAGCTACGGATTGCCTCCCTGTTGAAATCCGGCGCGTAGCCCGAGTAGGGACTCGAACGGACGTCCACCATCAGCCCGATCCGGTGCTGCTCGACCAGCGCGAGGAACGTCTCCAGAGGATGGTTGGAATGCCCGATCGTGAAGACGGCGACTTCTTGGCTCACACGGCGCGTCCTTCATCGCTCTTGGATGGCCGTGCATCCCTCAATCGGTCGCGACGGCCGCCGAAGCGTGGGCGTGGAAGGAGGGATAGGGTGAAAACCACCTACGAAATGCACACGCTACTCGAATGGCCGCAAAGGCGTATCGGTCTTCCTGAGAGGATCCGGCATCCACACTCTCGGTGACTCGGAACAGCCCGCCCACGGGGCATCTGCGCTTTGAGCGTCTCACGCGGTTGGCGGTGCCATACGGGCGCGGTCCGCAGGAGCCCGTCGCGCGGCGTGCACCGAGGCACTACTCCCAATCCCCGTCTTCGTCTTCGTCCTCGTCTTCGTCCCAATCCTCTTCTTCCTCGTCCAGGTCCTCTTCCTCGTCTTCGTCTTCAACTTCTTCCCAGTCGTCGTCTTCGAAGCCGTCGTCCTCGTCGTCGTCCTCGTCGTCGTCCTCGTCGTCGTCTACGTCGTCGTCTACGTCGTCCTCGTCGTCTACGTCGTCTACGTCGTCCTCGTCGTAATCCTTGTCGTGGTCGTTGTAGTCCTCGTCGGCGCTGATGACTTGGCCGCTTGCTTCTTCGATCACGGATGCGGTGTTCTCTTCCACAACGACAATCGTCTCCGAGGCACTTTTCACTTTCGACTCTCCTTCAATCTTGCTGGAATCGATCGGCCGGTTCGTCGTCTCCGGTGCGGCGCCGGTTTCGAGCGGGTCGAAAGGCGTCTGGTCAGGGCGAACCGCCCCGCCGGCCTGCGCGAGTCGCGGTCGCGGCAATTCCTCCAAATGACGCATTCCAAAAACCTCCAGGAATCGCTTGGTCGTCCCATAGAGGAACGGCCGGCCCAATTCCTCAGAACGGCCCACGATCCGCACCAGCTCACGCTCCATCAGTTGCCGCAGGATCTCGCCACACTGAACACCGCGCACCGCCTCGATCTCCGCCCGCAACACGGGCTGACGATACGCCACCACGGCGAGCGTCTCCATCCCGAGGGCCGACAGGCGGACCTCCACCGGCGCAGCGTGCAGCCGCCGTAGCCATGGGACGAACTTGGCCCGCGACATCAACTGGAAGCCCCCGGCAACCTCGACTGCGCGAAACGCACAACCCTCCATATCGTACATCCGGTTCAGTTTGCCGACCAGTGTACGGGCTTCGGTCCCGTCCGCCAAGCCGGCCAAATCGGCCAGTTTCCGACTCCCCATCGGCTCTCGGGCGAGAAACATCGCCGCCTCCAATCGGGCCATCCGTTCGGGCCGGGCCGTAGGCCCCTCCGTCGCCTCGTCGTCCCGGTCCGCTTGGGCCGGCCAGACGGATCGCTGCGGACCGCGACGGGCCGGGGGCCAGGGTCGCCACCCCGCCGGGTGCCGATACCGCAGGGCCACGCTGCCCAATATCCGCCCGGGACACTCCTTGATTCTGTACATCGGAGAACCGAAACCCTCAAGCTCAACAGAAAGGGGACAGACGTGCGGCCGCGCGGCGGAATCACGCTTCCGACAGGCAATTCTACCCGCGTCAGGCCACCCCGGTTATCCAACGTATGCCGAAGCCCGACGCCTTGGCAAGCCCGCTTTCCCACTCCGCCCCGTGGTAGCTCGGGGCACCTTGCCTGGGTCGTCGACTTCACAGGCTGGAAGCTTGTGCTACGCCCCTTCGCGAATCGTCCCCGCAAACGTCGGCCTGCCAATGACGAAGAACCGTCCCATGGTCGGCGGAGCTACCCGGCCTGCCAAGTCTCCACCTGATCGAGCACGTCGGCCATGGCCCGCACCGGGTCGGCATCCACCGCCTCGAAGTGATGCAGGCCCCCGGCCCCGTCGGGGACGGACATCCGCGCGTGGAAGCGAAAGAGTCTTCCTTGCGCACCCCATGTCTCCAACGCGTAGTAAGCGGCCCCCAGCTCGCGAAGCCGCCGCTGGACGTGGACCACTTCGCTGCTCGTTTGGAGCGATTCGGGTGTGGCCGGACCCGCCTGTGGACCGGCAAGGGAGGAGAAGCGGCCCGCGCGACCGGCCGATCCGTCCCCTACGCCCGGCATCGCCACCGGGACAAGGTGCGGCGACCCGGGACCGGTCACCAAGGCAGTGCTGATTACCTCGGCGGACGGGGTATGCGGGCCATCTGGAGATGTCCCTTCGATCGGCGATTCGTAGACGGCTCGGAGAGTTTGACTGTGCCCTGCCTCAGCGGGCGGGGCGGCCTGCCAGTGACTTGGGATTCCCCCCAAGTTGCCGGAGCCGGGCCTGTTGCTCCACGGAGCGGTGGATACGGACGGTCCGAAAGGCGGGGCCTCCGTGGGGGAATCCCGGCACGAAAAGAGAGACAGGTCCCACCCCCGTTCAAGGAGAGAGAGGTCCCACCCCTGCTCCAGCAGGCCCTTGGTAAAATCCGGCAGCTTGGTGCCGAACAGGGCCGCCAGCGGGATCGCGATCAGGCAGACGAGCATCACGCCCGCCCGACACGCCACGGTTGCCGACGATTGCATGGCAGAGAGCGCCTCCTTTCGCTCACCCAGGCCGTCCGCGATGCCCACGATGGGCCCCGGGCCGGGAAATCCGCGGCCGGCCTGCCCTGAGAGCACGGGAGAGGCATCTTACCGGTCCGCCGCGTCTTCGAGCAATGGCAATCGTGGGACGCGCGGGCAGGCGATCCGGAGACGCCGTCTCGCCGCTTCGACCCGGTCTCGACGGATCGCAGACGGAGCTTGTCGAGCCGTTCACGCAATTCGGGGCCGTCTCCCGCGGTTGCCCGCAATGCTCATTCCCGTCCGATCGGCTCGCCGCCCGGGTCCGATTCGATGACCGCCAGCCGTTGGCCCGTCTGGAGGGGGGTATCCTCGTCCACCAGCGTCTCGACAAGCCGTCCGTCGGCCGGGGCGGGCAGATCGACCACCGCGCTGCCGGCAAGGATCTCCAGCACCGGCTCGCCGGCCGCCACACGCCTGCCCCGCGCCACCAGCCACAAGCCGGCCACGATCGGCTGATCGCCGAGCCCCAGGTCAGGCAAGATGAGGTTGTAGCGTGTCATAGGCGAACAGTGGGATAGGCGCATATATTGGGCAATTGAGGCGGTGTAAGTAACGCGGCTCGGTGCCGCCCGGGACAGTCTCCCCCGCTATGCAGCTTACCCATTATGTGCGACTGCCCCCTTTTCCGCGCGAATCCCTTCCGCCATCTCGCGGGCGTGGTAGCTGGAGCGGACAAAGGGCCCGCTGGCGACTTGCCGGAAGCCGATGTGCCGGGCGGCGCGGCCTAGGGCTTCAAATTCCTCCGGGCGGAGGTAGCGCTCCACCGGCAGTTGGCCCGCGGAAGGCTGGAGGTACTGGCCCAGCGTGAGCATCTCGCAGCCGGCGTCGCGGAGGTCGGCCAGCGTGTCGAGCAGCTCCTCGACCGTTTCGCCCAAGCCGAGGATCAGGCCGGTCTTGGTCCGGGTCGTCGGGCATCGCTCTCTGACCCGGCGAAAGGTCTCCAAGGTCCAGCGGTAGTCGGACTTCGGCCCGCGGACCTTCCGAAAGAGCCGCGGCACGGTCTCGGTGTTGTAGTTGTACACGTCGGGAGCGACGTCGAGCAGCCTATCCACGGCCGCTCGGTTGCCCGCAAAGTCGGAGGGAAGCACCTCGACGGTCGTGCCCGTCGCCTCGCGCACGGCCAACACGGTCCGCGCGAAGTGTTCGGCCCCGCCGTCGGGCAAGTCGTCGCGGGTCACCGAGGTGACGACCACGTGCCGGAGTCCCAAGCGCCGGGCCGCTTCGGCCACGCGCCTCGGCTCGTCCGGGTCCACCGGTCGCGGTTTGCCCGTCGCCACGTTGCAGAAACCGCACCGCCGGGTGCAGACGTCGCCCAGGATCATGAACGTCGCGGTCTTGCGGGCGTAGCACTCCATCCGGTTGGGGCACCGGGCATGGTCGCACACCGTCTCGAGGTGCAACTGCCGGATCAGCTTGGCCGTGTAGTGGCCCGCATTGCCCTTAGGCACGTTTCGCTTCAGCCACCGGGGGAGGCTTGGAGGAGCCGAATCAGGCATGGGCGGCAAGGGTTCAAAGGTCGGCAGCCGCCGTTTGGCGGGCGGCTACCGCGGTTCGTGGTCGGCGATTGGCGAACGGCACGCAGCGACGGCGGTGTGGCAAGATCGCGTGGGCTGGTCGCCGCGGGCCGGTCGTTTCGATTATCGCCGTGGCGCGACACCTGGGCGCAACATGGGGTGCCCGGTGTGCAGGTGGTATCGTGGGCAGCCGAAGGCCTCGGCCAATCGAGGGATCAGTTCGGCCCGGACGCTCGTCATTTTAACCGGGTGTTGGCGTTCGGCCACCAGGGAGCTCGTTCGAGCGGTTGGGCCGGGAGCGGCCTCGACGACCCGAAACAGCCCCAGGGAGGGAGAGACGTTGACGAACGCTCCGTGATAGGTGACCCAGTCGCGAACCGCGACCCCAAACGCCACCAACTGGCCCGTGCGCCCCCAGATGCCGTGTTGGCCCGGCCGAGTCGAGACCTGGATGCCCAGCTCTTGGAGCGTGTTGGCGATGCCCGTCTGGAGACGTTCGAGGTATTCGCCCACGGAAAAGCCATGCCCGCGAAGTGGGAGGATCGGGTAGACGGCCAGTTGACCGGGGGTGTGGACGAGGCACCCGCCGCCCCGTTTCACCCAGCGGACGTCCAGCCGTCCGCTTCGGATCAGCCGCGAGTCGCGTTGGACCTCGGCCGGCGAGCCGCCCCGGCCCACGGTCACGACGTCGGGGTGCTCACAGAGCAGGAGGCGCACTTGGGCGTCTCCGCGGGCGGCGATCTCTCGGACGAGCCGTTGCTGGAGGGCCAAGCACCGCCCGAAGTCGATTTGCCCCAACAGGTGGGCTTCCATCGCGGGAGACGACGTGTCGCTCTGGAACGGGAGGCCGGGCATGGGAGCGGTTGAGTTTTGGCGGCTCGGATAGTACAAAAGGGGGTAGGCCACGGGCTTCCGCCCGCAGCCGGTCGTCGAATTATCTCGATTGGCACGGCCGAAGAAAGGCCAGTTTCGACTTCCCCTTGGCTTCTGGCGGGCCTCGCCGTCGTCCCGAGAAGCGTCGCCCGCCGTTGAGGAGACCCGAGCCACGGCCAAGAACCAGAAGCGATCCAAGAAGACGGCGCCCGACCGGGAGCACGATAACGAGCGGGCGATCGCCGAGAATCGCAAAGCCCGGCACAACTACCTCGTGCTCGACACGTTGGAGTGCGGGATCGTGCTGGTCGGCAGCGAGGTGAAGAGCCTCCGCGAGGGCATGGTCTCGCTGGACGAATCGTATGGGCGGGTGCGGGACGGAGAAGTCTGGCTCCTCGGCTGCGACATCCAGGAGTACGTCGAGGCCAATCGGTTCAACCACAAGCCCCGCCGGCCGCGGAAGTTGCTCCTGCATCGCCGCGAGATCCGCCGTTTTGCCGCCCAGGCCTACCAAAGTGGGTTGACGCTTATCCCTCTGAAGATGTATTTCAAGGGGGGTCGGGCGAAGCTGCTCTTGGGAGTTTGTCGTGGACGGCAGAAGCACGACAAGCGCGAGGCGATGAAGAAGGCGGAGGCGAGGCGGGACATACAACGGGCCACCAGGCGCCGGTAGATTGGCCCCGCGACGGTGACGGGGTGACGGGGTGAAACGGCCTGCCGGATCATGGCCGCCCGGTCGTCTTGTCACCGCCTCCCGATGTTCCCCCCCCACCTTGCCACGCCGCGATCCCCTCACGTTGTCATGCCGTCACCCCATCACCCTGTCACCCCCTCATCCCCTCCGCCCGGTTGATCCCTTTCCGCCGGGCGACGCGACCGGTATACTTGCATGGTTCAAACGGGTTCGGCGCTTGAGGAAGAGGCATTCTGAAGCGATCTTCCGCGTCGGAACCCGCGAGGGGAGTCTCCCAAGCGGTTCTCAGTGTTCCATGCCCAAGTACATCGCCCGATACGGCGCAATGCGACTATTGGGGGTCTTCGGATGCCCCGAAAGCAGGCGGTACCAGCGGGGTATCCGGGTGATCCTGCGGACCGACCGGGGTCTGGAAGCGGGGCAGGTGCTTTGCGACGCCGCGCCGCAGGCCGTGGAGCGACTCAAGGACCCCATCGAAGGGCAGATCCTTCGCGCGATGACCGCGGAAGACACCCACGAGCTGTCCCGCATTCACGACCAGGAGAAGGGGGAGTCCCAGGTCTGCCTGCGGTGCATCGGGGAATTGCAGATGGAAATGCAGTTGGTCGAGGTGGAGCACATCTTCGGCGGGGAGCGGATCGTGGTCTACTACCTGGCCGACGGCCGGGTCGACTTCCGCGAGCTGGTAAGGAAGCTGGCCGGGGAATTCCAGACGCGGATCGAGATGCGGCAGATCGGCGTTCGCGACGAGGCCAAGCTGATGGCCGACTACGGCGACTGCGGCAACCCGGTCTGCTGCAACAACCACTTGGCCTCCATGCCCCCCGTCTCGATGAAGATGGCCAAGTTGCAGAAGGCGACGCTCGATCCGACCAAGATATCCGGGCGGTGTGGGCGGTTGAAGTGCTGCCTGCGGTTCGAGTACGAGACCTACGAACGGGTCCAGGCCGAGCTGCCGGCGATCGGCTCGCGCGTGCTGACCCCCGAGGGCCGTGCCCGGGTGGTAGGCCACGAGATCCTCGCCGAGCAGTTGCTCGTCGAGACGGAGGGCCGGGTCCGTAAGCTCGTCGACTGGGCCGACGTCTCGCCGCTGGAAGACGCGAACCGATCGGGCGACGCGCCGAATTCGGGAGGTTCTTAGGTGGCGGCAGGGTGGAGCCGCGGCAAGAAGGGCTCCGTCGACTCCATGACGCAAGAGACCACTTCTCATCAGGCAACAAGCCATGTTTGATCTGTCGCAAGAGCTTGCCGAGCTTCTCGAAGAAGACAAGCGCTACGACGTGGCCGCCTATGAATTCGTCTTCAGCGGCCTCCACTACGCGCAGGCGGTGCTGCAAATGGGGGCGGAGCGTCCCAGCGAGCCGACGGGACTTTCCGACGACGAGCAAGAGGAGGAGTTGGACGAGCCGCAGCAGCACGTCACCGGCCAGGATCTGTGCGAGGCGATCCGCCGATACGCGATCCACCAGTACGGATACATGGCCAAGGTAGTGTTGAATAGCTGGGGTGTCCAGACCACGGGCGATTTCGGCGAGATCGTCTTCAACCTGATCCGATTCGGTCGCATGCGCAAGACCCCGGAGGACCGCCGCGAGGATTTTGAAGACGTCTACGACTTCGAGACCGCGTTTGAGCAGGAGTTCAAGATCATCCCGCCCGGTTAGCCGTCCGGGCGCCCCCAGGCAGGGGCGCGGCCCGCCCCGGCTTGAAGGAAAGACCTCACGATGAGCCGCCGCAGGAAGTCATCGCGTCCGGGCCGCGCCCGCCCGGGGCCGTCCGCGCCGCAAGAGCACGCCCCCACGGCTCGGCACGCGGAATCGCCCGATCCTCTTTCTGCGCGACCTGCGCGCGAGCCGAATCCTCCCCGGCCGAACAAGCCGCTGCTTGTCGCCACCGGCATCCTGCTGGTCGCCTGGATCGCGGTTCTGATCTCCCTGGCCGTCGCGACGTGAGCCCCCAGGGCGATCCTCTGCCTCGCCGCGCTCGTTCGGCTAGCATGGCCTGCACGCGCGGGTGCCTGAAAGACCGGGTTCCCCTTGGCCGCCCTCGGTTCATTAGCTCTGTAGGCGTCAATAGGGATCGGCCGGAGAATAACTTCCGCATTTGCGGAGTGGCAGGCACACGG
>Ga0307379_10004622_pt1 | contig 19578 bp, 8 predicted proteins | sample UN2MG_FD_202237 | JGI IMG/M metagenome (GOLD analysis project Ga0307379, IMG submission 202237) | Soil microbial communities from Risofladan, Vaasa, Finland - UN-2 | ecosystem: Environmental > Terrestrial > Soil > Coastal area > Acid sulfate soil | place: Finland: Risofladan, Vaasa | collected... | reverse complement strand
GACGTCGTACAGTTCTTCCGCGGGTTTCGGTCCCCAGAAGATGCTCTGGGTCGGATTGCACCGGCCTGCCTTGTACTCCTCTTCCCAGGACCGCGTCGCCGGCATCTTCCAGAGGTAATCCAGATACTGGCCGTAGATCCGGTGGGGCATGTAGTTGCGGATGTACTTGAACTGCTTGTCGCGCACGGCGCGCATCATGTCGTAGCGCTCGTCCATGCGCGCGCGGAAAAGGTACACGTACTCTCGCGGCTCGCGCGCCTCGGGGCCGAGGAAGGCCTCGCCCTGCATGTTCTCCGGCACCGGGATCCCCGCCAGGCCGAGCACCGTCGGCGCCAGGTCCACGAAACTCACGAGCCGGTCCGTCCGCGCCCCCGGCTTCCCGGGCGCGAGGTGCTGGTACTTCTTCGGAAAGCGGACGATCATCGGCACATGGGTGCCGGTGTCGTACAGAAACCGCTTGCTCCGCGGCAGCACGCCGCCGTGGTCCGAGTAGTAAAAGACGATCGTGTCCTCCGCGAGGCCGTCCTTCTCGAGGTTCGCCAGGATCCCGCCCGCCTGCGCGTCCAACGCCTGGACCTTGTCGTAGTACTGCGCCCAGTCGTGGCGGATCGTCGGCGTGTCGGGATGGTACGGCGGCAGCGGCGCCTTCGCCGGGTCGTGCGACGTCTTCGGCGCGCTCTTGTGAATGGAACTTTCGTGGCTCACCGTGAGGTTGAACACCGCGAAGAAAGGCCGGCCGGCCTGGCGGTTCCGGTAGTGGGCCTTGGCGCTGGAGTCGTCCCAGGTTCCGGGCGGCTTCCGCATGTTGTAGTCTTCCTTGCTGCAGTTGGTGCAGTAATAGCCCGCCTCGCGAAGGTACTGGGGGAAGAACCGGACCGCCGAAGGGATCGCGTAGGTGCTCCGCATGGGGTGCGTGCCCAGGCTGCACGCGTACATGCCGGAGATGATGGTCGACCGCGCGGGCGCGCAGACCGGGGCGTTGGCAAACGCGTTCAGGTAGAGCACCCCTTCGGAAGCGAGTCGGTCGAAGTTGGGCGTCGTCGCGTAAGCGTCCCCATAGCAGCCGAAGAAGGGGCTATTGTCCTCGCTGGTGATCCAGAGGATGTTCGGTCGCGGGCCGCCCCCGGCTGCCGCTTCCTGTGCCGCGCGCAGAGCGGCGGCCGGCGCCGCGAGCGCCGCCGACCCCGCGCCCACGCACTTGATGAACGATCGCCGCGTCACCCTTCGAGGGTCGCTCACGGTTCTCCCCCTCGTTCGCCTCATTCCCAATCATCCGTCCGGAACGGCGAGGCGGGCAGCCCTTCCTTGTTGTAAAGGTTGCAGCCTTCGGGGTTGCCGGAGAAGGCATACCGCACCGCCACGGGGTTCGGCACGTCGGGGCTGGAGACGACGACCGTGTCCTTCTCGATGACGGCGTCGGCCCAGACCCATTTCTTGTCGGCCCCGGCGACGGCGAAGCGCTTCAGTTGGCCGTCCTTGACCTCCTCGGTCGGTCGCCGGCCTTCCTTCCTGCCGACCATCAGGCCGCTGCCGACGTGGTCGAACGAGATGCGGACCTTGTTGCCCGCGACCTTCATGCCATTGTAGAGCGGCCCGCTGTAGACGAGGCCCTTCTTGCCGTAGTCTTTGGCCACCGCCCACCGCGCAAGGCGTTCGCCCACGTCGAACTTGTTCTTCGGATGGATGTTTTTCGCCTCGCCGACGTCGATCGTGATGATGACGCCGGTGTTGGGAATCGCGAGGGCCTTCAATTGGGCCTCGCGGATCTTGGCCCACCCGTCGCCGCCGGCCGGATTGTCATTGGCCTGCTGAAAATTGGGAAGTTGCACGACATACAGGGGGAAATCGCCCTGGCCCCACAACTTCCGCCAGCCGCCGATGAGGACCCGCAACTTGTAGAGGTAACTTGCGCCCTCGTTGCCGTTGCTTTCGCCCTGGTACCACAGCATGCCGCGCAAACCATACGGGACGAGCGACAGCGTCTTGGCGATAAACAGGCCGCTTTTACCCCCTTCGAGCGCGGGCCGATGTTCGGTCGCCGAAGCCACACTGGCAGGGTCAACCCACGGCTCGATGCGCGATCCGCCCACGGCATTGTTGACCAGGCCAATCGGAACGCCGGTCTCCCGCTGAACCGCCCGCGCAAAGTAGAAGCCGATGGCTTTGAACCCGGCCGCTGACTGCGGCGTGCAGACAACCCAGTTTCCGCCTGGCCTCGTTTGCCGGATCTTCGGCAAATCGGCCTTCGGAATATCGTCGCCGGTGTCGCTACCCGTCATGCCCCACTCCATGTTCGACTGGCCCGCGCAGAGCCACACGTCGCCCACGAGGACGTCCTGGATCGTCACCGCCTGGGGCCCGGAAATCTTCAGCGTGTGTGGCCCGCCCGCCTTGAAGGGACCCAGTCGGACTTCCCATCGTCCGTCCTTGTCGGCGGCGGCCGTGCCGCTCTTCCCCGCCATCTCGACGGTCACCTTCTCGCCCGGCTTGGCCCAGCCCCAGATGGGCGCTTTCATGTCGCGCTGGAGGACCATGTGGTCGCCGAACAAGGAATGGACGAACGGTTTCGCCTCCTGGCCGAGAGTCTCGGCTGGACCCACGAGCAGCCCCAGGCACAACAGTCCGACCAGTCCGAGCAGTCTGACATGCCTCATGCGTGATTCCTTTCTCTCAAGTCCCCCTGGGCAACAATTCAGGAAGCGAAGCATTATACTCTCCGGCCGGCGGACGCGAAATGTTTCTCCGCAGCCGGCGCCGAGCGCTCCCACTTACGAACGCCGGCGATTGTGGATAACTTTTTGGAAGAGGTTTTGGGGGGTATTTTTGGGCGGTTTTGGGGGACCCACAAGCCCTGGCGCTAGCGCCCGGGCGGTTTTTTCTCCCAAAAATCCCGAATGTTAAGATGGGCTAGCGCGAATTTAGCACTTTTTTGCAGTTTTTTGCGGGTTTTTGGCCGGTTTTTACCGGTTTTTGTGCCCTATTTCGCACTCTTTCCATCCATGTCATGTGCATACCTTTATGTGCATAACTTCCCGCGGACGCGCGTAAGTCGTTTTGGGCGGGAAAATCTCGCATTTGACAAAGAAACGGCCTTGGAAGGCCGGTGACTGGGTGACCCCGAAGGATAGGGGCAAGCTGGGTGACTGGGTGACTGAGTGCGGGGGGGGCCGTGCAGTCCAGGCCGAAGGCCTGAGACAAAATAGCCCAGCCCAACGGCCTGGGCCGGCAGGAGGGAAGCGGTTATAATCCTTCTTTATTGCCCAGCCCTGAAGGGGCGCGACAAGAGAACGGTTGTTGCGCCCCTTCAGGGCTGGGGATGAAAAAATATTGTGACGTGCTCGCTTGCGCCGATCCTGGGCGTTGCCCAGGGCTGTTTTGTTTCAGGCCGTTGGCCTGACCTCAGGCCTTAAGCCTCCAGCCTCACGCCTGCCGTTGAAGCGTGTTCCCCGAACTCCCTGAGCCAATTAAGTTCTATGTCACCGGAATTCGCGGAAATGCGTGTCGCCGGAAAGCGGCTTGCTGTCTTGACCTATCCGGTTATGGGTTTCCGGCGAAATCCCCAAAGCCCTTATCGCGCAACCACCCCGGCAACTCTTGGGGAATTGTTTCCGCTATATCCTGGGGGTCAAAGGGCCTGTAAAGTCTGCCTATAAGGTCCGCGTGAAGGGTTTTTAGGGTGCGGTCCTTTAATAGGCAAACCTGCTTTCCAAGGGCAAGCATGTATCCAACCTCTAGCGAGACATTTGGGTTAAACTCCTCCTGCTCTATACGCTCAAACACAGCAACCCCAAAGCCGCAACCGTGCATGTAGGTGCGGACGTTTAAGAGAAGATCGGCATTGTATTCTTTGTCATCAGCCCTTAAGCCCGTGATGCCGTGTTGCCGCAGTGTGTTTTTTATAACGCGGTTGATCTCTTCATGTGCGGGGGTCTTTAGCATGCGCATCATGATGAAGGCTGTGGTGCTTGGATTGGGATGCTCCTGCTTGAAGGTCACAAGACTCTCTGCAATTTCAGGCGGGGTGTGGGCTGGCAAGGATTGACCTCCGATCGTTTGGGGAGTAAGACGAAAACTAATCCGGGTTTCGCACTCGAAAGAGCTGCTTATAGGCTCGTCGAATACGGCGCGGGTCTGAATATGTGGTATCACTCGAACTTCAGGTTCAACGAAGGCGCGCCCTGTGAGCCATTTCATCGAAGCAAACTCAGGCGACTCTTGCCGAAGTTTGTCCAAGTCGAAAAGGAATCGTGTTTCTTTTGCCAGGATCCAATCGGCAGGGTTCTTCGTCAGCAAACGGCTCAACGTGTTCCTAACCATATCCTGTGACGGGATCTCCTTGAAGTTGGACCATCTGAAATAGACGATAATCCCCTCCTCTGCCTCTTGCCCTTTTATGAGGAGCCATCTGTGACCCTTGAGGTCGAGTAGGGAGATATTCTTGAGATACCACATTGGTGTTGTTTCGCCTAATGAAGTTGCACAAATATTTTATGGTAGCGTTGTGTGGTAGCCTATTCCAACTCCCCAGTGTCCGGCCTCCGGTGTCGGACGAGATAATTGTAATAGATCGGATTTATTTCATACATCCCAGAACCCAGAATCTCTGTGACTATCCGCTTTGAGATCAACACAGCCATCTCGAAATCCCAGGCCGCTTTGTATTCTCCTACCTCCCACTCGGGTATTTGCGTTCTGCCTTCTTGGACAAATCGTAGAAGAAACTTTTTTTGCCAAGGAGTCAGTGTAAACAGTGTGGCCCGAATGCTGTTTCTGGCTGCCTCCGCTCCGTGTTGCTCTTTACGGCGTGACACACTCCGCCGCCAAAGCGCCGACAAGCCCGAATAAACCAGCCACGTTCCACAGAAAGTAAATAAGAAGACCACAAGGATAGTGATGGCCAAGCCGGAGTTGCCGTATTTCGTGACGATCTCCTGGAACCACTGGGCATCCTTAAATCCCAAATAAAAGATTGCAACCGCGAGGCCCGCCACCAATAGGCAGGCCACGTTCTTTGTTCGAAGTTCCTTCTCCAGCAAGCGATCTAACAACTTTATCCAACCCATCAAGACCCCCTTTTTGCCCAAGGAGCAATCGCGAATGATCGCTATCTTCCGGCGCTCAAAATTGAGATCGTGATCAAACTCGCTTCCGATAACTTAGTATTGTTTCACCATAACTTTCCAAAGTCTATTCACAAATCCTCACGCTAGTTTCTTGGCGATCTCTTCATCGAGGATTTCTTTCACCGTCAGGGGGATGATGGCCTTGTGGGAGCGGCGGAAGAAGGCGTCGATTTCGGTCAGGGCATCGGAAGAATAGTCGAAGGCCACGAAGAAGCCTTTGGTTCGGTTCTCGCGGGTCATGACGGCCTCGAAAGAGTCAATGTCCGGCCGGCCGACCTTGTCCTTCTGTTTGACCTGGATGGGATACCAGGCGTCCATGAAGGCGAGTTCGCCGACGGCCTCGCCGCTCTTGCGCGGGAGGGACGAGAGGGGGTAAATGCGTCCGTCAATGCCGCGGTCGGCAACCTGGGTCTTGTTGGGGATTCCGCCAAGGGCGATGACGGCCCAGTTTTCGAACTCAAAGGGCGGTATGGCGCGGAGTTTTTCGAGGGTCCAGGGGAGGTCGCGGACGACGAAGCCGCGCCCGGCTTTCCAAAGGGCCTCGTCCTCCGGCAGGCCGCAGACGTCGCGAAGGCGCTTGGCCATGACCCGGCAGGCAGTGGGCGAGACGTCAATGCCGATCCACTGTCGGCCGAGGTTCTCGGCCGCAACAAGGGCTGTGCCGCAACCGCAAAAGGCGTCGAGCACGATGTCGCCGGGGTTGGTGGACGCTTTGATAATGCGATCCAGAAGGGCCAAGGGCTTCTGCGTCGGGTAACCCAGGGACTCCTTCGCCTGAGAGTTAATGGGCGGAAGATCATCCCAGACACTTTGGAGAGGGACACCCTTGGACTCATCGAGATATCGCTTGAGTCTCGGCTTGCGACCCTTGGGCGGGATCGCAACGCGGCCCTCGCGTATCAGTTCTTCCATTCGTTGGCGGCTGTAGCGCCAGTATCCATCTACGCCGAGGACTTCGTAGCGAGGGTTGCCCTTGGCCGCTCCGCCCGGCCCTGTGATGTTGTCCCACATGAAGGGCCGACCTGTTTCATCCACTTGTTTGTAGTGTGACTGTATGTAGGCCCTATCAAGCGGGGTGTGAAGTTGGTTCCACGTGTAGTCCTTGGCTCCACCTGTATAGAAGAGAAGCACATCGTGCAGCCGCCCGTAGTGCTTACTGCCTTGCCTTGCGTCGCTATGCGCGGTGCTGCGTTTCCACACGATCTCATTCTGAAACTGGTTCTCCCCGAAAATCTGGTCGAGCATGACTTTGACGTAGTGGGAGGCGTGCCAGTCGCAGTGGTAGTAGAAGGCGCCGGTTTTTTTGAGGACGCGGGCGAGTTCCAGGCATCGGGGGCGCATGAAGTCAATGTAGGCCTGGGTGGAGGCGTGGCGGTCCGCGAAGGAGCGTTTTTCGCGGGTCTCGCCCCAAAAGACCTCGTAGTTGCGGTTGGAGTTGAAGGGCGGGTCGATGTAGATGAGGTCCACGGAGGCGTCGGGGAAGTCGGCGAGTTTCTGGAGGTTGTCGCCGCAGAAGATGACGCGGGTGTCGAGGAGAGAGGAACGGCGTTTGGGTTTCGGGGAGCGGGGTTTCGGTTTGGGACGAGGTTTTTTGGGCATGGCGATAGATTAGGGCAGAGGCCGAGAAAAAGCAACAGAGAACAGGCAACCGGCAAGCGGCAACAGACCGGGGCGTTTCGATTGCGGATTGAACGGTGAAAGGCAACGGATTCGGGGCGAGACCCCTCCGCTCTCCTTCGATTGGCTGCGCTCACTCAGAGTCGGTCGGGATGACCCTTTTTCGCCAAGGCTTCCGCCTTCGCCGAGGCTACGGCGGACAGGTCGGAGGGCAGGCAGCGCGCGGCAAGGTCCCCCTCACCCCTCCCCTCTCCCACAAGGGGAGAGGGAGAAAAAGAAGCGCGGTGGGTTTGGGGGGGGCGCGGCGGTTCGGGAGAACCGCCGCGCGGGGATGACCGCGGCCAAAGGCCGCGAGCAGGAAAAGGGGGACAGGCACCTTTTCCACAACGGCTGGAAAAGGAGCCAGTCCCCCTTTTCTGCGCGGCGGGTGAGGACACCCGCCGCGCTATCCCCTCTCTCAAGGGCATAAAGTTGACAAAGCAGCACTAGCCCTGAGGCAGTTCCTCCGGCGCCTGGGGCGGGGCGTTCGGGCGCACCGACGCCGTTGCGAGGACGGGCCTGCGGCTCCGCATTCCCTGGAGCCAAACCGACACGCGCCGCCCAAACCATTGCATCAGGTGGTACCCGCCGAACACGACCGCCGAGGCCACCAGAATCCACAGGATGTCGGTCAGGTACTGCTCGTAGGAGTTCCGTGCCAGTGTCCGGATCGCCAGCACGAGGGCGGCGGCCGACAGGTTGCCCAGGAAGCGCCAGCCTGCCGACGCCCGGAGTTTCCGCCAAGCCAGGACGCATCCTATGAGCGCCAGGACCGCCACGACGCCACGGCTCACGTCATTGACCGGAACCGTCATATAGCGGACGCGCAGGGTCGGCGACTTGTCGATGGCGATGAGCGTCTGGAAATAGTACCGGTTCATGGTGATCGGACGGTCGGGGGCATACTGTGTCGGCCGGTCCGGCTGGGCCGGCACCGGCTCAGCGGCCGGCTGCGCCCCCGTATCCGCGTGTTCCCAGACGCGCCGATTAAACTCAAACTGCATTTTTTCCTGCTGGCTCATCTCTGCGGCCATCATGGGGTTCATCGCCTGGGGGGCGCCCGAAGGCAGAGGCGACATCGCCGCCAGTTGCGCATCCAGCGACGGCACGCGCGTCAGGCTGCCCCAATCGTTGACGACGACGTAATCCTCCGGCAGCGCGAGTTCCCAGCCGACGCGCATCGTCGCGATTTCCGTCTCCGGCACGTCGAGCGCCAGGGGGCCCGTCCGGCCCAGCGATTCTCCGATGCTGCTGGAGTACCGCAGCCGGACCTCAAACGGGCGCTGGTCTTTACCGCGGCCGATGACGGGGATCATCGTGATCGGCTTACCGTCGCGTTCGCTGGTCATCGGCGTCACGCGGTCGCGGTCCACAAAGGCATGCCAGATTTTCGCGTCCTTCGGGAGGACGAGTTCGAGGTACTGTTTTCGCGTGTTGCGCATGCGGTACACGACGTCCGTCACGAGGTTGCCGTCCTCCGTCACCGTGGTGTTCAGGCGGCAGGACTCGATGAGGGCGACCAGGACTTCGGCGGACTCGCGGCGGACCATCGAGAGCGCCAATTCATACGGCCTGGCCGGATACCGGTACGCGAGGGCCACCGCCGCCGGGATGCCCTGGCGGTACGAGGCGGGGATTTCCCGGTCGTCGATGGGAATGAGTCCCGCGGTCAGCTCGGCGGCGTAGACTTCCAGGTCGCTGCGCGGCGCGACGGCCACGAAGCCGCGCTCGTGCTTGACGTCCAGCACCTCGACGCCCTTGAAGGCGAGCGTCTTGGCTTCCTTGTCCAGATTCGTCTGGTAGGAGACGTTGACGAAGAGGCTGCCCTTGTGCTTGGCCTGGAAGGTGAGGGTCCAGCAATTCGGCTGGTCGGGGTCCTCGGCCTTGTTCTTCAGGTCCGCGGCGGTGATGTCCACGTTGACGGCATCGGCGGGCAACTGGAAGCGGAAGGTTTGCTGGCCCGCGTACTGGACGACGTACTGGATCGTCGCCGCCGCCTGCAGATAGGCCTCGCCCAGGCTGATGAAGTTGAAGATCTCGGCGGTGACGTAAGGCTCGATGCTCTCCAGGTGGAGCGACGCCTGCCACGGCTGGAGGAAGTACTTGTAGGCGAGTGCCACGCCTTCCTGCTGAAGGGGCTGCGGAAGTTCTTTCACGTCGATTTCGCGCAGGTTCTGGACGCCCTCCTCGGCGCTTCGGACGCGCATGCCTTCGCTGGGCCGGACGGCCAGGAAACCCGTCTCTCGCCGCACCTGGAGGCACGTGATGTTGGGTAGCGGTCTGGGACCCTCGGCGCCCTTTTCGAGCCGCTGCTCCGCCGTCAGGCGAAGCGCATAGATGCCCTGCGTCTTCGCTTCCAGGCTGACGTCCACGATGCCCGTCTGCTTGTCGAGTTTCCAATCGTCCACGCCCTTGCCTTCGAGCGAAAGAATCTGAAGGTCCTTCGGCAACTGGAGCCTCAGGGCGAAGACGCCCGCCTTGCGGATGTCGTACGTCGCATCGAACGAGACGCGGATTTCCGTCTCTTCCACGTCGATCAGGCTCTCGGTCGTCGCAATGATCTCCGGCTGGACCTCGCTGATGACGACCGCCAGACGGTACGGATGGCGGATGTACCGGTACGCCAGGCTCGCCTGCGCCGGGTCCATCATCGGGGCCGGAAGGTCCTTGACGTTGATCTGCGCGATGCCTTCCGCCGCCTGCGGGTCCACTTTCGTTCCGGGCGAGACTTCCATCGCCACGTACCCCCGCTCGCGCTGCACGTCCAGGAGTTCCAGTCGCGGGATCTCGACCTCCTGGCCCTCGATTTGTTTTTCCGTCACGAGGCGGAGCGTGTATTCCTTTTCGGCCTTCGACCGAAGGTCGACGCTCAGGATCTCGTTCGCCAGGCTCCAGTTGTTGATGTCCTGGCCCTCGAGGTCCGCCAGACGCACCCCCGGGTCCAGCCGGATGCGGAACCGGAAGACGCCCGCGTCCTTAATCTGGTACTGGATCGTGGTCAGAATCCGGAGCGACTCGGGCGTGATCTTCACCGCCCGGTACACGTCGCCGGAGACCTTCGCCTCCACGAGGCTCAGCCTCGCGGCGATCACCACGGGGCGCTTCACGTACTTGAAGCCCAACTGCACGTCGCCCCCCGCCGCAAGGAGCGTCTTTGGCATGTCGCGCACGTCCATCTGCGAAACGCCCTCGGTGCGCTCCGCCTCCGCCTTGAGGCCCTTGTCGGTCGTAATCGCCACCCAGCCGGTCTCGCGGCTCACGTCGAGCGTGGTCGGCAGCGGGATCTGAAGCGTCACCGGCTGGTCGGCCTGGGGCGAGCCGATCGCCTGCTCCAGCGCCAGCGAGAACCGGTATTGGTTCGTCACGGGCGCCAGCAGATCCACTCGCAACGTCCGTGCCGCCCCTTCGCCTTCCACTTCCCACGCGCGGATGTCCGGACCTTCCACCTTGAGCAGCGTCGCGTCGGCCGGCAGCGCCACGCGGAAAGTCGAAGGTTTGCCCTGCACGATCGAGTACCCGATTTCCGACACCAGCCGCAGAACCCCCAGCCCGAGGTGAACCGTCGCGCTCTGTTCCGCGAAGACCTTCGGCTCGAGCACCTTTTCCGGCGCCTTCAGGGTCCATGTGACCGTCGCCACGCCGCCCGGACCGCCGTACACCGTCAGCGTCGTCGTGTCCTTCCCCTCCTCGACCTTCGAGGGCAGCGCAGGCTCCACTTTGATGTCGAGCGACGTGCCGGGGAGCACCAGCGTCATCACCGCCGTCGTCGCCGCGGGCAGCGGAAGGGCGGCCTGCTTGCGCAGTTCCTCGCCCTGGACCGCCGACGCGAACGACACCGACAACTCGTAATCCCCCTTGCCGAGCGTATAGAGGTAGTAGCCGTCCTCCCGGCGAACGATCTGAACGTTGTCGCTCTTGCCGCGCTTCACGCTGACACCCGTCACGACGATGGGCGGAGGCAGCGTGAGGACGCAGCGCGTTTCGTCGGTTCGGCTCGTGATGGCGAGGCGCATCTGGCCCTCGACCACGCCCTCGACGGTGCCGGCCTCGACCTCGGCCCGCGTCAGGACGACGTCCGGCATGGCGGGCTCCGGCGGCGGCTGGAGGACGAGGATATCCGCCTCGACCGCCCGCGCCTTCCTCGCCTCTTCCACCGCGGCCACGGCCGCCTGGGCCGCGAGGTTCACCTCCGCAGGCCTAGCCGCCTCCGCCTTGGCCGGGGGCGCTTCTGCCGGCGCCGGTCCGGCCAACGTCATCACGAGAACGGTCGCCACGAGCGCCACAAGAACGGAATGCCGATTCATCTTGTCTCTCCTTCGTTCAAGTCCGCGCGGAAACTGCCGCGGGCCTGGGTCCCGAGATCACGCATGGGCCTTCGCCCCGCGATTCTTCTTCCGCGCCCAGCCGAGCCGGCCGGCAACGAGCACAAGCCCGACCACCGCTGCGCCCGCGATCGAGTAAGCCGTATACCCCGTCCCCGCGCGGGCGGCCGTCAACTCGAACTTCCCGAGGCCGCTCCCCGTGAACACGCTTCCGAAAAGGTAAGGCGCCCGGCTGACCTCCGGCAACTCCAGGCCGATGGGCAGCGAGCCTTTCGACCGCCCCCGCTCCACCCTGCCGAACACGACGGCGCCCGTGTCCTCGGGGGCCCAAGCCTTCCAGAAATCGGCCGGCTTCTCCGGCTCGGCCGTCACCGCTCCCTCCTGCGCAGCATCCTGCGGAGGCGGTGCGACGGGAGGCAGCCCGGCAGGCTCCTCTGCAGGCGCGACGGGAGCCGCTGTCGGCTTGGGCGCGGCAACCGTCACTTCCACGCCCGCTTTGTCCTGGGCCTGGGCGAGCAATTCTCTCGTTTGAGCCTCCAGCGCTCTCTGCGCCGCCTGTTGGCCTTCGCCCGCCTCCCCTTCGGCTTTGGCTGACCCCGTTGCCCTGGCCCACTCTGCTTCCCGACCATATCGCTCCTCGACCTTCTGCTGAAGCCTGGCCTGGATGTCTTTGCCCACCAGTTGGTCGAGGTTGGCCCGGCTCTTGCCTTTCAGGCGTTTCGCCAGGTCATATTGCTTGGCGTAATCCCCCAGTTCAGTTTCGGAGAGTTTGAGGTCTTCACGGACGACGTTGGCGTCCACGTCGCCTTGCTTGTACAACTGGGCCGCCAGGTCGCGCATCTCGCGCTTGTCCATCCTTTCGACGCGCCCGTCGTTGTAGAGGACCGAAAAGCCCCCTTCAGTTTCCGCGTAGGCCACCACGCCGGACGCCGGCAGGTCCGCCGCCTTCCTGCCCCCGGCCCGATAATCGAAGTTGGCTTCGGCGAAGTCTTCGCTTTCCAGCACACTCCTGTCGATAAGGCCCTCTTCAACCAAGGCATCCGGCGAAACCGGATAGTTGCCGTGCTTCGCTTCATACGCGCGCATCGCAACATTCAGTTGCCGCAAGTTGTTCATCGTTATCGCAGAACGCGCGCGATCCATGGCAGGGTACACCGCCGGCAACAACATGGCGACCAGCAGCCCAAGGCAGAGAAAAATGAGCGGGAGGATGACCGCCGCCCAGCGAAGGACCGGCCGGTGCCAGACGAACTTAATCGTCCGCCCCGCCGCCGGGAAGAGCACGCGCCAAGCCACCTTCAGCGCCACGTAACCGGCAAGCGCCGCCACCGCGACACCTGCGAGCATAACAACCACCCACACGAGCGCCATGACATACGGCCGGACGAGAGGCCAGACGCGCTCCAGCCGCGTCGCATCCTGGCCGAAGAGTTCCTGCGTCACCGGCTCCGAGGCGTCGGTCGGCTCGTAGATGAGTTGCATGTTGCCGACGCGTTTCCCGATCTCGGGCATCACGCGGTACTCCGGCGGCATGTAGACCGCCCACGTCATGGATCCCGTCGGCACGTCGACCGGCGGCGAAGTGAACGCCAGATCGGCCGTCCGCCCCGCCAACGGCGCGTAACGTTCCGTGTACACGGCCGTCAACTCGAACGTCTCGCCCGTCCGGCCCTGCCCCAGGAGCGGAATGAGATAGGTCTGCGGCTCGCCGGCTTCGACGGGCTTCACGGGCCGACCGTCCACGTACGCCCCCCACAGGACACGGCCCTCGGGCAGGCGGATCTCGGCGAACTGCCGGCCCGCGTTCTCGACCGTCAGCGTCATGAACGTGACGGCCGACCCGTCGCGCGCGAGCAACGTCTGCAGGAAACAATCGCTTGCGCGGACCTGGAGGACCTCCGCCTCGCCCAGCAGCCGGACGTCGAGCGCCAGCCGCCACGCCAGGCCCGAGTACTCGAACGTGCGGAAAAGGGGAACGTCGACGCCGATGCCGTGCCAGCCCGGCACGGCGTCCGTTTCCACAGGACGCACGAGCCCCTCCGTCGCGGCGGAAATTTCTATGTCCGGCTTTTCCTTGCCGACCAGGATGAAGCCCTTCTGGCTGACGGTCCCGAGGACCTCGGCCTCGCGGTGGATCACTTCCGTCTGGTCGCCGCCGACGAGCCGATCGTAGGTCAGGCGAAACCGGTAGACGCCGCGCCACCGCTGGTCCAGCACAATGCGCCACGTGTCGCCCGTCAGGCGGCGCGAACTGATGCCCGGCCCGTCCACCCAGGAGTTGACGGCCCCATCCGGCAGGCGCACCCGCAGGACCGACACGCCGGCGTTCTGAATGTTGCACTCGAAGCGCGTCTCCGCGGAAACCTGGCCGTGGCGCAAGCGAAGGAGCGTCACCGCCGTAGCCGAAATCTGTGCCTCCAACCGCTCAACACCGAGGCCGAGCGACCAGGGACCCGAATACCTGTAGCCCACGCTGTCCGCCGGCAGAGACGTCTGCCGATCACCCGCGGGCACGACGCCGCGCACCTCGCCCGCCGGTCGGGCCTGAAGGCCCGTTTCACCGGCCGGTTTCAGGCGAATGTCGGCGCGCGGGACAACCAGGAGGCCCCCTTCCACCCGCCGCATCCCGACCAGGTCGATGGATTCGATCGCCACCGGCCGCTGGTAATCCGGGATTTGACTCATCTCCAGGACGAACGAGACCGGCCCGAGTTGGCCTTTCTTAAGATTGACAATGAGGTCGGCCTTTGCGTTTTCCGCCGCCGGTTTCAATTGCCAGTCCGCGACGGCCTCGCCCTGAACCCTGAGCGGCGTCAGACCGGCGGGCATTCGCAGCACGACCTCGAAGATCTCGGCCTGCTCCACCTGGAGGTCGGCCTGGAACGTCCGCAGGAGGATGTCCTGTTCGAGTTCGACGGTGTCGAGGACCAGGGCGGTGACGCGCGGCTCGATCCTTTCGGTCGAAACCGAGAGCGTCCCGCCCGGCTGGCGATAGCGGTAGCCGAGTTTCGCCCCGCCTTTCTGGATCCACTCCGGAAGCGCCGCCACGTCCACCTGCTCGGTCAGCGTCGCGCCGTGATGCCGCAATTGAACCCCTTCGCCGGCCGAGACGCCGACGACGCCTTCCTCGCTGTGAACCTCCGTCGGCTGGAGGCGCGGGATCGCGATCCCATTCATCACGCGCAGATTGTCCTGGAGGCGGACGACGACGTCCGCCTTTCCGAGCACGGCATCGGCGAAGCGGACGACCAACCGGTCGCCGCCGGCTGTCTCCCAGTCGCGCACACCCTTGCCGGCGACGGCCAGGACCGTCGATCCCGCCGGGATGCCGATCGAGACGCTCCGAATCTCGCGCATCTCCACGTTATAATGAAGGTGCGTCTCGAGCGTGAGCACACCCGCCTCGAGGACGGCGAGGGCTTCGGTCGCGACGGCGACCTTCGGCTCGCGCTCGACGATGCCGACGGTCACCGACGCCGGCAGCCGCCCGTACGAATAGTCCAGCGACCGGGCCTCAGCCAGCGCCGCGTCGCTCGACCGCGCGGCGCCGACCGCCGCCGTTTCGTTCAGAATCAGGTCCTTGGCCGGCTCGAGCCGCAGCGACCCTTCCTGGAGCCTCGCACCGACCACGACGACCGGCGAAATGGCCAGGGCAGCCCGATCGGCCGCGAGGGACTGCTCCGCCCGAACCACCAGACACGTCCCGTCCTTCACCGTCCGCGCGAACGTCACTTCCGCCGCCCGGCCGCCCTCCTCCACGCGCCACCGCAGGACGTCGGCGCCGACGATGCGCCGCACCAGGACGCCCGCCGGCATTTCGAGCCGCAGCGAACGGATCCCGCCCTTCTGGACCCGGCAGACGATTTGCTCGTCGCGGAGGATAAGCCCGCGCCCGACTTGGAACACCGAATCGACGCGCGCCAGGAACGCCGCCTCGCGCTCCGCCGCCCCCGCGACCTTCTCCCAGACGAGGCTGACGCGCTCGGCCGGCGGCGCGAGCAGCCGCACACGCCGTTCCGCGCCGGCGGTCTTATCCCCCAACACGACACCAGGCGGCGACACGGTGAACTCGCCCGTCCCGGCCGGCAGGACCACCGTCATCGCGCTCGAGGTGGCGATCGGCACGGGCACGACGATCCGCTCGACGCCGGGCGAGGGCGATGTGCGCGGCAAAAGGAAGTCGGCGGTCAGACGATAGGTTCCCGGCTCGCGGACGCAGAGGACGTAGCCTCCCGCCTCCGCCAGGACCTCGGCCCCGGCGGCTTGCCAGCGCTCGAGCGCCACGTCGCGCGGAAACAGCGGAATCCGCAGATCGGCCTCGTGCGCCCGGACCACCAGATCGGCCCGGACTTCACCCAGCGTCGCCTCCGCCGGCGCCCGGACCTCGTACTCCGCCTTCTCGAAGACATACGGGCTGACGGTTCGGCCCATGGGCGCCTGGCAGGAAGAAGCCCAAGCGAGGCAAACCGCCGCGGCGAGGCAACTGAGCGTGGGTCGCATTTCCGAACCTCCCTCAGGCCCTTAGACGCACAAAGACCCACCAGGTTCGCAAAAGTCCGGGGAAAAATAAGAGAAGGGCCCCCCGTCGGCGCCCCTATCTTGCTTGGACCCGCCGCCGGAGTCAAGGAAACATCCGGCCGCCGGGGGCGGCAGCCATCATTTTCTGGAACTGTCCGCACGGGCCTGTCGGCGGTCCGGAAAGGAAGATAAGGGGGTGGCACTGGTGGCTTGTCCACCAGTGCGCGACCCCGTGGCAATGCACTGGCGGGCAAGCCGCCAGTGCCACCCGACGCATTTCGTGGCACCAGGATTTTCTGGCAGGGACCCAAGGCGTGCCCAAGGGTCGGGTGGCATGGCCGCCCTGTCCCGGGCGGCCATGCGCGGACGGTCGAGACGCATGGCCACGCAGAACAGCGTGGCCATGCCACCCCATCCCTCAGGGGGGTATCGGCGACCCCGCCAGAAAATCTTGGCGCACCCGCCCGCCTGGTGCGGCGGAATTTTACGGAAGGTATGCTTGCAATCCGCTCGCGCGCCCGCTATCCTTTCGCCCGCCGGGTTGACCAGCAACTTGGCGGGGTACGCTTCGCGGGTCGGACGCGCATCAGGGGAGAAAATAGTGAACCACAAAGCCTTTGCACGCCGCCAGATCGCCGCCATCCGCCGCACCGTAGGCAAGGGCCGGGCCATCAGCGCCCTGTCGGGAGGCGTCGACAGCGCCGTCGCCACGGTCCTGGCGCACCGCGCGCTCGGCAAGCGCCTCAAGGTCATCTTCGTCGACGACGGCCTGATGCGCGAGGACGAGCCGCGCCAGGTCCAGCAGGCGTTCGGCCGGCTCGGCATCAAAGTCCGGATCGTCCGCGCGGCGGGGAAGTTCTTCCGCGCCCTGCGAGGCATCACGGACCCGGAGAAGAAGCGCAAGGCCTTCCGCGACACGTTTTACAAGGTCTTCCAGAAAGCGGTGCGGGCCTCCGGCGCTCCGTTCCTCGTCCAGGGGACCATCGCGGCCGACATCGTCGAGACCCGCAAGGGCGTCAAGACGCAGCACAACGTGCTGGACCAGATCGGCATCAGCGCGAAGGGGCGTTACGGCTACGCGACGATCGAGCCCCTCAAGACGCTCTACAAGCCCGACGTTCGGAAGGTCGGCCGGGCCCTCGGCCTGCCGAGAAGCCTTTACGCCCGCATGCCGTTCCCGGGCCCGGGCCTGGCGTGCCGATGCCTCGGCGAGGCGAATCCCGAGCGCATCGCGATCGTCCGCGCGGCCTGCAAGATCGTCGAGGAGGAAACGAGGCGCTTCAAGAAGTTCCAGGCGTTCGGCGTGCTTCTGGAGGACCGGGCGACGGGGGTGACGAAGGACGGGCACCGGCGTTTCGGCCACATCCTTGCCGTCCGCTGCGTGGATTCCGAGAAGGCGATCACAGCCACGGCGACGAAACTGCCCTGGCCCGCGCTCATGAAAATCCAGAAAAGGATCTACCGGGAGATCCCGTCCGCGACGAAAGTCGTGTACGATCTGAGTCCGAAGCCGCCCAGCACAATTGAGTACATCTAGGCGTTCACGGCCAAGCAGACGCCGGGCCAAGTCGGCGGAGACTGTATGAGCGGAAACAAGGCGGCGCTGATTCTCGAGGACGGCGCGGCGTTCGAAGGCAAGCCCTTCGGCGCCGCCGGGGAAGCCCTTGGAGAAACCGTTTTCACCACCGGCGTCGTCGGGTACCAGGAACTCCTCACGAATCCCTCGTATGCCGGCACGCTGGCTGTCCTCACGTACCCGATCATCGGCAGTTACGGCGTCAACGACGAGGACAACGAGTCCGACGGCGTTCACGTGCGCGGCATCGTCGTCCGCGAATACAGCCGAACCTTCTCGAACTTCCGCGCGACCGGATCCCTGGAAGATTTCCTGAAGGAGCACGGCGTCGTCGGCATCCGCGAGGTGGACACGCGCGCCGTCACCGTCCACTTGAGGGACCACGGCGAGATGCGGGCGGCCATCGTCTCCGGCGACTTCGACGCCAAGGCGATCGCCAGGAAACTCCGGGAAACCCCCTCCCCCTTCGGCGAGAAAATAGTCGAGGGACTGACCTGGGAAGGCGTCCGGCCTCCGAAGGGCCCGACGAAACACCGGATCGTCCTCGTCAACCTGGGGGTGAAGAACAGCCTGCTCGCGCAACTCGCCGCCCTTGGCTGTGCGGTGGATGTGATGGAATGTACGGCCTCGGCCGACGACGTGCTGGCGAAGAAGCCCGAGGCCGTCATCGTCGCCGGCGGTCCGGGCGATCCGCGCGTCCGGACGCGCGCCGTCAAGACGGTCGCAGGGCTCCTGGGCAAGGTTCGGCTGCTGGGGATCGGCCTGGGGCATCAGGCGCTCGCGCTCGCCCTCGGATGCAAGGTCAAGCGGATGAAGGCGGGCCACCGCGGCGTCAACTATCCCGTCAGGGACCTGGCGGGAGGGCGCTCGCTCATCACGGTTCAGCATCACAGTTTCGTGGTGGATGGCGAACGCTTGCCGAGAGACGTTGCTGTCACCTACGAGAACCTGAATGACGGGACAGTCGAGGGAATCCGCAGCCGCAAGTTCGACGCCGCCGGCCTTCAGTTCCACCCGTGCCCGGACGAGCGGGGAGAGCCGAGCCTGCTCTTGAAGGCATTCTCGGAAGGCGGCCGGCCGCGCGCTCGCGTGAAAAAACGAGGCAAACGCAAAGCCTGAGGCAGGCGATTCGGGGTCTTGGACCGGAGATTTCAGATCTGAAATCTGAGATTTGAGATTTCAAATCGGAAAGGACGGACAGGGAGCGCCCGTGCCTAAGCGCACCGACATCAAGAGCGTGCTGATCATCGGCTCCGGCCCGATCATCATCGGGCAGGCGTGCGAGTTCGACTATTCCGGCTCGCAGGCCTGCAAAGCCCTCAAGGAAGAGGGCTACCGGGTCGTCCTCATCAACTCGAACCCGGCGACGATCATGACGGACCCGCGGATGGCCGACCGCACCTACGTCGAGCCGATCACCGCCGAGGTCGTCGAGAAAATCATCGCGCGCGAGCGGCCCGACGCCGTCCTGCCGACGCTCGGCGGCCAGACGGGCCTCAACGTCGCCGTCTTCCTCGCCCGCGCCGGGGTGTACAAGAAATACGGCGTCGAAGTCATCGGCGCCAGCCCCGAGGCCATCAGCCGCGCCGAAGACCGCGACCTTTTCAAGCGCGCGATGCAGGAGATCGGCATCCGGGTGCCGGCGAGCGGCATCGCGACGAGCGTCGAGGAGGGCCTGGAGATCGGCCAACGGATCGGGTTCCCGCTGATTCTCCGTCCGGCGTTTACGTTGGGCGGCGCGGGCGGCGCGACGGCCTATAACCAGGAGGAACTCGCCGTCGCCCTCACCCACGCCCTCACCACGAGTCCCGTCGGCCAGGTGCTCGTCGAGCAGTCGGTCCTCGGGTGGAAGGAAATCGAGTTCGAGGTGATGCGCGACTCGCGCGACAACGTCATCATCATCACCTCGATGGAGAACGTGGACCCGATGGGCGTCCACACGGGCGACTCGATGGTCGTCGCCCCCTCGCAGACGCTCACCGCCAGGGAATATACCGAGTACACCGACCTGTGCCGCCGCATCATCCGCAAGATCGACGTCACGGGCGGCGGCATCAACATCCAGTTCGCCGGCAACCCGGACAACGGGGACATTGTCATCATCGAGGTGAACCCGCGTCTGTCGCGCTCGAGCGCGCTGGCGTCGAAGGCCACCGGCTTCCCGATTGCCCGCGTGGCGACGAAACTCGCCGTCGGCCTCACGCTCGAGGAGATCCTCAACGACGTCACCGGCAAAACCACCACCTTCTTCGAGCCGACCGTCGATTACTGCGTCTTCAAGATCGCGCGGTTCACCTTCAAGAAGTTTCCGCAGGCGAACCCCACGATCAACACGTCCATGAAGTCGGTCGGCGAGGCGATGGCCAACGGCCGAACCTTCAAA
>Ga0307379_10004621_pt1 | contig 19583 bp, 12 predicted proteins | sample UN2MG_FD_202237 | JGI IMG/M metagenome (GOLD analysis project Ga0307379, IMG submission 202237) | Soil microbial communities from Risofladan, Vaasa, Finland - UN-2 | ecosystem: Environmental > Terrestrial > Soil > Coastal area > Acid sulfate soil | place: Finland: Risofladan, Vaasa | collected... | reverse complement strand
GGCGCCGCCGCTACGGGAGGCGCCGCCGCTACGGGAGGCGCCGCCGCTACGGGAGGCGCCGCCGCTACGGGAGGCGCCGCCGCTACGGGAGGCGCCGCCAGTGCCGGTGGCGCCGCCACTGCCGGAGGTGGTGTCGTCGGGGCCGCACGCGGATTTCCTGGTGGCGAGAAGGGAGAAATACACGGCGGTGCTGGCGCGGCCGGGCGGGGCACCGACCAATGATCTGCCGTTCCCGTATGTGTGTGTCGATGGGGAGTCGCTGTTTCCTTGCTACGGGGTGGAGGGGGATCGAGTGAAGCCGGGGGAGATACCGCTGCCATATGGGGTGCTGGGCGGCGGCCGGGAGTACGGGTTTCGCGACCGCCTCCGGTATCGTATGACGGATGACGGGCTGGAGGGGGAATCACGGCTGGTGCGGCACGTGCGTCGGTTCGAGTTCTTCGACGACGGGTTCGACTGCCGCGACGAGATTACGTTTCGCAGGCCGGTTGCATTCGAGAGCTTCGTGTCGGCGAACTTCCTGTTCCGGACGCTGCGGGACATCGTCGCCCCGGTGTTCGAAACGTGGCACCGGAAGGCGCGGGCGATGCTCGAGATGGACCCGCCCGGGACCGTTCACCCCGATGCGGCGGTTACGGCGAGTGGCACACTGGTGGCGCTGCGTCACCAGGTGGAGGGGTTCCAGGCGAAGGCCGGGGAGAGGGTCTCGGGCCGGCTGAAGGTGCGATTCGCGTGAGGAGGGAGCGAACGCCAGGGGTCTATCATCTGCTGTACCTGGGTGGGAGGCCAGCGATGATGCCGGCCCTCGCAGGACTCGGATAGGGGCGAGCGAATGGGTTCGGGCGCGGTGTTGGAAGCACGTGCCGAGATAGGCGATAGAGTTTCCTGCATTATGGTGAGGAGCACCCATAATGCAGGAAACTCTATCGCGCACGGCGTGAGGCTTACACAGCAGATTCTCTCGCATTACGGTCGTAACCGTAATGCGAGAGAATCCGTAGTGGCAGCAGCGTTCTGAGATATGGCGCCTGAACGGGACACAACCGACGTCGAGCACGGCGAGTCACTCTCTCCCGCCGAAACGCGCCATGCGCTGTGGGTGGCAGCGGTGGCGTGGGGTGTCTTCGGGTCGGCGTGGGCAAGCCTGATCACGGGGGCGCCGTTCGTCAACTTCGCCCGAACTCTGGGCGCCTCCACCTTCATGTTCGGTCTGCTCTCCTCGCTCCCGTTCCTCGGCGTGCTGGCGCAGCTCCCCTCCGCCTACTTCGTCGAACGGCTGCGGCGACGGAAGAAGCTCTTTCTGATAGCCGGCTCGGGGCAACGGCTCGTATGGTTATTGGTGGCGGCGCTGCCGTGGGCGATCCCACCCCAGCACGGCCACGCGCGGGTGGTGGCGCTGCTGGTTCTCGTCATGCTGTCCTCCACTCTGGGACATCTGGGTTCGCCGGCCTGGATGTCCTGGTTCGCCGACTTCGTGCCGGTGGAAATCCGCGGCCGCTACCTCGGCAACCGGGCCGCGCTCGCCACCTGCACCGCGGTGGTCGTCTCGGGAGCGGTCGGCTGGGTGCTGGACCGCAACAGCACGTTTCCCGTCTTCACCACCATCTTCGCCGTGGCCGCGGTGCTCGGGATGGGCGACATTCTTCTCTTCCTCTTCGTGCGGGAGACCACGATGGACCGGCACGAGGGCCCGCCGTGGCGGCTGCGGAACGTGATCTCGACGCCGCTGGCGGACGCGCCCTTCCGTCGCTATCTCCTGTATGCGCTGAGCGAGGCCTTCGTCTTCGGCGTTGCGGGGCCGTTCTTCTGGCTGATGGGGCTGGAGGTGCTGGAGATCGGCAACTTCTGGTCCAACTTCTACATCATGATCGTGCCGATGGTGTTTACGGCGGTGACGCTGCCGCTGTGGGGGGGACTGTGCGACCGGTTCGGCGTGAAGCCTCTGGTCACGTTGGGCATGCTGTCGGGGGTTACGTTCCCCGCCTTCTGGGTGCTGGCGACGAAGTCGCACTACCACCTGCTGCTGGGGGCGGCGGCGGTGATCGGGGGGAGCTTCGGGTCGGCGGTCCAGGCGGCCGACATGAGCATGATATTCGGCTTGACGCCGAGGCGAAACCGGTCGGCTTTCCTGGCGATGGTGGCGCTGGCGGCGAGCCTGGGGTGGGTGGTCGCGCCGAGCATGGGGGGCGCCGTCGCGCAAGTGCTGAAGCCGGTCGAACTGCGTCTCTTGGGCCGCACGTTCGGGAATCTGCACTTCCTGATGGCCATTTCGTTCGCGCTGCGATTCCTCCATGTCATCTTCGTGGTGCCCCGACTGCCCGAAGAGCCGAAGCAGACGACAGGAGCATTGGTTCGTCATCTGGTGAGGGGGCCTTTCGCCGGCGCGGCGAGGGTGTTCGGGAGGCGAAGGGATCGCGGGGGAGGGAGTCGTGGGCAGGGGAAATCGGGAGACGGGAGGGGCGCCGGGAGGGGGAGGTCGGGGAGCGAGGAGTAAGGGGGCGGGCACGGGCGCGGCGGCCGCGGGGGGCTAGCGCTTGCGCGTGGCGCGGGCTTGCTGGACGAAGTTCCGGTAGTGGGGGAGGACGTCGTCGAGCTGATCGACCTGACAGAGCAGTGCCCGAAGGCGGCAGGTGGCGGCGGATTGAGCTTTGACGTTTGCACCCACGAGGGCCATGCCGATGGTCCGGTCGGCGCCGTTCACCCAGACGGAGCTACATTCCTCGGTGAGGCCCATGTAGAGGAGAGCCCATTCGCTGCCGGGCTCCCAGAGGACAAGCATGGGATAGTCGTAGCCGCGGGGCTCAACGGCGAGGCCGATGCCGGCCATGCGCAGTCCGCTCCAGCGGCCGTCGGCGATGAGTTCGGCGGCGCCGAGGTTTCGAGGGTAGAATCGCTTGAGGCGAGGGCCTGCGGTGGCGGTGACCCAGCGCCCGCCGGAGTGGACGGAGACGCCGAAGTAGGTTCGCGGGATGATCGTTTCGATGCCGGCCTCGAAGCCCTTGACGTCGCGGGCAAAGGTGAAGGCGAAGGTGGCGTCGAGGCCGCCGGCGGGGAGCAGCTCGTAGCGAACGGTGGCCTGTACCGGCCACTTGTTTGGCTTTCGATAGTGGAAGGTGATGCCGCTCTTATCGACCTTGCCGTCGCACTCGGCCGCCTCGCGAGGGGCGAGGAGGCCGCCGCTGCCGCGGCCGAGGTAATGGCGCAGGGAGAGGACCTCTCTGCAGACGGCGGGAAGGGACTTGCCCTGGAGCGCGCGGGAGAACTCGAATCCACGATCCGGATCTGCGAGGCGGACGTATCCCGCGAGGTCGCCGGCGACGAACTCGTAGACGGGGAGGGGCCGGAGGACCGGCGCGGGGGCGCGGGCGATCTTACGCGCTGCCTTCGCGCCATGCTCGGCCGAGGCCTTACTTGGCGCGGATGCTTTGGTGGCGGGCTTCCTTACGGCCTTGGCAGAGCCCTTCTTCGGGGCCCGCTTCGGGGCTTTCTTAGCGGATTTCTTTGCCCTCATGCAGTCCGCTTCACAGATGCCCACAGACCGGGCAGTCCGGCCGGCGGCTGACGGGGAACTTCAGGAACTCCATTGCGTCCGCGTCATAGGCGAGCATCTTCCCCTTTAGGTTCTCGCCGAAGCCTGTGAGAACCTTCACGGCCTCGACGGCGGCGAGGCAGCCGAGAGCGGCGGAGACGGCGCCGAGCACCGGAAAGCCATAGGTTTGCCACCAGACGGGCTTCTCCGGGACGAGGCAGGCGAGGCAGGGGGTCTCGCCGGGGACGATGGTGGTGAGGTTTCCCTCCATGCCGTACATGGCGGCCTCGATCATGGGTTTGCGGAGATCGACGCAGGCCTTGTTGAGGGCGTATCGCTCTTCGAAGCTCGGAGGGCAGTCGCAGACGATGTCGACCTGGGAGATCCACTCGGGAGCGGTGTCGTCGTTGGCGTCCTCGGGCACGACGATGACTTCGCACTCGGGATGGAGGCGGGTGAAGAGCTCGGTGGCGCAGGCGGCGCGGGGCTGTCCGACGGAGTCGTGGCGCATGAGGATCTGGCGGTTGAGGTTGGACCAGGTGAGCTTTCCGGAGTGGGCGAGGATCAGCTTGCCAATGCCTGCCATGGCGAGGTAGAGGGCGACCGGTCCGCCGAGGCCGCCGACGCGGGTGACAAGGGCCGAGGAGTTCTTGAGCTTGAGCTGGGCCTCTTCGCCGAAGCCGGGCATCTGGATTTGCCGCTTGTACATCTCGCGGTCGCGGTCGGTAAGCTCAGCCATGATGACCTCCGAGGTTGGGATCGAAGCGGCAGATGCGCGTGCCGACTCATTGTACGCGTCGACTACGGGTTTCGACCCGGGTGGCCTCGATCCTTGCCAGGGAGGTCGTTTCGTTCTGAGAAGGAAGGCTGGCGATTCTGTGAACAGGGGGTACAGGCGTAGGGCCGGTGGGGACGGATGGATACTGCGAGCAAGGGCACGCTGAGGTGGGGCGCTCACGCTATCAATGAACATGGCAGCGGAACCGGGCGCGGCTGTCTGTCGTCTTCCGGGCTGTTTGCGTCTCCCTTCGGCCGCACCCAGCTTTAGCGGCTCTGCTCGATGGTGCGTGCGGCGAGATAGGCGCGGCGGCGGAGGGCGAGCTCGTCTTCGGTGAAGTGGGAGGCGAGGGAGGCGCTGATGCGCTGCCAGAAGTCGCGTATGGAGCCGGGATCGGGGATGGCGGCTCCTTCGCCGCCGTACATGGCGCCGGAGTAGGCCCAGGTGAGGGCGAGGAGGGACTCGGAGGCGTCGGGAGCGGAGCGGGCGAGGACGTTGGCATATTCGAAGGGGGTCTGGCCGCGGCGCCGGCCGTGGCCGAGCATCTCGGCGAAGCTGAGGAGCAGGTGGTAGGTGTGGATGACGATCTCGCGGGCGGTGAGGCCGGCGAGGGCCTCGGGGTGCTCGAAGGGATCGAAGAGGGGGTCGGCGGGCGGGCCGGCCTCGGGCGCTGTGCCCGGCGCGGCTGCTGCGATACCGCGGAGCCGGCGGAGCCAGGAGCGGAGGCGGTTCCAGGCGCGGGCGGCGAGGCCGAGGAGCCAGGCCATCGATCGAAGGAGCCACTGGGCGGCGCGGCTGCGGCGGAATCCCCAGAGGATGATGAGCACGAGGAGCAGGAGCAGCAAGAGCAGCAGGAGCGGGAGGAAGGCTCTGGGGAGGGCCTGAAGGGCGGCGGCGACTTTGCGGGCTGCGCTGCGCACGGGATCGAGGGGCCGGCTGAGCGCTTGTTCGGGGGACGAGATGTCGCGGGCGTCAACAGATGCGGTGCCGGCTCGGGAGTCGTCGGGCCGCTCGGGAGCGTGCCTCGTTGGGAGGGCGGCAGTGAGAGCCCCGATCAGAGCGAGGGAGATGAGGGCAGTGGCGAGCCAAGTGCGATAGGAGCCGGCGGCCATGAGCAGGTTTCCCTCGCGGGCGGAGCGCTCGAAGAAGGCGAGCCGTTCGACGAACATGAAGGCGAGGGTGAAGAGGCCGAGGGCGATGATCCACACGGTGGGATTGGGGACCTCGACTTCTCCTCTGGACCAGACGGCGCCGAGCCCGAGGGAGAGGAGTGCCAGGAGAAGGACGAGGCCGAGCGCGGCGCGGACGGGGCGGGGGCCGGCGGCTCGCCGGGCGAGGAGCTGGAGGCTCACCGAGGAGGGGGTCTCGGGGGAGTCGGCGTCCCGGACGAGCCAGGGGAGGAAGTGCCAGATGAAGACGGTCTCGGCGCCGAGGATGAGGCCGGACAGGGCGGCGGTTCCGGCAGGGACGCGGTCGGCGAGGAGGGCGACGCCGGCGACGACGAAGGCGGCGGTGAGAGACAAGACAGATGGAAGGAACCAGCGGTCGAGTTCTTGCTTTGCGGAGTAGCCGAGGCTGGCGGTGTAGGCGACGAGGAGGCCGGCGAGGAGGCCGGCGAGGAGTCCGGCTCTGGGAGCGATCCATATGAGCAGGACGGCGGGATAGGAGATGATGGCGAGGACGAGCCAGGCGGACCAGGACCAGAGCTCGATGCGAAGCCGATGGCGAGCCGGTTGGCTGTCAGATGCCGAGGCCACTGATGTCAGCCTCCGATTTGACGAGCGTTGTGGGCACGCCGAACACCTCCAGTCCGGCCGCGTCGCGGGAGGAGGTGGTGCGGCCGATGAGGACGACTCTGACCTCGAAGCCGGCCTGGCGGAGCCCGAGGACGCTGCTCACGGCCTCGGGCGGCAGGGCGGGTGTGATCAGGACGACGAGCGCGCCCCAGTTGAGGTCTTCCTTCTCTCGTTCGAGGACTGGTGAGAGGGCGGGTGAAGGGCCGAGTTCGAGGCGGCCCAAGACGGAGAGTATCGCCGTCAAATGGTCTCGGTCGCGGCCGGGGCGGAGGCGGATAAGACCGTCCCGGGCCTCGCCGGCGGGGTCTCTTCCGAGGGCGAGCAGGCCGATGCGCTGGCGGCGGTCGAGCACATGGCGGGCAATGGAAGCGGCGCCTGTGACCGCGAGTTCGGCCATGTCCTCGGCGTCGGAGGGGCCGCCGGGGTAGTCGGCGCGGCGGAGGTTGAGAACGATCATGTTCTCGACCTGGGAGGAGATCTCGAAGAGCTTGGACTGGAGGCGGCCGGTGTGGGCGGTGGCGCGCCAGTGGATCCGCCGCAGGCCGTCGCCGTGCTGATAGGGGCGGATGCCGACGACCTGGGTGGGGTCCTCGAGGACGCGCCGGCGGGAGCGCACTTCGCCGACGGGGCGGCGCGAGGGGAGACGGGCGTGAGTGATGGGGACGATCTTGGGGAAGACGGTGAGGGCGGCGACTCCGGCGGCGGCGCGCGCTCTCTGGGAGAGCCCGAAGATGTCGCCGGTGCGGAGGATCGTTGGGCCGAGCTCATGGTAGCCGCGGCGGGCGCCGTGGAGGGTATAGCGGAAGCTGAAGGAGGCGCCGGCGGCGAGCGGTCCGACGCGGCCGCGCAGTCCGGTCATGGGCAGCCCGGCGGGGAGCGACTCGGCGGCAACGAGCCAGAGGAGGGGGAGTCGGCTGCGGTTGGCGACGGTGAGGCCGACGGTGGTCTCTCCCCCGTGGTGGATGCGGTCAACGGAGAGGTGGCGCTCGGAGACGAGGCCGCGCTCGGCTATGCGGGCGGCTATGGCGCCCGCGATCCATGTGAGAAGCATGAGGTAGGCGACCCAGGAGAAGGCGGCGGTGCCGGTGGTCCAACCCAGCACCAGCGCCAGCGCCGCCAGCAGCACCCAGAGGAGCGGCAGCACCATGTTCGATTCTCCGAATCCTAGCTTTCGGACAGGAGACGGCGGGCGCGGTCTGCGATGCCCTCGGGGGTGTAGCCGAGCTTCTCTGCAATGACCTTCCAGGGGGCAGAGAAGCCGTAGCGGTCGATCCCGAGGACCGCGCCGCCCGCACCGACGTATCGCTCCCAGCCGAAGGAGGAGGCGGCTTCGACGGCGAGCCGGCGAGTGACGGAGGCGGGGAGCACCTGCTCGCGGTAGGCTTCAGGCTGTCGGTCGAAGACCTCCCAGCAGCCGAGGTTGACGACTCGGAGGCGGCGGCCTTCCGCGGAGAGGAGGCGAGCGGCGTCGAGGGTGATATGCACCTCGGAGCCGGTGGCGATGAGGATGATCTCAGGGTCCTCGGCGTCGAGCATGACGTAGCCGCCCTTGCGGAGCATGTCGGCGGGCGGGAGGACGGTTCGGTCGAGGACGGGGACGTTCTGCCGTGTGAGGAGGAGGGCGGTGGGGCCGTCGGTGCGCTCGAGGGCCATCATCCAGGCGACGGTGGTCTCGGCGGCGTCGGCGGGACGGATGACATCGAGGTTGGGAATGGCGCGGATGGCGGAGTGATGCTCGACGGGCTCGTGGGTGGGCCCGTCTTCACCGACGAAAACGGTGTCGTGGGTCCAGACGTAGATGACCTGGATTCCGGAGAGCGCTGCCAGGCGCACGGAGGGCCTCATGTAATCGGAAAAGACGAAGAAGGTGCCGCCATACGGGAGGAAGCCGCCGTGGACTGCCATGCCGTTGAGGATACCGCCCATGGCGTGCTCGCGGACGCCGAAGTGGAGGTTGCGGCCGCGGTACGCGCCCTTGCGGACGGCCTCCTCGTTCTTGATGAACGTCTTCGTGGAGGGATGGAGGTCGGCGGAGCCGCCCGCCAGGGCGGGGAGTTCGGCGCTGAGGACCTGGAGGATCTCGCCGGAGGCGTTGCGGGTGGCGACGGCCTTGCCGGTCTCGAAGCTCGGGAGCCGCTGGGCAAGGCCCGCGGGGAGCGCGCCCGACATGCGGGCGTCCCAGAGCTTGGCGAGGTCGGGGTGAGCGCGCCGCCACCTGGCGAAGCGCTGTTTCCATGATTCGGCCTGGGCGTCCAGTTCCTGTCGACGCGCGGCGAGGGTCTCTTTGACGATATCGGGGAGGAAGAAGAGGGGGGCGGTCGGGAAGCCGAGGGCTTGTTTCGTGAGCTGCACTTCCTCGTCGCCGAGCGGAGCGCCGTGGGACTCGGCGGTGTCCTGCTTGTTGGGGCTCCCCTTGGCGATGTGGGTGCGGCAGATGATGATGCTGGGCCTCTGCGTCTCGGCGCGGGCGGCCTCGATGGAGGCGGCGACGGCGGTGCGGTGGTGGCCGTCGATGCGCTGGACATGCCAGTGGTAGGCCTCGAAGCGGCGGCCGACGTCCTCGCTCATGGCGAGGTCGGTGCTCCCCTCGATGGTGATGTGATTGTCGTCGTAGAGATAGATGATGCGTCCGAGCCCGAGATGGCCGGCGATGGCGGCGGCCTCGTGGGAGATGCCCTCCATGATGTCGCCGTCGCTGCAGATGGCGTAGACGTAATGGTCGACGAGGGGCTCCTCGCCATCGCAGTTGAAGTGGGCGGCGAGCATGCGCTCGGCGAGGGCGAGGCCGACGCCGTTGGCGAAGCCCTGCCCGAGAGGGCCGGTGGTGGTCTCGACGCCGGGGGCGCACCGGTACTCGGGGTGGCCGGGGGTCCGGCTCTCCCACTGGCGGAACTGCATGAGGTCCTCCATCTGCATGTCATAGCCGAAGAGATGGAGCAGGGAGTAGAGGAGCATGGAGCCGTGGCCGGCGGAGAGGAGGAAGCGATCGCGGTCGGCCCAGTCGGGATCGGCCGGGCTGTGCCTGAGGAAGCGAGTCCACAGCACGTAGGCGGCGTCGGCCATGCCCATGGGCATGCCGGGGTGTCCGGACTTCGCTTTCTGGACGCCGTCCATTGCCAGGGCGCGGATGGTATTGACGATGAGCTGGTCGAGATCGTCGCCGGTCAGCTCACGGCCGTAGGTTCTTGGGTCGGCCTGGGAGGTATTCCGTTCGCTCACGTGATCGACTCCTGCGAGATGGTTGTAGGCGCTATCCTCCGCTCACGCCCGAGATATCTTTCTTTGCCAGGCGGGAGTCCGAAATCCTGCCGCCGGGCCGGTTTTATAGAGTCTCCTGCATTACGGTCGTAACCGTAATGCAGGAGACTCCGTAGTGGCACCGGGAGCTGCGGCCGAATGGCGTTGTCGCCGGAGGTTGGAGCCCGGACTGGGCGAGGCCGATCGAGTCGGCGTCTGTAGGAGAGAGGTCGTAGGGATGGGAGCGAAGTCGGGCGGCCGAGGCAGGGAGCGCTCACACTGCTCTCGAAGCCCTACGGCGGTGAAGGCGCGGGGTCTTCGGGTCGCTGCCGCGGAGACTCGCGTCGATGTCTCCAGATGGGGGTCAGGATTTATGAGGCGTTTAGCTGTGTTCCTCAGCATCATAGCTGTCGCGGTCGTTGCATGCCCGGTGGCGGCGAGCAGTATCTCGACGAACATCATCCCGAATCCATCCTTTGAGGTCGGCACGAAGAGCCCGAGCGGGTGGGGTTCGTTCGCGGTGGGAGGGGCGGAGTGGGCCTATGACGGTGTTGACGGGGAGCGGTGTGTCAGCGTGACGGGCCTGGGTGAAGACGCGTCGTGGTGGGCGGTGAAGGGGCGCCTGGCGCTCGAACAAAACCGACTCTACTCGATGTCGTACTGGGTGCGCCGCGACGCTCGGACGACGGGGGGCACGGCCATCGCGGGCCTGGGACGAGTGAATAGGGATGCGCATGCGGGCCCCGAGTGGGAGCAGAAGAGGTTCTCGTTTCGGACGCCGGACGAGGCCGTCTCGAACGCCGCCTTTCGTGTCGGGCAGTGGCACATGCGGGGGAAGGTGTTTTTCGATCAGGTGACGGTGTCGCCGGCGCTGGCGGTGCAGCACCGCCCGGGGGGAATGGATATCGAGCTGGGGGAGGGGGAGAGGGTGGAGGCGGGGCGCTACAGTGCGTCGCACGAGCTGGGGCGGCCTGGCTCGACGGATTTCCGGTGCCTGGAGCGGTTCACGGCGCGCTTCAACACAAACCGGTGGGCGTTCGAGGGGGCGGGTGAGGTGGTGTACCGGCACGCGGTGGGACGGCTGCGCCAGGGGGAGCCGGAGGTGGAAGTGGAGGTCAGTCTGTGGGAGAGGGGTTCGCTGCTGATCGAGGCGAGCGGGGACGGGAAGAAGTGGGTGACGGTGGGCGAGGTCGGCAAGGTCACGAGGACGGCCTTCGCCATTCCGAGTGAGGTGCTGCCGACGAGGGAGATGTGGGTGAGGCTGCGGCCGACGCCGGGCGCGTCCTTTCAGGTCAATGGCTATAGCTACCGGTGTCGTCTTCTGGAGGCCGAGTCGGCCGGTCTGCTCATCGGAGACACGCGCTACGTCACGGTTCTGCGGCGGAGCCCTGACATCGGCGTGGAGGTGAGGAGCCTGGGCGCGCTCCGGCCGGGGAGGGAAGGCGGGGCCGATGTCGTGGTGAAGAACGCGGGGCGGCGGCGGTCGTTTCGCGTGCAACTAAGCATCGAAAAGGGCGGGGTGGTGGTGGACGAATCGGGGAAGCGGTTTTCACTTGGGCCGGAGGGCTCTCGGCAGGTGACGCTGCCGTACGCGGTGGAAGCGAGCGGGCGCTACAGCTTGAAGATTGCCTGCCTGGAGGCGGGGACGGAAGAGGTGCTGTGGGAGGGGGAAACGGAGTTCGTGGTGTCGCCGCTCTACGATTCCCGTGGAGGCAGGGCGGTGCATCGGGACAGGAAGATGACCGTGTGGTGGTGCGAGCCGGAGAGGAAGGTGAGCCGGGAACGGCCGGCGCCGAGCGCGACGAGCGAGGTGGTGCGGATGGAGGCGGCGGCCAATGAGTACGAGGCGGTGCAGGTGGTGGTGAGGCCGCGGGCGCCTCTCCCCGCGTGCTCGGTTCGGGCGGGGGATCTGGTGTCGGGGTCGGGGGCTCGCATTCCGGGGGAGGAGGTCGAGATTCGGACGGTCGAGTATGTGTTCACTGCGCGACCGACCGACGAGCTGGGGGCGGTGGATGAGTGGCCGGACCCGCTGCCTCTTCAGGCGTCGCCGGTGAACCTGGCTGCGGGGCGGAACCAGCCGTTTTGGGTGAGCGTTCATGTGCCGCCGGGCACTCCGGGCGGGGACTACCGCGGGGTGCTGGAGGTCGGGGGGGCGGGGTGGTCTGCCGCGGTTCCGTTGGAGGTGCACGTGTGGGACTTCGAGCTGCCGAGGGAGACGCACCTGCGCAGCGGGTTCGGGCTGTCGCGGTGGTCGCTTGAGCGGTACCACAATCTGGATGGCGATGATGAGGTCCAGCAGGTCTACCGGCGCTATCTGGAGAGCTTTGCGAAGCACCGGGTTGCGCCCTTCTCGGTGGGGCGGGAGATCGAGGTGGAGTGGACGACGGAGGCGCGGGAGGGGCTGTATCCGAAGGTGGACTTCATCGCCTTCGATGAGGCGGCGCGGTTCGCGCTGGACGAGCTTGGGTTCAACAGCTTCCGGCTGGATCTCGAGGGTCTGGGCGGTGGGACGTATCATTCTCGGCGGCCGGGTCGGATCGGGCAGTTCGAGCAGGGCACGCGGGAGTACGAGGTGAGCTTCGGACGGTACGCGGGTTCGGTGCAGGAGCATCTGAAGCGGAAGGGGTGGCTGGACAAGGCCTACGTATACTGGTTCGACGAGCCGGATGAGAGGGACTATGAATTCGTGCAGAAGGGAATGGAGCTGATCGGGGGCGCGGCGCCGAAGCTGAAGCGACTGCTTACGGAGGAGCCGGTGGCGAGGCTGTACGACGTGGTGGACATCTGGTGCCTGCCGACCTACCTGCTGGACGGGGATGTGGTGAGGGGCGGCGGAGTGGCGGATGATGAATTCTGGTGGTATCTGTGCATGGCACCGAGGGCCCCATATTTCACGCTGTTCATCGATCACTATGGGACGGAGATGCGGCTGTGGTCGTGGGAGACATGGAAGCAGGGGCTGGACGGCCTGCTCGTGTGGCAGACAGCTTACTGGACGTCGGAGAGCGCCTATCCGGGGGAGGCGGTTCAGAATCCGTGGGAGGATGCGATGAGCTGGAAGTCGGGGTACGGGCTGCCGGAGGGTGCTCGGGAGCCGTGGGGGAATGGGGACGGGCGGTTCTTGTATCCGCCGAACCGAGAGCCGGGTGTGGACAGGACGAAGTATCTCGAAGGGCCGGTGCCGTCGATCCGGTGGGAGCTGCTTCGGGATGGGATCGAGGACTACGAGTACCTGTGGCTGCTGCGCCAGGAGATCGAACGGCTGAAGGCGTCGGGCGCGGGCCGGTCCGCGTATCGGGAGGCAGAGCTTCTTTTGGAGGTGCCGGCCGAGGTGTGCACGAGCCTGACGGAGTTCGCGACGACGCCGGAGCCGATATACGCTCACCGGGCGAAGGTGGCGGAGGCGATCGAGGGGCTGCGGGCGCGCTAGGGGGTCGTGTGCTGCGATGGGCCCGAAAGTGGGTCTGCTGGCCCGAGGTGGGCTGTCTTGTCGGGCAGAGAGGTCCGGGCACCGTCGCGATAGTAGCTTGCTATAAGCCACTGGCCCCAAGCAGGTGATGGGTCGCGGGAGACGCTCTCGCGGAGATAGGCGAGGGTGGCGGCGCCGACGGTCCTTCCCATGATGTAGTTGTGGACGTAGAGCGGGTCGAGCGAACGGAAGCTGTCGAGGGGCCAGCGGGTTTCGTCTGCGACGTCGATTCCCACCTCCGCGTAGCAGTCGCGGTAGAGCTTCTCGGGCTGAGAGCGATTCTGCCAGAGCTTCATCTCGAACTCGAAGGAGGCGAAAAGGCGGGCATTCTCCAGGACATCGCGGATACGCTGGGCGCGGCGAGCTTCGTGGGGGTCTTCGTAGATGGCGTCGAACTCGGCCGTCTGCGCGGCGATCAGTTCGAGGGTCTGGGCGAAGGTCTCGTCAGTTGAGGTCGGGAGAAGGCGCTCGATGTCCGGCCCGGCGATCAGCGTTCTGCCGACGGCATGCCCAAGCTCGTGGAACAGGAGCAAAGGGTCGGCAGAGCGCGACAGGAACAGCCGGATGTCGGCCGGGCCGCAGTCGAGGACGAACCCGCTTGTCCTGCCGGGTCTTACGTGGAAACAGATCCGGGGCAAGGCCTGCGAGAGCCCAATCCCGTCGAGGGTGCGACGCGCGAGGGGCTCGACTTCGAATGGGGAGGGCGCGATATCTACGTCATGGAGGCGAGGGAACCAGTCTGTGAGCTCGTGTAGCCCGAGCCGAGCCATCGCGTCGCGGCGTTCGTCGGCCTGACGCCGGACGATGTCCGTAATCAGCCGACGGACGGTTTGAAGGTCAACTTCTTCGTCCCACATGACGAGCGCCGGATAGCTAGCATGGCCGAGGTCACGGGCAGCTGAGTCCCTCAGTGACATGAGTTCCAGCACGTGTCTGCGGACGGTGCCTGGGTCGTCTCGGCGATTTTCGACGAAGAACGCGCGGTCAATACGGTTGCGACGGGCGGAGACTTCCGGATGAGAGTCGACGAGCACTCGGGCAGCCCTGCGACGCCAGAGCTCTCCCGCGCGCCCCGGCTCGGCTTCAATCAAGGAGGCGCTATCGCGACAGAGCTGGTGGAGCTGTGCATCGAGGGATGTGACGTCGCGGTCGGTGCCGTCGGCCCACAGGTCCCACTGAGCGCGCCGCTCCTTCCACCAGAGGCGCATGAAGTCTGCTTTCCAGTTGTGTGGAGCGAAAGACATTGGATTTCTCGCATATCAAACAGAGGGGGATTTCCTCTTGCCCACTCGCACACCTGCTTCGCGGACAATTGGTGCCCGTATGTGAGGACGTTACAGTACTCGCTCGGCGGAATCCGACTCGGCATGTGCGCTAGGAAGGGGGCCGGTCTGCACGGGGCGTCACGAGGAGAGAATGCGAGGCGCCGGAGGGCGACAGTAGCGGCGGCGGGATGTCGACCAGATGCATACGGACGCGGCGCAGGGGATGACGGGCCGGGCGGGAGGGAGCGAGCCTAATCGGATAGGTGCTCCGGGAGGGGCGCGGGGGTGATCCCGAACGTGTCGCGCATCTCGGTGATGTCGCAGACGTTGTCTTCGAGAAGCAGGGTAAGCTGGTCGGGGGTGAGCGGGAACTCGGGGGAGAGGCGGCTCATGACCGCGGCGACGGGCCTGAGGAGGAGGGGCGGAAGGTGGACCTTGGGCTTGTGGATCCCGTCGGCCTCTGCGATCAGGTCGATGAGCTGCTCGAAGCCGTAGGCTTCCGGGCCACCAAGCTCGTAGGCGCGGCCGATCGTCTCCGCTTTTTCCAGGGCGCCGACGAAGCACGACACGACGTCTTCCACCCAGATGGGCTGTAAGAGGGTTAGGCCGCCGCCGATCACGGGGATCAGGGGGCCCCTGGTCAGGAGGTCTCTGATCTGTGGGAGGAAGGCGTTGCCGGCTCCGAAGATGATGGAGGGCCGGAAGATGGTGGCTTCGAGGCCGGAGGCGCGCACGATCTCTTCGGCCTTCCACTTCGAGCGATGGTAGCGGCTGGCCGCGTGGGGGCGGGCACCCAGGGCGCTCATGTGGAGCAGGCGGGTGACGCCCGCCTCCTTGCAGGCCTGGACGACGTTGTGAGTGCCGCGGATGTGGAGGCGCTTGAAGGTATCGCGGCCTCTCTCGCGGATGATGCCGACGAGATGGATGACTGCACGGCAGCCTTCGAGCGAATCGGCGAACGAGGAAAGGTCCGTGATATCGCCTCGGACCAACTCGACGCCGGGGAGGTCGGCGGGATGACGGGCGAGGAGGCGCACCCGCTCGCCGTGCTGGAGCAAGCGTGCGACGAGATGTCGCCCGACAAACCCGGTTCCACCCGTGATGGCTATCATTTCTGCAAACTAGGGTGCATGGATTGGAGAGACTCTTCTGTGGATATTGTTCCGCAGGAGCCGGTCGCTTATCCTGTTAGACTCTGGGGAGAACCGCGCCGTGGCCCGCCAATCTCCACCAGATTGCCGCGGAGACTGCCGCGAGGAGGGCTGCCAAGACGAGGAAATCCTGCCAGCGGGCCTTGAGTTCGAGGTATTCGGTGCGGGGTCCCGAGCCGCCGAAGCCGCGTGATTCGAGGGCCATCGCCAGCAGATCGGTGGTGCGCACGGCGCCGACGACGGCGGGTATGAGCAGGGGGACGTGTCGCCGGATACGAGTGAAGAGGCCGCCGGATTCGAGGTCGAGGCCGCGGGATTTCTGGGCCTGGATGATGGTGTAGGCGGAATCGGCGAAGGTCGGGACGAAGCGGAAGGCGAGGGAGAAGGCGAAGCTGACGGGAAAGGGGAGGCCGAGCCGGCGAAGGGCGACGGTGAATTCCTCGACGCGGGTGGTGGAGAGGAACACGAGGCCGGCGGCGACCATGGCGTCGATGCGGATGCCGACGGCGAGGCCGTAGAGGAGGGACTCGCGGGTGAGATGGAGGGGGCCGAGGCGGGCGATGTGCGTCGGCCCGCGAAGCATCACCGACCAGAGGACGAGGCTGAAGAGGAAGAAGAGCAGGTAGAGGGCGCGGAGGCGCCAGAGGTTGGTGAGGGAGCGGCCGAGAGCGGCTGCGGCGAGGATCACGGCGGCCACGCCCACCGTGTAGAGAGGGTGGTTGAAGGCGAGCAAGAGGGCGAAGGCGGCGAGGAGGCCGAAGATCTTCGCCCGCGGGTCGAGCCGGTGCAGTGGTGTGTTGAGATCGAGGTAGAGATCCACGGGAGGCCAGTATTCGTCGGCGCCCGACGCAGCCCCTGTTGGCCTATCCCGACGGCTCGCCCTGCGACTGGAGGGGCGGATCGAGGCGGAAGGTCTCGCTCGGGATGGAGATGTTGAACTCGGCCAGTATGAGCTCAGTCCTGTCCACGCGCTTCAGCTCTTCGGCGCCGCCGCGCGCCGTGATGAAGACTTGGTGCTTGCCGACCTTCGGGGCCCATATGCCCTCCGGGCCTTCTTCCCACTCCTCAACGGTAGTGACGTTCCGGCGTAGTGCCGGCAGGTGTGACGGCGCCCACGTGATCTCCTCAGACGCTTGCACCAGCGCGAAGCCTTTGGCCGGGGCGATCCACCAGTGATGGACGATGGTCGCATCCTTCGGCACAGCTCGGGGCGGGGCCTCGAAGTGAAAGCACTCAAGGCCTGCCAGTTCCTCTTTCCCCACAAGTCTGCCACCCCAAGCGGTGATGCCATCACCAAGGGTAAGGCCGTGGTTGAAGGCCGGCCCGATCAGATCGCCGAAGAGCCAATGGGCTCTCCCGATACCAGTGTAGCGATTGAGTTCGGCGAGGTCCTCTACTTCCAGCACGGTCACGCGGTCGGGGTGATCTGGCGATCCCTCGATCACGTTCGTGCCATCGAAGATCCGTACTCGTTCTTCGCACTGCATCTCTGCGCGCTGCGCGTGAGGCCGCTCGACTCTCTGATTGAGACGGCTCCGGCCCGCGTCGAACCATATCTCCGTTTCCTCTACGGAGTTGGTCCTGGGATCGTCGAGGAACGTGCTCTCCGTGCGGAACGCGAAGTGGCCGGAGGTGACCTTGGTGCTCCAGTCGTCGGCGCGCGCCAGGAGGGCAGCCTCCGGCAAGTCAGTGTCGCCTGTAACGACGACGCAGGCGAGGCCGGCGGCAGCGGCCATGAGAGCCAGAAGCATGGGGCGTGTGGTCATCGCACGGCTCCTCTCTCTAGAGTCGGGGCGGACAGGGCAGGCGGTAACACAGTGCGATCGTCCCCGAAGCATCATATCACATGCACGCGGAGGGAGTTCTGCCACGTGTGGCCGATGCGGCCCATCGACAGGAGGCGGCGCGCCCGCGGCAGGGCTCGGCGTCACCGACGGAGGGCGCGAGCGCAGGAGAAGCGCTTGGGTAGAATGAAGTGAGAGATGGATCGAGGGGAGCATGCTCGTCGCGGACGGTTGCGCGACGGCGGGAAGATTCGAGGTGCATAAAGGAATTCGCTGGAGGCTGGCGATCGGGCTGGTGATGATCGGCGGGCTCGTCGCGGTGCTGTGGGCGAAGCCGTGGGCGGATTCGGTGATGAGCGCCAGGGTCACGATCGAGGTGGATGGTAGGCCGCCGGTCGTCGTGTATGAAACCAAGCGTCTTTTCGCCGGGACATGGAGGCGGCTTCCGGTCTACGGGGCGGAGGTGAAGTTGGGGCCGTGGTCCGGCGAGCTGGTTCGCATCGACGTGGAGGGGGATATCGCCAGGCGGGAGCTGGAGGCTGGGTCGACGGGTTTTGTGGCGTGCGCGGCGGAGCTGGTGGGGAGTGAGGGGGCGACGCCGGTGGAGTTCCTTGGGTGGCAGCAAGGGCCGGAGGCGGGCCTGCACTACGCCACGGTTGGTCCGCTTTCGTGTCGGCTCGAAGGGGAGGAGGAGGCTCGCTTCGCCTTTGCGAGGAAGGGGACGTTGTGGTACGCGCTGCGGCCGCACGAGGGGGACCGGCTGAGATTGGAGCTGAGGCCGGTGCCGTCTGCCACGCTGAGCGGGCGTCCGCAGCCCTATCTGTCGGCGCGGACGGGAGGCGAGGAGAGACCGCCGGGGCGGCCGACGGGCACACCGGAGCGACTGCCCGATGTCTTCATCTATGTGATCGATGCGCTGCGGGCCGATCATCTGGGGTGCTATGGCTATCACCGACCGACATCGCCTGTGATGGATGCCTTCGCGGCCGAGGCCGCGCTCTACGAAGATGGGCACACGGCGACGACGTGGACGCGGCCGTCGGTGGCGACGATGTTGAGCGGTCTGTATGCGTGCGTGCACGGTGCGATGCACGAGTCGGATGGGCTGGCGGAGTGGCCGGTGCTGCTGTCCGAGATGCTGCAAGACGCCGGATACCGGACACGATGCATCTCGTCGAACGGCAACATCACGAGGGAGTTCGGGTTCGACCAGGGGTTCGATGAGTTCATCTTCGTGGATCAGGGTTCCGCCGGGTGGGTCAACTCGATGGTGGGCAAGCGGCTGGCGTCGGAGGAGGCGGAGAAGCCGGTGTTTATGTATCTCCATACGGTGGAGCCGCACGGACCGTATGCGCCCGGCCCGGAGGCGTTCCGGCGGTTCGACCGAGGGTTCAAGGGAGGGTGCGATGGGTCGCAGGAGGCGCTGGGGGCGCTGGACGTCCTGTATCCGGATCTGTCGCCGGAGGAGGTGGAGCATCTGATCGATCTGTACGATGCTGAGGTGTATGAGGCAGACCAGGGAGTGGCGGAGTTCCTCCGCATACTGAAGCGGGCGGGGCGTTACGAGAACTCGCTGATCGTATTGGTGTCGGACCACGGTGAGGCTTTCACCGAGCACGATACGATGGGGCACGGTTGGGAGCTGAATGAGGAGGACATGCACGTCCCCCTGATTGTGAAGTACCCGGAGGGGCGACAGAGCGGGGTGCGAGTGAAGGAACGGGTGAGTCTCGTCGATCTCGTGCCGACGATTCTCGCCGAGGTCGGGGTGAGGCCGAGGCCCGGGTACAGACTGGCCGGCAGAGATATTTCCACCGCGGCGACCGGGCCGGGGCGGGAACCGGGGCGTTGTGTTTACGGAGAGACCTCGTACTGGGACAGCAACGACCTGGACCTGGTCGGGGTCATCGATGAGGACGGGTACAAGCGCGTGATCGACCTGTCGGTCCCGCCGCGGGAGAACGCAACGGAGAAGTCGCTGGGGCTGTGGGACACGGGGAACGACCGCACGGAGAAGGTGGATCTGATCGAGAAGATGCCGGTGCGGGCGGCCTATGACGAGCAGCTCATCGCGCATTGGCTTGTCGAGCAGCGGGCATGGCGGGAGGAGTCGGCGGCGGGGCCGTCGCCGAAGATCGAGCTGAGCGATGAGCTTCGGCGGCAACTGCAGGGAATGGGGTACATGCGCGGGGGCGCTTCGGCGGAGGAGAGTGGGACGCCGTAGGGCGCGGGCGGCGGGACGGCGACGAGCCTTGGGGATTCGGGGCGCACGGGTATGGGGCGGTATGCCGCGGGGTGGTGACCAGCAGCAAAGGTTGGCTCTATGTGGAGAGGCGCGATCTCTGGGAGGACCGGGCGACGACGGGTGCTCGCCATCGTCGCCGCCGCAGTGGTGGCAGGGGCGGCAGCCTGGCAGAGGCCGTGGGCGGATTCGGTGATGACGGCGGTCGTTTCGCTGTCGACGGATGAGCAAGGGGTGGTGTCGAGGCGCCAGGTGCGGAGGCTGTTCAGGGCCGGGGGCGATGCGGGGGCGGCGTCTGTGGTGGAGCTTGGGATGAGGGAGTGGGAGGGGGA
>Ga0307379_10004619_pt1 | contig 19589 bp, 21 predicted proteins | sample UN2MG_FD_202237 | JGI IMG/M metagenome (GOLD analysis project Ga0307379, IMG submission 202237) | Soil microbial communities from Risofladan, Vaasa, Finland - UN-2 | ecosystem: Environmental > Terrestrial > Soil > Coastal area > Acid sulfate soil | place: Finland: Risofladan, Vaasa | collected... | reverse complement strand
GCAAGATGGACTATATTTGTCGCAAGCTACGCCTGCATCCCGGATACCACCTGCTGGATATTGGGTGCGGCTGGGGCGGGTTAGTGATCTATGCCGCCAAGCACCATGGCGTGGATGCAACCGGGATCACTCTCAGCCAGCCACAGGCGGACTTGGCCAACGCCCGTATTGCCGAAGCAGGGTTAGCTGACCGCTGTCGTGTGCAAGTGCGTGACTACCGAACAATGGGCGATGCGGGCGGCTATGACGCCCTGGTTAGTGTGGGCATGTTCGAGCATGTGGGTGCAAAACTGCTGCCTGTTTACTTTGCCCGGGCTCGGGAACTGCTTAAGCCCGGAGGCGTTTTCCTTAACCACGGAATCGCCAACACATTCGGAGATAAACCTCGCAATAAAAGGTCTTTCTCCGACGCCTATGTCTTTCCCGATGGTGAATTGATTCCCATCAGCACAAGTCTGCAGGCGGCTGAAAAGGCCGGCTTTGAAGTCCGTGATGTGGAAAGCCTGCGCGAGCACTATGCCATGACTCTGCGCCACTGGGTGCGTCGCCTGGAAGCATGTCATGACCAGGCCCTGCAATATGTAGAAGAACTGACTTACCGGGTCTGGCGCTTGTTCATGTCAGGCTCAGCCTATGGATTTGAAATCGGTCGTCTGAACGTTTATCAAGCGTTGTTGGTCCGGCCAGGGGATACTGGGCGCAGCGGCTTGCCTTTGACTCGCGCGGATTGGTATGCCAAAATGCGATAGGTGAACTAAATCCGGTTAGAAAATGCCCTTCAGGATTGGAAACAAGCAATGAAAATACAAAGTGTGTTATTTCTGTGCACCCACAACTCGGCCCGCTCGCAGATGGCCGAGGGGCTGCTGAATCACGGCCGTTGGGACGGTGCTGGACTTTGTGACTTTGTTCGTATGAGCTGAATTCATGCGGTGAGCAAGACTAATTGACCAATTGCTGCACGAGCTGAAATGCAAAAGTTTTTTAGGCTTTCTTTTTTTACCTAATAAGGTCTTGATTGCCTTGTATTTTTACAAAACAAGGTGATGCAAGATGAAACGAATGATTGAAAAAGCCTTTTTAGCATGGAAACAGGACCCAAAGCGAAAAATCCTGCTGCTGCGCGGGGCCAGGCAAGTAGGCATGACCTATTCTTTAAGGGAACTTGGCAAGACTTTCAACAGCTTTGTGGAAGTAAATTTTGAGGAAAATCCGGAAATCAAATCCTTTTTCGAAAAGTCGCTCAACCATTTGGAAATTATCGAGAAACTTGCCATTTATTTCGGTACGGCAATTATTCCCGGGGAGAGTTTGCTTTTTTTTGATGAGATTCAGGCCTGCCCGGAAGCGTTGAAATCACTGCGTTTCTTTTATGAAAAAATCCCCGAACTTCATGTGGCGGCGGCCGGTTCGCTCCTGGAGTTGGCTATCGCCGATCTCCCATCCTTTGGCGTTGGCAGAATCGAATCTTTGTTCATGTATCCCTTGACTTTTGCCGAATTCATGGCCGTGACCGGGAATCAAAAATTAAACAGCCTGATTGCCGAAGCTTCGCCGGAAAATCCTTTGGACAGTATTATTCACGAAAAAATATTGGCCAAACTCAAGATTTTTCAAATCATCGGCGGCATGCCCGAAGTAGTTAAAGACTATCTGGAGACAAAAGATTTTAATCGCTGTCAGAAGCAGCTTGATAACCTGGTAACATCATGGGTCGACGATTTTGCCAAATACAAAAAACGTTCGCCGGTGTTGCGCTTGCAGGAAGTCTTCAAAGCCATCGTTTTTCAAACAGGGAGCAAGTTTAAATATGCCAGTATTGCCGATGGGAGAACAGAATCATGCAAGGATGTTTCGGAGCTGCTGTTAAAGGCAGGCTTGGCTTATAAAGTATGTCATACATCTGCCCGAGGATTACCTTTGGGCGCTCAAATAAACGATAAAAAGTTCAAGATTCTGATTTTTGACAGCGGCATCTATCAGCGCATCGTGGGTTTAAACCTCTCCGAATATATTGCTTCCGACCTGCAGCAGTTGATCAACAAAGGGCATTTGGCGGAACTTTTTAGCGGATTGGAATTGATAAAATCGGGATCTCCCTACAGCTATCCCGAACTTTATTACTGGCACCGGGAGGAAAAATCCAGCAATGCCGAAGTCGACTTTGTTGTTCAAGGAAAGAATGGCGTAGTTCCGCTGGAAGTAAAGGCAGGCACAAAGGGCCAGATGCAGAGCCTGCATATTTTTCTTGACGAAAGAAACCTTTCCACAGGCATCAGAATATCGGCTGAAAATTTTTCGCGCTATGACAAAATAATAACCATACCTCTATATGCCGCCTCCAGGGCGTATGATATATAGTTTTATTTTTCCCGAGGACATGGAATTGAAGGTCTGGGACGAAATCCGCGAAAAACTGAAAGAGATTGATATTTCCAGCCTGACGCCGCTGGAAACGCTGAATATTCTGCAGTTTTTAAAGAACAAAAGTGACAAGTTCGAATAGATTTTCTCTCCCCAGGAATGGGCGTCGCCAATGCTCCTTCGGCTCTTTTTCTTTTTTTGCGTTGAATAAAATGAGGTTGCTCATCCGTAGAGAGGGCAGGAAGCGCGGTGTTCCTAAAGGAGGCAAAGATGGAATCGATCGACAACAGAGTTAAGATACCTGATGCGGCGGCGGATGCGTTCAGCAGGGGACGTCAAGTCGGGCTCGCTACCGCTGCCCTGGGTTTGAGCATCGTCTCTTTCATCAGTCTACTCGGGCTGGAAAAGGCAATCTTGGCCGCAACGCTCGGGATCGCAGCCTGGCGCATAAGACCCTCAAGCTCTCAAGGAAAAAAGCGAAGTCTGCTGGCTATCGCTGTTGCCGTGATCTACGCGTTGATCTTCATCGTTGCGTTTGCGCTTTTTCACGATAAATTTGCAGATCTCATCCACATGATGCAGCAGCTCAGTTAAATCGCGGAGGCATGATGGCTGAGATGACTTCCTCCGAGTACGGGCAATTGCTCGCACCATGGTTAACACAGGCAGCCGGCTATGCGCGTTCGCTGTTGCTGAACAAGCCGGATGCCGAGGATGCGGTTCAACAGGCTGCGCTCAGAGGTCTCGAGCGGATCCGTACTTATGATGCGAAGCGTCCCTTCAAGGGTTGGTGGTTTGCGATTGTGCGCAACAGCTGTTTTGATCTTTTGCGCAAGAGAAAATCGAGCCGTTTAACCGCGTTAGGCAACATGGAGATTGCCGATGCGCGGAGTTCGGAGCCAGCGCGTTGGCAGCAGTTGGCCAAGCAACTGACTCAGCTTTCTCAAGATCATGAGGAGATTCTGCGGTTACGCTACTTTGGAGGGCTCGACTACGGTGAGTTGGCATACGCGCTCGACATTCCACTGGGCACAGTCATGTCGCGCCTTCATTTCGCACGCAAGGCATTGGCTGAAAAGATAAACAAGGAGGATCTATGAGCTCGATTGATTCTGCTGAACTGTCGGCTCTTTTGGACGGAGAACTGGATCCGGAGCGGGCCTCTATGGTTTGCCAAGCGATTGCAAGCGACCCCGTGCTTCGAGCAGAATTCGAAATGCTCAAGCGGCTTGATCGTGCTGTTGCTGAAGCCGCATCGACCGCAGCGTTTGAGGCTGGGGTGGTCATCCCCGAGGAGATTCCCCAGAACCATCTGCTGAGATCGATCGCCGCATTTGTTCCAGCGCTATGCGCATTGCTGGTCGTGTACATTCTCCCCAAACTGCTCGACTTGGCGCTTTCAACGAGTATTTTCCTGCATATCATTCCATTTGCCCTGATCATGGTTTGGGCTTTCCGCCTCGTCATGCGCAACGACGAAATGAAAGAGTGGGGACGCTGCTTCACTTTGTGACTTTATCGAGATAAGCTGTATCCATGCTTCGGGCACGGCTAACATATCCGGGTGTATTCCATCATGTGAAGAATCGGGGAATAGGGAGAGAATGCGTTTTCCCGGATGATGGAGACAAAAAGATCTTGTTGGAATGCCCGGCCCCACCGACCAGAGTTTCGGCATCCACGTGGCCAAGATCGCCGGCATTCCGCGCCCCGTCATCGAGCGCGCCAAAGACATCCTGCTCAACCTGGAGAAAAAGGAGTTGAACCGGCTGGTCAAGGAGCGCATCACCGGCCGCATCGAGAAGGTACCGGCCGTGAACGCCGGCCTCTTTCCCGAGGACATGGAGCTGAAGGTCTGGGACGTGATCCGCGACAAGCTGAAAGAGATCGACATCGCCCGGTTGACGCCGCTGGAAGCGCTGAACATCCTTCAATTTCTGAAAAACAAGAGCGATAAATTCCAATAGATCTTCTTGCAGATGAACAGTTGAATGTTTTCCATTTTCAGGGTTGGCCCTGACTGTTCAAAAAATTCACATCCATCGATTGTAATTTCAATAAACGTTCCTTAAAATCCCATTATGGAGAAAATTGATTTTCCTATCAGTTTGCGGTTGGGAGGTATATCATGAAAATTCGCATGATCGTCGGGTTCCTTGTTTCGATCCTGTTCTTGTTATCGGCCGCGGGGAGCGCGGCGGAGAGCAAAAGCACCATCGAGATAAGGGAAGGCATGGCGGGCATGATCGGCTACGGGACGCTGATGTCCCTGTCGAGCCTGGAACAAACCCTGGGGCATCGGTACGAGGGACAAGTCTACCAGGTCCATGTTAGGGATTATATCCGCGGCTGGGCATTGCGCCGTCCCCTGAACGGCCCGCAGGCAAATGCCGCGGATGCCAAAAAATTCGACGCCTGCTTTTTGCGGAACGATGAGCGCGTTCCTTTTGAGGGAATGGTGAACCTGAATGTCTATCCTGAAAAAAACGGCAGGATGAACTGCATTTTGTATCTGCTGCCCGAAGCCGACCTGTTGAATGTCGACAAGAGAGAGTGGGGCTACAAGAGGGTCGATGTCACCGAGCGGATCGAGGAGCATGAATTTTCTGGAGGCAGGGTCTATCTTTACGAAGGGCTTCCCGAACACGCGGATACGGCCGCGGCCGACCCGGGGAAATACATACTCATCAAAGAGTATGTCGACCAGGTGACTATGGCCTGCGATGCCATCGGCAAGGATTTCAGGGCCGAGTTCGACAAATCGACGAGGCCTGTTGCTTACCAGGTTATTTCTTTCCGGGCGATCATCTGGAAAAAATAAGATCAAGGGAGGCCTTGGCGCCGGATCATCCTGGAGCGGGAGGAGGTCATCCGCATTTTAAAATACCTTGAAATGTGGCCAATAGAGTATCCTAAACCTTGCCCGGTCGAGGCCCGTGCTTCGCCGCTCGATTTTAAACCGTTGCGTAAATTATTTGATTAATAAAAACGTTTAATAGTGCCGGTGGGAAACATTTCTATTTTGAGCAAATCACACGTATCACGGCTATGTTTCATTTGGGTTTCAAAAAAAACCCTCCATGCAAAAAAATTTCAAAATTTCTTTTTTCCATATTTCCACAAATAATTCACAACCGCCTATTATTATTTCAATAAAAATTCCTTAAAATCCAATCATGGAAAAAATTGATTTTCCTATAAATCGTCTTTTTCTTTGAGTCTCAAAAAATCACCATTTGCGAACGAACCTCCATTATAAACTTTTAAAATAGGCTTGCTCTGAAATTAAGTATTGATTCTCTGAAATTAAAATGGGGGGCAATCATATTTTAAGTAAACCTTTTCATTGATGTGAACGTTATTCAGTGTGAGGGTCAAAGTGTCTTCAGTCCATGGAGGAGGTAAAATATTAAATTAAAAATCCCCCTTATTATTCTATTTGTCGTGATAATATTTAACAACTTTTTAGCTGAATCCCTATCCGGGATCCCGCTTCCAAAACCGACCGGACCGTATGCGGTCGGAAGCCGGTTTTTCTATCTGACAGATACGGACCGACCCGACCTCATTTCGCCCGATTCTCAAGACTATCGGGCCAACTCGTTGCAAGTCTGGTATCCCTCCGAACCAGGACCGGCCGATCCGCTCATTCTCCTGAATGACAAAAAATTGATTGAAGGCTACGTGCAAGAGGGTGCGCTCGACCCTGCAATTTTAACCGAGTGGGCCATGGAACCGACGCATTCCTTTCTGAAAGCCCGACCGGCCAAGACCGAAACCCCCTTTCCGGTCATTCTCTATTCGTCATCCGGTGTCATGAACGCCAACACGTTCCTGTCTGAAGAGCTGGCCAGCCATGGCTACGTCGTTTTCAGCATCGGCCATCCTTACTGGTGTGAGTTTTACTTCGATGGCGAAGGGAAAAGCGCTCCCCTGGACAAGAACAATGAATACTACAAACAGCTGTGGAAAGAAGAGGGTTCCTGGCAAGTGCTTAAAATCAAAAAAGAGATTACCCTGGCCAAAGTTCTGGAAGACAGGCCGGCTCTGTATGAAAAGCTCAACCGGGCCATGCCCACCGAGGCCAGTGATCTGCGCCTCTGGGGGGAGGACATCGGTTTTGTCATCGATGAATTGAAGGAAATGAATTCGGAATTCGGTTTTTTCAATGGGGCACTGGATGTGAATCGCATCGGGCTCATGGGCTATTCAAAGGGCGGAGCGGCGGCCGGACAGTACTGCCTGACCGCGGACGACCGTTGCAAGGCCGGCATCAACCTGGGGGGCTTCATGTTCAGCGATATCGTCGAAAAAAATCTGAAAAAACCGTTCCTGATCATGACCCATATTGAACCCTGGGCTCCGAACGGTTTCCCTATCGGCCAATTGTTCTTCGAGAGGGCGGAGAGCAGTGCTTATATGGTTGCGATCAGAGATGCGCTTCATGGCAACTTCTGTGACATGACGCTCGCCAAAAAATACTTTAAACTGGAAGGGATTATCGGCCCCATTGAGGGAGAAAAGTTCTTGAAAATCATGGAGTATTATGTGCGGGCCTTCTTTGACAAGTATGTCAAAGGCGTTCCCGGTGCGGTGATCGAGGATGTATCGGCCACATATCCCCAAGTCATTTTCAAAGCCCGAAATGACCAAACCGCCAAGTGACTCATTTATCATATATCATGTGTGATAACGATTGACCTTAATAAATAAAAACGAGGAGACAAAGACAGATGCATAAAACGTCAAAATGTTACCTGATTGCATTCGTGGTGCTTGCCCTGATGATGCAGGGCTGTGGGAAACGAGAATCGGGTGAGCGTACTCCTGCTCAGCCCAGGGACAGGCTGCTGTCAACGGAGCTCATGGGATCCGCATATCAAGGCGCGGCGCCTCTCGACAACCATTACTTCATGCCGCTGGGAACATGGGAAGCTGCCAGGCACGGGTTGGAAGGGACCTTGACTGTCCCCGAGTTCGTGATGCGTAATCCTGAAGAGGACAATTCCGCGGATTCATGGGAGTACTTCCCGGGATTCGCCTTGGACTTCTTCACGCATGGGAAATCCCTCGTGCCGGTATCGCGCGAGACCGTACATAAATTCAGTGACCGGAGTTACTACCGTATCATGCTCTCCCCGGGAACCGTCTGGTTTGAACCGGGCGACAGCAGCATGTCGCGGGCGTCTTTCCCTTTTACCTTGGTGCACGATCGATTCAATGTGGCCCTTAACGGATTGGCTACATTCGTCTACGATGAAAAGCGGGTGTCGTCTCTATTCTTACAGGTGACACAGGAGACATCTCCGACGTTCCAGGTCGATTTCTGGGGCGCCACAACCATGCGCTATACGCCTCATCGGATCGAGAATAAAAAGCACTTGGCAGCCCGATTTGCCGAAGAAGAGCGGAGCCAGATCCCCATCCTTCCTTTTTCGGCCCTCGGCAAAAATGTGCATGCCGGGTTGCTGGAAACGTTCAAAGGAGGGATCGAACAAAAGGAGATCAGCGCCAGCGGTCTGATCTGGAACGACAAGTTGTACCTGCAACCGTGTACCACCCGACACGGCGATTATCCTTACCCCCGCTATATGAGACATGGAGCGTTTTCGTTGACCAAAGCCATGGGGGCGTTGATCGCCCTGCTGCGTTTGGCCGAGAAATACGGGGAGGACGTTTTCAACCTCATGGTCGCGGATTATGTCACGATCAAGGCCGCTCACGACGGTTGGAAATCCGTTACTTTCGCCGATGCGTTGAACCATGCCACCGGCGTCGGCGATTATATGCCGGAGCGGGTTGAACCCAATGTCATGCAAGGTGATGAAGACCAACCCAAGTTCCTCAGTTTCCTGCGTGCGAAGAGCAGGCAGGAAAAAATGGATATTGCATTTTCATACGGTGATTATCCGTGGGGGCCGGGGGAGGTTGCCCGCTACAACTCCATCAACACGTTCATTTTGTCGGCGGCCATGGGCGGCTTCCTGAAGAGCAAAGAAGGGCCGAAGGCCGACATCTGGGAGATGGTACTCACCGAGGTCTTCAAGCCCATAGGCATCTTTCATGCGCCCATCATGCGGACCATCGAACCGGATGGGAGCAAGGGTTTGCCCATATTCGCATACGGTTTGTATCCCAACGTCGATGACGTGGCAAAGCTGTCCATTCTGCTGCAGAACGGCGGCCGACATCGGGGACGACAGCTTCTCCATTCCGGACGGTTGGCCGAAGCCCTGTGTCGAACCAATGTGACCGGATTGCCCACCGGCGAGAGGGATCATTACGGAGAAGTCACATATTACTTGGCCTTCAACGGCCTGCCCTATCGCTTTAGGGACGGCCGGGTCCGTCGGATTCCCGTCAGTACGGGGTTTGGAGGCAATCACTGGGTCCTTCTGCCCAATGGCGTCACGACATTCAGATTTTGCGACGCCAACAAATACGGCGTTGGTTCTATGATTGATGTTGCAGAAGCTATATGTCCTTTTTAATAAATCGGGTATATTCGAACGACCTGAGCATCCTGGCCATTAATTTTTATCAGATTGTGAACCCAGTTGTATGATTTGAGGATTTTGCGAATTCGAAAGCATCATTGAAATGTGAAAGGTTTTTATAACTTCTGTTCGCTGAAAGTGAAATATTGGCTCCCGGGTTCTAAAAAATTGTGGGGATTGAATCATGAAAAAGAAACTGATTTTCAACTGTTCAAGAATAATTGCTGTCATATGCAATTCTTGAAAAGCAAGATCGGCAATTTTCAATAGATATTCTGTTACTGAAAATGGGACACCAAAGTTGGCTTGCGTCAAGCTGGCCTGGACCTGGGCGAAATCATTGAGCGCGAGCCCTATAACGGTTATTTGATCTTCCAAGGCGGCATCCCTGAGGTCGAAGAATTCATCAAAAAGTTTCCCAAATAAAAAAGAAACGTGGCAAGCCTCTTCATTTGGTATCCACAATTTTAGCAATTTGTCGCAAAATCTTTTGAAGATTGAAAGAATGATAAATCATGCAAAATTGATATACATCCCAGTGCTCTTTCTATGGGCCATATTTTTAATTTTATTTATTGAATATGACAGCTATTGACACACTTACACTTGTTTATTATAATTAATATACTGAATTAGATGGCTATATTAATTAAGCGGGGAAATGAATATGGACAATGAGCAAAAAGATGAAAAGGAAATTTTGAGAGAACTTCTACTAACAGAAGAAGATACAGTAAAAAAGCTTAAGGTTTTAATAGATAAAACGAAAGCTATAATCAAAATAGATCAAAAAACCAAAAAGATTGTTTTTTCTTCTGATTTTGAGTGTACAAATACCGAAAAAGTTTTGCTCCATCTTATTGGAAAATATTTCTGCAAAGAACTTAGCTTGTGTGAAAATATTGGATCTGATGTAAAAGAAATGGAAGCAGAAACGGGAATAAAAAAGACCACATTATCAAAACCGCTTGGAGGGCTTTTATATTCAGGATATATAGGGCAGGATAGTGAAAAAAAATATTTTGTGAATCATTATAAAATTGAGGATATAGTTAATTCAATTTATGATAAATATATAGAAAAAAAAGAAAACGCAAAGTCCATCTTGGTAAAATTCAAATCATCGGAAAAATCAAAAATGAAAAGGGGGGGGGGATGATTAAAAACATTTCGGAAATAATCGAGAATCATGAGAAGAGAATTCGGGCATTAGAAAACAAAATATCAGGAGTCGATGTAAAGGCAAGCAAGGGAAAGACTGTATCGATAAAAGAATTTCTTTTGGGAAAGAAACTCAAGGGAGATGTTGAAAGGACACTTGCTGTTGGATTCTTTCTTGAGAAATATAAAGAATACATTTCTTTCAATGTTAAAGATTTAAAGGAGAGCTTTAGGGCTGCGAAAGAACCTGTCCCAAAAAATATTAATGACAAGGCAAATAAAAACATAAAAAATGGGCATTTTATGGAAGCTAGTGAGAATAAGGATAATTTAAAAGCTTGGACTCTTACAAGTTCGGGTGAGAGGCAGGTTGAAAATGGATTCTAATAAAAAATTTATTGAAATCCCAGAAACCATCTCGGGACTTTTTCATTCTTATCACGACACTAACCTTGCTGACGACTCATTATCAGACATTGATGTAATTCTAGCTTGTATATATTTGATTGAAAATAAAAATAAAAAAACAGGCGTTGAATATAATGAGCTTAAAAAACTATTCGTTTCATTAGGGAGAAAAGAAGATAATTTTAGAAAAATTGTAAGTCTTGCAAAGAAAAATAAATTTATTTCTGGGGATATTCATCTTTCTTTCCTAATTGGAGGATTGAAAAAAATTCGAACTGCATTAGGGCAAATTGGAAAAACATCAGTATTTCTCATCAAATCTGGAGAAAATTTTACTGCGATAAAATTGTTTGAAGAATTCTTGGCTGCGAATGTTAAGGATAAGGAAATTGATATTTGTGATTCGCATATTTCGTCTGCCACACTTTTCCCATTTTCTATTTTAAACGGAAAAATATCATCATTTAAAATTCTAACAGCAAATATTTATGATTCAGATAAATTAAAAAACTATATAAAAAGAATGTCCAAAGAAATGGGCCTCACAGTTGAAGTTAGGGCTAATAATAAAATTCATGATAGGTTTATGATATCTGGAGATAAATGCTGGTCTATCGGTTGCAGTATAAAAGATTTTGGGAATAAGGATACAACTATCAAAGAAATAAGTGAAGTTTTATTGTCAATGAAAGATCTTTTCAAAGAAAGATGAGATGAGGGGACGCCACTAAGTTAATCACGAATCTACAATTTTATAAAATTTATTGGAATAAAATAGTTCTTTTTTCTAACTTTTTCACATTTCTGAACAAAATGTGATTTCTTGTCAAATGTTAACAAAGCTAATTGAAAGTGATCTAATTGCAAACTTTATAAAACCCTATGAGCTTCTTCCATTTTTACCACTTCCTTGCTATTCTTCTTCATGGTGGTCCTCCTTGACTTAGGTTTTTAGCCAAACCGGAAGTATAACTTACTTCCAAAGCTTGGAGAACTACCTTCTTCTTAAATGTGCGAAAAATATTTTACGTTATCAGTCTTTGTTACCAGCAGTTATTCTTGTCCACCAAGAGACTTCCATAGTGTCAAATGGTCTTTTATTTCGCCTACAAACAAAACGTGGCTGTCAATTAGGGGTCTTGTTAATGATTCTACTATTTTTCTGTTAATTAAGTTGTCGTGAGCACCTGTATCTGACCGAACAATTAATTTTGAAGCGTCATATATAATTCTCCCAAATTCGTCAATAGGTAGTTTATTCGTTTTGAAAATTAGATCTGCAAGAAATGCTGTCATTAAAGTTGGTTTCAGATATTGCAATGTAATGTCATCGTTAACTTTTACGACCTTAATCTCTTCAAGATTATATGTTTCCATTAAAGCACTTGTTAATAATGCTTCTTCGTTATGTAAAGCGTAAAGTGTTTTATTTTCATTTTCAGTAAAAGTAAGTTCAATCTGTGTACCATAGTTAGGATGTGAAACAGAAGAAACCATTGAAGATTTAGAGAACGTAGCAACTATTATCAAACCAGGATTTGGTGTCAAACAATACTCATCCCAAAATACATGCCTAAACCCATTTATTATATTGTCAATTGTAACGTGAATAAATGTAGCGTTGCGGTCATTGTCTTGAACTATTGCCCACAAAGCACTATTACTGAACCTTAAAAATCGGACAGCAAAAAATAGTGGAAGTCCAAATAAGTCTGCAAAATTTCTAATTCTTTGTAACTTGTTTCCCCCTATTTTAAATATATCTTTCTTGGTTGATTTTACATCTACAACACATTTAAAGTCAGGAAACTTGTCTCTACTCTTACCATGGGTTGAGCAAGCTGGTTTTATATTTAAAAAGTAGTCAGCGACAATATATTCTCCTTCTACAAGAGGTCGTTGTTCAAAACCAATGATATGATTTGCAGTTCCAAGCAATTTTGTCAAAAGGGCAAATTCGTCTTCTTCTGATAAACCATTTACTGCACTCATTACAGAGTCTTCACCGCCAGATTGAATGTATATTTTTTTTGCTTGTTCAAACTGTTTTTCTGTCGAAACGGCTTTTATTGCCTTCAAAGCTTTTGCTAACTCAATTTTTGTAACATCTGTACTCATTTGTTATATCGTTTCAAATAACTGTTGGTAACAGAAATTTGAGTAAAAATTATATCTATTATTGTATATTTTTTTGTCATTTATCTCAATACTTTTACGAGTCCATGACAAAGGCAATGAGATCAGGACTTTCATTATTACATTTGATCTGTTAAAAAAAATTTTGGCCGGGCCGTTGCAAATCGAATTTCCCGGGGTGATAATGAACTATATAAAGTGCCGGGGGCAGTTCTCGATTTTGGATGTTGACGATTCATCTGGTTGTTCAGAAAATTCCCGTCTGCCGGGCACTTCCGGTATATAGTTTTACAATTCAGACTTGACTCCGATACTCCCCAAGCTTCCTTGAAAAATGATTTTTTCGAGAGTATGCTTTTCCATCAGGATGTCTTTTTTAAGTAGGAAAGGAGAAAGACGGTCGAAATGGAAGAACTACCACTAAATAAAGCGTTTCAATTGCTGGAACCGGGTCCGGTTGTCCTGGTAACAACGGTTTCCGGAAGGAAGAAGAACATCATGACTATTTCCTGGCACATGGTCATGGACTTCACGCCGCGGATTGCCCTAGTTACCGGTCCGTGGAATTACTCCTTCAATGCCCTGATGCAAAAGAAAGAATGTGTGATCGCCATTCCGACCGTTGATCTTTCCGCCAAGGTCGTCAAAATCGGAGCTTGTTCCGGCTCCGCTACCGATAAATTCAAGAAGTTTGCATTGACGCCCGTCAAAGCCAAATCGGTCAAAGCTCCTTTGATCGCCGAGTGCCTTACCAATATCGAATGCCGCGTTATTGACTATATCGACAAGCACAGCATCTTTGTCCTGGCTGCCATACATGCCTGGATCGATACGGAGCGCAAAGAGCGCCGGACATTCCATGCCAATGGTGACGGGACTTTTGTGGTTGACGGCAGAACCATCGATCACAGGGAACTTATGCTAGCCAAGATTCCGCCCGGCATATAAGGGAGTTAAAGCCATTAAGAGAGGTTAATAGGAATTTTGGGACGGTACTGGACTTTGTGACTTTGTTCGGGTGAACTGGATTTATGTGGCAGGTAAGACTTACTTATCCAGGTGCATTCCATCATGTGCTGAACCGCGGCATAAGGGGGAGAACACATTTTCCCGGATGAGGGGAGCAAAAAGACCTTTTTGGCAATCATTTCCGAGAAAGCAAAATAAATCTTCTGAAATTCCTGAAAAGCAAGAGCAACAATTTCCAATAGATCCTCCGCTACCTGAATGAAAGGTGGGCTTTTTTTTTAAACACTTGACCTTATGGCTGATTGAATATTCCAAGACTACGATTGAGTCCCGTGCTTCTCCGTACGATCTTAAACTGTTGCGGAAATTATTTGCTTAAAGATGACATTGAATATTGATGGTGGTGGAGCATTTCTATTTTTTGTAAATTGCTTGGTTTTTGGCTATTTTTCAGAAAAATTTCAAAAAGTGCATTCTCCTGGCCATAAATAAATCTTTTTTCCCTGAATTCCCCAAGCAATTCACAAGCGAATATTGCAATTTTAATAAAATCTCCTTAAAATCTCATCATGGGGAAAATTGATTTTCCTATTGTGTAATTAACCGTTAGACAAGGAGGTCGAAATGGCTAGAGCAATTTACGGCAGGGTTACAAACCAAAGCGGCACCCCAGTCAATGGTGCTAAGGTGGAAGCGTGGGATAGCGATTGGCCGGGCGACGATGACCGCATGGGGGTGGTCTATACAGATGCGAATGGCAACTATGAACTACACTATCACGACGGCCATTGGGATACCGCGCCGCATAACATTACAACGTGGCGCCCAGACATTTACGTAACGGCAAGCGTTAAGAATAACAACGGAGACTGGGTAAAGTTAGAAAAATCGAAAATTTACAAGGATCACAAGCTTAAAGAAGATCTGAAGATTGATCTGGTGCTTCCTATTTCTCAGGCGATATCAAAACGTACGGATTTTCAAGTAAGTCAATATGCCTTCCAATTCCCGAATAGTTTCTCCATTGATAATTTGATCCCGGATATCACCGGCCCATGGAAGATGGGGCTGTGCGGCGGGATGAGCGCAGGGGCTCTGCATCGCTTCAATCATAAATGCGCCGTACCTACTCAAAGTGTGACACCTGCCAGCGGATCCCCTCTTTACGAGGAACTACTAGAAAGGCAACTTGTGACGCTCTCTGACGGCGTACTAGGAAAGATTTTCGAATGGACTCAGGCGCCAGACGTGCCTCATACCCATACAATTGAAAGCATCCGCCAGAGACAAAAGGCAGAATGGCCAATCCTTCAATCCTATATTGACGCGGGGAAACCCGCAATCCTCTGCCTTATCCGAGCAGAGGGTTACTTTGCAGATATCACTAAGAACCACCAAGTACTGGCGCTTGGATATGAGTATCTCCCAACGACCAGAGATCTGAAGGTCGAGATATATGATCCCAATGATAAATACGGATCTAACTTTCTATCTCTCAGTCTTAGCGGCGGGCGACTGGGGGCGAAGCAGTTCGATAGCAGTGGGGCACCAATTAACTGTAGAGGCTTTTTTGTTGCCAGCACAACAAAAGCGTCGGCCAAAAAGCACTATTCGTAGTGCTAGCCCGAGAGGCGACAGCTATCAAGGCGATCAACCAGACCGACCACCAGCGGCGCTTCGCTTGCTGCTGGTCGGTAGGTTATCACCGAGAATCGCGGTGCTGACTTCGTCGATCCCATTGCCCCGGCGCTTTGCGCCAGAACAAGGTGCTCGACCGGACACCGCTTACCACATGAGGGCATTAGGGCCAGGTCTTGAAATAACAGTTTTTTAGAAATGCGGCTGCAGCACGTGGCCAAGATCGCCGGCCTCTTTCCCGAGGACATGGAACTGAATGTGTGGGACGAGATCCGCGACAAGCTGAAGGAGATCGACATCGCCCGCCTGACCCCCCTGGAGGCCTTAAATATCCTGCAGCACCTGAAAACCAAGAGCGACAATTTTCAATAGTTCCCCTCTCTCTGGAAATGGGGACGCTTGAGTTGGCTTACGTCAAGCTGGCCTGGGCCCTTGGCCAGGCCACGGATCTCGGTAAAGTTAAAGACTTGATGCTGACCCCCATCGCCGGCGAGATCAACGAGCGTGAGCCCTACAACAGTTATTTGATTTTCCAGGACGGCCTCCCCAAGGTCGAGGAATTCATCAAGAAGTTCCATAAATATAGAATGTCATTTTTTACTTAGTTTCAATAAAGCAAAAGACCGCTTGTAAAGAAAAAAAATGGTGTTATAATTCGTTTAAGGGTGTAAAATGGGAATCGATTTGTTGTCGGATTTTATCAGAAGCCATTATGAAATCTATGAATGGAAGCATGCCAGTTCCATTTTAAAAAATGATTTCCCGGATGAATGGGAGAATTTGATCAGTCTGCTTGAAAATTTCAGATTAGAAAAAAGCTCGATTGTAAAACCTGGAGGCAGCAAATCACCGATTTCCGAATTCATCGACTCTTTTTTATATAAAAGGGGTTGGATAGAAAAATCGTTCGATATAAAAATCGAAATTGATCATGATATCAAAGAATCACCAACTCACAGGATTGATTGTTATAAAAACCGAGTTGCCTTGGAAATTGAGTGGAACAATAAAGATCCTTTTTTTGATCGGGATTTGAGTAACTTTAGGCTGCTGTTTGACCTGCGTGCCATTAGTGTTGGCATCATCATAACCCGCTGCGATAACCTACAGGAAATATTTGTTGAATTAGGAAGAGGCGCTTCTTATGGCGCTTCTACTACACACATGAGTAAATTGCTACCCAGAATCAACGGCGGTTCCGGCGGCGGCTGTCCAATATTGGTTTTTGGTATTACCAAGAAGTTATATATAGAGAATGCTTGAAAAATGACTGCAACAACTATTAGTTTCAAAGACAAGGTCAATGGAAAATTTGGAACCATCCTGGCTGATCCGCCTTGGCGTTTTTCAAATCGAACCGGCAAGATGGCTCCGGAGCATAAACGTTTGATGAGATATCCAACCATGGCTTTGGAGGAAATTATAAGTTTGCCGATCGCCGAAGTTGCTGCTGAAAAAAGCCATTTGTATTTGTGGGTACCAAACGCTTTAATAGCTGAGGGTCTTGAAGTGATGAAGAAATGGGGGTTTACTTACAAAAGCAATATTGTTTGGCATAAAGTACGCAAAGATGGCGGTCCCGATGGCCGGGGCGTGGGTTTTTATTTTCGGAATGTTACGGAACTAGTTTTATTTGGGGTTCGCGGCGGTATGCGAACTTTAAAACCCGGCCGTAGACAAGTGAACATCATCATTTCCCGAAAAGAAGAACATTCGAAGAAACCTAATGAACTCTATGAAATAATTGAATCCTGTAGTCCGGGGCCTTATCTCGAATTATTCGCCCGCTTAGAAAGACCGGGTTGGACGCAATGGGGAAACGAAATCGGAGAAAATGCTCCTTTTGCACGGCCTAAAATTCGGAGATATCTCAATCATCAAGAAAGAGTGCCTTTGTTTAAATAAAAATCAGTCTCGGAACTTATCCGCAGAAGGGAAGATTGGGAATGGCCGTTTGGTTTTTTGAATTTGCTGATACAGTGGCATTACGGGTTTTGGGGAATTTGGTTGACCTGAAAAAAAAGCTGCAGAAAAAGCAGCTTTCAAAACAATCGTTCTTAAAAGACAACTAAATAAGGTTAAAGACTTGATGTTAACCCCCATTGCCGGCGAGATCACCGAGCGCGAGCCCTACAACGGTTATTTAATTTCCCAGGGCGGTATCTCCGAGGCCGGAAAATACATCAAGAAATTCCATAAATAAAGGGCGCCCATTCTCATCATTCGTTATCTGAAAGATTAGAATTTCATTGTACAATCTTTTAAAGAATTGAAAAATAGTAATTTATGCGAAATTATATGTATTATTTGCAATTTCTCTTAAGGAGTGTAAATTAACGTTCCTTACATCGGAAAATATCAAAATCCCCTTCTAATTAAATTAATCTTACATTATCGAAATGTTTATAGAGAATTCAGTTTCAGCTTCGGAATCTGGGCCTTTAATTTTAAGGAATCTATTTTTTTCATCGTTTTCTTAATAATGAACGAATTTAGTCATTTTTAATCAAAAAAACATAAGTTATTGTTTATAGATATTAGTTTAAATTTTTTTTATACTAATAAAAATCATTTTTCATTTCATTTTCAATTTCAATATATTCTTGTAATTCATAAGATAAGCCAGTTAATTTTTCTTTTAGAAGATTGAAAGCATTTTCAAGATTAATATAATTTATTTTTTCTTGACGTGGAAGTGATTTCCCTCCTTTCCCCTTCTTTTTTTCTGGATATCTGAACTCGATTGATAATGGGTCTACAATATGAATTTCATTTATGATTTGTTCTAAATCATTAAGAGAATTATTGGTATTTGGGAGAAATTCTTCAAGGGACTTTTTAACAGTTTGCCATATTTTCTCAAGATTATGGCTTTCAGGGAAATCAATTTTCTTTCTCAATTTAATTAAATGCTTAATGATGGATTTTAATCTTAGTTCAACAAAATGGCGAATTAGAAATGCGATTGGATAAATTAGTGAGTCCCGATCATAATGATAGATACGTGTTGTTTTTGCTTCAAACAAAAGTTCAATAGCTCTTTCATAACCATCTCCATAAAGATCCCAATTGTCATCCATAAAATTTATACAAGCATTTTCCTTCCAGTTGTGACCAGGAGTAAATATTTTCATTGTTAGTTTCCTTATGTTGCTTTAATTTATTTTACCATATCATATTCGTTTCAATTGTTTTTGCTCCTTAACTTTTTATTTTATCTATACTATAATAAAAAAAATAGAGTATGGGTATATCAAAAATTAGGGAGATCGGAATGTTCTTAAAAAAGTTGTTCAAAGATGATTAAGGCTAAATGAAGAGAAGATTTACACCCTATTACATTAGCCTTGTTTACGAAGCTTGTCATAAATCATTTTGGCGGAAAAAAGCATTGTCTAAATTTTTGAACCAATGTGGTGTGGCAGAAAGGTTCATAACTAACTGGGGCCCGGACGAATCCAAGCGTGATTTTCTCGATCGACTCTTTGCTGAACTTCCTAAGACAGATCACGGAAGAGATGGTCTGCTTCGTATTTCTACATGCTTGATAGAACAAAAGACATTTCCAGATCTTAAAAATTGGGAAGATTCTGCCCAAAAAATCAAGGATGCTTACCAGGCAGTCTCGAAATTACGAATATACCAGGCCCAACAGGAAGAAGAGAGTGAATCAGAAGAGGCCCGACAGAAGGCGCGAGAAGATTTTAAAAAAAGACAAGAAGAGGTAAACCGTTCGCAGCAATCCCTTCAAAAGCTGACTGAGGAGTTCAATGAGTTGAGTAAAAGACTGGGCGATCAACGGGCCGGATACGATTTTCAGGATTGGTTTTTCAGGCTTTTAGACTTTTCCGAAATTTCAAACCGGAAACCATATGTGCACGATGGAAGACAGATTGATGGATCATTAACACTAGCAGGAACTACATATCTTGTCGAACTGAAATTTACTGCATCACAGTCTGACGCAACTGATATTGACACATTTTACAAGAAAGTCTCAAGCAAAGCAGATAACACTATGGGAATAATGGTTTCCGTTTCTGGTTATTCTCAGGTAGCTAAAAGGGAGGCTTCTGGTCCAAAAACACCGCTACTTCTTCTCGACTACAATCACATATATCTTGTTCTCAGTAGCATTATGGGAATTAGCGATGTGGTTGATCGCATCCGTCGGCACGCATCTCAAACCGGAGAGGCCTTCTTGGCTATATCCGATTTCACAGGATGACAAAATGTTTAGTAAGAAATCGGGCCAGAATTTAGGATGGATTGTAAATCAGTACCGATTACTTATTGCCTCATCTAAAAATCTACCTGAAAGGCGATTCGTTGCCTCATGAAAAAAACTACCTGAAAAGTAGGAAAATGACATCAAAAGCATCAGGCAAGAGGCCTGGTGAGCGAGGTGTCAGCAAT
>Ga0307379_10004617_pt1 | contig 19593 bp, 17 predicted proteins | sample UN2MG_FD_202237 | JGI IMG/M metagenome (GOLD analysis project Ga0307379, IMG submission 202237) | Soil microbial communities from Risofladan, Vaasa, Finland - UN-2 | ecosystem: Environmental > Terrestrial > Soil > Coastal area > Acid sulfate soil | place: Finland: Risofladan, Vaasa | collected... | reverse complement strand
CAGCTGGCTTAAACCCTCGAGCGCATAGTACTCGCACTGGATGGGTATTAATACCGAATCGGCCGCTGTAAGCGCATTCAGGGTTAAAAGTCCCAAGGACGGCGGACAATCGACAATTACGTAGCTGTACCGGTCTTTCACTTTTCCTAAAGCCTGCCGCAGCCGTTCCTCCCGGTGCGACATTAAAACCAGCTCCACCTCCGCCCCGAAAAGATCAGTGCTCGATGGTACCAGATTGAGATATTCCAGCTCCGAAGGCAAAATAACCTGAGCCATCGGAAAATCACCGATCAGGACATCATAAATATCATGCTCAATCTCATTTTTATTTATCCCCATCCCGCTGGTACAATTGGCCTGAGGATCTATGTCGACAAGCAGGGTCTTGATTTCGGCTACGGCTAAAGAGGCTGCCAGGTTAATTGCGGTAGTGGTTTTCCCGACCCCGCCTTTTTGATTGGCAACCGCGATAATTTTCGTCATAAAATCCGCCGGCTAGGTTCGTTTACAAAAATACTCCATCCTCCGTTTTCTGCAATTCGAGGCTTTAAACGCGGTTGGCAAAATTATAATTACTAATATATTAATACCGACCGGCATGTTTGAAAAGAAAAAAGCTAACCTCCGTCAAACAAGGATGTTAACCTGTTAAAAAGAAAAACCTCCTTCGGCTCCCGGCTTGCGGTAAAATTTTTTCTGTTCCCGGGAAAGATTGATTAATAAAAAATGGAGCACCTTTTTCCGATTAATTAATCTGACTTACTCAATTTTGCTTGACCTCTCGTTCAGCCTTCTATTCCAGCGCGGATCGAGATATTTATCTTAAATATATTCCTTTTACCAATTCTTTGCAAAAACAATAGTGATACTCTGTTTCCGGTTTCGTAAAAATTTAGTGTTCGGAAAGACAGCGAGAAGCCTTTTCTATTCCGGGAAATCATGCAACTGGCAGGAGGTTTAGTGCTTCGGCTTGAAATAATATTTGGCCCGCCCGGATCGGGCTTTCACTCTTTCCAAGAAGATAAGCCCGGGAATTTATCGATAAGAAATATGCTCCTTGAAAATAGTATGCAGTATTCACAAGCCATTAAAATTTAAAAGATTAAAAAATCCTTGACTTAAACCGCTCTATCATTTATATCAATACTCTTCAAATATAACTCATTGAATCGTGCCCTGTTTTAACAATAATTATTCTTGCTTGAATTATTATGGAAAAAGAAATTTTAACCACATTTGAAGCGGCTAAATACTGCCACGTACATCCAGGTACAATTAAAAACTGGATCAAAAACGAAAACCTGAAAGCTTTCAAAACTCCCGGCGGCCATCGACGGATTTACAAACGGGATTTGGATCTCTTTTTAAAAGAAAACAATATCCCCTTAATTTACCCGTCAAAGAGCCTGCGCAAAAGGGTCCTGATTATCGATAATGATTATCTTGTGCGGGAATCAATCTCCAAAGCCCTGCTGCGCCGGATGGAATATTTTGAAATAGCCGCCGCTGCCAACGGTTTTGAGGGTGGAGAGCTTCTGGTCACTTTTAAACCTGACCTGGTGATTATGGATATGGCCCTTCCTGGTGTCGATATAGTTGAAACCTGCAGGCACATAAAGAGTTCCCCTCATCAGGAAGAGACGATGGTCCTTATTCTGGACGGTTCATCAGACAGCCCCCAAAAAAAGCTTCTGGAAAAAGAATCGGATGGAATTTTATCCAAGCCGATAGATATCGGGAAGCTGTGTTTTGAGGTGGAAAAGCTTCTGGGCTTCAAAAAAGCCAAATAGAAAAGAAGTAAGTTTATCAAATCCCCTGCAGAAGAGCGCCTGAAAGGAATTAAGATAAAAAACCGCAGCCTCATTCTCCGTTCAATAAATCAACAGAACCGCTCAAGCCTCCGTCATAGACCACGATCACTCGAATAACTTTATCAACGTATTACCTGGAGCAGCACAAGCCTGTACAAAGACCGGCGGAATTTGGCGGGCCGGCATTCTTTTTGCTTTTAACCGGCGCCTTAACGATTTCCTACGCTGTACGTGAGCGCAAAAAGAATGCCGGCCCGCCCCCGGTCTCTTGTGTAAAGAATGCCAGATAATCTTCCAGCTTCTAAAACAATTCAACCGGATCCCGCACTCTCGATTTTACCCCCTCCGAGAAGGATATCATGCGCATAGAAAACCACTGATTGGCCCGGCGTGACAGCGCGCTGAGGTTTGTCCATTTTTACGGTTATCCGCTGCTCTTCCGGCTCAGGGAAAACCCAGGCTCCCACGGGTTTGTTCTTGTAGCGCACCTTTATCTCAGCCCTGAAAGGCTCTTCCGGCGGACTGACAAGATAATTGACATTCGAGGCCTCGATCCGGTCTGCCATCAGATCGCCGTCATTACCCACCACAACCGTGTTTGTCACCGGGTCTATGGCTGTCACATAGGCGGGTTTTCCCAGAGCCAGGCCTAAACCGCGCCTCTGGCCGATTGTATAAAATGCCGAACCCCTGTGCATCCCGAGTCTTCTGCCTCCTTTATCCACCAGCGGCCCCGGCTCGAGGTTAGGATGCGGGCTGTCTTCCGGGCTCCCGCTCTTTTTGTAGCCGCGGATAAATTCTTCCAGACCGCCTGAGTCCACAAAACAGACTTCCTGGCTTTCGCGTTTTCCGGATACAAGGAGCCCGAATTTTTCGGCCAGGTGGCGCACCTCTTTCTTCCGATATTCTCCCAGAGGGAAAATAAATCTGGAAAGATGTTCACGGGATATTCCCCAGAGAAAATAAGACTGATCCTTGCCTTTATCCAGGGCCCGGGCAAGCTTTGGGCTTCCTTCAGGGGAATCCCCGGGGGGAATCAGTCTTACATAATGGCCGGTCGCTAAAAACTGTGCCCCGAGGGATTGGGCTTTCCGCAACAGGAATGAGAACTTGACGCGGCTGTTGCAATCGACACAGGGGTTGGGTGTCCGGCCGGAAAGGTAGCTCTCTACAAAGCGTTCGATTACTTCCTTCTGGAAAATCCCCTCGCAGTCAATTACGTAATGCGGGGCGCCGAGGCCGGCACAAACCTCACGGGCATCCGCAATAGCTTTCAAATTGCAGCAGCTCTTCGCCGATGGATCATCGCGCTCATAACAGAACAGCCGCATGGTCAGGCCGATTACTCTGAAACCTTGTTCTTTAAGCAGACATGCGGCCACGGAACTATCCACTCCCCCGCTCATCGCCACTGCCACAACCCTGTCATCTCCAGCCTGATTTCCTTTATATGCAGCGCCCATAGGAGCAACCCTCCCGATCCCCCACCTGCGAAATTAAGAAAACGGGACTGCCTGATCTGTTAAAAATCCCTGACTTTTCAAGAATAGAACCAGCTCATAAAGCAATCCTGTCCGTCCTTTTGAGGGGCCTTCCCCAACCACCCTGTCCAGCTTCCGCTCAATTTTTCCGATTTCCGGACTGACAATCTGCTGACTGCCAAACCACAGTGACAGCTCGGATAAAAAAATCCATCTTGACACTAACCGGAAAACTCTGTCAGCTCCAGCTTCTCTTGCTGAAAAAGACCCTGCCAGACCCTGAACCGGATCAAGGTCTAAAAGTCCGGCCAAAGTTGGCCGGGCCCTGTCAAGCCCGGCGAGAGATCCTTCAATCCCCATTGAAAAAGAAAGAGATCCGGGCAGGGGTTTTCCCGAAGAGTCACACTCCCCGGCAGTCAGCTCGAGAGCCCAGGTAAACAGTGTGTCTGCGGTAAGTAAAAGTTGAGCCTGTGAAAATTCAGCCCCTAATTTCCGGCCCAGGCTTTTCTCAAAAACCTCAGTCTCCGGAAGACCTGCTTCGGCCAGCAGCAGAAAACCCCGCAGCATGCACTCGGAAGCCACGAGCCTGTTCGCCGAAGGCCTTTTCTCCCCCCAGGTCAGGGTTTCAATCAGCAGCGGCACACCTCTCGAGCCGCCCTGCCGCGCCAGGAGAACCGCCTCCAATGAATTAACAAGAGTCTCGGGATAATGCACCCTGTCCAGAGCTTCCAGGCAGGATTGCAGCGCTCTTTCGAAGCGCCCCCGGGCCGCGATAAGGTCCTCAGGCAACATCTTTTTCATTGGGAAAGCATTTCCCTTACGAGTGGGACAAAAGCTGAGACCGCCTCATCGAGTTTCTCCGGTCTTTTACCGCCTGCCGTGGCCAGGTGGTCTCTGCCGCCGCCGCCTCCCCCGGCTATCCGGGCAATGCGTGAGACCAGCTCGCCAGCTTTTAACTTCCCGCCTGAAACCAGGTCATCGGTCACCGCGCAGACAAATATAATCTTACGGTCTTTTTCCGAGGCGAAAAGTGCCGCGCCGCTCGGGCATTTTTCCCGGAAACTGTCCCCCATGCCCTTGAGTTCTTCCATTTCAAAATTTTCCAATACCTTCCCGACCACTTTCAATCCGTCCGGCAAACTCTCAGCCTCTTTCAACAGGTCATCCACCTGTGCCTTTTGGACCTGGCCTTTGAACTGGGCCAGCTCCCTGGAAAGCGTTTTCTGGGTTTCGATCAGGCTTGAAAAGCGCTCGAAAATCTCTCCGGGCTTGACCGAAAACATACGCTCTATCTCACTCACAATGTGGCTGCGCTGGAGCAGGTAGTCGGTTGCGCGCTCGCCGGTGAAGGCTTCTATTCTCCTGATCCCTGTGGCGACACTGGTTTCTGCGGTAATTACAAATGAGCCGATCTGGCCTGTCGAGCTCACATGGGTCCCGCCGCAAAGCTCCTTGCTGAAACCCTGCACCTCGACTACGCGAACGCGGGATTCGTATTTTTCACCGAAAAGAGCCAGGGCCCCTTGGGCAACAGCTTTTTCGTAATCGGTCTCACTAACTACAAGCGGACGGTTGGTCCTGATCTGGGCGTTCACCTTCTTTTCAATAGCCAGCAGCAATTCCTCAGCCACTTTCTCATAGTGATGGAAATCGAACCGCAGGTAGTCCGGACTCACAAAAGACCCGGCCTGGGTCGCCGATTCACCCAGCTCCTGGAGCAAGGCCCGGTGCAGAAGGTGGGTGGCGGTGTGGTTGCGGGCGGTTGCCAGCCGTCTCTCCAGGTCTATCTCTGCTTTGACTTCAACCGGGGGCTTAAATGGCGAAGGCAGCCCGCCCTCGGCAAACTCGCCAAGGTGAAGGATCAGATCGCCGGAGCGCTGGACATCCTTGACCAGAAATTTGAAACCCTCGCCCTTTATCACACCCTGATCTGCCACCTGGCCGCCGCCTTCCGCGTAAAACGGCGTCTGGTCGAGAACCAGGTTTTTCTCGTTACCCCCGATCAATTCGGTTTCAACAGTATGTCTGTCATAACCCACGAAATGGATGGCTTTCCCTTTCACTGAATCCGCCAGCCCTTTAAAATCCTCACTCTCCGGCGTAATAAACTTGCCCCTGGCGCGAGACAGTGTCCTCTGGCCCTGCATCAAGCTGTCGAATTGCTCTTTATCCACCTTGAGATTCCTCTCCCGGGCCATCATCACTGTAAGATCGAGCGGAAAACCGTAGGTATCGTAAAGCGTGAACGCATCCCTGCCATCGACAATCCCGGTTTTTTCAGCCGCCAGGGCCACATTTTCGAACAACTCGAGGCCCCTGTCCAGAGTGACGCCGAAACTTTCTTCCTCGGCCTTGATAACCTGGGAAACGTGCTGGGCCCGTTTTACGATTTCCGGATATGCTTTTCCCATCAAATCAACCACAGTGGATACGATCCGGTAAATAAAAGGCCCGCGCACACCGAGCTCGCGGCCGAACCGGGCAGCCCGCCGCAGGATTCTGCGCACCACATAGCCCCGGCCCTCATTCGAAGGGATCGCGCCGTCGGCCAGAGCAAAAGTGAGCATGCGCACGTGGTCTGCAATAACCCGGTGGGCTGTGCCTTTGGCGCCGCCCTCGTAATCCACCCCGCTGATTTCGCTCAATCTCTCGATCAGCGGCAAAAATATATCCGTCTCGAAATTCGAGCTCTTGCCCTGGAGCACGGCGCAAATACGCTCAAAGCCCATGCCTGTATCCACGTGAGTCTGTTTCAACGGGACAAGGCTGCTGTCGGGGAGCCGCTCGAAGCGGATAAAAACCAGGTTCCACAGCTCAACAAACCGGTCCGAGCCGCTGTTGATACCGGTCTTAGGGTCTGCAGCCAGAGCCGCTCCTCCTGGTTCAAGCCCCAGGTCGATATGTATCTCGCTGCATGGTCCGCAAGGACCCACATCGCCCATTTCCCAGAAATTATCCTTGTCGAAGCGGAAAATCCGCTCCGGGATCAGATCCGTATGGCTGCGCCAGATTCCTTCCGCCTCGTCATCCTCCAGATGTATCGTGGCATAAAGGCGGTCTTTGGAAAGACCCCAGACTTCGGTCAACAGCTCCCAGGCCCAGACAATGGCCTCCTCTTTGCCGTAGTCGCCGAAACTCCAGTTACCCAGCATCTCGAAAAAAGTATGGTGGTAAGTATCCAGTCCCACCACTTCCAGGTCGTTATGCTTGCCTGAGACCCGGATACATTTCTGGCTGTTGACCGCCCGGGTGTAATTTCTGGTTCCGGTGCCCAGAAAAACATCTTTAAACTGCACCATCCCGGCATTGACAAACAGCAGGGTGGGGTCGCCCGCTGGAACGACCGGTGTGCTGGGTACAAAAGCGTGATCCCGGGCCTTGAAAAAGTCGATAAATTCGGCGCGAATTTCACCGGCTTTGCGCATTTTTCCTTTTCCAGAATAAAATTTCTTTTTCCATCTGCGTTTTTCTCAACACTTTTTCTGAAAATACCAGCCTGCCTCATTCAGCCGATTCATATACCCGCACCGTAAGGGCGACCGGCCGGTCGCCCCTTCACAGGTGATAATTTCCCATATCTCTAATACAATCCCAGCTTTATTTGATCTTTCAGATTTTGACCGCTAAATATTCAACATGCTTCGAAAAAAATCTTGAACAAAATGCTTGAGTCAGTATTCGCCATCAGTTTGAAACCTTTACCGGCAGGGTATTTGGCGGGTTTTAATATAAACCCTGAATAGAAAACTCAGGCGCGTCCAAGGGTTCGCTCAATGGCTCTGCGGGCTGTTGCTCCCGAAAACCCGCGGGAGGAAAGAAAGCGGAAAATTTTTATAATTTGCTCAGACCGATCTGCCTGCCTGAGAGCAGCGAGCTTCTTTCTAGCCGCTGTTTCTGCCAGACCATCCTCATCAAGATCTTCTTCACTCATCACCAAACCAACAGCGCGATCAGCGGTGCCACTTGCCACCCCACGCCGGCCCAGCTCATTGACGACCAGGAGAGCGGAGCGTGGGGACCGCTTGAGACGCTGCCTGGCATATTCGCAGGCGAATTGAAAATCATCCAGAAGTTTTTCGCGGGCAAGCTGGTCTAGAACTCTTTTTACCGTATCCCGGTCGAACCTGCGTGAGAGCTTGTCCGCCAACTGCCGGGTGGAGTGTGCCCTGTGAGCCAGAAAACCCATAGCCTTCCGCAAAGCCAGGGAATAAGTCTCCCGGTTCTCTTCTTCCGACTGAATCCCCCCTGCTCCCGAGTCCTGATTCCGGCAATCCGTTCTACTTTTTTCATCCACACACATTTTTTTATTCAGCGGTTTCTTTTTCCTGGACTAGCAGCCCGACCTTCTTTTTGACCTCCTGATCAAGGGCCTTGAAAATATCCGGGTGTTCTTCGATAAAGATTTTTACATTCTCCCGGCCCTGTCCCAGGCGCTCCTCACCGAAAGAGAACCAAGCCCCGCTTTTTACAATCACTCCATTGGCAACGGCCAGATCGAGCAAAGTCCCCACATAGCTTATGCCTGAATCGAACATGATATCGAATTCAGCTTCTCTGAATGGAGCAGCGACCTTGTTTTTAACCACCTTTACCCGCGAGCGCATGCCTAATACGCGGTCGGCATCCTTGATATTGCCCACTTTACGGATATCCAGCCGCAGGGAAGCGTAAAACTTGAGAGCCCGGCCTCCAGTGGTGGTCTCCGGGTTGCCGAACATGACGCCGATCTTTTCGCGGATCTGGTTGATAAATACCATGGCGGTGTGGCTTTTATGAATCGTGGAGGTCAGCTTTCTCATCGCCTGACTCATCAGGCGCGCCTGCAATCCCATGTGCGAATCGCCCATCTCACCCTCGATCTCTGCGCGGGGTACAAGCGCGGCAACCGAGTCGACAACTACAATATCAATGGCGTTGCTGCGTACGAGCACCTCGGCGATATCCAGGGCCTGCTCCCCGGTGTCCGGCTGGGAGATCAGCAGATTGTCGAGATCCACGCCGAGCCTGGCTGCATAGCTCGGATCGAGCGCATGCTCGGCATCAATAAATGCCGCAGTACCTCCGGATTTCTGCGCATTGGCGAGTATATGCAGGGCCAGGGTGGTTTTCCCGGATGACTCCGGCCCGAAAATCTCGATCACTCTGCCGCGGGGAATACCGCCGATGCCGGTAGCCAGATCGAGATTGAGCGCCCCTGTGGAGATAGCGTCAATCTTTACCTTGGCGCCTTTTTCGCCGAGCCTCATAATAGCGCCCTGTCCATACTGACGTTCGATGTGGCTGATTGCCAGGCTGATCGCTTTCTGTTTTTCCTTTTTAATATCCTCCGCCATCTAAGCCCCCCTGAATAAAAGGTTTTTAAGCTTCTTTAACCGGGTTTGAAATAATATCAATAGCCCCAATGGTTTGTCAATAGGCTTCAGGCCCTGGACCTCGCCCAGCCGTGCCTCGGGATTACCCCCTCCGAACCGGACAATCTGTTGGGCGGTGAAACGGGCATGGTCTTTCAATGTTTTCAGGTCCATCTCATATGGGGCAAAAATAACTGTGAGAGAACGTGTTGTCCAGGCGCTTATACTTGCGCGTGCGCTGTCCGAAGTAGGGGAACCGAACGGTCCGAGAGTGTCGAACATGGCGTAGCGGCCCTCGAGGTTCACAGTATCCTTGCGGATACCTTCAAAACACTCGCCGGGCAGCCCTCTGCGCAAAATTATGCTTTCACCTTCCAGCCGGTCCAGATCGTATAAGCCGATCGGCAAAAGGTACGAGAGGCTGCAGTAATTTATCGTATCCACCAGGGAATTGATGCGATATAGAGGTTTGCCCTTGAGCACGCGTCTCAGAAGCGCTTCGGATGAGGGGCGAATCTTTGTCGGGTCCACGCCGATAGAGCGATAGAGCCGGCGGGCTGCCTGCACTCCCGGAACATCGCCTGCAGTTTTGTCCCAGTAGCGGGCGGCTAACTCCCTGCAAAAAGGCTCAAACACTGCCCAGGGGCCGGCGCCCTCGTCAATCTCCAGGCCTTCGGTCACCACGGTCGCCAGGCGGACTTTGTTGGCCAGGTCCGGCTCGATCTCTATGCTCGGATTAAGCGCCAGGAAAGACCTCCGTTCCGGGTAAGAAAATTAATCTTCCATAATGGAAGCTCCCAATGCCTTATCTGAAGATAAAATATTTCCCTGTCACAGGCAAGTTGATAAAAAAAGTCCCCGCGTTCTTTTAAAGCACGCAGGGACTTGATTAATGACTGTTAATTTTTTAGCTCCTGAAAACTGGCGCCTTATTTTTCTGGCTCCGTTTTCTCTTCCGGCGCCGACTCTCCGAATTTACCTGTGGCGAGCTGCTTCTCATACAACTCCAAAGCCTTCTTGCGCTGGGGGGTCGTATACCAGTAGTAGAAGATCATCGCTCCGCCGGTGACCAGGCCAGCTATCGCAAAGAACAAGTTCTCAGGGTCATCGATCTCGCCCATGACGATGAAGTAAATAATCCCGGAAAGACCCAGGGCTATAAAAATAAGGCCGAAGAGCATTGATCTCGATCCGGTTGACGGTGTGGCTACTGCAGGCTTGAGAGGATTAATTCCCTGGCGGATAAGCTCCATGCGCTCGGCATGGCGGCGCGAGACAACGACATAAACTATTAAAGCTATAGCACCAAAAACAATCAAGTTAATCCATACTGCTGCAAACATAATTACCTCCGGTTAAAGTTTAAAATATGTGAAATGATTTTCTATCAACGAATCTGTTCTCTATGACGCAGGGATTTAAAAAATAATTTCAACTTTCTTGAATTTCTTACTATTTGTTCAATTATTAACCTCTCTGCGAATCTATTCTCTATGACGCAGTTTTTCCAAATTAAATTTCAGATTTCTGTTAATTTTAAATTATAAAAATCCCTGCCTGAGATTTGAGCAATCAGGCAGGGACATTAAATTAACCTGGAATTCACAAAATTTAGTGGAAAGGAATTGGTCTTTCAAGCTTTTGCTCCAGACCGGACAAGAACTGTACGGGCATAGCATGCTATGCCCGTCAGAAGTTTAAAAAACTCTGGTGATCATTTCTAAAAATATTCTAACTCCTGACTTCTGACTCCTGACTTCTAAATGTTTATCATAAAAACTTCTGGCTGACTTTTGTTAATAATATGGTATGGAGTAGCGATCAGTTTTATGAATAATGCGGGTTAAAAAAATCTTTTCTTTTTTTCACTTGCCGAAAGGCCTATTTACCGTTTCTATGCAGTACAGTTATTCTTAACCGGTGGCTTCCTGGCTGTAATCTTCTTCTCGTACAGCCTCATCCCCCATTCGCGCTGGCGAGCTGTCAACCTGTGATAGAAAATCAAAGCCCCACCGCAGAAAAAAGCTGCGATGACAGGGAACAGTATTTCCTGTTCTTCTATCTCGCCAACAATGATAAAATAAATGATCGCTGAAACTCCCAGGGCCATAAAAATCAAGCCCCAGAGCAGGGATTTCGAGCCCAGCAGAGATCCGGGAGCCGGTACGCCGACAGGATTAACACCCTGCTCGATAAGCTCCATCTTCTCTTTGTGGCGTTGTGAGACGATGATATAAACTATCAAAGCAATAGAACCAAAAACAATAAAGTTAATCAAGACTGCTGTTTCCATTACTGCCTCCTCTTGGGTTTAAAAATAGTTAATATTTTTATTCGGATTTGTTATTTAAGACGCCAGGTATGAAAAAATAATTTCATTTTTTTATCCAGTGTCTGAGCATGGGCCAATTAGCTGAAAATTTTTTTCTTCAATGATCCGCTTAAAAATAATTTCTGCTTTTTTAATAAAAGTTGAAATTTTTTTGAACCAGGAGAAGTCTTAGCATTTGAAAGCATGTGTTAATCAATTGATTTTTTCATCAGGTATTGCTATGATTGGATTGAAGAATCTTAATACTAACTATACACGACTGTTGCGCATGCCAACCGTGGGACAAGAGTTCAGGAACATCCTGGCAGACTACCAGGACAAGGTTTACAACCAGGCCTTTCGCATGCTGGGGAACCGCGAGGAATCCGAGGAGGCGACCCAGGATATTTTTCTGCGGATTCACCGGTCTCTGGATGAGTTCCGGGGCGAAAGCAAGCTCTCAAGCTGGATCTATCGTATCACTGCCAATGTCTGTATCAGCCGGATGCGTAAAAAACAGCTCAGTTTAAAGAGTCTGGATGAGCCTCTCGAGGTTGGGGGAAGATCGGCTGAGGAGATTATCTCTGATGAAAGTACGAATCCGGAAACAGCATATGAGTCGAAGCAGCTTGCCGCAATAGTACACGAAGAGGTGCGGAGGCTGCCGGCAAACTGGGCCCAGGCGATCAGCCTCTACCATTTCGGGGGCCTGTCTTATGATGAAGTAGCCGAGGCAATGGAGATTCCCCGGGCCACGGTGGCGACCTACATCCTGCGGGGCAAGAAACAGCTTGCCAAACAGATTATTGATAGAACGGGCTGGGATAGCCTTAGATTTTAAATAAGGAGAAATTACTATGGATTGCCGGGAATTTGAAAAACTCATCCAGGATTATGTTGAAGGCTTATGCAATAAAAAGCTGCGGCGGGCCATGGACAAAAGACGCTCTGAATGCAGCCACTGCAACTCTCTAGCTAAGCTGCACGAAGGGATTCTGGCTGCTCTGGAGACCACAGAGCCGGTCAAAGCTCCGGAGAGTTTGAGCGCCAAGATATTAACTGCCGTGGAAGCCGAGGAAGCTAAAATGGCTATTTTAGAGGAACGCATTCTGGCGGTCCTGGAGAGTACCGAACCAGTCAAAGCGCCTGCGGGCTTGAGCGAGAGGATCTTAGCCGTCGTGGAAGCCGAGGAAGCGGAAATGGCCGCTGAGCTTTCGTATACACGCAGAGTCGTGGTCAGAGCGTTTGCCTGGACAGCCTCCGTGGGGGCAGCCTTTTTCTCTCTCTGGAAATATTATGCTGCAGATCCTCTGGTTCAGGCGAGCGCCTATCGGGGCCTGGCGAGTGTTTACCGGGGTATGGCAAGCTTTCTCAGCGCTTCCGGAGAGCTGCTGACCGCTTCCGAGACCCAGGGACAGGCAGGCACAGGCTGGTTCCTGACTTTGGCCAACAAATGGTTTGTTATTATGCAGGATTGGTTTGCTAGAATCGAGATGCCCGAAGGATGGATGAAAGGAATCAAGGCCTCTCCTGGCTTCTTTTCCCAGACAGTTCCACTGCCGTTTGTCTCCTACCAACTGCCGGTTTATTTCCTGGCAGGAGCCGTGATTCTGGGTTTAAGCCTCTGGTATTACACCAAGCTCCCGCTAACTGGCGCAGTACAGCCTGTCCGGAGATAGATGAAACCGAAAGCGGGTTGAAGATATATCTGAGTTGAAACCGGAACGTTTGGATAAAGACAAAAATTTTCAGTCTGCGAACACGGTCAGGCCGGTCTCGCCCTCGGTAGCTGCAATAATGGCCGTGCCGCAGCAATCACTCCACACATTGATCGTCGTGCGGCCCATATCCAGTATCTGGTCCACTGCAAGAATCAGCCCCACCCCCTCGAGCGGGAGTCCTACCGCCTTCAAAACTATGCTCATCATCACCAGTCCCGCCATCGGGATGCCTGCAGCCCCGATTGAGGCCAGAAGCGCTGTCAGCACGACCATTGCCTGCTGGGCAAAACTCAATTCAAATCCCTGGCCGTGGGAGAAATAGTACTGGGCGATAAAAATCACGGCCACGCACTCATAGAGTGCCGTGCCGTCCATGTTTACCGTGGCACCCAGGGGAAGCACGAAGCTGCTCGTGCGGTTGGATATGCCGGCGCGTTCCTCGGCGCACTCCATGGTCAGGGGAAGCGTGGCTGAACTCGAGGCGCTCGAGAAAGCGGTCAGCAGGGCTGGCCCCATGGCCTTTAAGTATTTGACCGGACTGATCCCTCCGACCAGCCTGAGGAGGATCGGCAGGGTCACGCAGGCGTGAAAGAGGAGACCCGCCAACACACAGATCGCATAAAGCGCGAGGGGGATAAAGGGCCTGAAACCGGTCTTGGCAACGATTGTGCCGACCAGGCCGAATGCCCCGAACGGGATAAGATGGATAATGAAGCGGGTCATTTTCATCATTATCTCAAAAACCCCGGCTATGAAAGACTGCACCGGGCCGCCCACTTTTTCATCCACCCGCGTGATAAATACTCCGAAAAAAATGGCAAAGAAAATAATCTGGAGCATCTGGCCGTCGGTTGCGGCCTTCACCGGGTTTTCAGGGATCATCCGGATAAGCATGTCCAGGATCCCGGCCTGCTCGACGCCAATCTCCTGGGGTACAATCTCAAGACCGAGCTCCGCGCCTACTCCCGGTTTAATTATGTTTACCAGAACCAGGCCGGTGAGAATTGCCACAAACGAGGTGCTCAAATAATAAAGCATTGTCTTGCCGCCCATCCTGCCCAGCCTCCCGGTACTGCCGAGGCCTGCCACACCGGTGACAATCGAGCTGAAAATGAGCGGCACAATGACCATCTTGAGCAGGGTTAAAAATATTGTCCCCATGGGCCGGGAAACAACGAGCAGCGGCTTACCGATTGACCAGCCGCAGAGCACTCCGAGCAGTATGCCGATAAAAATCCAGCCGGTCAGTCCGATCCGTCTCAGAATAACACCCTCCTTGTTACTGAAATTACAAGCTGCTTAAAAATTCCGCTTAACTCAAATCGTAAGGCAAAGGCTCCAGCTTTTCGAAGCGTGTCAGTTTTTTTATCCCAAGGTGTGAGAACAAGGATCTCAGCCGGTCGAAATGGCGGCCTACTTCCTGGGGACTGTGAGCGTCGCTTCCTGCGGTAACCCTGATTCCCCGGGCCACGGCCCGCTCGAGAATATCCAGCGCCGGATACTGCTCGCTGCAGGGTTTGTCCCAGCCGGCTGTATTGATTTCTATTGCCGTCATCCCCCCCGCAACCAGATCCAGGACTTTATCAATCAGAGCATTGTGGTCTTTATGGGGCGCCAGTCCCGTGAAAGTTTTGAATTTTTTAATCAGGTCGAAATGCCCCACTATGTTACAATATCCCGGAGCAGCTACCTGGCGCAGAGCCTCGTAATATCGTTCATAGAGACAGTCTATGCCGCCTTCATAGGACTCAAGCCCTGAGCTTAAAAGCTCTGGAGTATAATCTACTACCAGATTATCAACAATATGGACCGAGGCGATACAGAAATCCAAATCCAGCTTGCGGGAAACCTCGATCGGGTGAAAAGAGCATCCGGGACCCAGGTAGTCGAATTCGGCGCCGATCTTTACCGAAAGCCTTCCGGAATACTTCTTGCGAAGCCGGGCCGCCTTTTTCAGGTACTCGCCGAAAAGTTCTTCCGGAATAACGCAGTCGGTAACAGGAAAGGCATAACCTTTGGGATAGAAGAAGTGGCCGCTGAAACCAAGCTCATCCAGACCCAATTCCAGAGCACGCTCCACATACTGTTCCATGCTTCCCGTTGCATGGCCGCAGTAGCGGGTATGCACGTGATAATCAATCAAAAGTGGAGCCTGTGTGGAATGATTGTGGTAACATACCGTGCCATAGAAAGCAATGCCCATACGCGAAACGCCGCTGACCGGGAGCTACAAATCGGCCACCCTGCATTGTCGATCACAGTGTGCGTCTGCGTCTGGGGCAGGTTATTCAGCATAAAGCTCGATCAGGCTCTTATCGATCTCCTCGATTCTGCTCGAGAGGTAATTCTTGATTTTGCCCACGCTGTTAAACGAGAGAACTATCTGGGCCACCTTGCGGGCTTCTTTATAAGAAATCGTACGGATAAGCTTCTTTATCCCGGGAATCGCCGCCGGGCTTGTTGAAAGCTCGTCCACTCCCAATCCCACGAGAAGAAGGGCAGTATAGGGATTGCCTGCCATCTCACCGCAGACTCCGACCCAGGTGTTCCTGCGCTTGGCTGCCTTGACCACGTGATCGATCAGCCGGATCACCGCGGGGTTCAAGGGTTGATAAAGGTAAGCTACTCTCTCATTACCCCGGTCCACTGCCATTACGTACTGGATCAGGTCATTTGTACCGATCGAGATAAAATCGGCATAAGTGATAAAATCCTCAGCCATCAAGGCCGCGGATGGCACCTCGATCATAATGCCCACCTCAATTTTCTCCGCGGTCGGCACCTTTTCCGCGATAAGCTCCCGGCGCACCTTTCGAATGAATGCCTGGGACTTTTTCAGCTCTTCGATAGTGGAGATGAACGGCAGAAGAATCTTTATGTTGCCCTGGGTGGTGGCGCGCAACAGGGCTCTCAACTGGGTCCGGAAAATATCCTTGCGCTTGAGGCAGACACGGATGGCGCGGTCGCCCAGGAAAGGATTGGGATCAGGGGCTATATTGAGCTGCCGGGAAAACTTATCCGCCCCGGCATCCAGGGTACGGATAATCACCGGATCCGGTTTGAGCCTCCGGGCCACCTCGGAATAGGCCTGGTACTGCTCCTGTTCGGAGGGCAGGTCGTTTCGCGTCAGATAGAGGAATTCGGTGCGGAAAAGACCCACTCCTTTAGCCCCGTGGCTGATTACAGAGTCAACCTCCTCAGGGAACTCAATGTTTGCTGAAAGCTCGACATACCTCCCGTCAACAGTGCTGGCAGGCAGGTCCTTCAGTTCGGCCAGCCTGTTATCGATCGCCCGATACTCCTTGGCCCGGGAATAAAACTGCCGGACCTCCATTTTCCTGGGCTTGATTATCACTCTGCCGGAATAACCGTCCACTATCAGCTCATCCCCGGTACAGACAAGCTCGGAAATATTGACCAGGCCGACCACAGCCGGTATTTCGAGGGAACGGCTCAATATGGCAGTGTGGCTTGTAGTGCCGCCGACATCCGTGGCGCAGCCCAGGATCAGCTTGCGATCGAGCTGTGCGGTCTGGGAGGGAGTTAAATCATGAGCTACCAGAATGGCCTGCTCTCTGAGGTTGATTTTCGAAATATCGTCAAGACCCATCAGATTCGCCTGGACCCGCCGCTTCACATCCCGGATGTCCTCCACCCGCTCCCTCAGGTACGCATCCTTCTGGTGCACCTCGATGGCTTGGACAATATTCTCTATGGTGATTGAAAACGCCTGCTCGGCGCCGATAAGTTTGTCGCGGATAAGAGAGATTGTCTGATCGACAACCATCACATCTTCGATCATCAACAAGTGGGCATCGAAGATATGGGGGGATTTGTCTTTCAGTTTTTCTTTCAGGTCATCCCGCAGCCTGCTCAACTGCTTTTGCGTGGTAGCCAAAGCATCACGGAAACGTTTGATTTCCGCATCGATTTCCGTTGACTTGAGTTTTTTTTCCGAAACGGTGGTAATACCGTAAGGAATCACGAAAGCCTTTCCCATTACCAGGCCGGGCGATGCCGCCAGCCCGGAAACAACAAGCTCACCGCTTCTTTTCTTTCTGCCGGGTGTCAATGTTCTTCCGACCGGTGACCCAGACATGCCTGGACTACTCCTCTCCTTCGTCATTTTCCTCGAACTTTCGATTAAAAATCTCCTGGATAGCATTCAGGGCATCCTCAGCATCATCACCAACGGCCGTAACCAGGAGGGTCGAACCGTATTCAGCGGCAAGCATCATGATACCCATTATACTTTTGGCATTGATCTCGATATCGTTCTTTCGGAGCGTAACCTCACTACTGAATCGATTAGTCATCTGAACCAACAAAGCTGCAGGCCTGGCATGCAGTCCCAGTTTATTCAAAACAGTGAGTTCTTTTTGCAGCTGCGCCATATTTCGCTCGAATTCAACCCAGCAATCGGCTTTCCCGGTGATCCCGAATCCGACATTACGATATCAAGAGAATCTAGTATCGATATTTTATTCAGATAACTCGTCAATATAACGATCTTGCTGCATTTCTTCAAGCAATCTGCGATTGAATTCCTTGGCTGTGTGGTATCCTTTCTGCTTAAGAAGATGGTTCATAGCGATCACTTCGCCGATCACGGTAATATTTTTCCCCGGCACCAGAGGAACCTGGACCAGCGGGAGCTCCACATCGAGTATTTTCGTGGTCAGATCCACCAGGCCTGTGCGCTCGTACTGGACATTATTTTCCCAGCGGGAGAGTTGAACCACTACCTCTATCCTTTTTCGTGAACGTACGGCCCGGATGCCGAAAAGCCTAAAGATATCGATAATTCCAAGCCCACGGATTTCCATATGGTGTCCCAGTTTTTCATTCATCATGCCCACAACGGTGTTTTCTCCCACCCGGATAATGCGGACAACATCATCGCAAACCAACCGGTGGCCCCTTTCCACCAGATCAAGAACGCATTCACTCTTGCCGATTCCGCTGGGACCTGTATAAAGCAAACCCACTCCGTAAACATCGGCCAGAGTAGCATGGATAAAAGTTTGCGGGGCGAAAAATTGTTCCAGAAAACCGGCCAGCATACGATTGAAGTTTTGAGTGCCGAGAGTGGTGCCCAGCACGGGTATTCCGCGTCGGTTGGCCACCTCGATCATCAGCCTGGGAGGTTCAAGTCCCTTGGAAACCACCATGCAGGGAATGTCGAACGAACACATGATCTCGATATAAGATTTGAGTTTTTCTTCGGGCAGGCTCTCCAGGTAGACAATCTCGGTTTCGCCGAAAACGAGTGTGCGGTCGAAAGCGAAGCGTTCGGTGAATCCGCACAGCACCAGACCTGGCCTTGATACTTCGTTGTTAATAATCTGGCTCTGGAGGGTATGTTCATCCGTAAAAAGGCACAGTTTGAACCTGTCTTTCTGGAGCTGGAGGAAATCAGCGACTTTCAATGTTTTTTCCATGAATATTAACCGGATAAATTATTGGTACTTACACCAAGCCGCGCCTCCCAATTGTTAAAGGAAGACGCGGCTTAATCGGAAGGAAAGCTAATTCCTCTAAACCCGGCCTTGCTGGAAATCAGGAGGTCCCGGTCTTTTCTTCATACTCCTCTGATAAATCTTCTCCTTCTATAGTCAGCTCAGGCTTTTCGCTCTGGACAGACTCGGTTTCCGGAATCTCCACTTGTATCACCTTGCCGCTTAAAACCGCCTCTTCCGGAGTGAGCGATTTCCGGCGGACTTTCCCTTTATGCTTGATAAGCTGTTTGTCAAGTTTATTCACACAAGCGTCGATGGCTGCACGCAGATTTGTGCTTTTCTTTTTGGAAAATAAAGTATGACGCGCCACCCGCACGTTAATTTCAACAAGATGGTCTTTCCCTTGTAAATCCATAACCACCCGCGCATCAATTATTTTTTGATAACGTTTTGTCAATGCCCACAGCTTCTTCTCAATATAACTTTTCAAACTCTCGCTCAAGCCTGCGTTTTTTCTGGTGATAGTAACCTGCATCAAGGTCCTCCTTATATTTTCATTCGAAAATATTCTCACCGAACCATTCTTGTAAAAAACAGCCTAAGAATAATGACCTAGATTACCAAGTTTTACAAACCAGGCTCGACTAATGATAAAGATTCTATGCTCCCTCCATTCTTAATTTGTCAGTTGCTCAAAAAGTGTGCTCCAATAGATTATACCCGCATCTCGACTTTTGTTCACTTGTTACATCTAACCGAATGATATCTAACAACTTGGGTCCTGTCCAGCTTTTGCAAAAATAGTAAAAGCCAGTCAATTACTCAGGCGTATTCAAAAAAAGACAAGGCCAAAATACCCTGTTTCTCAAAAAGCGCATCTGCGCTTTGTTCCAGCGGGTTTCCTGGCGGCCCGCTTATCTCCTAGACTCTTTTCCTCATCCTTGCCGGCAGAATGCTGAGTTGATCTCTGTATTTGGCCACAGTTCTGCGGGCGATTTGAATTCCTTCTTTCTTCAGACGGGCTACAATTTCCTGATCAGTGAGTGGTTTGGACGACTCTTCGTTCTCGATCATTTTAGCGATCGTGTCCTTGATACCGCGGGCGGAAACATCCTCTCCTTTATCACTGGCCAGACCCACACTGAAAAAGAATTTGAGCTGAAAAACCCCGCGCGGTGTCTGGCAGTACTTGTCATTGGTCACCCGGCTGATCGTGGACTCGTGCATCTCGATTGCTTCAGAAACCTCCCTGAGCGTTAAGGGTTTAAGGTGGCTGATACCGTGTTCAAAGAAATCGATCTGCTTCTTGACAATATAGCGCATCACCTTGAGCATGGTTTGCTTGCGCTGTTCGATAGCCTGGATTAACCAGTTGGCGCTGTTCAGTTTGTTGTAGATAAAATTTTTGGCTTCCCCGGTGAATTGCTTGCGGTTGCGGGCGATTTCCTGATATGCCCGG
>Ga0307379_10004615_pt1 | contig 19597 bp, 14 predicted proteins | sample UN2MG_FD_202237 | JGI IMG/M metagenome (GOLD analysis project Ga0307379, IMG submission 202237) | Soil microbial communities from Risofladan, Vaasa, Finland - UN-2 | ecosystem: Environmental > Terrestrial > Soil > Coastal area > Acid sulfate soil | place: Finland: Risofladan, Vaasa | collected... | reverse complement strand
GTAATTTTGCTTCCAAAGTCTATATTATTTATCGCGGTGATAAGTTGCGTGCTGAACCGGTTTGGCTTGCTGATTGGCAAAATTTTGAGAAGAAGGGAAAAGGTGAAGTCTTCTATAAAACTAATGTCAAAGAGATTTTGGGTGACGGCACTAAAGTGACAGGAATAAAGTTGGATGTGCCTTATAAAGGGAAGGAAACCTTGGTTTTAGATGGAGTTTTTGTGGAAATTGGCGGAGTACCGGGAACAAGTTTGCTTAAGCCTTTAGGAGTAAAACTGGAATCATCTGGTCATGTAGTAGTTTCTGAAGAAATGGAAACCAATATTCCTGGCCTTTTTTGTGCCGGAGACATGACCAGTTTTTCCGCGAATTTTAAGCAAGCAATTACTGCTGCTGCCCAAGGAGCTCGGGCCGCTGGCAGTGTTTATAAATTTACTAAACAAGCCCAAACTCCCAGACAATTGGGTATTTAGCTTAAGTTATAAAATACTTAGTTTATTATGTCATCCTGGAGTGAGGCGATAGCCGAACGATAGGATCTCAAATTAAGATTCTATCGCTTCGCTCCAGAATGACAACGAAGGAGAAGATTTAAATGAAAACCGATATTCAAATTGCCCAGGAAACAAAGTTAAAACCGATTGAAAAAATAGCCGCATCAATCGGTGTCCAAAAAAAAGATCTTGACTTTTACGGCAAATATAAAGCCAAAGTTTCCCTTGAGGTTTTAAAACGTTTAAAAAATAAAAAAGACGGAAAATTGATTTTAGTGACGGCGATGACGCCCACTCCGGCTGGCGAGGGAAAAACAACGACAACAGTTGGTTTAGGCCAAGCGCTTTGGGCTTTGGGTAAAAAATCAATGATTTGTTTAAGAGAGCCTTCTTTGGGCCCTTGTTTTGGTATTAAAGGCGGAGCTGCCGGCGGCGGTTTGGCTCAAGTGCTGCCTATGGAAGATATTAACCTTCATTTTACCGGTGACATTCATGCGGTAACCGCCGCTAATAACTTGCTGGCTGCCATTTTAGATAACCATATTTATCAAGGAAATAGCCTGAAGATAAAACCCGGCAAGATTACCTGGCGGCGCTGTCTTGATATCTCCGATAGAGTTTTACGCTCTTTGGTTGTGGGTTTAGGCAAGGGAAACGGAGTAGTAAGGGAAGATGGTTTTGACATCAGCGTTGCTTCCGAAGTAATGGCGATTTTGTGTTTGAGTACTAGTTTGGCTGAATTGAAAAAAAGGCTTGAGAAAATTATTGTCGGGACCAGTTTTGACAATAAACCGGTTACCAGCAAGGATTTGAAAGCTGCCGGTTCGATGGCAGTTTTACTCAAAGAAGCTTTGAAGCCAAATTTAGTGCAAACGATCGAAGGTTCGCCCGCTTTTATTCATGGCGGGCCCTTTGCCAATATTGCTCATGGTTGCAATTCTTTAATGGCCACGAAGACCGCTCTAAAGCTTACGGATTACGTGGTTACCGAAGCTGGTTTTGGAGCGGATTTGGGGGCAGAAAAGTTTTTTGACATTAAGTGTCGGTTGGCTAATTTAAAACCTTCGGTAGTGGTTTTGGTCAGTACGATAAGAGCCTTAAAACACCATGGCCAGGGTAGTTTAAAAGAAGGAATAGAAAATTTAGGCAAACATATAGAAAACATAAAACTTTTTGGTTTACCTTCAGTGGTGGCGCTCAATAAGTTTGACCAAGACACCAGTAAAGAGTTTGAATTTGTTAAGGATTATTGTCAGGAAAAGGGAGTAAAGGCGGTTTTGTCCGAAGTTTGGAGAAAAGGAAGCAAGGGCGGCACTCGATTAGCAAAGGAAGTTTTGAATTTGGCAAATAAGAATAATAATTTCAAATATCTTTACCAGACAAATTGGGGGACACAAAAGATTGTGGAGACAATCGCCAAAAAACTTTATGGTGCCGATGGTGTAGTTTGGGAAAAACAAGCGGAAAACGACCTTGAAAGATTTGCAAGCTGGGGAATTAAAAACCTTCCTGTTTGCATGGCCAAAACCCAAGCTTCTTTATCCGATGATCCTACTTTACTAGGTCGGCCTCAAGGTTTTAAAGTTAAAATAAGAGAAGTAAGGTTAAGCGCCGGCGCAGGATTTTTTGTAGCCTTGGCCGGTCAGATGATGACCATGCCGGGGCTACCAAAAGTTCCGGCCGCAGAAAGCATTGATATTGACAAGCAAGGAAAAACAGTCGGCCTTTTTTAAATTTATGATCATCGACGGTAAAGCTATAGCCAGCAGGATAAAAGATAACATTAAAAATAAGGTAAGCCGGATGGATTTTAAACCAGGTTTGGCCGTAATTTTAGTGGGCAATGACCCGGCTTCCCAGATTTATGTTAGCGCCAAAGAAAAGGCTTGCCGAGAAGTAGGATTTTATTCCCGAAAAATAGTTTTACCCACCAATGTCGGACAAAAAAAACTTCTTGATCAAATAGGAAAATTAAATAAAAATCCCAAGATACACGGAATTTTAGTGCAACTGCCTTTACCGAAAGGTTTTGATGAAGATCAGGCAATAAAAGCCATTAGCCCGGAAAAAGATGTTGATTGTTTTCACCCTGCTAATATGGGAAAACTTGCTTTAATTAAACGAATTGAGAATTTAGATCATTTTTTAGCTCCTTGTACGGCTAAAGGAGTAATAAGATTGATTGAGAGCATGGGTAAAAAAATTGAAGGGAAAAAGGCAGTCGTGGTAGGCAGAAGCAATTTGTCGGGTAAACCAAGTGCTTTACTTTTATTAGCTAAAGATGCTACTGTCACTATTTGTCATTCACAAACACCAAATTTGGCAAAGGAAACTAGGAAAGCAGATATTTTGGTGGTGGCTGCTGGTAAACCTCAAATAGTCAAAGCGTCGATGGTAAAAAAGGGAGCGGTAGTAATAGATGTAGGGACTAATCGGACTGAAAAAGGGTTGGTTGGCGACGTGGATTTTGAAGCGGTTAAAAAAAAGGCCGGTTTTATAACGCCGGTGCCGGGCGGAGTCGGACCAATGACGATTGCCTGCTTGCTTGAGAATACTTTATTACTTAGTTTAAATAATTGAATTAGTGAATAAATGGTGTTTACACCATAAAGGAGGTTTTTATGAAATATCTTTCAAAAACTGATTCCCAGATGGCAAACTTAATCAAAGCCGAAGAAAAGCGACAAGAAGAAACTTTAATGATGATTCCTTCGGAAAATATGGTTTCCTTGGCAGTTGAAGATGCAGTTGGTTCTTGTTTGGGGAATAAATATGCCGAAGGCTATCCCTTTAAACGTTATTACCAAGGCCAAGAATATATTGATCAAATTGAAAATTTAGTCCAAGAAAGAGCGAAAAAAGCTTTTGGAGTTCCTCATGCCAATGTTCAGCCGCTTTCCGGGTCGCCGGCGAACTTGGCCGTTTATTTTGCTCTGCTTAATCAAGGCGATAAATTGATGGGTTTAAGCCTGGCTCACGGCGGCCACTTGACTCACGGAGCCAAGGTTTCTGCCTCCGGCATTTATTATAAATCAGTTTCTTACATTCTCAGTAAAGACGGTTATATGGACTATGACAGTATTGAGAAAATGGCAATTGAAGAAAAACCTAAAATAATAATTGCTGGAATTACTGCTTATCCTAAGCAACTGAATTGGCGTCGGTTTGCTCAAATTGCTGAAAAAGTAAATGCTTTGTTAATGGCGGATATTGCCCACCTGGCAGGCTTAGTTTTAGGTGGCACTTATCCCAGTCCGGTGCCTTATGCCCATGTCGTGACCACAACAACTCACAAAACTTTAAGAGGTCCGAGGGGAGCAATGATTTTAGTCACCAAAAAGGGTCTGCGCAGGGATCCTCAAATGGCTCAAAAAATTGACAAGGCGGTTTTCCCCGGATTACAGGGTGGTCCGCATATTAATGCCATTGCCGGTATTGGCGTGGCTTTAAAGGAAGCAATGACCTTAAAGTTTAAAAAATATGCAAACCAGATTGTTAGTAATAGCCAGAAATTGGCAGAAGAATTAAAAAAATACGGCTTCAATTTGATCGCTGGAGGCAGCAATACCCACTTGATTTTGATCGATTTGCAAAACAATGGTATAACGGGAAATTTGGCAGCCGAGGTTTTGGAAGAAGCAGGTATAGTGCTAAACAGAAATGCGGTTCCTTTTGACCCCAATCCGCCTTTTTATCCTTCAGGAATCAGGTTGGGTACGCCTGGGGTAACCAGCCGAGGGATGGAAGAAAAAGAAATGGTTAAAATTGCAAGTTGGATTAATAAAATCATTACTCAAGCAACAGCGATAAAAAAGAAAATGGAGATTGGTTTTGAGGAAGAGAAAAAGAAAAAGGTGAGAGAAAAAATTATCAGGAAAATTGAGGTTATTAAAGAGGTTGAAAACGAAGTAAAAAAGCTTTGTCAAAAATTTCCGGTTAAGCATACTTATTAAATTAACCTGGCCAACGTCATTCCCGACCTGATCGGGAATCTATTAGAATAGATAGTTAGATTACTAGGAAAATTAAAAATTCTTTCTAGTACTCTAGTAATCTATTTTTATTTATATAGATTCTCATTTTCATGGGAATGACAAGAGTAGGATTTCACAAACTTAAGCTAGATTATAAATTTTTCAGGGGTTGAAATTAGAGGTTTAATAAGGTAAACTAAAAAAGTAATTAGAAATTAGTAATTAAGGGAGAATAAGATGGCAAAAAAAGCAACGGTTGATAAGAAAAAATGTATTGGTTGCGGAAGCTGCGTTGCTTTGGCACCGCAGTCTTTTAAATTAGGTGGCGATGGGAAAGCAGAAGCATTAGACCCGGCCGGTGATGACGAGGCAATAATCCAGAATGCAATTGATAGTTGCCCGGGAACAGCCATTTCCTGGGAAAAGTGATAAAGGCAATTATTTTAGTAACTTTTAGAAAGGTTTTTAGAACATGAAAGATAAAATAGTACCGGTTTTAGTTATAGCCTTAGTTTTCTTTGCTTTTTTAAGTGGTGGCCTTTGGAGTAGAGTGAGACAGACGAATAAAGAAAAAGAAACAGAAGAAGTACAACAAGCAGAACAGCAGCAGCAGCAGCCGGAATTGCCCCAAGTTTTAGGAGTAGAAGACCAGGCCGAAATTATCAAAAATCCGACGGCGGTTAAGGGTGCTGAAACTAGCAAGGTGACTATAGTAGAGTTTTCCGAGTACCAATGCCCATATTGCAAAAAATATGTTGATGAAGCTTATACAAAGATTATGCAAAACTACGGCAACCAAATTCGCTATATTTTCCGCGACTATCCCTTACCTTTTCATCAACACGCTCAACAAGCGGCGGAAGCGGCTCGGTGTGCCGGTGACCAAGGAAAATATTGGGAATACCATGACAAACTTTTTAGCGAGCAGGAAAACTGGTCAAGTCTGGATAATAGCAAAGAAAAATTACTAGAATACGCCAGTAATTTAGGATTAGCAAGAGAGACATTCCAGGCTTGTCTTGAATCAGGTAAACATACGGAAACAGTCAAGGCTGACTTTAGTTTAGGCCAGAAAGTCGGGGTTCAGGGAACGCCAAGCTTTTTTATTAATGGCCAGCGACTGGTTGGAGCGATGCCATACGAGTCATTTGAAGCAGTAATTAAAGCCGAGTTGGAGAAATAGCTAATAGTTTTTGGAGAATTTGGGGGTTATAAAAAACCAACAAGCTAATAATTCAAGCGGGTTATTCGTTCTATATCACTGGTTGTATGCTTTGTAAAGCTTCTAACCAATTATCAGCTTCTTCCTGAAATTTTTGAGATACTTGAGAATGCCCTTGCCATCTGTCCGCGCTGTCCTTAGCGTCGACATATTTAGATAAAAAAAATTGTCCTGAATAGTTGCTACGATCAGCAGCCCAGGCAAACAATTCTTCTTTTCCCTCAGGCACAGGAATTGCGCGTCCACCTACTTCAACTGTTAGTGGAGGGCTTGCTGGTTGTTCAGCTGGAACTGGAGTAGGTTGTGTCTCTTCTCTTTTTCTGAAGAATTTCATGTTTTTTTACATTTTATAAATATTATCTTTATTTGTTGATGGCGTAATTATACTATAGGTTGGGACCAATTTAGGTTGGGACCAATTGTCAAGCTGAATCCTGATATTCATCAGGACAGGTTTTATCTCAGCATCCTTTCCCACCTCCGTCATTCTGCTGACCACCCGCCCCGTCATTCTGCTGACCACCCGCCCCGTCATTCTGGAGCGAAGCGATAGAATCTCATAGAGATCCTATCGTTCGGCTAACGCCTCACTCCAGGATGACAAGAGTCTAGAGTTGTTATAATTCATACGCGATCGCGTATGAATTATAACAATCATTCTCGTTAATCCTCCATTCTTACCATTTTGCAGTTGATCAATTCCGTCAATTCCGATCCTGGATCGCCTGTCTGCGCAGGCAGGCAAGTTCAGGATGACAATTTGGTTTCATGGTGTCGGTACGCATAGGATTTATTGTTAAAGAAATGATGGAGATTGGAGATTGCCTTGATTTTTTCTTCTTTAGAGTTAGATGCAAATGAGGTGATAGAAGTAAGAGCAAAATTAGCCCTTCAGGACCTTTAGGTTGAGATGTTAACATAAGTGCTTGACTGATTTCTGCTTTTCAATGGTATAATTAAAGGGTGGGAAAGAAATTAATATTGCTCTATTGCTCTATTGTCATATTGCTTTATTGCTATATTGTTCCTTCTTTAGCCTATGCTCAGTTTGAACCAAAGGTTAAGGTTTCTCCTGTAGCTTCTTCGGAAGCGAGTCCATCAGCTGAGGCAACACCAAGTAGCGTGGAAGTAATCAAAAAAGTTGAGGTAGTGGAGAAAAAACAAGATATTACCGAGCCGACACCGGAGATTAAGGACAAACTGGAGCGTTATCTTGTTGATCGTCCGGTTGGACCGCTTAGTCCGACCAATTTTTTGCAGCACAGTATTAGGTCTGCAGTGCAAAGAGGAGTGCCGGCTAACACCCTTGTTTTGATTTTACTTTTTCCTTTAGTGGCCGCCATTATTGCCGGCTCCAGGCATATTATCGGTATCCGCGGTTTTGGCATCTTTTTACCCGCAGTTTTATCAGTGGTGTTTGTCGCCACCGGCATTGTTGAGGGATTGATTTTGTTTCTCACTATTATTGTGGTTGCCAATGGCGCCAGAATGTTTTTGCGTAAAATGAAACTTCAGTATTTACCGAGAATGGCTCTTTTGATTTGGTTTGTGACCTTGGCAGTTTTGGCACTAATGTTTGTTTCTCCTTTTTTAAACTTGGCGGTTATTATTAATCTTTCTATTTTTCCGGTTTTAATTTTGATTCTCTTAACTGACAGTTTTATCAGTATTCAAGCGGGAATGTCAATGAAACAGGCAATCAGGATGACTTTGCAAACATTGTTTATAGCCCTAATTTGTTCTTTTGTTCTTCAACTTGATTTCCTGCAGAAATTTTTCCTTTTGAAGCCGGAAATTAGTGTTTTAGCTGTGGCGATTTTGGATGTATTTATGGGTAAATATGCGGGTTTAAGGCTGTTGGAATACAAAAAATTTAAGGAAATCCTTAAGTAATCTCAAATCGCAAATCTCAAATCTCAAATCTAAATGTAAAACCATAAATCTTTTTTAATTTTCTCTAATTGATGGATTTCTAGATTTAAGTTTTGGTTTTGGGTTTTGAATTTTGACATTTGAGATAATTTTATGGTTAATACGCGTGATATTTTAGGGTTAAATGCTCGCAACGTCCTTTATCTTTCCCGCTATAACAGACATTGGGGAAGAAAGGTTGCCGATCACAAACTTTTGACCAAGAACTCCTTGCAAAAAGCAAAACTTGCTACGCCCAGGCTTTACCGTGTTTTTAGAAAATTTGAGGAAATAGACAAATTTGATTTTGTCAGAAAACTTGGGGAGAGCTTTGTGATCAAACCTGATAATTCCTTGGGAGGAGAGGGAATTTTGGTGGTGGAAAAAAATGGCCAACAGCAAGGAGAATGGGTAACTACTACCGGTAAGACGGTTAAGGTAGAGGATTTTAAGCTTTTGATCAGGGAAATTTTGGAAGGGCGCTTTTCCATGCAAGGAACGCCGGATATTGCTTTTATTGAGGAGAGAGTGAGGGTTCATCCTGCTTTTGAAAGGGTTTGCTGGGGCGGGACTCCGGATATTGGCGTTTTGGTTTTTAACCGAATACCGGTGATGGCTTATCTTCGGTTACCTACCCAAGAATCAGGAGGTCGGGCCAATATGTTTCAGGGAGCAATTGCTTGCGGTATTGATATTGCTACCGGTATTACCATTAATGCGGTTAAATGGATCACACCGATTACTTTTTTTCCGGGAACCAGAAGAAAATTGATCGGGATTAAAATACCCGAATGGGAAGAAGTAATGAAATTGGCCATCAGCTGTCAAGAAGCGATTCCGGGACTTGGTTTCATGCGGGCCGATATTGTTTTGCAGCCTTCGCTTAAACATCCAGGCAAAACTTTGCCTAAAGTTTTGGAGGTCAATGCTCAGCCGGGATTAAAGATTCAGGTGGCTAACAAGGCAGGTCTAAGGCGGAGATTAGAGAGAGTAGAGGGGTTAAAAGTAGAGACATCAGAAAAAGGGATCAAGATTGCCCAGTCATTATTTGCCGACCCTAAATTGCAGGACGTGGTTGTCGGCAAAAAAAGGATTAACGTTTTTGAAGAGATTGAGGTTCGTTCTTTTATGGGAGAAAAAGTTTTGGTTAAAGCCAAGATTGATACCGGTGCTTTCCGGACTTCCATTGATGAGGTTTTGGCCAGAAGATTGGGGCTTTTAAGTCCGGAAAACATCCTTTTTCATGGGGAATATAAAAGCTCAATGGGAAGAGAGAAGCGGCCGATTGTGGAGTTGGTTTTTTGGCTGGGAGGGAAGAAAATAAAAACCGCCGCTAATATTTCTGACCGGTCGAATTTAAAAAGAGCAATGATTATTGGTCGTAGAGATTTGAAGGGATTTTTGGTCAATCCGGAATAAAGGCAGTTGCACTAAGATGAAAGATTTACTTGATAAACTAAGAACCTACAAAAAACCAGTTTTGGGAATTGCTGTTTCTGCTTTTACGCGAACCGGTCCGGCTTTTTTGCTGCCTAATTACTCCATAATTTGTCTGCAGAATACCAGCGATCTTGAGGCAATCAGAGGGAAATGCCGGGTTTATTGTCTTCAGACTGACTTTAAGATTAACCTTGCTAAACTTAAAAAGCAAAATACTTCTTCGATTATGAAAATTCCTCAGGTTTCCTTACTGCTTAAATCCTTGGCAAAGGGAACAAGTCTATTGGTCTATAAATCAACTAATAAAGTGGAAAAGGTCTGTCACAAACTGGGTATTAAAATTTTGGCCAGTCCTTGTTTTGTGCGTGACCCTTTTGAGGATAAAAAAGAGTTCCGGATTTTGGGGAGAAAAGCAGGTTTAACCATGATTCCGGGTGAAACCCTGTTGCTTGATGATTTTACCAGCAGTCAATATGAAGTTTTTAAAAGAAAATACGGCCAGAAACTGGTTTTCCAACTGCCTGATTGTAAAATCGGGGGCGGCGTCGGCACTTTTTTTGTCAAAACCAGAGATGAGTGGCGGGAGTTTAAAGCTTATGTAATCAGAAGAAGAACTGAAGGAAAAGCATTGATTTGGGTTAACGTAACCAAATATATTGCGGGAACAGCGGCTAGTATTACCGGCTGTGTAACCAAAGACGCTGTTCTTTGCGGTTTGGTTCAGACCCAATTGATTGATATTCCTGAAGCAACCGCTTTTAAAGGCCGGTCTGGAGTTTGGTGCGGCCATGACTGGGGTTTTAAGCTTTTTTCTGCCAAAATCCAGCGCCGCGGAGAAAAACTTTGCCGGACTTTGGGCCAATTTATGGGTCAGAAAGGGTATAAAGGCGTTTTTGGCATTGACCTGGCCGTTGACGAGAAAAATGAAGAGGTTTGGCCGGTTGAGTGCAATTCCCGCTACACGGGTGCTTTTCCAGTTTATAGTATGATGCAGGACATTTATGGTGAACCGAGCTTTGATGTTTTCCATTTGCTGGAATATCTTGAGATTAACTACAAGATAGATTTCCCAAAGATTCAGGAAATGTATCGCCAGCCTAAAACAGCGGCTCATGTAGTGATGCACAATCAGGAAAGAAAATGGGTCAAGGTTGATGGAGAAATAAAGGGAGGCGTTTATAAGATGGAGAAGGGAAAACTGGTTTGGCAAAGAGCTGGTTTTTCTTTACAAGATTTGGAAGATAAGGAAGAGTTTTGTTTGGTGGAAAGAGCACCTTACAAAGCTAAGATTCTAAAACCAGGAGAACGTCTGGTAAGAGTTTTGTTTAAAGATAAAATTGCTTTATCTTCAAACAAATTAAATGACTGGGCTTCAGCTGTTTGTAAAAAGATCTATAGGGCTTACCAGCTTCAGGCGATTCCTTCAAGAACAAAAAAGAAACATTGAGCTTTGCTAATTGTTATAAATGATACGCGATCGCGTGCAAATTATAACAATTCTAGACTTTTGTCATCCTGGAGGGCGCCTTTGGCGCCCGATAGGATCTCTTCATGCCCCACTAAAAAACACCTTATAAAGGTTTGAAAATAAATTATTTTTTCTTAGTTTGATGTATTTGGAAAAAAATATTTTTAAGAAGATAAAGAAGATTGATTTATAAAAAAAAGGAGGAAGGCTGGTATCGTTTAGAAACTCTCTGTGGGGAGAGTCATACCAGCCTCCTCTGGCTTACTTCACTGGTTTCTTACTTTTTGTGTCCCGGCTACTGGGACGATTGGCCGACTGGTGGGGCGTAGAACGTCCGCCATATGTTGTGGAGATCGTTGGCTGTGACCGAAGCCCACGGTTGTGTGCCGTTGCCGGGGATCTGAACGTCGATCCTAGCCACCCTCGATCCGTTCCAGTCTATCTCGACCCTGATGGTATCACTGACCTCCTTCATTCTGTACCAGAAGACTCCCTGGATTAGTTGCTCGTGTCTTTCGATTGTGGCGGGCCACATGGCGGTGTGGCCATAACAGGTCCACCACCAATCGAATGTAATATAGGGAGTTACATAGTTGACCTCGGCCTGCCAACTACTACTGGCGGCTGAGTTTGTGAGGTAGATATCCGCTCTACCTCTTGGAAGGGTAGCTTGGACAAAGACAGGAACCATACGAGACAGACCGAACTGTTCCTGCTCAGGCCCAACGCTAACAGACCAGGGGAATGGTGTTTGGTCGCCACCTTGATAAGGGGTAACCCTGACTGACTTACTTGTTTGGATTGTCGTTCCCTGGTAGTCAGCCCACCACAATACCGTTGTGTAGTCCGTACAGCGTTGACCCCAGATTGCCTCCTCGACGCTCAAGGTGTTGTTACTTCCGACAAAGAGTTGTCGGTCGTAAAAATACTCCATTGCCTTCAGATTTGGGCCGGTTTCGAAGTTACCCAGGAAGGTGATGTCATTCGGACCCAAATTGTCCGCCTCAAGGTCTATGAGGAACTTCTTTCCTTCAAGGACTTCGTCTGGGGACTGGATTCGCAGATATAGCGGATCAAGGACAACCTTGACTTCCTTGCTGGCAGTCAAGGTTCGGCCTTGCCCTATCAAGGTGACAACGATGGGGTTGGGGCCGACCGCCGACCAGCGGAATGACACTACGTTCGTCCCTTGGCCGCTTTGCGGTGTCGGTATCCAGGTGTAGGTGAATGGCTGACCAGAGGCGTTTGCCGGAACGGCTGCGGCAGTGAAACTGCAGACCTTGTTTACCTGGCAAACCTCGGGTCCATCAATTTGGACGCCATTCAGGGTCGTGAAGTCCCGGGCCAACAGGGGAAGGTAAATGTACGTTGTTGGTCCATGTTCAACGTTGATGGTGACGGTGGCCACATTCGAAGTGAGGAGACCATCATAGGCCGCATAGGTGAAACTGATGACCCCACTAGATCCAAGCGTCGGCGTGTAGACAAACGAACCATCGGCCTTGAGGACGAGTGTACCCTTGCTTGGGTTACTGACAAGCGTTGCGGTCAGGACGCTACTATCGGGATCGGTATCGTTACCCAACACACCAGGCGTGGGTATGATCAGTGGCATATTTTGGGTTATGCTGTAGTTGTCGTTGTTTGCCACCGGTGCCTCGAAAATACACTCCTCGCTGACCTCATCCATGCCGATTTCTGGCGCTGAGCCGTCGGGCCGAGTGTCACCGTCATAGTCGGTGGTGACGTCAACGTTGGCTCCAGCGTTTCGGACTGGTGAGCAGGGATGGATATGGATGGAGTCCGCATCCAGCAGGGGATCGGCTTCGAGGTTGTGGGTGAGGGTGATCAAGCTGCCCTCGGCCAAAACATCGTTCTGCCAGACGACGTTCGTGTCCCCAACGATCTCCCCGGGGAAGTCACTACTGGTTTCGGTCACGCAACCATAGCTGTTCCCCGATACGATGGAGTTTTTGACTACCACCGGACCTCCATCGATGGAGTGCAGACCCACGTTGTTGTTAACAACATTGGAGTGGTACACTTGCGACCCACCCCAACTCTCCAGACCGTTCGCCAGATTTCCCTCGAGAAGGGTGTTTTCGAGGGTTAATCCAGAGAACGCATCGAACACCCCGGAGAAAGCCTGCCCAGAGACACGGGTGCGGACCAAACGCGATCTCTCACAGAAAGCGCAGTAGGCTCCGTAGCCATTCCCTTCGAGCTCTGCTCCTTCTATGAGCGTGTCGTTCGCCCAGGCGCCGTGTACGCCTGCGTTGTTGTAGGCGAACGAAGAGTGGGAGATAGTCGTCCCACTCAATCCATAAAGCCTTACGCCATTCCACGTATTGTCGAGGAAGTGGCATTTGCTGATCACTACACCCGAGCTGTAGAACAGGAAGACCCCATTTCCGTTCCCCTCGAACGTAGAACCGGTGATTGACGAGTTACTGCCCTCATAGAGATCAATGGCGGAATCACCGTTGTTGTCGTGTAGATAGCAGTTGTCCATGTTGATATTGGCGTACTCGATTGCTAGTCCACCGGCGGCCTCGCCTGAACACAGGGCAAACTCCGAGTTCTGCACACGGACGGATGCCCCTTGAATGGCGAGCAGACCTCCGCCCATCTGTCTCCACCAGTCGTGTACCTCATATCCTGGGAACGGCATGGCGTAGCCGTTGCCGTTGATCACGGTTATGCTGTCCAGCGAAACCGTGGTTCCGGAGATCGTGATGCCGCGTCCTAGTTGATGCGGATTAGCGATGGTGGGATTCAGACTTATGTCCCAGGTGTCAGGATCGCGGCTGCCAAAGATGGTCAGGTTTTGGTCGTTTTGGTCGAGGTACACCGTTTGGGTCATCCCGCTGCGATAGACCAGATCAGTGTACTCACCTTCGGAGACAAGGAGATTGTTGTTGGCGTCGGACTGGTCGGCGGCGTACTGGATAGTACGACAAGATTCTAGGCTCAGCGAGCAATTCCCCCTGTCATTACCAGAGAGCGATACGAACCTGGCATTCGGCAGGGGCAAGTTCCCGTCTGGAACGTGAGAGTCAAACTGGTCCCAGAGGGAGCAGTCATCGTCGGGCCCTGAACCAACCAGTGACCCGCCCAAATAGTTCATCTGTGAATGCAGACGGGTCAATGCTGCTACGGCATCACAGCCGGACCAGTATGGACAAGCGTCTGTCCAGATCATTGTCTGCCACGAAGCGTTGTGGTCTGGGTCTTCCTGATAAAAGATTCCACCTGGTGAGGTTTCCTCTCCTATCAGCGCCGTTGTGAGTTCGCAGAAGTTGGTGCCGTCTTCTATCTCATGGCTTTGCTCAAGCCAGGCTACCACCAACCCAGCGTCCTCGGTGAAACCCTCGTAGCATATTGTTGTTGCACTGTACTTACAGGCGCTGACTTTATGTCCCATACTCACCAGAGCGCGAAGAGTATTGATTGCCGTAGAGACGCCATTACCGTACGACGAACTTTTATCGACGACAACGACGCTCAGTGTCGGGCTTGCCTGTGCGGTTACTTCAGTCGCCTTCAATACGGAGGTTTCCAGCGACTGTTGTAATGTTGCGCGGGGATCCGGTTCCTGCGTCAGGTAGCCGTCAGCGCGACAGGCTTCGATCTGCGCTGCGTCAAGGGTTTGCGCGCAGATTTCAGCCTGCTCTGGGTCGTCGCCGGGGGTGGCGACGACTACCTGGTTTTGGGCCAGGGCGATAGACAGGGGGTTCCTGAGGAACCCCAATAGCGCTACGAAAAGCGCCAGCACTGAGAGAACAGTCATTGCGATTGAACGCATTCTTGCGTTCATGTTTTTTTTCCTCCTTGGAAATGTATTTCCGGCGGCCCACTCCGCCAGAAAATCGGTTAAGTTAAGAAACCAGCAATCCAATAAAAAATAGAAGCATTTTAGCTTGAGTTATGAAATGCCAAGTCTGTTATATGTCATCCTGAAGGGCGCCTTTGGTGCCCGATAGGATCACAATAAAAAGAGATTCTATCGCTCACTTCGTTTGCTCCAGAATGACAAGATCCTTTCTTCCAGAATGATAGTGATAGCAGCCTGAATAATTTCGTAATTCATGTTTTTATATATTGATAATTCTTAATTCATAATTCTTAATTCTTAATTTACTTCTATTCTTTACCGGACTGCCGGTAACCAAACCCTTAACCTTTCAAGAGGAAAAACAACGCTTAAAACTTTTCACCCACAACTAACCACTTTTCACTGGCTAATCGTAAATAGTTATTTTTTGTAGCCTTATTCAAGAAACCAGCTGTTTTGACTTGTTTTTAACAAGGCTTTAATCTTCCGCAAAAGGAAGCAAAACCCGGTCAAAACAACTTAAGTTTAACTTGAAAAAGTTATTTTCAAGTTGTTAAAGTGCTAATTGCTGTTTTTCTTTATAAGACCGCTTAAAAGCCTTAAAAGATTTTGACAGCAAGGATCCGGTCGGAAACGAAGGGCTTTCTTTCCGACCGAGTCTTTACTGCCAAAAGTTTTTACCCGCCAAAAATTTGCTTTGCAAATATTTAGGCGGGCGAGAGATTTAAAATCTCTTACGAAAAAACGAGCAGGCGAAAACTTGCTCGTTTTTCTGCCCTTCTTATATTATTTTTATGCATTTAATATAACATAACGCCTTATTTTTGTCAATACTATGGGATATTTTTGTTGTTTGAAGCAAGAAGATGCTGAAATGAATTCAGCATGACATAGGCGCTTCTTAAGATTTAAAGATGAAGTTTAAAATTTTTTCAGTGACATGTTGGGGTTCACCAGCATTTGGCCAGTCGTGAAGCCTTAAGCCAGGGTCGGAGTTGACCTCGATAATCGCACAATTTTCCCGAGTTGAAGGTTTATTAATATCTTTGATAAGCATATCAATGCCAATTAAAGTAAGACCGATGGTTTTACTGATTTTAAGGACTAAATTAACAAAACTGGGATGAATAGTCTTAAGAGGAATGGTTTTGACCGTGCCGCCGGTGGAAAAATTAGGAATAGGGTAGAGGGTAATCTTGGTATCCTTAAGAAGAATATCGTCAAAACTTAATCCTTGCTGTTTTAAATACCACTTTACTCTTTGCCAAACCAAAATCCGATTGAGCATCCGGCGGCCGACTTTCTTGTTAAGGTTAAATCTTTGCCGGTTTTCCAGTTTTATAAGCTTTCTGATATTATGTTTGCCATCGCTAGTGATGACCGGCGGCTGGCGCTGGGCCAAACCAATAATTTTATTGGCAAGAACTATAAAGCGGTAATCAAGTCCTTTAAAATAAGGTTCAACGACAACATTTTGGGTTTTTTTAAGTAACTCTATGAGCGTTTCTTCTCCTTGTTTTTGGTTTTTGATATTCAAATAAATATTTTGGCCTTTTTCTCCTAGAGTGGGTTTTAGAACTTGAGGGAAAGGAATAAGATGGCCTTTTTCCTGGTATTGAGCTAAGTTTTTAACTTCAATTTGAGGCAAAACAGGTAAGTTGGCTTTTTTTAAAATTTGATAGGTTTTATGTTTATCCCGAGAAATAGAAATCGCTAAAGAAGAATTCAAACCCATGCTTTTTTCCCAAATAATATGTTCCTTGCAGTCTTTTACTAATTTGAATTTATATTTATCCCAATCCAAAAGCTGGTATTTGATTCCCATTTTTTGGCAGGTCTTAAGTAGGATTAGAATATTGGTGTTTTCAATCCGGGTAAGGTTGACTTTTTCCATTTCAGCTAATTATACCATCAAGCCTAAAATTTTTAAAAAACTGGGAGGGGCTATTTTTCCCTTAGGGAAGCAAAGATGATGAGGTTGAAAATAAAAAGAATAATCGTGCCGAACATAGGAACTTTGGGGAAGGCGCCGAAGAACTGGAAAACGGCAGTAATAATAGTAGGTAAGGTAATGGCATGAAGGTTAACTTGCAAAGCCTTAATATAGGTAACCTGTCGATGTTTAAAGAGTCGAGCCATTAGTAAAGCGAGTAAAGCAAAAAACACCAAGGAAGAAAATTTAAGCAAGATAGTGGTTGGAGGAACAACAAGGAAAGTCAACAAGATAAGAAAAGGAATAATTTTTTTGAGATAAGGCGTGATTTTTCCCAGCGCTTGGTTGACTTGTTGCTGATTAAGACTGAAATCCTTAATTTCCTCAAGACCATAAACCCGGATTTCATTATTCTCTGCCATAAAGGCCACATCAGTTTTGGTTAACAAAGCAAAAGTTTGGTATTTACGAATATCAGTAGCTTGAGCTAAGGTGTCGATAACCAAGATGTTTTGTAAAGGTTGGTTTTCGAGCCCTTGTTTGATATCTTTGGGGAAAAAATCAGGATTAAGAGCGACAAAATAAGGCTCAGTAACGTTAGTAAACACCTGGCCATCTTTAATCTGGATTTCCAATTCTTCAGGATAAAACTCCGGTAATTTACTTTCCATTTGCTTTAAAAAGGGGTCGGCTTTTTGCCAAAGGAAAAAAGCAATGGTAAAACAGGTTAAAAAACTTAAAAAGCCAAAAAGCACAATGAAATATTTGAGAGAAAAGGAAAAACGAGCCTTAAGAACATCTTTATAGTAGGTTGGTTTAAAAGCAGAGTTTTTGAAAACTTGCCAAAACCTGGTGAATTTTTGGCTGATTTTATTTTTTGATTTTTCCATAAAATAAGTATAACATTTTTATTTTATTAATACTATTTTAAACCTGAATTACGAAATTAATCAGGCATTATTGTCATTCTGGAGCATCAGCGATAGAATCTTAATTTGAGATCCTATCGTTCTCCGCCAGCTGGCGGATCACTCCAGGATGACATAAGGCTAAGGCCTTTCAGGATGACAAAATAAATGAAGTATTTAGTAATTCAAGCTACTTTATACTACTTTATTAATACCTTGAGACTTTGATATCTTTCTTACAGAGTTTTTTAGGAGCTTTGGAAGCGTATTTTAGAAAAAGTTTTTTTGCCTCGTTGATAAATTGGTTTGAAGGTTTTTTTCCGTAGCTCCTAATCAAAATTGTGGGACCGGGAAAAGATTGCGGTTCCAGAATAATATCACCTTTTTGAACAATTTTTATAAGCTTAAGATTTTCTTGGTGGTTGCGGCCGATAACCATTAGGGTCTGACCCTTTTGAGGGTCAGACCCTTGTGGATGCCAGAAAAGGCGGCCGAGCTTTAAAAGCCCAACATCGCTGGCTTGGGCTTTGGGATTGACTTTTAAAAGCCGGAGAAGCCGTTTGGTAAAATAAGGATCAGTAAGGATACAGCTTGTGCCCGGAGCAGAAAAACTTTTGAGATTATATTTTTTGGCCAGTTTTAGTTGTTCGCGGCGGGAACGGCCACAAAGATCAAGTAATTTATGGCGGTTAACTAAGCCTTTTTGTTCCGGAATGGTTATTTTTAGCAGTTTTGCTGACAGGGGTCTTAAAATCAGATCTTTAAGACCGCTTTGTTTTTCCAAAAGGTTTAAACTGGCTTGGTTTTGAGAAAAAGGCCGTTGGCCAAGCACTTCGCCGGTGATGATAAATCGGTAGCCTTGACTTAACATGAGTTTCTTGGCAGTTTTTAACATGAGCAAATGACAGTCAAGGCACGGATTGGCATTTTTGCCATAACCATAGTAAGGGTTTTTGACGACCTTAAGATGCTTTTCGGAAAAATCAATGATTTTAAAGGGAATTTTGATTTGTCGCAAGATTTTTTTGGCTTCAACTTCAGGATCAAAAAATAAGGATTTAAAAGTAAGACCGGTAACCTTTATTCCTTGTTCTTTGACCAGTAGAGCAGCTAAGATTGAATCCAAACCACCGGAAATAAGAGCCAGCCCCGAAGTAGTTTTTAAAGTCATGAGTCTTGATATATATAAAGGTGTTAAGAAAATATCACCTTGGAGGTGTTAAAATTATACCTTTATTCTATAGGGTTTTAAGATAGTAGTGCCGTCTTTTAAAACAGAAACAATTGATAGTCGGGCATTGGTGACGTTTTCGTGAAAGGTGCAAACAGAACCTGAGCAGGAAGCAAATAGGACTTCTTTGGTGCCGGTATCGCCTATAATAATTGAACCGCCGGCGCCTTGAGTCACACCATTGGTTTCATAGATTAACTCATATCTTCCCGAAGCAAGAGTGTCAAAGTTGGAAAAAGTAATCAGCAAACCGAGCCGGTCAGCTCGGAAACGGACTGAACTACGGACACCGCGGGAAACGGAAACAGTAGCTGGCTGTTTTGGTTTGCGTTGGCGTTCGCGGCCGGCATAAACAGGAGCAGGGGAAATGAGATAGGTTACAATAATACCTATTATATAAAGTGTTGGAAGCAGAGCCTTAATTTTCATGCTAAACATACTATAGCACAGGCAGATTTAGGAATCTATCGTTTCACTTTTTGTGTTATACTTGATTTTAATGGAAATGGGAGAGAAACAAGAAAAATCCGGCAAAAAGAAAAAATCAGCTTCCAAAAAGAAAAACAAATCCTGGTTACTGATTGTTGCCGTGGTTTTAGGTGTATTAATAGGTTTAGGTCTTTTTTTCCAAAAGGAATTCATCGGCTTGATTAAACCTAGTCAAAAAACAACTTCTCCTTTAGGTGAGCAAAAAGAAAAAAAGGACTTTAATTTTGACTGGGCTTTGTGGGAGGATGCTTCTGGTTTTGCTTTTGAATACCCTCGGGATTTAAAAGTTGACACCCACCCTGATGACGAAAGCAATTACAGTTTTTTGACCTTAACTTCTCCTGAACGAAAAGGCAAGATTGACATTTATTGTAATGACACAAAGTATAAGACTGTTGAGGAATGGTTAACAAAGGAGTCTTTGATTAAACAAGGCAGTTTTTTGGATACCAAGGTCGCCTCAGTTTCCGGTAAAAGAGTGGCGATTGGCAATGGCCGCGAACTGACCGCTTTTATTGATTGGGATGAGGTAATTTATGTAATTGACAAACAGCCTGAAGAAGAAGTGGAATTCTGGCAGCAAGTTTACTCCCGAATAGTTTCTTCTTTCAAGCTGATTCCTTTGGAAAATGAAAGTGAAGCAGATTTTTCCGAGTGGTTGGGAGGATTTGAAACTTCGGGAATGGACGTGG
>Ga0307379_10004614_pt1 | contig 19598 bp, 18 predicted proteins | sample UN2MG_FD_202237 | JGI IMG/M metagenome (GOLD analysis project Ga0307379, IMG submission 202237) | Soil microbial communities from Risofladan, Vaasa, Finland - UN-2 | ecosystem: Environmental > Terrestrial > Soil > Coastal area > Acid sulfate soil | place: Finland: Risofladan, Vaasa | collected... | reverse complement strand
AGATGGGCGTCGACATCGTGACGATCTGCAACGGATGCTTCGACACGCTGTTCGAGGTCGCGCACAAGCTCAACCACGACGAGGAGCTGAGGGCGAAGGTCAACAAGATACTGAAGGATGCCTCGGGGATGGAGTACAAGGGCACCGTCAACGTTAGGCACTTCGTCGAGCTGCTGTACAAGGACATCGGCGTCGACGCGGTGAAGGCGAAGGTCAAGGGCGATAAGCAGCTGAAGGCCGCGGTGCACTATGGCTGCCACTTCCTGAAGCCCAGCAACATCAAGAAGATCGATGATGCGGAGAGGCCACACGTCTTCGACGACCTCGTCGAGGCCGCCGGGATGGTCAGCGTGCCCTACAAGGACAAGGGCATGTGCTGCGGCGCCGGAGGCGGCGTAAGGGCGAGGACCCCGGACGTGGCGCTGGCGATGACGAAGGAGAACCTGGTCAACATGACGAACGCTGGCGTGGAGGTCATCGTCGACTGCTGCCCCTTCTGTCACCTGCAGTACGACGTGAGCCAGCCACAGCTGAAGGAGTTCAACATACCCGTGTTGCACCTGTCGCAGCTGCTAGGGCTTGCGTTCGGCCTCGAGAAGGAGAAGCTCGGGCTCGAGTGCCACCAGGTGAAGGTAAACCTTTAGGAGATCCAGGAGAGCGCCGGAGATGCACGTTGCGAGGCTGTTGGCAGTGACCGAGGTCCGCAACGTGCCTCCGGACATCCGACCGTTCGTCGAGTTCCGGGCGGCGATGGAGGAACGGGAGCTCGACGAGGGCGAGCTCGTCGCAATACTTGTGATCGAGACCACGAGCTGCTACGTGCCCGTGTTCCTCAAGGACGCGGAGAGCATGACGGAGCTCGAGAAGCGTCTCGCGGACCAGGACGCCAAGCTCGCCACCGATTCGCGGGACGCGCTGGCCCAGCACCTCGGGTGAGGCCGGCCAGCAAGATTCATTATGCACGGACGCTTACACCCTGACAGAACCACGGACGCGGTGCCATGAAGAAGTTGTACAAGTGCTTCACATGCGGCAAGGTCTACGACGACGAGGAGCGAGCAAGGGCGTGCCACGGTGCACCGGTGCAGTCCATGGTCGAGGACGAGACGCGACGCAAGCCGAGGTTCCTCGGCAATTGAGCCGTTGACATCATTTTGTTGAATCCGCTCGACGTGTCTCCGACGGGGATGAACGCGATGTCGCTCGAACTACTGCATAAGGACATCGACAGGAACTGGACGAAGCACCTCCGAAGGACGAGGGAGATGCTCAAGATACCCAGCGTGTCGATGACTGGAGAGGGGATAGAAGAGACAGCCAGGGCGCTTTCCGACATGCTGACCAAGATGGGTACGAAAGTCAAGACGTTCAAAGCGGGAAAGAACAGCCATCCCCTGGTCGCTGGCGATCTTGATGTCGGGGCGGACAGGACGGCGCTGCTCTATGGCATGTACGATGTCCAGCCGGTCGGCGACATCGATCTATGGGATCACCCGCCGTTCGGGGCCACGATAGTCAAGCAGGAGCCGTTCGGCGAAGTGCTCGTGAATCGTGGTGTATTCAACTCGAAGGCTTCACTGATGGGGACTCTCCTCGCAATCGAGACCATGATGGACAGAGGGGAGCTGCCGTTGAACATACACTTCCTCCTCGAGGGGGAGGAGGAGCTCGGAGGGCAGAGCTTCCCGAAGTACGTACACAAGAACAAGGCGAAGCTGTCGAAGGCGGACGTCGCGTTCGGGTTCGATTACGGCGAGAACGCGAACGGTGTCCCCGTCATTGCGCTCGGGATGAAGGGGTGTATGTACTTCGACCTGTCCACGAAGGGGTCGGCGCGCGGCGGCCCGACCGAGGGGGAGATACACAGCAGCGACGCCGTCATCGTCGAGAGCCCGGTCTGGAGGCTCGTTCATGCCGTCTCGAGCATGGTGGATGAGAACCAGGACCCGGCGATCGATGGCATGTGGGACGATGTGGCGGAGCCCGCGAAGGAAGACCTCGCACTGGTACGCAAAGTCGCAAAGGTATTCGACCAGGACTGCTACGCCCGCGAGATAGGTGTCAAGAGATTCAAGGTCAAGGGGTCGAAGGAGAAGCTCCTGAGGAAGTATCTCTTCGAGCCGTCGCTGAACATAGACGGCATAGTTGCAGGGTACACGGGCGAGGGGTCGAAGACCGTGCTGCCCGATAGCGCCAGCGCCAAGGTAGACATCCGCCTGGTGCCGAACATGTCCGTAGAGGGGACATTCAAGAAGGTGGAGGCGCACCTCCGGAGGCGGGGCTTCACCGATGTCGACATCGGAAGGTATGAGGACTATCCATGGACCAAGGTGTCCATCAACGAGCCCATCTCGCAGGCGAGCATCGAGGCCATGAGGTACCACGGGAAGGAACCCGAGGTATGGCCGTTGACCGCGGGTTCGGCACCGTTCTACCTTTTCGACCAGTTTCTGGGCGTACCATGGGGAGGCTCGGGTCTGGGTCACGGAGGGAGGGCTCACGCGCCCAATGAGTATGCCGTAGTCGAAGGGATGAGGGAATTCGAGAAGAGCATAGTGACGCAGATGCACATGTATGTAGAGATAGCCGCGAGAAACTCAGGCGTATGATGTTCCGTTCTTGAATTATCGAGGGCCGCCCGAGCGCATTGGGCGCGTGTGGTGTGCGTAATACCTATTCAAGATGATCTTGCTCTTTTCGACAGCGAGACCGGCCCGTGTGTGCGGGGGCACAACGGTCAGCACGGAGGCATTGAAAGGCATCCAGTTGTCCGTGGTTTATAAGCTCACAAAACCGCATATAAGCGGGTTACCAGCATGCGCCACAATGCCACAGAAAAATGCGGATTGTTTATATAGCATTATGTATAATGCGACGAGTGAGAAAGATACATAGCGAACTTTGGCAGAGAGCCGCCGGAGATTTGGAATTGGGGGTATCGAGATATGGCTAGAATTGGCATGAAATCGGTGCGTATGCTGTCAATCCTGATTGTTGTAGCCTTGTGCGTGTCAGCAGTACCGATGATAACTGGAAAGGATAATGTGACCAACGCCGCTGCGGCCGTGCATGACGGATATGTCAGAATCGGCTGGGTGAGCGAGGTCGTGAATTGGAACCCGCTGCTGATTGAGATGGTCGAGGACTACGTGACCTCGTTCCTGCTCTACAGCTGCCTGTTCACATACGACGAGAACTGGGGAGGACCAATCAACGACCTGGCGACCGGATGGTACCAGGAAGTGGACCCAGTCGACAACAGTATGATTACTTACATCAACATCACACATAACTCGTACTTCAACAGTGCCAGTGATTTGACAGGGAAGACCCACCAGCTGACCGCTGAGGATGTCGAGTTCACCTTCAACCTGATAAAGTCGGAAGAGGGTTACACATATGACTGGTACTTCACGGAGATAACCGTCCTTGGCACGGCCAACGCGACCGGCACCGGCGCCTTCCAGGACCAGATCCAGTTGTACACGGAGTACCCGAAGGCGACTCTGATCGATGACATCACATCGGTCCCGATTCTCCCGATGTACCTCTGGGAGGGCTACTCCAACCCGTTCGCGGGGATGCAGCCCACGCAGCTCGTGGGCAGCGGACCGTTCGTGTTCGAGGACTGGCTGAAGGGCGGATGGTACAAGTTCAAGACCGCGCCGAACTACCACGGATCCTTAACCCATCCAGGTGAGGACAGGACCGTCGACGTAAACGGTCTGCTCTACACGCTGTATGGTGGCGGTGACCCGTTGTGCGTCGCGGTGAACGAGGGTATTGAGGACGTCGTAGCAATCACCGGCTACACCCAGGCGTTCCTGAACATCCTCGGCAAGCAGGCGAATGTCAACGTCATCAAGGCCGCGGTGCAGGAGCCAGGCATCTGCGACATCGCGATCAACGCCATCCCACCGGAGTTCTATGATCACGAAGGTGGCTCATTCGGAACCGGCAACCCTGTCCTGTTGGACCCCTACGTGCGACAGGCCATCATGATGACTCTGAATAAGACCTTCATCGTGGATTCGCTTCTACACGGCTTGGCTGTAAGGGGCAGCTCCGTTGTCCAGCCAGGATACTGGCAGGCGGACATAGAAGAGCTGGACTTCGACCCGGCTGCGGCGAGACAGCTGCTCATAGACCACGGCTGGAGCGCCGACTCTGACGGCGACGGATTCCTCGAGGCGACATCCTCGGCATGGGGCGTCCAGAAGGGCTACGTCACCGCTGGGACTGAGCTCTCTGGCATAAGATGCCAGGCGCCAGACACCGACAAGACTTACGAATATGTCGCACTCTCGTGGAAGGGCGAGGCAGCCAAGGCAGGCATACAGTTCAACCCATGCGGCGCCGAGTCCGAGATGACGATGATCAACCAGGCCTGGTACAACTGCGACTACGACATATGGGTCTGGCACTGGGGCTGGGGCCCTGAGCCCATCGGTGGCGCGCTGACCGTATGGCTCACCGAGTTGATCAAGAAGGGCGGCGACAACTGTCAGATGCCCATGGGCGAGTGGTGGTACGGCTGGGAGAACTGGACCGAGGCGCCGACGACTTGGAGCGGCCTCGGGGAGACCATCGAGTACACGCTTGACGGACCGTACTCCTCGTTCGACCAGAACATATCGATAGCGATGACAACCCTTGACCCGGCTGAGCGAAAGGCCATCTTGGACCCACTGCAGCAGGTCATATACGATTCCTACTGCGAGAACCCGCCGTTCTACGACCTCGGCCTGTACGGATACTCGGACTACAACTTCGAGGGTTGGGGCGACTGGCGTGCGCACAACGGATTGAACATCGCGTCCGGTCTCAACTGGCTGTGGTACAGCCTGGAGATAGTCGAGAACAGGGCGCCGATATACAACACGCCGCCACAGGACTATTACACTGCAATCGCGGATATGGACACTGAGTTCTCAGTCCAGGTCTCCGATGCGGAAGGTGACCCGATCACCGTGGAATTCTCGTTCGGTGACGGTGCGACCGAGACCAAGACTGTCGATGGTGCCGCCGACCAGATCTTCACCGTGACAGTCAGCCACGAGTACTCAACCACGGCGGACCTGACCATGTACATCAACCTGACGGACAACTTTGAGGACAGGATCCCGGATTCGAGAATGGCGGTAGTCGAGGTTCAGGGAGAGGTCAACCTTTCTCCTGAGATAGTCGACGTCACGCACGACCCGGCGCCACCCGTGTATGTTGGCACCGAAGTGGAATGGACCGCGACGGGGACGGACGCAGAGTCAGGTACATACGGTCTGAAGTTCACATGGGACTGGAACGACGGGACTTTCGATGTGGACGACGTCGGAACTGTCCCTGACGGTGAAGAAGTCACAAGCACGCAGACCCATACGTGGGAGGCTTCTGGCGACTACGTCGTGAAGATTTATCTGTACGACGGCTATGGGACGGAGTCTAACGGAGACAGGAACATCTCGGTGCCGATACCGTTCACGGTTGTGGCGCAGCAGGCACCAGCAATCCCACAGATAGAGGCGATAAACGGTCTGATTGATGTGCCCACTCTGTGCAGGGCGACTTCGTCCGATTCTGACGGCGACCCAATCACATTCACATGGGAATGGGACGACGGCAGCTACACCGTGGAAGAATTGACGCCTTCGGCACCAGACGCCATTGTGACCTCGTCAGTAAGCCACACATGGGACACCGCAGACACATACCCGGTGACAGTGTATGCTGATGACGGAGATGACGGGCACAACGTGTCCGCCACGGTCGATGCCGTGATTGCCGCCAGCGGGAACGTCCCGCCAGGAGCGTTCGGTGTGTCGTTCACTCCGTCACCTTTGTATGTGGGCGTGATTACGACCTTCAACTTCAGCGCGTTTGACGCAAACGAGGACGCGCTGACGTTCACGATAGACTTCGGCGACGACAGCGACCCTGTGGAGCTCACGACACTTGGTGGTACGATTGACTTCCAGTACAACGAGACGACCCACACATATGATGAGGAAGGATCCTACACCATAGCTGTCGAGTACTCCGATGGCACGGAGACCGTGGAGACGGCGATTCTGGTAAGCGCAATCATACCAACGGGCAACCTACCACCGACGTTTGCGCTCAACAGCGTGTACTCCGCGCTGTACGGCGTTGAGAGGTCGTACCAACCGGTGTCTATAAGCGACCCCGAGGACGACGAGCTCACGGTATGGTATAATTGGGGAGACGGCTCACCAATGACCATGGGTGACCCGGACACAGACTACTCCGCCAACCACACATACTGGGCGAAGACCAACCACACCATGTTCTTGTACGCTGATGACGGCGAGGGCAACAATGTCTCCCATAACGCGACCGTGAACGTGCTGGAAGGCAACTACAGGCCATCTATCATCCTAACCGTGGAGCCTGTACTGGCGGCCAACGAGAAGTACGACACTGGGCAGGAACTCTGGATCAATGTCTCAGTCGGCGACTTCGAGGGAGATGACATCGACCTGGTCATAGACTTCGGAGATGGCACTGAGGAGACCATGACCGTCGAAGTCGTCGCGAAGATACTCACGAATTTATCGTTCACCCACTCGTATGACGAGAGTGGCGTGTACGACGTGAACGCGACTGTGGACGACGGCATGTTGCACTCCGATCCCACGATCCGGTATTCGTCCGTCGCGATCGAGGTCGAAGACCAAGGAGGGTCCAGCGTCATACTCCTCATCGCGGCAGCTGCTCTGGCATTGATTATCATCCTGGCCGTTGTCATGATGATGATGCGCAGGAAGAAGAAGGGGCCAGAGGTAGGTGCCGAGGGTGGCATGGAAGGCATGGCAACGCCAGTTGACGAGCCCGCTCCGCCACTGGATGAGTAGGGACAGACGAGTGGTCAAACCGTTCAAACCCTTTACCAACATTTACTCTGAACAAGAATGACGGACAACGAAGAACAGAGTTGACGGGCAACAGATATGACGACGAAGTGAATTCACCCGGACGGTGTTACGCTGATAACATTGAGAAAAGTTCTTGCGAAGCGCGTTTTCAACGCGTTCCTGACGATCCTGCTCATCATGCTGGTCAACTTCCTTCTCTTCAGGGTCATGCCGGGCGATCCAGCGCTCCTCATGACGCCTCGCACGACTGTCGATAACTACGACGAGATATATGCTAGAAACGTCGAGACCATGGGACTGGACCAAGACTGGCCGGTCCAGCTGTACAAGTATTTCATAGGGACGTTCATAGGAGACTGGGGCGTATCCTATCGTTATGAAACAGGAGTTTTAGACGTTATCGGCGATGCCATCATCTGGACTACTTTTCTGCTGGGCATCGCATCCTTCATCACTTTCGTCGGGGGGATAGCACTTGGCAAGATTGCCGCCCGCCGCAGGGGAAAGACGACGGACGTGGCGATCACCGGTTTTGGCCTGTTCTTCTACGGCATGCCCATCTTCTGGTTCGGCCTTATACTCATGCTCATATTCGTCAGTGCTCTCGACATGTTCCCCGTCGGAGGATACATCACATCGGGCGTGTCCCCAACGCCCCTAACGATCGACAAGTTCTTCGACATACTCCATCACGCAACCCTGCCCATCGCCACCCTTGCAATAGGCTCGCTGGCGGGGATCATCCTCATACAGAGGAACTCACTGGTGGATGTCCTCACGGAAGATTACATAATGACGGCATACGCCAAGGGCCTTTCAGAGAAGCAGGTCATGAAGAGGCACGCGACGCCCAACGCGCGGCTTCCCGTCGTTACGACCATTGCCATGGACATCGCCTTCATCCTTGGGGGCGCTTTCCAGGTGGAGGTGGTCTTCAGCTACAAGGGCATAGGTTGGGTAACGGTGGACGCGATCTACAACCAGGACTACCCGCTCCTGCAGTTCATCGTCTTCATAGGTGGCGTCGCGGTAGTGATAGCCAACCTCATAGCGGACATCGTACTGGTCAAGCTTGACCCGCGAGTGACGATTACTTAGGGGGATTAAGATGGTGAGACTTGAGAAATCACTGGAGAGATGGACAAGGAAGCTTCTCTCATTCAACCCGATACTGGCAGACAAGGCGGGACTATCCGCAAGGGAGTTTGGCAAGACGACAGACCTGTTCCTGAAGACAGGCATGGGAAAGGTCGGCATCGTCATCATCGCGTTCTTCCTCGCGATTGTCGTGTACGCGGAGCTCTTCGTCCCTTACGACCGTTCAGGGTCCACCGATGACATATCCGAGTTCGAGTCATGGGAGCACCCGTTCGGCACTGATGGACTTGGAAGGGATGTGCTCGTAAGGACATTACACGGGACCAAGGCGTCCCTGACCGTTGGTTTCGTCGCGATGGCCATATCCATGGGTATGGGCACTGCCGTCGGGCTGGTCTCTGGCTTCTGGGGAGGATGGAAAGACGAGGTCATAATGAGGCTCAACGACGTCTTCCTGTCCATCCCGTGGCTCGTCCTCATGATGGTCATAGTCGCGCTGTTCCAGACGCGGAGTCTCTCAGCGATCATAATCGTCATCGGCGTGACGGGTTGGTCGACTACCGCAAGGATAGTGCGTTCGCAGGTTCTGTCGCTCAAGGCGAGACAGTTCGTCGAGCGCGCGAGGGCTATAGGGGCGAGCGACGGACACATAATCAGGAAGCATATCTTCCCGAACGTGGTGCCGCTCGTGTTCGCGAACGCGATACTCACGATCGCCATCGCCATCCTGTCCGAGAGCACACTGAGCTTCCTCGGTCTAGGCCCCCAGGACGTCGAGACATGGGGGAAGGTGCTTGAGGATGCCTATGTTGAGAGCGCAGCGCTCGGAGGGCAATACGCCTATGTGATAATGCCTGGCCTGTGCATCGTGATTGTCGTGCTAGGATTCACATTCGTAGGGTATGCCATGGATGAGGTGTTGAACCCCAAGTTGCGCCAACGATAGGGAGCCCATGAGGCGCCATCCCATCGTTCGGTGCCCGCAGCAACCTTTTAATATGGAAATCCGTTATCGAGCTACCCCAATCAGTATACCAGAGGTATCAGATGGCTCAGAAGGCTAGGGTAACGACGAAGAAGGTCAAGGACCGTTGGCGTGCCAAGGAGTGGTACAAGGTCTATGCTCCCGACATGTTCAGCCGGATGCAGCTTGGCGAGACACCTGCTGACTCCCCCGGTTCGGTCATGGGCAGGATAACAGAGGCGACCGTTCAGGACCTGACAGGCGATTTCTCGAAGATGCACATAAAGCTGAAGTTCAGGGTCCACGACGTCAGAGGGTTTGATGCCCATACCACATTCGTGGGTCACGACCTGACCAGCGACTACATCCGAAGGCTGACCAGGCGAAAGCGCACGAAGACCGACACGGTCGTCAAGGTCGTCACCAAGGACGGCTGGACCATGGCCATCAAGCCGATGGCCGTCTCAGAGCAGAGGATACAGGCGTCCCAGGAGACCGCCATAAGGCGCATAATGGACGAGGAGATAAAGAAGGCGGCTGCCGAGTCGACGATAGGCGAGTTCGTCAGGAAGCTCATCATGGGCGAGCTCTCGAGGGCGGTGTCCGACGCGTCAAGGAAGATAGTACCGATCAAGAGGATAGAAATCCGCAGAAGCGAGGTCCTGGCCACCGGCAAGATGCCGGTTCCGGGCGAGGAGACCCCGATCAACGCCACTGAGCCGAAGGAGGAGGAGCCCGCCGAAGCGGACGCCCCCGCTGAGGAGAAGCCCACCGAGACAGACTCGGCAGACACTCCCTCGGAGGAGAGCGAGGAAGCCACTGCAGAGGCGGAGAACGAGGAGCCCAAAGCGGACGATGTGGAAGAGTCCTCGGAAGACGAGGAGAAGCAGTAGACACCTTCCGCTGCTTCGTCAAACGCTCATTGTACACAACAAGTCGGGGTGGCTCAGCCTGGTGGAGCGTCGGACTCATAGGGAGTTCTTCTGACCAGATGCTCCTCGGACATCCGAAGGTCACGGGTTCGAACCCCGTCCCCGACACTATTATTGGCAGACAGTGTGTTGACGGTCATCCGAGACTTGGTCCACATGAGGGTCATCATCTACACGGGGAAGGGCGGCGTCGGCAAGACCTCCGTCGCTGCGGCGACGGCGCTCAGGTCGGCGAGGCGCGGACACCGGACGGTCATAATAAGCACTGACTCAGCGCACAGCCTGTCCGACTCGCTCGAGACACCGCTCAGCGGTACGCTCCAGAAGATATCAGACAACCTCGACGGCATCGAGGTGGACATGCAGCTGGAGCTGGAGACCCGCTGGAAGGAGATACAGACCTATTTCTCGGACTTCATGGCATCCCAGGGGATGGACGGCGTCACCGCGAAGGAGATGGCCGTGTTCCCGGGCATGGAGCTCATGTCAGCGCTGTTCTATGTCGAGGAGTTCCACAGGAAGGACTCGTACGATGTCGTCGTCATGGACACCGCCCCGACGGCGGACACGCTGCGCCTTCTTGCATTCCCAGACATCGCCAACTGGTACTTCGACCACCTATTCCACATGGTGAAGAGTGTCATACGGATCGCGAGAGTCACCGTTGGGAAGCTCATGACGGCACCTATCCCCTCCGAGCAGTTCCTGGACGACCTCGAGAACATCAGGGAGAGGCTGGTGTACGTCCGGGACATCCTGACGGACCCTGAGATCACATCCATAAGGCTCGTCCTCAACCCCGAGAAGATGGTCATCACGGAGACACAGCGGGCGTACACTTACCTCTGCATGTATGGATACACCGTCGAGAGCATGGTGATAAACAGGATCATGCCCGAGGACCTGCACGAAGAGTATTTCAGGGACAAACTGGAGGAGCAGCGGACCCACATGAAGACCATAGACGAGATATTCTCCCCGCTGCGCATGATGCGTGCCCATCAGATGCCCAAGGAGGTGCTGGGCAAGGCCGCCTTGGAGCGGCTGGCGGACGAGATATTCGGCGACGAGGACCCTACCGTGACTTACTCCCTGGAATCACCGATGAAGATCTTCGAGAAGGACGACAGGGTAATCATGGCAATCAAGCTGCCGTTCATAATGGACCAGAAACTAGAGCTATATACGCGAAAGGATGTTTTGACGTTGCAGCTGGGGGCGTACAAGAAATCTATCAGCCTGCCCTACGCGCTTACGGGCAAACCGGTGCTCGGGGCCGAAGTCGAGGGCAGCTGGCTCAATATAGAGTTCGAGGGTGATAAGGTTGGCAAGGGAAAAGGTCGAAAGCGGCGTGGAAGCGGCAAGAAGGCTCGAAAGACACCTCGAAGAGATAGCGAAAAAGATGGCTAGCAAGGAGACGATGACCCACTTCGTCAGTGCGGGCATGGAGGTCATCCAGGCAGCCAACGCGGCGATGGCGCAGCTCGAGATGCCGGAGGAGACCAAGACGCGCATACACAACGCCGAGCGCGAGGTACTCCTGGCCACCCGAGGGCTTATCGACGCTGTCCTCGCGGAGATCGAGAAGGAGATGCCGAAGGACGAGGCCGAGCTCAAGAAGGTGCCCATCAAGCGAAAATCGAAATGAGCATCCGAGATGGGCATCGGACAGGAAGAGAGCTTTATTACGTGTTAGTCATTGTACAATATAGTCGGTCTCAGCGAGGAGGTAACGAAAATGGTGAAGATGCTAGTCCCCTACCCCGAGAAGTGCACGGGATGCAGGTTCTGCGAGATGGCCTGTTCCCTGTTCCACGAGGGCAAGATCAACCACGCGGATGCAAGGCTCCAGGTGCATAAGAAGGACGTGCGGACGGATTTCCCGTCGGTCTGCACCCACTGTGTCGCCTGTGGGGAGGAGTGCTGCGTGCACGCATGCCCGGTAGAGGCGATCAAGATAGAGGATGGCATCGTCCGCGTGGACGAGGATGAATGCACGGCCTGCGGTGCGTGTGTCGACGCATGTCCGTTCGGCGTCATGCGGATGGAGGAGACCGCCTTCAAGTGCGACCTGTGCGGTGGCGACCCCACCTGCGTCAAGTTCTGCCCCATGGGAGCAATCAAGTACGAGGAGCCGAACGCCGAGCAGTACGAGAAGGTCAAGAGACTGCTGGAGGGTGAATGATCATGAAAGCCTATCACGGTAAGATACTCAGGATAGACCTGACGGCTGGCAAGTCCTCCATCAGGACCGTCGACGAGAGATATGTCAGGAAGTATCTCGGAGGCCAGGGCTTCGTCGTCGAGCTGGTGTACCATGGAATGCCGAAAGGTACCGACGCGCTCGCGCCGGAGAACGTGCTCGCAATGGCCGGCGGACTCTTCGCCGGGTTCCCAATCCCGACGGGCGGCAAGACCGCCTTCGCGGCGAAGTCCCCACAGACGGGGACTCTCGTCGAGAGCATCATGGGCGGCGTCATCGGGGCGGAGCTGCGGCATGCGGGGTACGACGCCCTCGAGATAGTCGGCAGGGCGGAGAAGCCATCATACATATTCATAGAGGACGACAGTGTGGAGATCGAGGACGCCTCGGAGCTATGGGGCAAGAACACCAGGGAGGTCCCAGAGACACTGAAGAAGGAGCTTGGCTGGGATGTCAAGGTCGCATGCATCGGCGTGGCTGGCGAGAAGCTCGTCAGGTTCGCGTGCATAGACTGCGAGGAGCGCCAGGCCGGAAGAGGTGGGCTCGGGGCCGTCATGGCGTCGAAGAACCTCAAGGCGATCGCCATAAGGGGGACGAAGGACCTCGAACCCGCAGACCCCGGCGCGCTGATGGAACTCGCCCTCAGGTATCAGAACATCATGGAGAACGCGCCCTCTTTCAAGGAGGACACGGTATACGGCACGGGTGAGTTCCTCGGGTGGATCAACAAGGAGAAGGGAGTCTTCCCGACCAGAAACTGGCAGACGGGCGTCTTCGACGAGAGGGAGCAGATAGACCCGTACTACTGGGCGACCCGATACGTCAGCAAGAACAAGGCGTGTTTCGCGTGCACCAAGCCGTGTGGCAAACTGTTCGAGATAAAGAGCGGCAAGTTCGCGGGCGTGGCCGTCGACGGGCTCGAGTACGAGACACTGTACTCGCTCGGGAGCGCCTGCGGCAATGCAAGCATAGAATCCGCTGCCAGGGGGAACGAGCTCTGCGACGTCCTCGGCATGGACACCATCTCAGCCGGAGTGGCGATCGGCTTCGCGATGGAGCTCGTCCAGAGAGGCATCCTAACGGAGGAGGATGTCGGCATGAAGCTCACATTCGACAACGCCGAGGACGCTGTGCCTCAGATGCTCGAGCTGATGGGCAGACGCGAGGGCTTCGGCGATGTGCTCGCGGACGGCGTGAAGCGAGCGGCGGAGAGGATAGGCAAAGGGGCAGACAGATATGCCATCCACACCAAGGGGATGGAACCGCCGGCGTACGACGTCAGAGGAATGAAGGGCCACGGGCTGGCGTACATGACATCGACCAGAGGGGCGTGCCACCTGCGCGCGGGATTCTACGCGCCCGAGCTCGTCGGCAAGTTCTGGCGCTGGGAAGGGATCGACCGACAGTCCCCTGATGGCAAAGGCGAGATGGTCGCCACGATGGAGAACTTCATGTGCGTGTACGATTCGGTCGGCCTGTGCAAGTTCTCGAGGGGATTCTTCCTGATAGAGAAGCTCTGCGAGGTCATCGAGGCCATCACTGGCATGAAGTTCACAGAGGACGAACTCCTAGGCATTGGCGAGAGGATCCACAACATGAAGGGGCATTTCAACCACAGGGAGGGCGTGACCAGGAAGGACTGGTTGCTGCCGACACGCGTGCTCGAGGACCCGATACCAGCGGGACCGTCCCAGGGCAGCACGATATCCCCCGAGCAGATGAACAAGATGCTCGACGATTACATGGCGGCCCGTGGATGGACCGCCGACGGCGACCCGACCCCTGAGAAGCTGGAGGAATTGGACATAGCGTGAAGCCACAGGTAGGCGACCGATGCAAGATAGCTGAGGCGCGTCGGCTGCGCAACAAGAGCGCATCACACGGCCAGGTCCCAGTTCAGATGAGCTTGATGGTCTCGGCGAGTGACTCCAGCTTCTTCCGTGCGGCGTCACAGTCTATCTCGCGCGGCATCGCGGCCACTATCAACGCCTTCCTCCCTGCGCCCACGAGGATCATGATGGAGTCCTCGCTTTCGACAACGACGCCGATCGGGGTGCTTGCCTTGAGCTCGGAATTGGCCGTGCAGGCGGCGCCCAGCAGAGTCGCGCACATGATGCCAAAGGTCTCGCCGGATACGTCATCGGGTATGTCTCCCGCAATGATCAGGCCATCCCGGCTTACAATCGCTGATGCAAACGCCCCGAACTCGTCCCTGAGTGCGCGTAGCGCAGGCTTGAGCTCCGTATCAATCCCCTCCTATAGGCTCGATTTTGAAAACACACTGTTTGTCCCCTCTGCTCGAGCACTCGACCTCTTCGCAGTGCACGCGCTTCCGGAGCTGGCCCTCGTACATCTTGCGTATCATGCCCCTCAGCCGGTGACAAGTGGTCTCCCCCAACGAGCCTGAGGTCTCGAAGGACCCCTCGACGACGGCGCTGGTCTCCTGGAACACTATGTTGTCGACCCATCCCTTTGCGCGGAGGAGGTTAGCACATATCTCGAAGTACTTCTCGGGCTCCTGTAGGGCAATCTTGGATATCTCCTCGCCAAGTATCATACCTTCTCTGAAGAAGAGGCCGTGACATGCCTGGGCCATCACGCCCTCGTAGAGTCTCCGTATCTCCTCGAACTCGGACTGAGAATACTTGACGAACTTCATGTGATTCTCGTCGTGGATTTGTATAGATAATATTTAACCTTTGGTTCATCGACCCTCAGCCAGCAAAGGGGGCATTCAGTACCAGCTGACAAGACAAACGCCCCTCTGGACGGCATCATTGTTGAAAGATTCTTATTTGACGGCCTCCATACGGCGGCAGTATGACGGTTTTCTCGGACGAAGAGGGCAGGAAGGCGGTCGAGGTCGCAAGGACTGTCGTGGAGAAACTTGTGCTCAAAGAACGGCTACCTGAGTTCGATACGCCGGATATATTCGCCCGAGAATCGGGCGTATTCGTGACACTGACGACATATCCCGGAGACGAACTCCGCGGCTGCATCGGCTATCCTGAACCTGTCGCGCCGCTGATAGACGCGTTGAAGGACTCGGCGGTCAGCGCGGCTTCGAGGGATCCGAGGTTCCCGGCGGTCAGAGCAGGCGAGCTTGACCGCATCAAGATCGAAGTAAGTCTGCTCACACCCCCGGAGGAGGTCGTGGTTGACAAGGTTGCGGATCTTCCAGAGGCCATCGTTGTGGGAGTGGACGGGCTCATTGTGCAGCGTAACGGTGCGAGGGGGCTGCTGCTCCCCCAGGTGCCGGTTGAGTGGGGATGGGGCCCGAAGGAGTTCCTCTGCCAGACCTGCATGAAGGCTGGCGTAAGCCCTGATGCGTGGCTTATGCCAGGGACGCAGGTGTTCAGGTTCCGGGCAGAGGTCTTCTCAGAGACCGAGCCACGTGGAAAGGTCGTCAGAAGGGAGCTGGAGGGACGACATGGATGTTGTGATAAAGGGTAAATGCTACATCGACGGGCAGCTTTCCCAAAGATGCATAGGCATAAGGGACGGCGCCATAGCCGTCATCAGCGGTGACCTGGACGGCGAGCGTGTCTTCGATTATGGCAACAGGCTGGTCTTGCCCGCAGTGATCGACTCGCATGTGCACATGCGCGACCCTGGCGCGACTCACAAAGAGGATTTCGCAACGGGCTCGCTCGCGGCTCTGCACGGAGGCGTGACATGTGTGTTGGACATGCCCAACTCGACCCCGCCGACCACGACCGTGGCCGCTCTGAGGGAGAAAGCTGCGATCGCCGCCTCGAAGAGCCTCGTGGATTTCGCCCTGTTCGCCGGGGTAATCCCAGGCTGTGATGTCGGACGGCTGTCTTCATCGGGGGCCGTCGGGTTCAAACTGTACATGGCTGGGACCACTGGGAACCTGCAAGTGTCCTCCCTCGACGCCGTCAGAGACGAGCTGGAGGCAGTTGCAGCGACAGGCAAGCCCCTCGCCGTTCACGCGGAGGACGAAGGCCTCAGGAAGAAGGATGCTGAGGACACACTCTGGGACCATCTCAAGAACAGGCCGAACGAGTGCGAGACCAGCGCGATAAGGAGGCTCGGGGAGGTCGGGGTTGAAGGGCTGAGGATCCATGTGTGCCACGTGTCCGCAAAGGAATCGCTTACGCTCCTTGGAGGCGGGCGTAGCATCACCTCCGAGGCGACACCTCACCACCTCCTCCTGGACATGGACTCTAAGCTCGAATGCTTTGGCAAGGTCAACCCCCCGCTGAGAAGGAGGGAGGATAGGCAGGCGTTGTTCAACGCGTTTAAAAACGGCTCGATAGACATCGTCGCGTCGGACCACGCCCCACACACGATAGAGGAGAAGGAGGAGGACTTCGACTACGCCCCGAGCGGCATCCCTGGCGTCGAGACCATGGCGCCGCTGATGCTCCAGCTCGTGAGGGACAAACACATCCCGCTATCGAGGTTCGTTGCCGGGCTGTGCGAGAGGCCAGCCGACATCTTCGGCCTCAACAAGGGCAGGCTCGAGCCTAAACGGGACGCTGACATCATGGTGGTGGACCTGACGGACAGCAAGGACATCCGAGCGGACAGGCTGTACTCGAAATGCGCGTGGACGCCATACGAAGGTATGGCGGGGATCTTCCCGAAGGCGGTCTTTTTAAGGGGAGAGATCATGATGGAGGACGGCTCCCAGGTAGGAGAACGAGCTGGAAGGGAAGTCGTTGAAGGAGAGGGCAACTGAAGATCCACCAGAGATTGACCTGTCCGAGCTGGAGGGGCAGAGCTACAGATGCGTCGATGATTGCGCCCTCTGTTGCCTTTGTCAGCCGGAGCTGCTGCCAGACGAGGAGAGAAGGTTCCGGAGCGACCCCGCACTCATGCCGGGAGTGACGGACGAGCACATATCACCTGACGTCAAGGGCGCCGCGATACGGTTGAAGGGAAGGCATGGCGCGTGCCATTTCCTCACGGATAAACGATGCACGATATACGGCCAGCGGCCTCATTTCTGCCGGTCGTTCCCACTGAATGTCTTCGTCGGTTGGAGGGTACAGGTGAACGTCAACAGGTCGTGCCGAGGCCTGGGGCTGCCTGGCGAGGAGCTCGAACCCCTCGGGAGCAGACTCCTGTCGGAGTACGGCCATGACAGGCTCGTCGACGAAGTACACTCTGCAAACGAGGTGTTCTCTCAATTCGTCCGCAACGCGCGTGAAGCGTCGGTCGCGCAGTCCTTCTCGTCAGTCCGCAACGCCGCCGCGCTGCTTGACGACGAGCTGACGGAGCAGTTCGGGCTCAGCCGTGTGATGACATACGCGGAGTACGGCAGCACAAGACCGAACTCCCCGCCCGCAGACTTGGCCAAACGCGTCCGGCTTACCGAAGCGGAAGCGAACATATCAGAGAGGGCTCTGATGGATGGTGTCGAACTGTTCGACCTGCCGGACCTCAGCCTGCTCCCGGTATACGTCGGGCCAGACCTGGCATGGAAGATGTTCAAGCTTGACGGGAAGACGATCGTCGGATGGGAGCTCGGGGAATCAGGGGAGACGAAGGAGTTCTGCAGAGTAGACCCATCCTCGGTGGACCTGTTGCCGATGACGAGCGGTGGTAGAGAGTCTGTCAGAGAGTATCTGCATCTCATTAACTCAAGAGACTGCTTCCTCGGACACGCCGCCTACCTGTGCGACATGGAAGCGTACGAATTCAACTTCGGCCAGGTCTACCTCGGAGCGGTCGCGAACAACATAATAGACCTGTGGTGGAGGGCATCGCTCCTCGCACAAGTCAATGGCGTTGAACAGCTGGACGTCGCAGAGATCCGCGAGGGCGTTGTCTTCTTCGACATGGACCTGCTCGATCTGCCAACCATAGGCGCGTTCATCTGAGGCGTGCTGCGCCGATTACTTCTTCTCCTCGATCCGGTCAAGAGTGAAGGACCCCTCCTTCACCTCCATCTTCTTCGTGATGAAGAAGTACGGGATGCTCAGCACAACGACGACCGCCACGATCACGGTGACCAGCACGAGTATGACCAACGCTGCTAGGCCGACCAACGCCAGTATGGCGGCGATGACGCCGAGCCATTCCAGGGCGAGTATCAATGCGACCAGGATCGCGATGGCCACGAGTACGGCAGTGACTCTTCCCATGTGTTGGCACCTCAGCGCAGGGTGAAGCCGGAACCGCTGCTCTGCTGTTTCGGGAGGAATGGCACAAGCGCCCCCGCCAGTTTGGGCAGTGTCAAGGACTGCAGTATGACCCTTCCAGGCCCGGTCAGCGTGGTGACGAACAGGCCCTCACCGCTGAACAGCGCGCTCCGGATAGAGCCGACGCTCTCGATACTGTACTGGACGCCGCCTTCCCATGCGACCACATTGCCCGTGCTCACTCTCATGACCTCTCCTGGCTTCAAGTTCATCTCGATGAAATCGCCGGAGCCATGGATGAACGTCGTGCCCTCGCCGGTGAGCTTCTGGATTATCAGGCCTTCGCCACCGAAGAAGATGGTTCCGAGCTTCTTCTGGAACGCGATGTCCAGGGTAACGGCGGCTTCCGCGCACAGGAATGCGTCCTTCTGGACGAGCCAGGTCTTTCCGCCCCTGAGGTCGAGCGCCTGTATCTTGCCCGGTACATTGCCCGCAAAGGCTACGACTCCAGGCCCGCCGGCAGCTGTGAACTCGGTGACGAAGAAGGACTCGCCGGTCATCTTGCGCTTCAACCCGGCCATCATTCCGCCCCTCGCACGTGCAGTCATGTTGATGTTGGAGCTCATGTAGGTCATGGTTCCAGCCTCGGCGAACAGGAGTTCGCCAGGCATGATTTCGCAATTCACGAACTGGAGGTTGTCACCCGTGATTGTGTGTTTCATGTTTATCGCCATCAACAACGACCGAACAGGGTATTTTATCCTTTTGGGCAGGCTCGTACTGATGATAACCTGCAAGGACAGAACCGCCGGAAGGGCGAGGCAGGAGTCGACTGCAACACCGTCAGGCCTGTTCCGTGATAGGGGTGTTAAGGACTGGAAGAAGCATCGAACCCCGTTCAATTCGAGGTGGACGCTCCGAAAGCGTTATCAGTTGGAATTTCATGTACCCTTTTCGAACATTTTAAGGAGGAGAACCTTTTGGGCAAACAAGACGCAGTATCCCTAGACAAGAACGACGTGATCATATTGAAAATGCTTCAAGAAGACTGCAAGGTCAGTCTCAAAGAGATCGGAGAGAAGACTGGGTTGTCCTCTTCGACCGTGCATTACCGCGTCAATCGCCTGATAGAAGAGGAGGTCATAACGGGCTTCAAGGCGTGCGTGGACCCCGTGAAGGTCGGCAAGGAGATGCTGGCAATAGCGTTGATCACCGGCAGATATGGCCCTGACTACTCCAAGAAGATAGGTGAGAAGCTCGCGAAGATACAAGGGGTATGGGCGGTCTACTTCTTGCTCGGGAACATAGACTTCGCGGTGCTGCTACGCGCATCCTCAAGGGACGAGCTCAAGTCGATCGTCGATTCGTTCATAAGAATAGATGAAGTCGAGAGGAGCAACA
>Ga0307379_10004612_pt1 | contig 19608 bp, 13 predicted proteins | sample UN2MG_FD_202237 | JGI IMG/M metagenome (GOLD analysis project Ga0307379, IMG submission 202237) | Soil microbial communities from Risofladan, Vaasa, Finland - UN-2 | ecosystem: Environmental > Terrestrial > Soil > Coastal area > Acid sulfate soil | place: Finland: Risofladan, Vaasa | collected... | reverse complement strand
GCTCGACATAAGCGGTCCTGGCATTGTTTGTATCAATGATAAGCTCTTAGGCCGAAAATTACAATATAATACCAATTGTAATTAGTTCCTGTTGCGGAAAGGATTTTATGTAAAAACTTATACAAAAAAAACCTGCTCCTGTTATCATTGAGTTATTGAAAAATAATGAGAAAGGAACAGGCATCTGCAAAAAAGGCCGTCGTAACCAAGCCGAGTATAAGCGCGAAAGCAGCAAAGAATTCAAAGATGGCCAGCGTTTTCGTGCCGGCTGCGAAGGCAGTATCTCGGTGTTAAAACGCGTTTTTAACCTTGGCCTGTGCCTTTTCAAAGGATTTAAGAACTATGCAGCCGGCGTAGGCTGTGCTGTCTTTTGCCACAACCTGATTCTATTGACCCGATTGCAAGGCAGAAGTGGCCAAAACAGATTGTTTTTGAAGGAGTCGTTAGAGATGGTTTGTTCAGAAAGCTGATTTTTTACTTTTTAAAGAGCGTTAGCGGACAGTTTAACAAAAACGATGCTGAAACCGGCCTTGTCCTAAATTGGACGGTTAATTCTTTACCGTTTTTAGTGCTTTCCGCAACAGAAACTAATTAAACAGGAAAGGAGTTAAGATGAAACAGTTACGACCAAAGAAGGCGTGGGAGATGTCCCGGCGGGAGTTCTTACAGACGGTAGGTACCACTGCAGCAGGCGTTTCAGTAAGCTCTAAGAAGCTGCTTGCGGCTACAGGGCCTTCTACAAAAGCAAGCGGCCGACAAAAGAAAGCCGCTACGGTGCGTGGTGCTTTTATCTACCCCCCCACCGAATCCCTAAGGAAAGCAGGTTATTATAGCTGGCCGGGTTCAAGCTTTGATGCCGAAGGGCGTCAAAGGCAGTATATGGAAGCAATCAGACGGATGGAGCGAAATTTGGGGATGCGCATCTCGATGGATGAGAAACCGCTCGATGATGCAGCGAGTGTAGCGCAATTCATCAACGAAATCAAGCAGTCGAAACCTGACGGATTGCTGCTCATACCTTTCAAGAAGGGACATTGGGGACACGTTACCCGTATCATTGAAGAAGTGGGAATCCCTGCCGTTGTGCTTGCCACATTGGGTATCCTCCTTGTCGATCATATTAATCAACTGCACCAAAAGTCCGGTGTGTATCTGATCAATTCACTGGACAATCTTGAGGCCGTTAAAGATGGTATGAATATGATACGAACGGCGCACTGGATGAAGGAAAGCCGTATTGTCAACATTGTAGGTTCGGAGCTCAAGGAAAAAACAATCCCACATCTTGGCACTCAGGTTCGGACCATCCCGCACCAAAGGTTTTATGATGAATTTAAGCGTACTAAAGCCACAGACGCAGTGAAAAAACTCGCGCACGCGTATCTGAATAATGCTAAAGACGTGGTCCAACCCACCAAAACTGATATCCTCGAGGCCGCAAAAACATATTTTGTCCTGAAGCGGCTCATTGAAACCGAGAAAGCTGACGCGGTGATGATGGACTGTTTGCCGGGACTTAAAAGACCGCATAAGCACGTTCCACCTTGCATGGGCTTTATGAGTTTGAGGGACGAGGGTATCGCTGCCGGCTGTCAGTCTGACCTTAGCGCAACACTGACCTTAATGTTAGTACAGCAGCTCTTCGACAGACCCGGATTTCAGCAGAACGCTTCTATGGAGACGGAGAAAAATCACTATTTCGGTGCGCATTGCACCTGTGCCTCGAAGCTGAACGGTACAAATGCCGCTGCCGAGCCGTACGTCTTGATGAGCCATTGTGAGGCTGGCTGGGGCTGTGTCCCACGAGTTCTCTGGCGTCCGGGACGGGATGTTACCATGGCTCAGTACGTTCCAGGAGAAACACCCCAGATGCTCATTTACAGCGGGAAAGTGGTGGAATGTCCGAGTATTCCGCAAACAGGCGGCTGCCGCACGAACATAGTGATGACTATAAACGAGGTAGATGACGTATGTGATGTAAAGGGTATGCATCAGATTATATTTTATGGTAATTACGCCAAACAAATGCGAACTTTCTGTCAACTTTACGGCATCAACGTCGTCACTTAATGGCGTGAGATGTTTTTACCAGAATTGAAGATGAAACGCCGGCTCCAGGTGAAGAACATATTCTTAAGATGTTCTGGCGATAGGCAGCTCGTTCGGGTATTATGTTGTTAGAAAGCTCAGCGGCGCAGTTGAGCTTAGTTTGAACGGGAAATGTTAGTCTACAGAAGCTTTAATATTTTTGACTTAAAGGACACAGCGAACTTCAGCAAAATGGAGGGTTTAATTGAAGGCTCTAATTTATACGAAACCATATTCTTTTGAATATTCGGATTTTCCGGAACCGGATGTGGGCGATGATGACGTACTGATTCGTGTCAGGGCCTGTGGAATTTGCGGCTCCGACGTCCACGGCTCTACAGGCAAGACCGGCAGGAGGATTCCTCCCTTGATTATGGGCCATGAGGCGGCTGGTGTCGTTGAAGACATGGGCAAAAATGTAAAAGACTTCAAAAAGGGAGACAGAGTATGTTTCGACTCAACCGTATACTGCAACAAATGCGGGCCATGCCGAAACGGTTTTTATAATCGCTGTGAACATCGGCAGGTACTTGGTGTTTCTACTCCGGATTTCAAGAGGCACGGCGCATTTGCAGAATTCGTGGCAGTGCCGTGGTGGATTGTCTCGAAAATTCCAGAGCATCTGTCTTTCACACATGCAGCTCTTTTGGAGCCTGTCTCAATAGGTGTGCACGCCGCGAACAGAGCCCCCCTGTCGACTAACGATACGGTTGTAGTTATTGGGGCCGGGACAATCGGTCTTTTCATTCTGCAGGCGTCTAAGCTAAAAGGTGCCGGTAAGGTCTTCGTGTCGGATATAAATGAATTTCGGCTTGATGTGGCAAAGAAGCTGGGGGCCGATGTAGTCATCTGTCCCGACAAGTCAGACCTAAAAGAAGTCATCTTCAAAAAAACAAAGAATAAAGGTGTGGATGTCGCTTTTGAGGCAGTCGGGTATGCAAGCACTTTTCAAGACGCCATTTCAGTTACAAAGATGGGTGGACACCTTGTTGCTGTCGGCAATTTAGAAAAGACGGCTGAGTTTGATTTGCAGAAGTTCATTGCCAGCGAGCTTACCTTCGCAGGCTCATACGCCAGCTCGGGTGAATTTCGTGATTGCATAGAGTCAGTAGCTTCAGGCAAAATAAATGTGGGGCCGTTAATCAGCGATGTTTTACCTTTGAAAGATGGGCCGCGTGCTTTTGAGCGGCTGCTCAAGGCTGAGGAAAATTTACTCAAAATCGTTTTAGAACCATAAAAAACCTTATGTCACCCTGAGCGCAGCTAAGGGTCTATTCTTGAAAGTTTGAGGAAGTGAAGATGACGGAACTTTTTGACCTTACCGACAAAGTAGCAATTGTAACCGGAGCGAGTCGCGGCCTGGGCCAATATTTTGCCAGGGCACTTACCAAAGCGGGTGCTGATTTGGTGATTACCAGCCGGGATGTATCGAGGCTGACTGAATTCAAGCAGGAAATAGAGTCATTGGGCAGGATGGCGTTACCGGTTCAGTTGGATGTGCTTTCACAAAGTGACATTGATAATATGGTCAGCATGACAATAAAAGAATATGGGAAAATTGATATCTTAGTCAATAATGCCGGCCTGAATATCCGAAAACCAAGCACCGAAGTTTCCCAGCAGGATTGGGACACCGTATTAGATACCAATCTTAAAGGGAGCTTCTTCTGTGCCCAGGCAGTAGCTAAGGAGATGATAAAACAAAAGCACGGCAGGATAATAAACGTCGGTTCGTGTACGTGTGTCTTTGGTATGGAGGGGATTGCAGCTTATACTGCAAGCCGAGGCGCTATCTTGTCGATGACCAGAAGCCTGGCCGCAGAGTGGGGCAAGTTCGGAATCACTGTAAATGTGCTGGCTCCCGGGTGGTTCAAGACGGCACAAAACGCGGTGTTATATGAGAACAAAGAATGGGTTGATTATATTACAGAACGCATTCCTCTAAACCGACCCGGACAACCACATGACCTTGACGGTACAGTTATCTTTTTGGCTTCGGACGCTTCGCAATATATTACAGGCCAGATAATTTTAGTGGATGGCGGATTTACAACAGGAGCGACAAAAGCAATTACTTGAAACTGGTAACTGGTAAATGATATATTCGAATAACCAATAACCAAACGCAACCGTATTTTTTATGAAATAGCGTCAAATATAATAGTGGAGGATGTAATCATGAGTCGGAAAGTTTTGCTGACAATTTTGTTAATGGCATTCCTGACGTTACCGTTTATCACCCAGGCTGAAGCAAAAGTCTTTCGTCTTGGCATGATTGGCCTTGACACCTCACATGTCATCGCTTTTACCAGGCTTATAAATGACCCTGCGAAAAACTATGGCTGCAGAGTTGTTGTCGGCTATCCCGGTGGTTCGCCCGATATTCCTGCGTCGGCTAATCGAGTGGATAAGTATACCAAGCAACTGCGTGAAGAGTGCGGCGTGGAAATTGTTGAAAGCATTGAAGAATTATGCCGGAAGGTTGACGGAGTGCTCCTGGAGAGTGTTGACGGCCGGCCTCACCTGGAACAGGTAAGACCTGTCATTGCGGCGAAAAAACCAGTCTTTATCGACAAGCCTATGGCCGGCAATCTGGCAGATGTGATTGAAATATTTCAACTCGCTAAGGAGAACAAAGTGCCGTGCTGGTCGAGTTCTTCTCTACGTTTTAGTCCAGATATTATCGGGATGAGAAACAACGACAATGTCGGCAAGATACTTGGCTGCGATGCATTCAGTCCATGCAGTCTCGAAGAGCATCATCCCGACCTCTATTGGTACGGTGTGCACGGCGTCGAGATTATGTTTACCATCATGGGTCCCGGCTGCGAGAGTGTCAGACGTATACAAACCAAAGACGTTGAATTCGTTGTCGGAGTTTGGAAAGATGGGCGAATTGGCACCTACAGAGGTCTGCAAAAAGGCAAAACCGACTATGGCGCCTTGGTGTACGGCACAAAGGGTATAGGCCAAAGCGGCAGATACGCAGGCTATGGACATCTTGTGGATGAAATAATCAAGTTCTTCAAGACCGGTAAAGCACCTGTGCCGGTGGAGGAAACGACCGAGATTTTCGCTTTTATGTCCGCTGCCGATGAATCCAAAGCAAAAGGCGGAGCTGCGGTTTCCCTTGCCTCGGTAATCGAAAAAGCTAAAGAACACAACGAACTTCGCCGTTCTCGGAAGGGTCGCTAATGAGCACTTTCAAAAATGCGGTTTTGTTATTTATTGCGTTGTTTTTATGCTGCTGTTGTGAGGCATCATCTGAAAAGCTGGTCGGTGAGAACCTGTTGACCAATGGCGACTTCGAACGAGGACTTTCAGGCTGGAATGAGCTCTGGACCCGCACACCCAGCGGCAGCGCTGCAATTGATACCCGACTGTTTCATAGCGGGCAGCAGTCGGTGCGGATAGAGCATAGTGGCCGGCAGGATTGGAGTTTCCATCAAGAGAAAGTGCTTTCAGTTGAGCCCGGCCAAATCTATGAACTTGGCGGCTGGGTACGTGTGGAAGGAGAAGGTACTACAACATTATCAGTCACCTTGCGAGATGAAAATAACCAGGTAATAGATTGGTCATTCGGCGGCGTCCAGTCGCGAGCAACCGACAAGTGGCGAAAACTGAATTCTCGATTTATCATTCCTGCCCGCAGTAAGACCATTCTGCCTCGACTGATTGGCCACGGGCCTGCTACGGTGTGGTTGGATGACGCCACTTTGCACCTGGTTGGAACTCTGGACAAACTGCGGGCGAAGAAGCTGCCCCAAACACTAATGATTGCCAACGAGGTGTTAGAGGTTACGTTTAAGGTGGCTGATGCTGCGCTTTCAGTGGTTGACCGTCGCACAGGGAAGAAATGGGTACAAACAGCCACTGTAGACACAGTGGTTCTCGATGCTAAGGTGACCGGAGATGGTTTTACCCTGCGTTTGTTAGAGCCGGCAAGCATGCTAAACATCGACGTTGGCATCAGACTTGAACCAAAGCAATCCGAGTTGGTCGTGGAACTTGCAGGCCAGCCGGACTTAGCAAAGACCGTGCAGTTTCCTCATCCGTTCGTTACCGGCGAGGGGACTTTCCTGGTGATGCCGGTCAATGAGGGCATCAGTTATCCGGTTGACGATAAGAGCTTGAGTCCGATGTCGTATCATCTTTACGGCGGACACGGTTTGTGCATGCCGTGGTACGGTGTCGCCGATGGAAAACAAGGATTAATGACAATTGTGGAGACGCCAGATGATGCGGCCGTACGAGTGCCGCGTCTCGACGGGTTTCTGTACCTTGCGCCTCAGTGGCAGCCGCAGAAAGGCAAGTTCGGGCCAACGCGGCGACTGCGCTACGTCTTCTTCGACCGGGGCGGTTACGTAGCAATGTGCAAGCGATATCGCTCTTACGCTACAAAGGCAGGTTTACTCAAAACACTAAAGCAGAAGCGCAAGGAAAATCCGAATGTGGATTTGCTCATCGGGGCGGTGAACGTCTGGTGCTGGGAGAGGGACAGCCTTGCCATAGTTCGGGAGATGAAATCGCTGGGTATCGACCGAATTCTGTGGAGCCACCGCGGTCGTCCGGAAATGCTGCGTCAACTCAATAAGATGGACGGCATCCTCACGAGTCGCTACGACATTTACCAGGACCTTATGGACACGGAGATAGTGAAACAACAGCTTCGCGGACTTCATCCCGACTGGACCCAGGCAGGCTGGCCAAAGGACATTATGCTCGATGGAAACGGCAATTGGCGTAAGGGATGGCGCGTGAAAGGAAAGGACGGCAAGATGTATCCGTGTGGAGTGCTGTGCGATAAGCAGGCGCTCAAGTACGCCCGGCAGCGTGTGCCTGAGGAGCTGAAGACCCATCCTTATCGCTGTCGCTTTATCGACACGACGACGGCCTCGCCGTGGCGTGAATGCTACCACCCCGACCATCCGATGACTCGCAGCGACAGCCGACACTGGAAGATGGAGCTTCTGCGTTTTATGTCCGAGGAGATGAAACTTGTTACGGGCAGTGAGACGGGACACGACGCGGCTGTTCCTTATGTTCACTACTTCGAGGGTATGCTCAGCCTCGGGCCGTATCGCGTGCCGGATGCCGGGCGAAATATGGTCAAGCCCTGGGATGAGGTTCCGGAACGGGTGGCAAAGTTTCAAGTAGGCCATAAATATCGACTGCCGCTCTGGGAGCTCGTTTATCACGACTGCGTTGTGGCACAGTGGTACTGGGGCGACTACAATAACAAATTACCTGCGTTATGGGACAAGCGGGACCTGTTTAACCTTCTTTACGGCACGCCGCCGATGTTTATGTTCAACAACCAAATATGGAAAAAGAATAAAGCCCGCTTTATTGAGAGCTATAAGAAGATATGTCCAGTGGCCCGCGCCGTAGGCTATGCTGAGATGACCGACCATCGCTTCCTTACACCGGACAGGAATGTTCAGCAAACTAAGTTTGCGAACGGCATTAGTGTCACGGTCAACTTCGGCGATAAACCGTACCGCCTTCCCGATGGTAAAAAGATAGAGCCCATGGGCTATCACGTATCAGGTATGTGAGAAGGACCGTCTGTTTGTCATGAGCGGGCCACAAAAAAGTTATTTTTTGCAGCAGGAGAACGACTATGAAAACGCTTAATCACGTCACTTTGCTTATTCTGTTAACTTTTCCGCTCGCATTGTCGGCTCAAGGTAAGGAAATAAAAAACAGAGGAAGCGAGAGTCGATATTGGGCCGATGCAATGGCCAAGGTCCATGAAAGATTCTCCGGCGAGAAAGGAACCTTTGCGCATTTTGGTGACTCTATCACGGTTACTCTGGCCTTCTGGACGCCGCTGTTATACTCGCGAAAGAACGCGCCCGAGGAAATGGAGCAGGCATACCAGTTAGTTAAGCAGTACCTGAAGAAGGACTGTTGGCGCGATTGGAAAGGCCCGCAATTCGGCAACGAGGGCAGAATGACTATCCGCTGGGCGCACAAGAACATTGATAACTGGCTCTCGCGGCTGAAGCCGGAAGTGGCCTTAATTATGTTTGGAACGAACGACCTTACGTCCGTCGGGCTTGAAGAGTACAAAAAGAAAACACGGGAAGTCGTTCAAAAATGCCTGGATAACGGGACGGTGGTGATTTTGAGCACGATTCCGCCGAGGCATGGACTTGCTGAGAAAGCGGCGCTCTATGCGGATGCCGTGCGAAAAATTGCTCGCGAGATGAAGGTGCCGCTTACTGACTTTCATTCGGAAATTCTTAAGCGCCGCCCTGCCGACTGGGATGGTGCGCTGGATAAATTTGCCCAATACAAAGGCTACGATGTACCAACGCTTTTATCCCGCGATGGAGTTCATCCCAGTAATCCAAAATCGTGTTCCGACGATTACTCTGAGCAGGGGCTTAAGTGTTGTGGATTTTCGCTGCGTAATTATCTTGTTTTGATGAAATACGCTGAGGTGCTAAAAACGCTCGGCCTTGTTTCACCGGCAAAAAGCAAAGCTGCCACCCCTAAGCCACAAGCACGGCAGCGTGGAATCATAAATCCGCCTGCCCAACCCTGGTTTCCCAAGGCTCCCCCCCTACCACGGCGTGCAGGACAGACAATAGAAGTTTCGAGCGTGCAGGGACTAATCAAGGCCGTCGACCAGATAAGACCGGGGGGAACCATTCTGCTGGCGGACGGCCACTATATTATGCCCCATTATATAGAGCTCAAAACTGATAACGTATCGCTGCGCGGAGCGTCAGGACATCGTGAGCGTGTGGTCATCGATGGCGCCAAGAGTCGCGACGGAGAGCTTATCGGCGTCAGAAGATGCTCAGGTGTAACAATCGCCGACCTGACCATCCAGAACACCCAGTACAACGGATTCAAAATCAACTCTGATACCAATGTTCAGAGACTTACCATCTACAATTGCATCATTCACAATATCTGGCAGCGCGGCGTCAAGGGTGTTAAGGTGCCGAAAGAGAACCGCGAAGCAGTCCGTCCAAAGCACTGCCGCGTGCAATACTGTCTGTTTTACAATGACCGGCCCAAACGCTTAAGCGATGACCCGCGCGATATCGCCGGCGGAAACTACGTCGGCGGAATTGATGTGATGTATGCCAAGAACTGGGTGATTAGTGACAATGTTTTCATAGGCATCCAGGGCAGGACCCGTGAGGGACGCGGAGGCGTCTTCATCTGGTTTGATTCCCAAGACTGTGTCATCGAGCGAAATGTCATTATCGACTGCGACGCCGGCATCTGCCTTGGCAATCCACACCGTGCCAACGGTATAAACACCCACTGCCTGCGCTGTGTGGTCCGTAACAATTTTATTACACGAGCTACCGAAGGAGGTATCGTTACGGTCTATACGCAGGACTGCAAAATTCTCAACAACACCATTCACGAGCCCGACAGCCGTCTGGGCCGGCTGATTCGTCTTGTTTTTGACAATGGTGGCCTGCTCATCGCCAATAACCTGCTCAGCGGGCCCAAAATCAGAAACGAGTCAGATAGTAACATCAGGTTCATTAGCAACGTCGAGAAAGAGCTTACGAATGTTCTCGTTAATCCTTCACAAGGTAATCTGCACCTGACGACCCAAGCTGCCGACGCTATCAACAGAGCTGAACCACGGTCCGACGTGACCGGTGACATTGACGGCGAACCTCGCGGCACCGAACCAGATATTGGCGCTGATGAGTTGGCCCCTTAATATCAGATTTTGCTATAATTTGCTTTGAGTGAATAAGATGAGGTTTCTTAAAAATATGAGATTAAGAGTTAGAATTGGCTTAACTCGCGCCATCTGGATTGGAATGTTTCTTCTGTTTTCGGTGAGTCCGATTCAGATTGTGGCTGCTCAGGGCAAAAGGCATGCAGTCCCTAAGAGCCATCCAAGACTGCTCGGCTCGCGGCTTCGTTTGCAAAAATTGGCCGAGCAGCGTCCTGAAGCACATCGGCGTGTTGTAAGGGTGGCACGTGAGCTTGACGCCGATGACCATTCTAAAATGATATCGATGGCCTTAGTCTGTGCGATAGAGCAGGATGATCAGCTCGGCAAACTTGCAGTGCAGATGGCGATGAAATACATCAACGGCCCTATTCGAAAAGGGCATGTTACTTTTGCCCACGACCTTGCGCGCTGTGCGATTGTCTATGACCTGTGCCACGAATACTGGAGTCAGAGCGAGCGAGCAAAGTTCCATGCGTATTTGAACAAAACCGTCGATGCAAACATCCGCTCCGAAACACACGTGTTCCACAACGGCTGGTATGGGTACAAGAACTGGGGCATCGGGTTGGCCTGCTATGCAACGTTTTATGAAAATGAGCGTGCGGAAGAGATTCTCAAGAACCTCGAGCAAGAGTGGCGCAGCCGCGCAGCTCCCGCCCTCAAGCTGGCGGGGGCTGGCGGAGGTTGGGCCGAAGGTTATTATATAAACTACTGGCTATACGAGTGGCTGTTCTTTTGTGAGGTGGCCCGGTACTGCGAAGGTGTCGACTATTATGCTATGGCTCCAGGCTTTTTCAACAACCGGGCCATCGCGAGCATGTTCGAGGCCTATTCCGGCATCAAGATTTACAACTCGCGCCGGCCAATTCCTATGGGCGATGGTGGAGGACGCGTGTTCGGAGGCGACCGTGATAAGACCTTGTCTGCCAGACGCATCCTCGTCAATCACTTCCGCGACGATTCGAGCCATCAGGCTGTGCATGCGTTCAACGAGACTACGCCACGCTCAAGCGTCGGCGTCTATGCGTACAAGGATTTCCTCTGGCGTGACACCACTGTTAAAAAAGTTGACCTGAACGGCTTCAAATTGTCACACATCAGCCCCGGGCCCGGATACGTTTATGCACGCAGCTCCTGGAACGAAGACGCAACGTATTTCTTCTTCAAATGCGGAGACCGCTTTACCGCACACCAACACCTGGATGTAGGGCATTTTCTGATTTACAAGTACGAGGAGCTCATCGGCGACGGCGGCCACTATGACGCATTTGGCTCGAACCACGATGTCAACTATCACTTGCGCACCATTGCCCATAATACAATACTGGTGTATGACCCGTGCGAAACATGGTCCAGGATACGCGCCGGCCCGGTATCGGGCAACGACGGTGGGCAGCATCACAACTGGCCACATCATAACGGCGCCGTCTCAGACGTTGCCGAATGGCAGAAAGGACACCAACTCTACGATATTGCAGATATTTTAGCCTTCGAAGACAAGGGAGATTACGTGTATTTAGCTGGTGACTGCACGCGGTCTTACTCTCCCAAAAAGCTCGATTACTTTACCCGGCAAATTGTCTTCCTGCGGCCCGGCACATTTGTCATCTTCGACCGTGTAGGTTCCAAAAATCCTCGCTTCAAAAAAACCTGGCTGCTTCAGGCGATGAAGGTTCCGGCCAAAACTGAGGACGGGCTCGTAGTAACCAACGGCAAAGGACGATTGTTCGTCCAGACTTTGCTGCCGCCTGACCCGGATGTAAAGCTCGTTACGGGAGCAGAACTATATAGCTACGGAGGCAAAACCTATCCTCCGAAGCGAGACACCGGGCCAGCGCCGCAATGCCGTATCGAAATAACACCTGCCCGACAAAAAGCTGTTGACCATTTTTTACACGTCTTAACGGCAACCGATGCCGGTGTTGCTTCTGTTGAAAAAGCGATTGTGCAGGTGAAAGGCCAGGAGGTTACCGTAACAATCGGCAAGACAAATTTCACATTTAAGATGGCCGAAGTGGGAGGGCGCATCGAGCTTCCCGGACGGCGCACCAGGAAAGATAATACCTTTAAGCCTACGCATCCAAGGCAGTTAAACTAATTTGCCTTCGATTTGTTTCAGGACCCTCATCGACTCTTCCGCAATTTTCTTCCCGCCCGGAGAAAAATCAAATACTTCCAGGGATATCCATTTATCGTACTTCAAACCCTTGAGCGTTTGAAAGGCTTTCACATAGTCATTAACCGCTGTCCCCGTACCCAGGTGTTTGCCGTCCATTCCCTGGATATGAACATGATGAATATGCTTGTGGTACTTTTTCAACAGGACGTCAAACGGCTCAGTTTCATCGTTGGTGTTATGGAAATCAAACATTATTTGAATAGCTGGATGATTAACTTGTTTAGATAACTCCAATGCTTCTGCTAATGTGTTAACAACATCGGTTGCGCTCCTGGGTAAGTGTTCGATGAGTATCTTAACACCGCGCTGCTGAGCATGGTCGGCGACCTTGGCAAGACCCTCAGCAAAATATTTTTTTGCATCGTCAATAGAGATTCCCACCGTACTGCGCTGCTTGGGAGAGCCAAAAATCATATAAGGCCCGCCAAGGTCGCCACAAAAATCGATAAGTTTATCGAAGTAGGCAGTAGTTTTTTCGCGGACAGCAGTATCAGGCGTCGTAAAGTGCAATCCTTTCGGTGGCGGCGCTAATAACCAGTGCAATCCCACACATTCAATGCCGGCATCTTTCATAACTGAAACTATTTGGCTGCGTTCATCCCTGCTTATCTCCTGCACACCTTCCTTAACCAGAGTAAATGCTGCAACTTCAACTCCCTGATAGCCGGCATTGCTGACAATCCGGCATTGTTCGGCCCAGCTTAATCCAGCCATGCTCTCGTTACACATAGCATATTTGAAACCGCTCCATCTGGAATCAGTAAGCATCTCTTTTCTCCGACAACTAAAAGTTAATCCACCTAATACGGCCGCGCCCGAAATTTTGATAAAATCTCTACGGTTACAGTTTGACATGTCCTGTCCTTTCCGGCTATCTGAAAAAAACTTCTTACAAAAATCCTACTCAAGCAGCAGGCTCCTAAGAGCTTTTGGCTTCAATAAACTTTACGATATTGTAGATGGCTGAATTATATGGGACACGCACTCCATATTTCTCGGCTAATGTAATAACAGCCCCATTTAACGCATCTATCTCAGTCGTTTTTTTTGCGAGTATGTCCTGCAGGGTTGAAGATTTGTGTTCTGCTGTGTCAGGCACAAGTTTTTTATAGAAAACTTCAAGAAAATCCTTCGGCGACTGCCAATGTGTTTCACACCCTGCCACTTTCATAACGTCAAAAACTTCCTCTACAATGCCTTTCATTATAATTCGAGTAGATTCATTCTCTGCTAATACTCCGTATGGGACATCGAGAATAGCTCCAAGAGGATTCAGGGCGCAATTGTAGAGCATTTTCGCCCAAAGGTCTTTTTCGATTTTAGTGGTTGCTTCACAAGGAATACCGCCTTTGGCAATAGATTGGCACAAGTTTTCAATACACGCCAAATCACTGCTGAACAAGCTGCCGATATGAATCGAATCCGCGTGTACTGTTATAGCAACTTCGTTGTTTTTCGGCCTGCTGAATCCTGTTATTACACGCGCATTGTAAATCATCTCCGGTTTAAAGAAGGATGAAAATACTTCTGCATTACCCCATCCATTTTGAAAAAGTACGATTTTTGTCCTCTCACCAAACAACCAGTCACTTTGAGAAAGGTCCTTTGCAGCCTCGAAGGAATCGAAAGATTTTGTGCACACGAGTATATAATCGTAAACTTTTGTTCCTATCTCGCTTAAAGATGTGTAGCCGGCGAATGCCGCCGGCTCTGCGGAGTAATCGCCCCAAATCCCTGTTCTTACTAAACCGTGTTTGCGCAAAGCTAAGACTGTACTTTCTCGGGCAACAATATCAACCTGGTCTTTGGATTTTAGCAAACAACTGGCAATACCGAGTCCAACTGCACCGCAACCGTATATTAGCGTTCTCATAACTCTAAATTGTACGTTCAGAAAACCTTTTCTTTCGCAACCAAGAGACCATTATAATCAGTAAGCAGCCAAATAAAAGACTTTTAGTTCTGAGTTTACTTATGAAACCCGGATATATCACTCATTCGCAAAAAGCGTTTGAATTGGCCGACTGATTCCGCTACTATGATGATTAGAAACTTAAGTCCAATCAAGCTTGGAAAAGACAAAGGTGTGAATGTATTACCCCCACCATTCGAGATGCTGTCAAAGATGAGAAGAGGACAAAAAAAGACAACAGGCGTATTCCTGGTCACTGTGTTCGCGGTGCTGGTACGTGTAATGCTGCCGGCCGGGGCAAATGCGACCGGCGACCATGACATCTCTGGCCTGTACATAAAAAAGGACACCTGGCAGCAGACTATTTTGGCATCACGCCGGGCTCTCAAGAAAGATGAGGCACTGCAGAAAGAGCTGTGGAAACGTATCGAAAAGGACTTTCCCATCCAATGCGACTGGGTATATCAGGATTATGGGATGGACTTCCATAGGTGGTTCGGCAATGACGCCGGTACTGATATTGAAAGAAAGATAATAATAAAGGTGCTGGCTGAGCTTGCACCGGAAGCGAAAGATTTGGTTGCTGATTACGAGTTACTATGTCAGGCAAACGTGTCAGCCAATGATCGGCGGTGGCTGGACCTGTATGTCAAAGCATGTGAAAGGCGGCGCCGGATACGTCTTCAACCGCTTCTGAGAAGATGTAAGAGGATCATATTTACGAAGCATTTCAATATGGGCGGCTCACATTACGCGTATACCGAGGCTCAATCCGATGCACAGCATGAGCGAAATTTCGCCCCGGGTTCGGCTCTTTGTTTATTGGAAATGGAGGGCTGCTATGGCAGAGTACAAACGCTGATCAATGAGCCTGATGGTGTAATACGCGACCCCGATGTTTCCTACGACGGCAGGCGTATCCTGTTTGCCTGGAAGAAGTCAGACCGAGGGGACGACTATCACCTGTACGAGATGAAGCTGGAAACCGGCAAGGTACGGCAGTTGACATTTGGACTTGGTTTTGCCGATTATGAAGGGGCTTATCTGCCGAACGACGACATTATCTTCAATTCCACCCGCTGTGTTCAGATTGTTGATTGCTGGTGGACGGAGGTCAGCAATCTTTATACATGTAATAAGGATGGTAGATATCTGAGGCGGCTGACCTTCGACCAGGTCCACACGAACCTGCCGACTGTTACCGAAGATGGACGCGTGATTTACACGCGGTGGGAATATAGCGACCGAGGCCAGATTTATACGCAGGGGCTATTTCAGATGAATCCGGATGGCACTGCTCAAACGGAGTTCTATGGCAACAACTCGTGGTTTCCCACCACAATCCTGCACGCCCGCGGCATCCCTGGCACACAAAAAGTAATAGCAGTCCTCTCCGGACATCATTCTCATCAACGTGGCAAGCTCGCAATCATTGATAACCGCAAAGGCCGTCAGGAAGCTTCAGGTGTTCGGTTTGTCGCTCCGGTTCGTGAAGCCGAGGCCGTTCGTGTCGATTCTTACGGGCAGGAAGGTGACCAGTTTCAGTATCCCTATCCTTTGAGTGAGACGGAATTCCTGGTTACGTATGACCCACAAGGCAGCCCAAATCAACGCTACGTTCGCCCCTATGCTATTTACTTTATGACAATTGACGGTCGGCGGGAACTGCTTATCGCAGATTCAAAGATCTCTTGTAATCAGCCTATACCGATTGTCGCACGCAATAGGCCACACATTCGGCCGAGTCTCGTGGACTACCGCAAGAAAACAGGGACATATTATTTGCAGGATGTATACATCGGCCCCGGCCTGGAAGGGATTCGGCGAGGCACAATCAAGAAGCTTCGCGTTGTTGCTATAGAATTTCGGGCGGCTGGCATTGGCGAGACCCGCAACAGTGGGCCTGGCGGCGGTTCGTTAGCCAGCACGCCGGTTGGAGTCGGTAACACAAGTTGGGATGTGAAAGTAGTATTGGGTGATGCTACCGTTTATGAAGACGGCTCGGCGATGTTTAACGTTCCGGCCCGCACGCCGGTCTATTTCCAGGCTTTGGACGAAAAAGGTCACGCGGTCCAAACGATGCGGAGCTGGTCCACGTTACAGCCCGGCGAGACATTCTCGTGTGTCGGCTGTCACGAGAATAAAAATGAGACGCCTTCGCTTGGCAGGCAGACATTGGCGATGAAAGCCGGTCCCCAATCCCTTAAATCCTTTTACGGCCCCCCGCGTGGTTTTAGCTTTAACAAAGAGATTCAGCCGATTCTTGACCGTCACTGCATCAAATGCCACACCGGCGGAGAAACAGAGCCTTTTGATCTTTCCGGAAGAAAAATTATCGAAATGACTTCCAAGCGGAAGTGGAACCAGTCTTATCTGGCTTTGACCCAGGCTCGCCCGGAGGGAAGACCGAACCAGTCTTATTATAAAGGCAACCAGGATGGTGAGCTTGTGAACTGGATTAATAATATGTCGGTTCCCACAATGCTGCCGCCCTACTACAAGGGCGCCGCCAGGAGTAAACTCATAACCATCCTTGAAGAGGGACATAAGGATGTGAAGCTCTCGCAGGAAGAGATGGACAAGATTGCCTGCTGGATCGACCTGCTCGTGCCATACTGTGGGGACTATATTGAGGCCAACGCATGGACGCAAGAAGAGGTTGATAAGTACAACCATTTTATGAAAAAGCGCGAACGCATGGAAGAGACAGAACGTAAGAACATCGAAGCTCTAACAGCCACAGTGGCTGGACCTTAGACCGAACAGATGTGTTGTATATGAAAAAAACAATACTGGCATTTGGTGAACTACTATGGGACATATTGCCTTCATGCACTATTCTTGGAGGTGCTCCCTTTAATTTTGTCTATCGAGTCAATTCGCTTGGCGATATGGGCCTTATGGTAAGTCGTATTGGCCGTGATGAGCTTGGCCAAAAGGCCTTTAACCAGGTTACCCAGCTTGGCCTGGACACAACTTATATCCAGTGGGATGAACACCTGCCGACAGGCACCGTTCAGGTTAGCTTTGATGAAGATAACAATCCTGACTTTGTTATCATCCCCAAGGTTGCGTATGACCAAATTGAGCTAACTGATACGCTTGTCGATGCCGCCTCGACTGCCGATTGTTTGTGTTTCGGAACTCTATCCCAAAGGTCAGAAGAATCGCGTAAGACTATCGAACATCTCCTGGAAAGAGCAGGGCAAAGTCTGAAGCTTTTGGATATAAACCTGCGAAAAGATTGCTATAGTTTGGAAACAGTCAGCTTTTCCTTACAAAAAACAGACATACTCAAATTGAATGGAGATGAGGCACGCCAGCTTGGCCGGATGTTAGGACTTTCACAGCAAAATATTCCGGGATTTTGCGAAGAAATGTTAGCCAAATGGTCTCTCGAACATTGCGTAGTAACACTTGGCGAGAAGGGTGCCTTTGCGATGTCTGCCGCAGGTGAAAAAGTCTACGTGCCGGGATATAGAGTCAAACTCGCCGATTCCATCGGTTCCGGAGATGCTTTTTCAGCCGGATTTGTCCACCAGATTCTGCGTGGAACATCAATTAGTCAGGCTGCCCGGTTTGGTAATGTACTTGGCGCCCTGGTTGCGACAAAAGAGGGTGCTACTTCTCCGGTTACACTCGACGAGATAAACCTGTTTCGTAATCAAAATTTTGAACGTGATATCTATCCTGACCTGGAAGAATTCATAAATTAATAAGGTTAGGGGAGGAGAAAAATATTGCGAGACGATATACACAATACGAAATCAGCGGTGCCCGGTGAGTAAACGAACTGCACAGATAGAAGACTGCCTGGAAACACTTTACGCCCGCTATAACCGCCGGGAATTTATCGGCAGCGACCCGCTGCAATTTGTATATGAGTACTCCAGTCCTGCGGATATGGAAGTTGCCGCATTTTTGTCTGCTGGGCTTGCGTACGGAAGAGTACAACAGATACAAAAAAGTCTGACTAATCTTTTTGGACGGATGGGAGAAAGTCTGTATGCGTTTGTGCGAAACTTCGATGAGCGAAAAAGAGCGAAGCTAAAAGACTTTAAGCATCGCTTCACGACCGGCGATGATATATCAGATTTACTGGCACTATTACGAGACATTATTGATAAATTCAACAGTATCGAAAAATTCTTCACTCAGGGCTACAATCCAAGTGACAGGAATATCGTTCCGGCATTGTCGAAATTCTGCAATTCACTCCTTGAAATTTATGCTGCTGAGCACAATGGAAAGACAAGCCGTGGATTGAAGTATTTATTAGTGAATCCAGCTAATGGCAGTGCCTGCAAACGGCTCAATCTCTTCCTGCGATGGATGGTGCGGGACGACGATGTTGATGCAGGCTTGTGGAAATCCATCGATAAAGCCAAGCTCATTGTGCCGGTTGACGTGCATATGACCAGATTGTGCAGGATTATAGGCTTTCACGGCCAAAAAACCGCTTCTTTATCAACAGCTTTAAAAATAACAGAAAGTTTTACAGAGATTGAACCGACGGATCCCGCCAAATATGACTTCGCATTGACCAGAATCGGCATCCTGGACAACTGTACGGGAAAACACCGTAGCGACTGTGAGTTTTGTGACTTGTTTGCCATTTGTTTTCATGGATAAGGGCTGTAAGGCCAAAAATCAGTCATACCGGATAATTTTTCTATAAAAATTCTATTGCAAAGAAGAAAGGTATTTTGTATAATTCGTTATATGGCGAAGTATAAGGGATGTCTAAATGTATGATTTTATAAATATAGCCAAGGCTTTGTCCGACGAAAACAGAGTCCGGGCACTGATGATGTTATGCAGGGGTGAGCTTTGTGTATGCCAGCTCATTGAAATGCTGAGGCTTGCTCCGTCCACTGTTTCTAAGCATATGTCCATTCTGCGTCAGGCAAGATTGGTTGAAAGCCGTAAAGATGGCAGATGGATGTATTATCGGCTTACTAATGGTGATGCGTCTGAGGATGTCCTGCAAGCTATTCGATGGCTTCAAAATAGCCTTGCTAAGGACAAACAGATACTTGCAGATGCCAGGCAGGTTAAGCATGTTTGTAAAATAGACAAGGATGAGCTGTGTGATTGCTACAAAAAGCCGAAACTAAAGAATAATAATAAATCAACCACTCTCTGTGGGAAATAAACGGAAAACTTTCGAAAGGAAAATAGAATGGCTGAGAATGATAATACTGATGAAGCCGGGCAGGAAAATCCGAACGACGCGCAGGCGTGTTGCTCAACGGCATCCGGCAGTGGAGATTGTTGTTCACCCGATTCCGGCAGCAGTGGGAAAACTTGGAAGATGCTGGTATTTCTTGTTATTGTGGTTGCAGCAGGGGCAGTTTTGGCACGTTCGATTATGAACAAGTCAAATTCGACGACTGACCAGGCGCAACAGCTATTTGCCACAATCCAGCCTGATGTAAAGTCGGATACTCCTTCGCCATCAAATGCTGCGGCAAACGTGGAGACCCCCGACAAGCCCAAAGCCAGCACAGACAGTCCTTCCACAGTGACACCCACAACAAAGGTGCCGGTATCCGGTGGTCCTGAACCCACCCTATGGGGCAAGCCCCTTGATTCCCTTGCTTCTCTCAACAAAGTAGCCGTGGACACTGACGCAGTCTTTATCCTTCTTGCGGCCGAGGACCAACGGGACATGCAGCCTGTTACCAGTGAGATCGAAGCCGCCGC
>Ga0307379_10004611_pt1 | contig 19611 bp, 25 predicted proteins | sample UN2MG_FD_202237 | JGI IMG/M metagenome (GOLD analysis project Ga0307379, IMG submission 202237) | Soil microbial communities from Risofladan, Vaasa, Finland - UN-2 | ecosystem: Environmental > Terrestrial > Soil > Coastal area > Acid sulfate soil | place: Finland: Risofladan, Vaasa | collected... | reverse complement strand
GAGCCGCTCACCAATCAGCGAATCAAGAAACTTGAAACGCAGATTAAGACCTTGCACGATACGCTAGCCAGCTGGAGAAAAGCGGGCATCCCTGAGAGGACTTTGGTCGTTCTTCTGGCGCATTACACGAAGGTCCCGCAAGGAACTATTAAGCGCGTGATCGATGGCTTCGACAACCTCTACGAAGAGTACTTTACCGAAGATGAGTGAACTGACACCCTGCAACTTCTGCACCCTCCGACGACTTCGAAAAAACCAGAAAGGTGGCACCCGCACGTACGTGAAACCCGGCAAGGGTGAGTGGGAGGGCTGGACCGTGGTTACGCAGTCCGGACAAGACCATCCTGTGGCATACTTCAAGGAACTGACGGACCACTGTGTTTGCTGAAAGATTCCCTACCCATATGAAATTCACGGTCGAAATCCCGGATGACATTGTGCGATGGGCTCAGGCTGAAGGCGTCAATCGACAGATGATTGCCAAGTTCATGCGCGAAGAGCTTCGCATGGTCTCGTCTCGATTTGGACACTCACCGAAGTTGAAAAGACCTCAAGTCGCTGGGCACAGTCACGAATGGCGTGGTTTCATTTTCAATGAAGCCCGCGTGTTGGTTCCACAAAATAAAAACCCGAAGGAGTCCGACATTGGCACCTGTAGAAAGTCAGCGTCCACCAGCTAAACGTTGGTGTTCGATTTGTAGTTGTGAGTTCGATATCGACGCTGAGGGTGGCTGCGAAGGTGACATCGGGATTCTCCCGGTCGCATTCTGCCCGACTTGTCGCGTAGGCATCCTCGATTTCGCCGATCAACATTCTCCTGGCCGAGAGTGTCCGGAGTGTGGGTATTACATCGATGACTGACCAAATTGGAGCCCAGCACCCTTTCCCCGATGTGTGCGCGCACCCTGAGTGCGAAAAGACACCTATTGTCGGCGTCAACAAGCGCTTCGTTTGCGAAGACCACATGAAGTGGGTTTTGAAGCCGATTCGGGATGTCATCAAACTTGTAACGGAGAATTTCAATGACTGAAGGTCCGTTTTTCGTAACGTACGTGCTCGCGAATCAACCGCGCAGAGTGCCCACGCCTGATCATGAGCCTTGGTCCATGGAGGACCTGAAAGACGGGTTCTGGATCACCTCGAACCATGCGTTGTGCCGCGAAGCGCAAGGTGCCTACTGGATTCCGCCCAGCCAGATCGTCCTAATCGAGAAGAGAAACCAGTCTCCTCAGCGATTGTAGTTCGACTGTTAATGCAGCTTGGGGTAGTCTCCGGCAAGTAGGGTGACCTGATTCGGAGACTACGCTATGGCGCTTACCCCCCTTCAGCTCCAAGAGCTGCAAGATATTTCTGTGGTTCTTGCAGAGGAATTCCCGAGCAACGTCGATCAAATTTGGAATACTGCCATCCGTTTGCAGCTGGCAGACTTAGGTCCTTTAGGACCCGGTGGCCTCCCAACTTTCGAGATGGCAGTAGCCGATCTCAAAGTCGTCCAAGAACAAATTCAAACCGTTCAGGGTCGAAACGCAGGACCTTCATCAGGGTATATGGAAGCCACGCTCGAAGTGGCTCCGCCCGGTGGTTCACCATTCCCCATGGGTGCTCTCGGTGACGTTCTTTACGTCGACATTGCACCCAACACGTATTTAGCAACATCAGTTCTCTCTCTCACTCCCGCTGGTCCCAATTCAGTCATCCTTTCTGAAATCGCTACAGCAGTTGCACGGACAGTGCCCGCTGCCAGTGGCGGAATTGAAGTCAATAATCTGTTAACGGGCATCGGGTTTGAGAGAGTTTTAACAACTTCGGATTCGCCAAACCTCACTGCTGAATTTGTGACGTTGGCTTTGAGTCCGGGCGTCCCCAACGAACGCGTGCTCACTGCTGGGAGCGGTATCGGAATTCTTGACGGTGGTGCGGGAGGGCTCGTCACAATCAGCGTTGATGATCCTCTATTCATGGAAGAACGTGCTGCTGCTTCGGCAGACATTCCAACTTTCGGTCAGTTCTGGGTACGCAACGACGCTCCCAATGTTGCGATGTTTACTGATGATGTCGGCAATGATTTTGTACTGAGTGGTAACGTGTCGGCAACCCCGACTCCCGTAGCCAACCAAATTGCGATATGGGATAGCGCAGGCGCTACGATCAGGGGCGACACGCACATTACCTACAGTGTGGCGGGCATAGGCCTATGGACGGTTGATGTAGGACGGCAACTTTTAAGGACTACTGCTGGCGTAGCAATGGTTGACCTTAACGCAGTCGGCAACACGGATGCTGGTCCCGCTCTTTCGATTACTGCTGCTGTAAATATCCAGGGCTCGGTGCCGCTGCTATATCAGCTTGAGACTTCTGCCGCTCGGGACGACTTCCCTACTTTTGGTCAGTGGTGGGTTCGCAACGATGTGCCCAACACGCCGATGTTCACTGATGATGCAGGCAATGATTTTGTACTAAATGATCTTGCAGCTATTCAGGATGGTACGGCTGATGGTCAGATTGCAATTTGGGACCAGACGACAGACCAGCAATACGAGCCAAGCTCTAACATCTTGGTAACGGACAGTGCCAGCCGCATCAACTTCGGTGCCAACTTCCAGATGTTCAGTCCGTCGGGGGGCGTCTTTCAATTCAACAACGGTGCTGGGGTTCAGCGTGTGCAGTTCACGGAGGCTGACGGCGGCGTGATCATCGTCAATCAGAACGCGATCCGCCTGGTCGGCAATGGCGGCATCGGCAACGCTCGTATGGCGTTTTGGAGTAGCGTCGGCGGTCGTCCTGAAATACATGCCAACGCAGCCAGCCAGTTAGTGTTCGATTCCGATGGCGGCGGCGTCCTGGGTGCCGTGTTTGCCTATCCTGTCGGCATCTCCGGTATTGATGGGGCAACTACGCAAGGCAATATGCAGCTTCACTCCGTGCTTAACTCGAGTGCAAGTTCACTTTACTCTAGGAACGCATCTTCGAGACGCTTCCCGGTTTCAAACTATTCGGAGGTGAGCTACCGATTCAACAATCCAACGACCGCAGCAGATCCTGGCCCAACATTCTTCCGTCAGGACAACGTGCTTTTCTCTGGTACCAACAATCTCTACTTCGCTGATGAGGACTATGCTGGCAACTCTGATGCGGGTCCATGGTTCTCTGGCCTTAACGTAGGCGACATCATCTCCGGGCGCGTCGGCTCGAACGCCGCCTTTTGGGCCATCTGGCAGGTCGACAGCGTCACCGATAACGGCGGCTGGTGGACGGTAGGCGTCACGCTCCTGGACAGCTCCGGCACGACCTACATCAACGGCGTCGACGTGCAGTTCGAGTACATCCCGGCGGCCTTGTGGGCGGTAGGAACTCCTGGCAACGTCAGCAACACAGGCACTCCAGTCAACAATCAGTTGGCAGTATGGACCTCTGCCACAGTCATTGAAGGCGATGCAACTTTGACTTATGACGGAACCTTCCTCCGTCTCATCGGTTCAGCACTTAGAGTTGCAGATGCAGGTAATACTGACTATCTAGAATTCAGTCATAACGGCACGCTCGTTACAGCTAGCTGTGTTAACACCAATAGCATCGACTGGACTGGCATTGTCAGCACCTTCTGGCTGCGTGATGGCGTAATTCTGAGAGTCTCAGACTCTGGTGATACTGATCACCTGGACCTCTTCCATGATGGCACCAACGGTCATGTCGAAACACATGCTACATCAGGCGGCGAACTGGTTCTTGGTAGGCGTGGAATTGATTACATCTTCACGCAGGATCGAGTAGCCACAGGCAATACGACTGGCGCAACGCTGATTGATTCGACTGGTGCTCAACGTGAGATTGGCTTCAACGATCTGGCTATCTTCAACGACAATGTAGACGACACACTTGAGGCAGGTCATGCAGGTTCGATGGCATTCAAGGATACGACTACTGCACGAACTTTAACTCTTGCAGCAAGTGGTGACCTTGACTTCCCGGTAGAACACCTTACCACTGTTGTCAACGCTTTCACCTCTGGCGATTACACGATCACGGAAGGCGCAGGCACTACGCTTTACTATCTGGATGGTACTACGAGAATTGACACGGCTGGTGGCTGTACCGTCGGCCCCGGTGGTGTAGCGAACATCTGGCGTGAAAGCGCGACGGTCTATCACATTTGGGGAACGGGAATCACACCTTAATGAGATCCGAAATAATCATAAGCAATTTTGATCCGCAGGGTCCTTTTGCGGGTCTGGTGTTGCCTAAGTGGGTTTTGGATGTCGTTCGGTACAATGACACGCACCGCTTCAAAGTGCGAGAGTGGAAAGGTCCACGGTTTCAACGAGGCTCAGTTGGAGTTTCTGTGTTTGCCAATGCGGCACAGCAAGGAGCTGGTGGTGGTGCGGTCGAGTTAACAAACCACACTCTAAGCTCGTTTGATTTTGGGGCTCTAGTTACTTGCCGCGTGGTGTTCCAATCGGATGGCACTCTCGTTCATGACGATGATGGCACGCTTACTGATGTTCAAGCGGGTGAATGGGGGGTAGATGAGCCATCGACTACCGGAGCTAACTTTGAATGTCGGTACTTATCAGCGGGAGATTCTGGAGATGCTTACGGAGCACCAGCGGCAGCCGCAGATACTTGGATCACTATTGATGCGGATCGCTCTTGGGGTTTGACCATAGTTGCAAAACAGTCGCCCTCTAGTAAGACACATACTTCGACTTTTGAAGTAGGTGATGTTGGTACATCGACTGCTGATGCCTCTGGTGTAATTACACTCAACGCGGACAATTAAAATGCTGACAGCTAAACCTTATACTCTCGACTACATACTCTGGCCTCTCATGGACGCTGCTGATCGGTGGATTCTTAACAAGTTGGAGTTGCATCTTCAGCTTAGTATGAAAGCTTACCCTTGCGGCGTCGACGCACCTGCTGGTGATTACTGCATCCGTCCAATCATGAATCTCTACGGCATGGCTGGTGGTGGCTTTTTCAAAGTCACACACGCTGGTGGTCGGATTCGAAATCGACCCGGTTACTTCGCAACTCCTTGGGTCGATGGTCAGGGCTCGTGGACTTACTATCTGAATGACGTTCCTCTTCGACAGACACTCGGCACTCAGGATCAGAACGGGCGCATGACTGTGGACGACATCAAGGCTGGTCTCCCAGCTATGCCTGTTGAGCTACAGGGAATTTCACGATACATGGAGATCGAACGTATCGACAACACAATCATTGAAGTCAGTCCGAGACATTTCGCTGGTGAGGCTCGACAGGATGTCATCGACGATTACAAGGCAATAGATCCTGCGTGGGACGAGATGGATGATGACGGAAACCCGCTGAACAAAAATCAGATTAGAGGAATGCAGCGCGTTGCTTATGGTCAAGATGAGTGGGGTCTGGTCGGCTGGAGATGGCAGACGGACGACACAACATGGAAGACCGTCTGATGGACGAGCAAGCTGTTTGGGATGACTTCTTCTGTACTCTGGTTGGTTGGACTACGCACCCCGGTTACTATCGCGAGAATGCGACCAAGCCGACACTGGAAGAGTGCGCCGACCTGGCTGATGAGATGTTACGAATCAGCAAAGAGCGTGCGTCTATGAGAATGCAGCGTGCATAAAAAAGTCGGACACATGATCCGATGGGCACTCGAACTGGTCATCATTTGGAAGTTCGTACACCCCGAGACTGGAATCTGGACTGCAGTCGTTTTAACCATGATGACAGCCGGTATTGAGTGGGATCACCTCGATCCCCGAGATTGGCTCCCGTGAAATAATTATTTAGATGTGCTATACTAACGTTCCTGTGCAAAACCTGAGGAACGCAAAGATGCCAACAGCACACGACTATAACCGGGTAGTTGAGAAGATCTGGAACGAACAGTCCACCAACGCACAACGGCGCAACGTACACCCCAACCTCGCCAAGAACTTCATCCGAGCTATGTATCGGCAGGTGATGAAGAAGAAGTTCCCGTACCGATTCCACATCGGCTCAGGGAACCGACGCACGTGGGCCGAGTACGGAACCTTCACAGTCAACCCTGATCAGGGATGGCACGACATCAACCACGACATGAGCCACTGGCTCGAACGCAGACTCAGTGGTTCAGCCCATTCCGACAGCCAGCTGAGACTGGAACGAGATGGTGCGGCTTTGATCTGTCGCAGGTTCCTACGAGACGAGCCTTACGTGGATCCAAAGAAGGCACGGGACATGGTGGCAGTGCGAGCTGCCCGAGTGGACGCCGGGGTTAAACGCTGGGAGGCGAAACTGAAACGGGCGGCTACCGCATTGAAGAAACTGAAGAAGCAGCAGAAGTATTACCAAGCCAAGCTGGCAGAACGGAACGCCTTGGGGTAATCTCGCGTGACACCATTGGTCAACCACGCAGAGGAAGAGCCATGAAACGTTTCACAAGAATGATAGCGCTCGTGCTATTGATTACGAGCCCACTGGTCTTCGCTGTCGGAGAGAAGACCTTCACGTTCACACCACCAACTCAGTACGAAGACGGCACTCCGTTACCCCAGGCAAAGATCGCTAGCTACGACATCATGTGTGACAGTGCACTGCTTGTGAACTTTCCTAACGCGCCACTCAACACTGACACTTACCAAGCACCAGCTGGCACTTTTGCTACCGGTAATCACGTTTGTGTTGCGCATACGGTCACCACGGAAGGGGTCAGGTCAGCGCCAAGTAACTCGGTAAATTTTACTGTAGAGCCGGGGGTTCCGTCGGCTCCAATCAACTTTGTAGTGCAGTAGTTCCCCCTCGGCCTCGCGGAGGTTGTGCAATCCTTCGGCGATGAATGGAAGACTAGATGGCACTTATAAGTCTGAATTTTGGCCTTGTCCATCAGCCTGCCCACTTCGAATATGACTTTGACTTTGATGATCTAGACGACGAGATAAAAGAACAACTCCCCGAGAACACTGCAGATGTTTTGCAGATGTTCTCAGAGGAGGACCTTTACTTCCTGCGCTGGCGTATCTGCTGGCAGCGGATGGCACGCGCAAAGCAACTCCCTCCAGATGAATTCATCTCGATGGAGAAGTTCATATGGTTGATCAGGTCGGGCCGTGGCTTTGGAAAGACGCTCACCGGAGCTAATTGGATCGGGGAACAGGCATGGCTGTACCCTAGCTTCTACGCTGTGGTCTCTCCGACGCACGACGATGTTCGGTACACGTGCTTCGAAGGTCCTACCGGATTGCTTTCGGTAATCCCTCCGCAACTTATTCATGATCGTAACCAAGCGTTGCCTTCTCTCACGCTGAAAAACGGATCGATCATTCGTGGCTTTGCAGGGGATACGCCCGAACGCTTACGTGGTCCACAGCACGCAGCGATTTGGTGTGATGAGATTGCATCCTGGAAATATCCGCAGGAGGCCTGGGACAACTTGATGTTCGGGTTACGTCTCGGAAAGACTCCCCGCCTCTGTGTGACAGGTACTCCGAAACCGACTCCGTTCGTGCGCAGATTACAGACGGACAAGCGCACCGTTGACGTCGTGGGGGCCACGTACGAGAACCGAGAGAACCTGACTTCCTACTTCTTCGAGTCCATTGCTAAATACGAAGGCACGCGTGTTGGTCGCCAAGAGATTCATGGTGAGGTGTTAGATCCGGAAGAGGAGGGGTTCGTCCAGAGAAGCCAGTGGCGCACTTGGCCTACAGACAAGAGACTGCCGAAGTTCAGTTACATCGTCATGTCTATCGACCCGGCATTCACCGAGCGCAACTACGATAAAAGAAAGCAAGAGAATGATCCGACAGCATGTAGCGTCTGGGGTGTGTTCATGATCCCACGGCAAGGTAAGCCACCGCTGCCGAACGCAATGCTGCTCGACGCTTGGGAAGACTGGCTGGGCTTCCCCAACCTGATCCGGCGCGTCAAGAAAGAGATGAAGTACACCTACGGTGACGCGGACGAGCCATTATTGAAGCCGGTGATCATCCCCAGAGAGCAGCGCGCCAAGCATCAGGGGCGCAAGATAGACATCATTTTGATTGAAGAAAAAGCCTCCGGAATCTCTCTCCGGCAGCAGCTTTCCGAAGAGAACATTTTGACTCATGGCTACAATCCTGGTAATGAAGACAAGCTAACAAGGCTTCATTATGTTTCTCCAATGTTCGCGGCGGGCAGGGTATGGGCAGTTGAGTCAGACGTAAATCCCGGAAACTTCAAGACTTGGGCGGATCCACTGGTCTCTCAGGTCTGTTCGTATGTCGGGCCAGGATCGGTGGAGAGAGATGATTTACTCGACAGTGCAACGCAGGGGCTACGTCTTCTGATGGACAAATTCTTCGGCCCATTCACCGTGGTAGACTCCACCGAAGATCGTGAGCGTGCACGTGCACGTGAAATTGCCGAACGTCGACTGAAAAAGAAGCAAAATCCTTATGACTAGCCGTATCGACATCGACATACCCCAACCTCCCCTAGACCCAGCGATAGACGGTACCCACGCAATCAGTTGGTGCGACGGCCACTGGCGCGAACTTCTCGGAGCATTGCGTGAGCGAGGTCTCGATGATTTGATCTCTGTCACTGTAGAAGAACTCAACCAGAAACTTTCAGCGGGTGAAATGGATCCTTGCTGGGAAGCGTGCAACCTTATCAACATGGGCGCACTTGAATGCTTCGGACCTGATGCTGTTGTCGGTGCGAATTCGGGTTGTCCTGTCTGTGCGTTTGCCAACATTATTCAGCATATGAGCGATGTCATGGCAATGAAATATAGGAAATCGAACTGATGGCTGAAGAGATCGAAGAAGGCTCCGTCGAAGAATTCACATCCGTTCCTGACACCGTGACCGATACTGATGATGGCGGGGCTATCATCTCTATGGGCGACGGTGATGAAGACGCTCCGAACAAAGAGTGGTACGACAACATCGCGGACGATTTCGACGATGAAGTAAAAAACAAAATTGCAACGCGACTGCTCGAAGATATCGAACGAGACAAGAAAGCACGTGAGCGGCGCGAAAAAGATTATGAAGAAGCGATCAAGCGTACGGGCCTCGGCAAAGAATCTCCGGGTGGCGCTGACTTCGAAGGGGCATCCAAAGCAGTACACCCCATGCTCACGGAAGCAACGATAGACTTTGCATCCCGAGCGATCAAAGAATTGATGCCCCCGAACGGACCTGTGAAGGTCTACGTCCCCGGAGATAATCCACCACGAGATCGTTTCAAGAAAGGCGAACGTGTAAAGAATTACATGAACTGGCAGTTCCTGATTCAGATGCCAGACTTTCGCACGGAGCTGGAGCAGCTCCTGACCCAACTCCCCTTAGGCGGATCGCAGTACATGCGAATGGTCTATGACCAGAAGAAGAAACGCCCGGTTCCAACCTATTGGCCGAGCGATGACGTTTACGTCCCCTACGCTGCATCCAACTTCTACACTGCCGAACGACTCACCTTCGTTGATCACATCACGGAGTTTGAGTTTGGTCAGCGTGTCAAGAGCGGTATGTATAGCGACTTGGGTCCTGACGTTGCGAAGATGGTTGGTACCGAAGAGCCGAGCAAGCCGCAGGAAGCTACCGATGCGGTAGAGGGCAAAGAGTCGGTCGACGCTTACAACGAAGACGGGCTTCGTAACGAATACGAAGTCATGTGCTGGTGTGACGAGCTGGAAGATAAATACGAGTACGCTCCATACCGGATCACCATAGACGGCGCTTCCCACAAAATTGTTGCAGTCAATCGCAACTGGGAGGAAGACGATGAGTCACAACAGCCGTTGTACTGGGCAGTCGAGTTCCCGTTCATTCCTTGGCGCGGAGCGTGTTCTATAGGCCTGGGTCAGATGATTGGCTCCCTGTCGGGTGCCGCAACAGGTGCGCTCCGAGCCCTTTTAGATTCTGCACACATGAACAATCTGCCTACCTTGATTCGACTCAAGGGGGCGAACTTCAGCGGACAGAGTAAAGAACTCAAGGTCGCTGCAGTTACCGAGATCGAAGGCGGCATAGCTGGTGATGACATTCGCAAGCTCATCATGCCGGTACCGTTCAACCCACCGTCGAATGTTCTGCTCGAACTGCTTGGCGTAGTCACTACGCTGGGCAGAGGAATGGTCCAGACGACGTTCGAGAAGCTGGGCGAGCAAAGTACACAGATGCCAGTGGGTACGACCCTTGCATTGATTGAAGAAGGCATGACTGTCTTCAGCGCAATTCATCTGCGTTTGTTCGGTGCTATGAACATGGTGCTGCGCATCCTTAGCCGCATCGATCGCATGTACGCCGACGACGATGAGATGAAGAATGACGTCGGTGAGGTGCTGGCATATCGGAAGGACTTTGATCCACCGAACGACATCATGCCGGTTGCAGACCCCGAGATTTTCTCTGACGTTCAACGCATGGCTCAACTCCAGGTTATCGCTGACCGTGCTGCGCAAATGCCAGAGGTGTACAACATCAAGGCAGTCGAGAAACGCATTCTCGAACGCACAAAGATTCCCAACCCTGACGAGCTACTGTTGCCGGATGACACACCCCAGGAACAGAACGCCGTCAATGAAAACGCAGCAATGACCATGGGCAGGCCGGTGGCCGCATTCCCCGAGCAGGATCACTTAGCGCATTTGCAAGTCCATTTGGACTATGCGCAGTCTCCTATGCTGGGAATGAATCCTCTGGTTGCGCCGCGTTTCATCCCGATGCTCATGGGCCACATCGTTGAGCACATCGCGTTCTACTACGTTACTTACAACGTGGATTTATTGCAGGCTTCCACAGGTATGGATGATGAAGAGCTTGGGCAACTGATGCGCCTTCATGATCCTGAAGTACGTGCGGAACTGGATAAGAATCTTGCGCTACAATCGCAGGATGTAGTTCCTGCAGTGGACAAAGTTCTCGCTGGTATCTTGCCGATCATCCAGCAGTTGCAGAAAGTTATGCAGGAGTTGCAGCCAGAAGAGCCGAAGCCGCCAATCGATCCGAACGCGATGGCCGCTATCGAGCAGGAACGCGAAGCAGACAATGCTCGCAACGAACGGGAACGGGAGCGTGTTCAATTGACCCTCGTAGACAAGCGCGAAGCGCGTGAGCACGAGCGGGAGATGACCTTTATGGAGCTTGATGCCGAGGAGCGGCAGAAGGCTTTAGACGCAGCCACCGCTGAAGCGCAAAAAGCCACTGAGTACGCTGCTCGTCTCAAGGAGCTTTTCGAGCGCGAGCAGGCTGAAGACGAGCGCACTGCAATGAAAACCGCTTCCAGTGAAGCCATCAACGCTGAGGATAATGCCACAGCTTTGGAAATCGCAGGCGTCAAGGCAACGACTGATCGGCAGAAGATCACGACCGGAACAGGGTCTACGAACCCCCGGCCTCGCACGGATACCTAAGGTAGGTTGATTCGAGACGCAGATTGAAAACCGACGAGTTGTCCCGCAAGGGCTCCATATTCCACAGGAGAGTACGATGAAAAAATATCCATCAGGTGCAATCAACCAGCACAAGGCTCTGGCAACAGGCAAGAGCATTGCAAAAGCCAACACCTCTAAGAAGGGCGGGGGTTTCGACGCTGGTTCAGGGAACTGCGGGCCCGGTTCCGTATCGTCTAGCGGCGACACGGGAGGTCCAAAATGCGGTTCGGTACCGGCGTCAAAGATGACACCGGCTTAGACTTTACATAACGTTGGGGCTAGTATGTCCACCGAAACTGTGATTTTGCAGAAACTTCTGCAAAGGCTGAAAGAGGAACAGGCCGGGTGCCTAAGCTTGCTAGCTACTCCGAACGACAAAACAGCGTTTGGTTATGGCAAGGCAAGTGGGCTTTACAACGGTCTGCGTCGCGCCGAGCAGCTGTTCGAAGAAGTAGTGGGTGAAGAAGAGGATAGGACCTAAATGACAGTTACAAATCTCAGCAGAAAAGCCCATCTGGCGTACGACTCGATAGACCAAGCATTTCCGGAGGTCGATCCTGGCCTAGTACCGTTTGGTTCGAGAGTGCTAGTCCAGAAGAGGTCTGCTCGTGAAGTCACAAGGGGTGGGATCGTGATTCCGCACGAGACCCAGGAGACGGAGTTCTGGAATACTCAAGTCGCTAAAGTCATCTCACTTGGACCCGCTGCTTTTAAGAATCGCGATTCTCTGGAGGTCTGGCCGGAAGGCGAGTGGTGTGAAGTTGGAACCTATGTTCGCGTACCGAAGTACGGTGGCGACAAATGGTTCGTTGATGTTTCTGATGAAGTGCGTCAACAGACGGGTGCCGACAAGGCATGTTTTTGTCTGTTTAACGATCTGGACCTTATTGGTCAAATAACCTGCGACCCCTTAGAAGTCGCCGCTTATCTGTAGGAGATACAGCAATGGCTGAGGCAAAGACAGTCGAAGAAGAGAAAGACGAAGAATTCGTTGCGGTGACGGACGAAGAGGAAAGCGGGCAGGTTGAAGGCGAAGGTGCCGACGACGATCAGGAAGATGAAAACGAAGACGAAGACGAAGGCGACGATCAAGAGACTCGCCTTGGTGGTGGACGTGAGGACGATGATGAAGACGACAAGCGAGAGCGTCGTCGAAAAGAAAACAAGTCCCGTCGTAGTCGCCAAAAAGAGGCTCGCGAACGTACAGAACGCGAACTGAAATTCCTGCAAAACCGGAATGAGCAGCTGGAGCAACGCTTCAGTCATTTCGAGCAGGAGACTCACGCACGCGTAACGGGCAGTGAGATTGCGAATGTTGATAGTGCGCTGAGCAAAGCCAAGTCTGATCTCCAGCTGGCAAACTCAGTCATCCAACAAGCGGTAGAACAGAATGATGGCAAAAATCTGGCTGAAGCACTCGATCATCGCGATACCATTCGCGACAATCTGCGTGAATTAACAGATGCCAAGAATTATCTGTCAACGAATCCTCAGCGGTCTTCCCGACCTGCCGAGAAACCTCAGCCGTTGGATCCTCGGCATGTCGCTCACGCGCAGTCGTTCATGGTCGACAACGACTGGTGGGATCCACAAGGTCGTGATCCGGATTCGCAGACAGTTCTTAAGATCGACAGATCATTGGTGGAGGAGGGGTTTGATCCTACTCAACGTAATTATTGGGATGAGTTACGCACTCGTACCCAAGAAGCTATACCGGGCCGGTTTGATTCCCGAACTGGCAAGAAAGGTAACAACGGAGCTGGCGATAAGAAACCTGCCAACCGTGGTCCTCAGTTCAGAACTGGCGGGCGGGAACGTCCATTGAAGAAGAACGAAGTGTATATCAGCCCCGAAAGGAAAGACGCTATGATCGAGGCTGGTGTTTGGGATGATCCAGTGCTCCGCAACAAGTACCTGAAGTCGTACTCAACTTACGATCAACAGGCTTCAGCGGAGGGAGCATAATCATGGTAGCTAAGCGTAGAACAGACACGAGACTGAATTCCGATGAATCAGAAGTGCGTGGTGATCGTCACATGCAAGACCGAAAAGTGACGCACAATAGAGCACTGTCAGACGATCAGCGGGTCGATGAGTTTCGCCAACAATTTTTCCAATCTGCATTGCCAGATATTCCGAAGATTCCTGGTTACCATGTTTGCTGGCTGACCACGGAAAACCCACGCGATCCAATTCATTCGCGCATCCGACTGGGTTACGAGCCGATTAGGGCAAGTGACATTCCCGGTTGGGATCATGCGCAACTGAAAACGGGCGAGTGGGTAGGCTGCATTGGTGTCAACGAGATGATTGCTTTCAAGCTTCCTCTCGAACTGTACGAAGCGTACATGACCATCAATCATCATGAGCAACCTCTTAGTGAGGAAGAAAAGCTCAGCAGCCAGATCCGTGCGATGGAAGCCGAAATGAACCAAGCTGCGAAGCGCGGTGTGGTAAGCCTGGAACTTGAGGACGGCACAGCAGCATTGGGTGTGGCTCCGAAACCACCTCCCTTTGCTCTGCAAACGGGGGAGTATTCGGAAGACTATTAATCTTTCACGGAGTAAAACCTCATGAGTAATGTCGCCTCTCCGTTCGGATTAAAACCGGCGTTCCATCCTTCTGGTTGCATACGACAGCTCCAGTCTACGATTGTCTCCGGTCATCCGACGGATATCTTTCAATTCTCACCAGTTGCTATTCTGGCGAGCGGTGCTCTTGGCACCGTAGCTCCGGGCAACCCGGTCATTGGCTCCTTTATGGGTGTCGAGTGGACCGGCGTTGACGGACGTCGCAGAGTTGGCAACCGCTGGGTTGCGAACACGGTAGGAACAGAAATTGTTGCCTACTACACCGAAGATCAAAGCATCATTTACGAGATCCAGTCCAACGACCCAGTGCCTCTTGCTGACGTCGGCGCACAGTTTGACTTCACCGCTCTGACCGGAAACGGTACGACTGGTCTGTCGAACGTTGCGCTTGACCACGCTGGTGGTGCAGGCACGGACTGCCGCATCCTCGGTGTAAATCCCGCCCCTGATAATATCTTTGGTGACGCGTTCACCATCGTTCAGGTCCAGCTCTCTGATCATCAGTACACTGCCGTTCGCGCAGCCATCTGATCCTGATTGGTAGTGAAGTTCGAGTAGTCACTACCTGGAGTCAAACTCATGGCAGTTCCAATGAGAAGTACCGACTTCCGATCAATCGTTGAGCCGATCCTTAACGAGACTTTTGACGGAATCTACAAACAACGTGCCGATGAATGGAAAGGTGTTTTCACAGAGCGTACGGGTACCCCCCGTTCGTACCATGAAGAGCCGGTCCTGTTCGGATTCAATGCCGCACCTGAAATGCCTGATGGCACCCCGGTGACATTCGACGCAGGCGGAGTGCTGTTCATTCAGCGTTACGTCTACAAGGTCTTTGGTCTTGCGTTCGCGCTTACCAAAGTACTGGTCGAAGACGGCGACCACATTCGTATCGGTCGGATCTACTCTGAGCATCTCGCTCAGTCGATGATCGAAACGAAGGAAACGCTCTGCGCCAACATCCTCAACCGTGCCTTTAATGGCGCGTTCGTTGGTGGTGACGGTGTAGCCTTGAACGTGACCAACCATCCGATTGCACCGGGAGGTGCTGCTGGTGGTGTGTTCTCGAATCTTCTGACGACTGCTGCGGCTCTGTCGCAAACGTCACTTGAGCAGATGCTCATTCAGATTCGCAATGCCGTGGACAATAACGGCAAGCGGATTCGTTTGACGCCGCTCAAGATTGTCACTGGTCCGAGTCAGGTCTTTCAGGCTGAAGTTCTGCTGAAGAGCGTCCTTCGCGCCGGTACGGCAAACAACGACATCAATCCGATTCTGTCAATGGGGCTCTTGTCCCAGGGTCAGGCGAACCTGTCGCGAATCACATCGACTACTGCATGGTGGGTCCAGACGGACGCATCGCGTGGTTTGGCGATGATGAAACGTCGCGGGCTTGAGAAGTCAATGGAAGGCGACTTCGAAACGGATTCCATGCGGTACAAGTCTACGGAGCGTTACATTCCGGGTTGGACTGATCCGCGTGCGGTGTTCGGTACCCCCGGCCTGTAACTAAGGTCGACAAAACGGGTGGGGGGAGCAGCGACTCCCCCCACACCCTTCTTTCGAAGGGCAGCGATCCTTCTAATGGAGATTTAAAATGTTGAATATCGAAGTAACACAATTTCCTAACGGAATCGGCGACGCTGGTGATAACAGCGTGCTCAATGGAGTCGGTTCTCCTCTCAACAGTAATGGTTCGGTTGCCATCGAAGATTTCAGCGGTGGTGAGAACTACCTCGATCATTACTCCAACGTTGCCATTGGTGGTGCTGCTGTAGCATCCGTTCTGGCAAACGCGAATGGTGTTGTGCGATTCACAACTCCGGGCGTTGCAACTCAAGGTAGTGCACTTGAGGCAGACGCTGCGACGACTCACGTCGATGGTTTCCTGGTATCCGCTGGTGTCCCTGCGTGGATTAAAGCGCGCCTTGATATCGCCGATCCGGTTGCTGATGCCTTCCTCTTGGGATTCGTTCCGGGCGGCTCTGGTCTGGCTCCGACGGACGGTCTTTACCTTGTCTCTGCCGCAGGCTCTGGTGCTGTTAACCTCATCATCGAGAATGCTGGCGGCGCACAAGAAAGCCAGCTGGTAGGTACGTTGGCTGCAGGTGCAAGCGGATTTATCGATGTTGCCCTGTTCTGGGATGGCCTGAAAGCGGCTGCACAGTTCCCCGGTGGTGGTGGTTCATTCATTCCGTCGCCTGCGAACATTCCGGCAGTTGGACTCAACGCTACCCTCACGATGGTTGAAGGCGCGGGTGGTGCCACGACGTTCGATGTGGACTTGCTTGCCTTCGGTGGTGGTCGATAATCCACTAAGGGAGCAGCGCCATGAGACCAGTAAGAGTTACTACAGGACCCGGAGTCAGCGTCTCTGTCGTGATTCCTATCGATCAATATCTCAACCCGACAAACATCGGGTTGGGTGTTGAGATCGTAGGAGCTGCGACCGTTACGGTTGAACACACGTTCGATGATGTGTTTGCAGAAACGTTCAACCCAGCGACGGCTGTCTGGTTCCCTCATCCGACTCTCGCAGGAATTGCCGTGAATTCTGATGGCAACTATGCGTTCCCACCTACTGCCTGTCGATTGAATCAGACAGCGGGTGCCGGGTCGGCAATCCTTAACTTGATCCAAGCAGGAGCAACATCATGAGCGGAAGCGGCATAGCAGGTAGCCAAGGCCAATCATCTTTTGCTGCCTTGGAACTGCTCGCGGATCCTTCGCGTCTTCAGAGTAAGATTGCCTCTCTGAAAGCTGCGGAGGAATCCGCACGTGAGCAGATCAACCTCGCCGGTCCCGCCGGGGAGATCCTTCAAATCCGTTCACAGATCGATGCCCTGAAAGCTGAGGCAGAAACGACGTTGGCAAATGCTCGCGATGATGCTAACGAGATCTTGGACAAAGCCAATAGCGATGCATCGTTCCTCCGCGAGAGAGCGAAGAGCGAAGCAGATGAAGCACGCGAACAGGCTGACAACACGATTGCTGGCGCAAAAAAATTAGCGGATGAGGCCGGTTCCGCTATGGCTGCCGTGGAATCAGAGAGACGAAAGGTCGCTGTAGAGATTGACAAACTCAACAGCTATGGCGAAGCACTCCAGCAGAAAGCTGATGCTCTCGATTTGAGAGCCGAAGAGCTTAAAGGGAAAGAAGAGCAGTTCGTGAAGGTGCGCGAACTGATCAACACCGTAGTCTGAGGTAGCTCATGACTGCGCAATCTGGTCTGGGTTTCTCAGGAATCGTAGCGATACAGATTCCTGATAACGGTGCTACTGGTGAAGTGCTCACCAAACTCACTGGCGATAACTACGACTACGATTGGGCTCCGGGTGGAGGTGGTGGTGGGGGGCAGGTGAACACTGTTGTCGGTGGTGTAAACATCACTGTCAATGCAGGGGATCCTGTCAACCCCATCGTCAACCTCGACGCTGCCATCACGGGTACCTCTGTCAATGGCGTCACACTTTCCGCATTAGGTGTTGCAACTAATTTCTTAAATGAGACGGGAGCGTACTCAGTACCTCCGGTTGACACCGTCACAGCGGACGCGATCTACCTGCGACTCGATACGACTAACAATCCGCTGACTGGTGATTTGGAATTCAACACTGGTGGCGATGCGGTCATCTATAATTCGTTCCTCGATGGTGATTTCCACTTCGACGTGAACAACACCACTTCTGGTGTCAATACACGAGCGATGACCATAACTGCTCAGGATCTCATACAAGGTGGTTCGTCCATCGACATGAGACCGTCAGATACCTGCTACCTCTCGAACTTCATCTTCATGCAAAACAATATCGAGCTGGTCAACTCAGAGAGTGGCTTTGGCTCGACTATAACTTGGAGGCTGGACAATGCTGTGCCTACGGCTCCTCTTCGGATCTGGGGAGTAGGAACTACTGATCCTGGATTTGGAAGCATGTCGATGGGGCTTGGCTTCGGTGCTGCCGATACTAGCCTGAATTTCGCTGGGGCCTTCGATGTTGACTTCACCATTCCATCTGGGCAGATCTTTACTTTTGATGGACCGATAACTCTAGATCAGACGTTGAGTCCAGCCGTTATCTCTCTGACTCTCGCCGACACCTTTACAACAGGTGGTGCATTCATCGGAGGAGGAATTCAGAGTACTGGCACCGTTACTTACAACAACACCACTTTCATCTGGGCGCTACTCGCAGAGAACAAATTCTATAGTGCGGCAGCCGCTCCAGGATTTGCAGCCTTCACGCTGTTCAATGCATTGCCCGTGATTCAGAACTCCGGCAATAACAATCTAGTTGCAGCACTGATTCTGAACAACGGTTTGCAATATCGTCGCATCACCTCTGGCACTTCGACTATTGCGAATCTTCGCAGCATCTCACATTCGGCAATAGCCAATCCAACGGTGTCGGGTGCGGTGCTGACGTATACCGGGCAAGAAGGTTTGTACTTCGGTCCTAACTGGAATTCTCCAGCGGGTACCACGATCAACTTTGGTACGCTACGAGCGGTGGCCTGTGCAGAGCCAACGACAACGCTCTTTGGTGCAGCAGCAGGAACTCGAAATCTAACCGCGTACATCGGCTTGGATTTTCCGAACTTCACGTTCTTCACCGGCACGCAGGTCATCAACGTTGTTCGCAGTGCACTCAATGCTGCGACAAATCGCCGCTTCTTGAATCACACCGGCACAGCGCTCAGCTTCTTGGGTGGCGGTCTGACTATGGCGAACACCGCGCCAATCACATTCGGAACGGCGAGCCCGGTAGTACTTGATCGAGTAGCTGCCGATGCGCTGCGATTCACGGGCGCTGCCGAAAGCTTTAGATATACATTCTCAGCCAACCTAGTGGATGTTACATCGACAACAGGTGTCGTGATGCGATTCAGTCTGCCAGTAGACATCAACGCTCCCATTGCTTTGGGTGGTGGTGCAGCCGCGACACTTGGTACTATCGGCGGCGCAGGACCTACGGCTGCAGCGCAGGCTCAGTGGATACAGGTTCAAGTCAACGGCGTCAATCATTGGATTGCAGCATGGACATAAAATCATGACAGATACAGTACAAGCTTTTCGCGCAAGTATTGATGCGGTCTTCGCTGATAACACGCTCAGCGGTGGCGATTTTAATACTGCATTGCAATCGGTGTTGACTGCGAATTTCTCTAACGCTGACGCCGCAGCATGGCGTGATGCGATAGCAACGGAGTTAAACAGACTCGAACTGTGCACCAATCCGACTTACGTGAGCATGCGCAACAATTTCATTCTCGCATCAACCGCGCAACGTGCCGAAGACTTGTTTGCTGCGCTCACGACAATCAACGCATTGCCAGAGACAGAACCGGCCATCAACTCTGCCCGACTGATTGATTTGCGCGTGGATCGAGATGAGGTCGTCAACGCTTTGGCTCGATGCGATGTATTGATTGCAGCGGAGCCGGGAGGAACAGTAGGCAAGCTGATTAAGGACGTGCTGCGACAAGGCAAGGACCAATTGCGCGGATACCGTGAACAGCTAAGAACTGAAATTCAGAACATCACAGGAGATCCAGACTCATGAGCAAGGTAACGACACCCGTAGGTTTAACCTACGTGAAAGATTTCTCCTTTCCTGCTGCACA
>Ga0307379_10004610_pt1 | contig 19612 bp, 20 predicted proteins | sample UN2MG_FD_202237 | JGI IMG/M metagenome (GOLD analysis project Ga0307379, IMG submission 202237) | Soil microbial communities from Risofladan, Vaasa, Finland - UN-2 | ecosystem: Environmental > Terrestrial > Soil > Coastal area > Acid sulfate soil | place: Finland: Risofladan, Vaasa | collected... | reverse complement strand
TGGTGAGCCGCCCTTCGAGCTCCCGGTGCGCGCGCTCCGCTTCCGCCAGCGCATAGGTCTGGTTGATGGCGATTTTGACCTTGCCCTTGGCGATGACGCCGAACAAATCGTTGGCGGTCGAGACCAGCTCTTTGCGGGTGGCGATGTAGTCGCCGAGCGCCGGCCGCGTGGCGAACAGCGACCCCTTCTGCGCCAGAAGATTGATCCGGAACTCCGGCACCGGCCCTGACGCCTGGCCGAAGCTCACCCACATGCCGCGCCGCTTCAAGCAATCGAGCGAGGCCGGGAACGTATCCTTACCGATGGAGTCGTAGACGACGTCGACGCCCTCGCCTTTGGTGTAGTCCTTCACCTTGGCGACCACGTCCTCCTCGCGATAGTTGATGACATGGGTGCAGCCGTGGCTCCGCGCGATCAGCGCCTTGCCGGCCGAACCGACGGTGCCGATCACCGTGGCGCCGAGCGAGGCCGCCCACTGGCAGGCGATCATCCCCACCCCGCCGGCCGCTGCGTGGAACAACAGCGTCGTGTCCGGCCCGACCTTATAGGTCCGGCGCAGGAGATATTGCGCGGTCATGCCCTTGAGCATGATCGACGCCGCGGTCTCGTCGCTGACGCTGTCGGGAATCCGCACCACGCGGTCCGCCGCGATCAGCCGCTCTTGCGCGTAGGCGCCGACCGGCCCCGCATAGGCGACCCGGCGCCCGACTTTCAGATCACGCACCCCCTCGCCCACCGCGGTGACGACGCCGGCGCCTTCCATGCCCGGAACGAACGGCAGTGCGCTTTGCGGGTAGAGCCCGGTCCGCACATAGACGTCGATAAAATTGAGGCCGATCGCCGTCTGCCGGATGCGCACCTCGCCCGGGCCCGGCTCGCCGACCTCGACCGCCTCCCATTTGAGGACTTCGGGCCCACCATAGTCGTGGACGCGGATCGCTTTCGTCACTGTCGCCTCTTTCTTGGGGCTCGCTGCTCAAACCAACGGCGCTCGCAAGCCCCGGCTTCCAAATCTCCGAACCTTGGGGACTTTAGTCCCCGCCTCGCTCGGCCCCACTCAATAGGCTCCCGGAATTGACCATTCAATCAAACGGAGAGCGAACATGCGCAAATCGACCATTCATGTTGTGGGCCTGTGCTTGATCGGCGGCGCCTTGGCCACGGCAACAGCCCTTTACAGCCCGGGAACCTATGCCTGCAACGGCCCGGCCGCCTGCACCATCGGTTCCGCGTCGGCCAATCTCGTCCTCATGGCGAAAGCCACTCAACTGACGGACGGCGAGATCGCCTATCTCTATCTTCAAGGCAACCAATTCGACGTGGAAGAAGCCGAATTGGGCATCGCTCGCGGCACCTCATCAGAGGTCAAGCAGCATGGCGAAATGGTGGCCAAGGATCATCGCGGCGTCGTGGTCGCTTTCCAGGCGATTCTGACGGAGCACAACATCAAGCCGGTCGCCCCTTCCGGCGATAGCGCAGCGGTCCAGCACCACATGGCGGTCATGAGCGATCTCCAGGCCCGAAGCGGCGCCGACTTCGACCGCGAATATCTCACGCAGGCGATTCTCGGACACCGGGCGTTCATCGAGCTTGTGAGCCAGACGCTCCTTCCCGAGGCGCAGAATCCCGGGATCGCATCTCATCTGAAGGACATATTGCCGGCTTTCAAACACCATCTGGCGATGACCATGACGGCCGCCAAGTCGCTCAACTCTGACAAAGATTGACCATGGTGCTTTGCGATTGTGGGCGTCCCGTTCAACGCCTCAGCAGGGCTCGACCATGCTGCGGAGCTTGGCTTCGTCCACAATCGCCACCGACCTCGTGGAGAGCCGGATAGCACTGCTCCTCGCCAGGTTGCGCAGGACACGCGAGACGACTTCTCGGGATGACCCTAGGTGATGGGCGATCTGCTCGTGGGTCGTCTCCACCACATGACTATCTCCGGCCCGCCGCAGCAGAAACGCGGTGACGCGTTGCTCCAGGCCGAACGAGACGGTCTCCTGGAGCAGCGTCATAAGTTCGAAAAGCCGCGCCGAGAGGGTGGCGAACGCAAAGCCTTGGAGTGACAGCTCCACCGCATAAAGCGCGCGGAAGACGTCCCCGGAAACGACCGCAACCCTTGTCTCGGTCTGGTCCGTCTCGACCCAGGCTGGATAGGCCAGCCGGGAGAAGAGGGCATTCAGCGCGAGAATGCAGGACTGCCCCGGATCGACCCAATAGAGCGTCCCTTCCCTGCCGTCCGCGCTGATGTAATAGATCCGCAAGGCACCAGCCTCCACGAGATAGGCCCCCGCAACCTCGTCGCCCCGTTCGATGACCTTGGAGTAAGGCGGTAGCGTCACGTGCCGCGTGGCACCAAGCAGCCGGGACCGGCCAGCTGCACTCAGCTCCGCAAGAAACGGAAACTGAGACAGTCTCTCTGGATCATGCATCCTGGTCGCATTACTCAATGCCGAGCTTGGCTTTAAGAAGCTCGTTGACGGCTTGCGGGCTCGCTTTGCCCTGGGTCGCCTTCATCACCTGGCCCACGAACCAGCCGATCAGCGCCGGCTTCTCCTTGGCCTGCTCCACCTTGTCGGGATTCGCGGCGATGACCTCATCGACCGCCTTCTCGATGGCGCCGGTATCGGTGACCTGCTTCAGCCCACGCGTCTCGACGATCGCCGCCGGATCGCCGCCCTCCGTCCAGACTATGTCGAACAAATCCTTGGCGATCTTGCCGGAGATGGTACCGGCCTTGATCAGGTCGACGATCACGCCGAGCTGCTCTGCCGTGACCGGGCTATCGACGATATTGCCGCCTTCCTTGTTGAGACGGCCAAACAGCTCGTTGATCACCCAGTTCGCCGCCTGCTTGGCGTCGCGTCCCTTCGCCACCGCCTCGAAATAGTCGACGCTCTCCCGTTCGGCCACGAGCACATCGGCGTCGTAAGGCGTGAGCCCATACTCGGCGATGAAGCGTGCGCGCTTCTCGTCGGGCAGCTCAGGCAGGTCGGCAGCGAGACTGTCCACAAAGTCTTGCGTCAGCTCGAGTGGCAGCAGATCGGGGTCGGGGAAGTAGCGGTAGTCATGCGCTTCTTCTTTGGACCGCATGGACCGCGTCTCGCCCGTCTTGGCATCGAACAGCCGCGTTTGCTGATGGATCTCGCCCCCATCCTCCAGGATCTCGATCTGGCGGCGCGCTTCGTATTCGATGGCCTGGCCGATAAAGCGGATCGAGTTGACGTTCTTGATCTCGCAGCGCGTGCCCAGATCATCGCCAGGCCGGCGCACGGACACGTTGACGTCGGCGCGCAAGGACCCCTCCTCCATGTTGCCGTCGCAAGTGCCGAGATAACGCAGGATGGTGCGGACCTTGCTCACATAGGCGCGTGCCTGCTCGGATGACCGCAAATCGGGCTTCGACACGATCTCCATGAGCGCCACACCGGAACGGTTGAGGTCCACATAGGAGAATTGCGGGTGCTGGTCGTGCAGGCTCTTGCCGGCGTCCTGCTCCAGATGCAGCCGCTCGATGCCGACAATGACGCGTTCGCCGCTCAAAAGATCGACGATGACTTCGCCCTCGCCCATGATCGGGTTCAGGTACTGGCTGATCTGATAGCCCTGGGGCAGATCGGGATAGAAATAATTCTTGCGGTCGAACACCGAGGTCAAGTTGATCTGGGCCTTAAGCCCCAACCCCGTGCGGATGGCTAGCGCGATGCAGGCTTCGTTGATGACGGGCAGCATGCCCGGCATGGCCGCGTCGACCAGGCTGACGTGGGAGTTGGGCTCGCCGCCGAACTCCGTCGAGGCGCCCGAGAACAGCTTGGCGTGTGAGCTGACCTGCGCATGGATCTCCATGCCGATCACCACCTCCCACGCGCCAGTGGCGCCTTCGATCAGGTTCGACTTTTCCGTTCTTTGATCCATACCGGTATCCGCGATCAAGACTCCTCTCCCCTATGGGGAGAGGTCGGCGCGCCCTCGCGCGCCGGGTGAGGGGGTTCAAGGCGTTCAGGTTGAACAGTGGCAGCCAGAGAGTCCAACACGCCGTCGATATTTAGGAGCACATCATTGTTCCAAAAGCGAAGTACCAGATAGCCCATGGATTCCAGTATGTTCGTCCGTTCCTGGTCGTCATCTGCACGCTCTGCATGCTGGCCGCCGTCGATTTCCACGACGAGTTTCGCGTCGATACAGAGGAAGTCCACCACAAACCTGTCGATTGGCGCCTGGCGCTTGAACTTGAGCCCCAGAAAGCGGCGATCACGAAGGCGCGACCACATCTTTCGTTCGGCGCGGGTCGGTTCGCTTCACAGGTGACGCGCTAAACCACTTCTGCTCTTCATCCCCCTCACCCTACCCTCTCCCCCCTGGGGAGAGGGGGAACGCGCGGCTACTTCTCAGACTCGTTCGGCGAACGGAGCTTCTCCTCCTCGTACTGGATGAACCAGCCGATCATCTGCCGCCACAGGGCTTCGACCAGCTCCGGCGGAAGATTATTCTCAGCCGCGCGGGCCTTCACCTTGTCGATCACCTGCTGGATGCGCCACGGAACGCGCGCGTCCGCCGGCGAATTCTTGAGCTGCCAGGCACGGTCCACATAGGCGAAGCGCTCGCAAATGAGATCCACCAGTGCCTGATCGATGCGGTCGATCTCGAGCCTCACCTCATCCATGCTCGTGCATTTCTCGGCTTCGCGTGTCGCCATTATGCTGCCTTGCTCCACCAATCTGCCGGCTTGGCCCACGGCCCCACGGCGTCCTCGATCACCTGCGCGGTGCGGAACAGCGTCTCCTCGTCGAAGGCGCGCCCGATGAGCTGAAGCCCGAGCGGCGTGCCTTCCGACGACAGCCCCGCCGGCACCGAGATGCCAGGCAGCCCCGCCATGTTCACCGTCACCGTGAAAATGTCGTTCAGATACATCTCGAGCGGATCGCCCGACTTCTCGCCGAGCGCGAAGGCAGGCCCCGGCGTGGTCGGCGTCAGGATCGCGTCGACACCCTCGAACACCTGATCGAAGTCGCGCTTGATCAAAGTCCGCACCTTCTGCGCCTTGAGGTAATAGGCATCGTAATAGCCCGCCGACAGCACGTAAGTGCCGATCAGAATGCGGCGCTTCACCTCCGCGCCGAACCCCGCCTCGCGCGTGTTCTCATACATGGACAGCACGTCGTCGCCCGGCTCGCGCAACCCATAGCGCACGCCGTCATAGCGGGCGAGGTTCGAGGAGGCCTCCGCCGGCGCCACAATGTAATAGGACGGCAGCGCGTATTTGGTGTGCGGCAGGCTCACCTCTTTGATCTCAGCCCCGGCGTCTTTCAACCAGGCGATCCCCTGCTGCCACAGCGCCTCGATCTCCGGCGCCATGCCCGGCACGCGATATTCTTTCGGGATACCGATGGTGAGGCCTTTGACGCCCTGGCCCACCGCCGCCTCGAAATCCGGCACCGCCACATCGACGGATGTCGTGTCCTTCGGGTCGTGGCTCGCCATGGCTTTGAGCAAAATGGCGGCGTCGCGCACGGTGCGGGCAACCGGCCCCGCCTGATCCAGCGACGAGGCGAAGGCGACGATGCCCCAGCGCGAGCAGCGGCCGTAAGTGGGCTTGATGCCCACGGTTCCAGTAAAGGCGGCGGGCTGGCGGATGGAACCGCCGGTGTCCGTCGCCGTGGCTCCCATGCACAGACGTGCCGCCACCGCCGCCGATGAGCCGCCGGACGAGCCGCCCGGTACGAGCTTGGCGTCGGAGCCTTCGCGGCGCCACGGATTGACCACGGGACCATAGAAGCTCGTCTCGTTGGACGACCCCATGGCGAACTCGTCGTTGTTGAGCTTGCCGAGCATCACCGCGCCTTCCGCCCACAGATTGGCGGAGACCGTCGACTCATATGTCGGCGTGAAGCCGTCGAGAATGTGCGAGCAGGCCGTGGTGCGAACGTCCTTCGTGCAGAACAGATCCTTGATGCCGAGCGGAATGCCTTCCAGCGCCCCGCCCTCGCCTTTGGTAAGACGCGCATCGCTTGCAGCCGCCATTTCAAGCGCGCGCTCGGGCGTCGGCAGCACATAGGCGTTCAGCGCCGCGTTGGCGGTCTCGATGGCATCGAGATGGGCTTGCGTCAGCTCGCGCGCCGTAAACGACTTGTCGCGCAATCCGTCTCGCGCTTCGGCAATGGTGAGGTCTGTGAGTTCGGTCACGGGCTTGGCACTTCCCTACTCGACGATCTTCGGCACGACGAAATAATGATCGTCGACCTTCGGCGCGTTCTTGATGATGTCGTCGGCGCAGAAGCCGTCGGTCACCTCGTCCGTGCGCATCTTCATGGTCATGGCGGCCACCCGCGTCATGGGCTCCACGGCGGAGGTGTCGAGCTCATCGAGCTGGGCCACCCAATCGAGAATGCCCGACAACTCGGTCTCCAGCCGCGCGGCCTCCTCATCGGTGATGGCGATGCGGGCAAGGCGGGCAATGCGGTGGACTGTGGCGCGATCGACGGACATGGCTTTGAGACGTTTTCTGCAGGGTTTGAGGTCCGGCGTTCCTAGCACCGGGCCGAAAAGGCGGCAACTTGGCTTGTCGCCACGCCTTGCTGACCTAAAGCCTCAGCCCTCGAAAGGCACGCCGACCTCAGGCACAACCACCCGGTTCCCGCCCATCTCGGCGACAAATTTGTCCGCCGTCTGATCGAGCACCGGGAAGGTCCCGTAGTGACACGAGTTGAAGAACCGCTTGCAGGCGAGCGCCGCGGTCTTTGCGCCCATGGTGTAGCGGTCGCCGATCGGCACGAAGCCGATTTGCGGCTGATACAGCTCGTTGATCAGCGCCATGTCGGAGAAAATATCGGTATCCCCCATGTGGTAGGCGGTCTTGCCGTCACGGGCCGCGACCACGATCCCACACGGGTTGCCGAGATAGACCGGACGCCCATCCACCATATTCGAAGACGAATGCAGCGCCGGGACGAAGATCAGATCGAAATCATCGTGGGGAACCAGGCCGCCAGTATTGCCCGGATCGGTGTTCTCGACCCCTTGGGCTTGGAGATAGCCGGCAAGCTCGTGCACGGCGATCACCGGCGCCCCAGTCTCCTTGCACACGGCGACCGTATCGCCGAGATGGTTCTCATGGCCGTGGGTCAGCGCCACATGGGCCACCCCCTCCATGACGTTGCCCAAGGGAATGCCTGACTTCGCGAAGGTGGCGTTGCCGGTGAGAAAAGGATCGATCAGGATACGGCTTGCGCCCGTGTCGATACGAAAGCAGGAATGGCCGAACTACGTAATCTTCATCGTCTCACCCTTTAGATTGTCCCCGTGACATCAGAACTGCCACTTCCTATCGAAGACTTGACCGCGAGGCTACAGCCCGAGGCACGGCTGCTCGGCCTCGATGTCGGCACCAAGACCATCGGGCTTGCGCTGTCGGACGTGACACGATCGATCGCCACGCCTTACGAGACCTTGCGCCGTGCCAAGTTCACCGCCGACGCCAAGATCATCGCCGAGATCGTGGAAAAGATGGGGGTCGGCGGGCTTGTCATCGGCCTGCCGATCAATCTCGACGGCTCCGAGGGCCCGCGGGCGCAGTCCACGCGCGCCTTCGCCCGCAACCTCGCCGTCCATGTCGCAGTGCCCATGGCCTTCTGGGACGAGCGGCTTTCGACCGCGGCCGTCGAACGGCACCTCATCGAGGCGGACGCATCCCGCAAGCGCCGCGCCGAGGTGATCGACCGCATGGCCGCCGCCTATATCCTGCAAGGCGCGCTCGACCGGCTCAGGACTCTCGGCGCCCAGCAGCGCTAGATCGGCATGGCGTCGAGCAGCATGTAGCCCGTCGGATTATCGGGGCAGAGCCCGGCGCCACAAATGGCGACGGTCGAGGCGATATTGGCGATGGCGAGCGCCAGGAACAGAAGCAACGCCGAAAGCGGCAGGACCTTCAACCGCACCGACATGGGCTCAGCCCGGGCAAATTGCCGGTCGTCGAGGAGCATGATGGCGCAGCCCACGATCATCAGCCCGAAGGCGATGAACGCCCAGGTGTAGAGATGGAGGCCGAAGATCGCGTTGCCGTAGGAGCCCGTGCCCGGAACGATGTGCAGCAGAATCTGACGCATCGATATGCAGCCGCCGGCAACCGCGCCGAGAATGGCGATGCCGTAGTGGCTAGGCTTCGGACCGTAAAACAGATTGAGCGCGATGCCGAAGCCGGCAGCGAAGAACCCGGCCCGCTGCAGAATGCATAAGGGGCAAGGCAGATCGCGGAACCACAGCTGATCGACGAAGGCGAGGACCAGCACCGTATCCAGCGCGGTCAGCGCCAAGGCATTGAGAAGCCTCGAAAGGTCGGCCGTCACGCCTGTTCTCCTTACGTCAGAGCCCGATATTCAGCACTTCGGTGACATGGACGCGGAAGAGCACGAGCATCACGACGAGGCCCACCACCCAGAAGCCCATGGCCACGCCACGATGGCGCAACCACGCAGCACCTAATCCGCAGGCAAAGAAGAGAAAGGGTAAGCTCATCATCGCGCAGCCCTCTCGTTCGTCCCCCTGCCAGCGCTCGCTGGCGCCAGCCCGTTGAGCCTTATTGATTCGTTCAAGCTGCAACGTATTGAAAGTCCGGCCACGCTGACAAGCCCCAAGTCCCTAGCCCCAAGTCCCAAGGGCGTCCCCTTGGGGAGAAACCCCATTTCCCTTGGGGCACACCCCATCCGGGCACAATCACGCCGCCAGCAGCCCGTTACCGCGAGCTTACCTTAAATCTGTGCCCACGCTTGATGCTTGGATCGCGCAGGCTTATACAGTGCCCTTTAATGAGCATACCCGCCGAAACTCCCCCCAATTCGTTCCCTCATCGTCATCTTCTTGGAATCGAAGGTCTTTCGCGCGCCGAGATCGTGGCGCTGCTCGACCTCTCCGAGGAGGCCGCTAAGCTCGGCCGCCAGATCAACAAGAAACGCGACGATCTCCGCGGCCGCACCCTGATCAATCTGTTCTTCGAAGCCTCGACCCGGACCCAAAGCTCGTTCGAGCTGGCGGGCAAACGGCTCGGTGCCGACGTGATGAACATGTCGATCCCGACCTCCTCGATCCAGAAGGGCGAGACCCTGATCGACACGGCGGTGACCCTCAACGCCATGCGGCCCGACATCCTCGTGGTGCGCCACCACGCCGCCGGCGCCGTCGAGCTTCTCTCCCAGAAGGTCGACTGTTCGGTGATCAATGCGGGCGACGGCAGCCACGAGCATCCCACCCAGGCACTGCTCGACGCGCTGACCATCCGCCGCCACAAGCACCGCATCCAAGGGCTCATCGTGGCGATCTGTGGTGACGTCCTTCACTCGCGGGTCGCCCGCTCGAACATTCTCTTGCTCAACACGCTCGGCGCCCGCGTCCGCGTCATCGGGCCCTCCACGCTGCTCGGAGCCGCCATCGATCGTCTCGGCGTCGAGGTCTACACCTCCATGCACGAAGGGCTGGCCGACGCCGACATCGTCATGATGCTGAGGCTTCAGCGCGAGCGCATGGTGTCGAGCCTGATCCCGAGCCAGCGGGAGTATTTCCACTTCTTCGGCCTCGATTACGACAAGCTCGCCCGGGCCAAGCCCGACGCGCTCATCATGCATCCCGGCCCCATGAACCGGGGCGTGGAGATCGACTCCAACGTGGCCGACGATCCGCGCAGCGTCATCCGTGAGCAGGTGGAGATGGGTGTCGCCGTGCGCATGGCCGTGCTTCAGGCGCTCGCCCGCCATCTGCCGAACGAGTGATCCCGATGCAAGCCCATGACGACACCGATCATCGCACCCCGCACCGCCCCTTGGCGCTCGTCAATGCACGGCTGATCGACCCCGCCACCGGTCTCGATGCCTTCGGTGGCCTGTTGATCGCGGACGGCGTCATCGCCGATCTCGGCATGCACATCACCGAAGGCGCGATCGAGGGCGCGGAGTCTCTCGATTGCGGGGGCCGGACCGTGGCCCCCGGTCTGATCGACATGATGGTCTTCGCCGGCGAGCCCGGGCATGAGCACCGTGAGACCCTGGCCACGGCAAGCCGGGCCGCGGCCGCAGGCGGCGTCACCACCATAATCTGCATGCCCAATACCGATCCCGTGATCGACGACGTGGCGCTGGTCGACTTCATCTTGCGCCGCGCCCGCGATACCGCGCTCGTCCACGTCCATCCCATGGCCGCCATGACCAAGGACCTGGCCGGCGAGGAGATGGCGGAGATCGGGCTCCTGCGCGAAGCGGGCGCCGTTGCCTTCTGCAACGGCAAGACATCCGTCGCCAATGCGCGGGTCATGCGCAATGTGCTGGCCTACACCAAGGACTTCGACGCACTCGTCGTGCATCATCTGGAAGATGCCTCCCTGACCCAGGACGGCGTGATGAACGACGGCGAGGTGGCAACCCGGCTGGGGCTCAGAGGCGTCCCGACCGCGGCCGAGACCATCGTGTTGGAGCGCGACATTCGACTCGTCGAGCTGACCGGGGGCCGCTACCACGCCGGCCAAATCTCCTGCCGCGCCTCGCTCGACGTCGTTCGGGCCGCCAAGGCACGCGGCCTGCCCGTCACCTGCGGCGTGTCGGTCAACCACCTCACGCTCAACGAAAACGACATCGGCCCGTACCGGACCTTCTTCAAGATGAAGCCGCCGCTGCGCGCCGAGGACGACCGGCGCGCCATGGTCGAGGGCGTGGCCAGCGGCGATATCGATGTCATCGTCTCCGCCCACGATCCGCGAGGCGCCGAAGGCAAACGCCGGCCCTTCGCCGAGGCCGCCGACGGCGCCGTGGGCCTAGAGACCATGCTCGGGGCTGCCTTGCGCCTCTACCACAACGGCGAGGTCACCCTGCATCGTCTGCTCGAGGCCCTGTCCGCCAACCCGGCCAAGCTTCTCAAGCTTAAGGGCGGTCGCCTGGCCAAGGGGGCGCCGGCCGATCTCGTCCTCATCGATCTCGAGATGCCGTGGACGGTCACGCCCGAGCAGCTATGCTCGAAATCCAAGAATACGCCGTTCGACGGGGCACGCTTCGAAGGCCGGGCGCTCGTGACATTCGTTGCCGGACGCCCCGTCTATCACTACGGTTGATCGGCCTTGCGGGCACAAAGAGGGTGATCGATGCCGCCGTCCGAGGATTGGAGCGCCGTTCTCCCATTCATGTTCGGTGTTTGCCTCTTCAGCTTCGCCGCCGGCTATCTCCTCGGCTCCATTCCCTTCGGCCTTATCCTCACCAAGCTCTCTGGGCGCGGCGACGTGCGCAAGATCGGCTCCGGCAATACCGGCGCGACCAATGTGCTCCGCACCGGCAACAAAGGCCTTGCCGCCATCACGCTCGTGCTCGACGTGTTGAAAGGCACCACCGCGGTATGGCTCGGCGCGCAGTTCGGCCCCTATGCGGCGATCTTCGCCGGCCTCGGCGCGTTTCTTGGACATCTCTTCCCGGTCTGGCTCGGCTTTCGCGGCGGCAAGGGCGTGGCCACCTATATCGGCGTGGCGCTCGGTCTGTATTGGCCGGCGGCGTTGGCCTTCTGCGTCGTATGGCTCCTGGTCGCCGTCGCCACGCGCTATTCCTCGCTCTCCGCGCTGGTGGCGAGCGCCGCCACCGTCGGCGCCCTTGCCATCACCGGCCAATGGCGGCTAGCGGTACTATTCGGTTTGCTCACCGTCCTTCTCTATCTCCGCCACGCCGCGAACATTCGGCGGCTCATGAAGGGCGAGGAGACGCGTATTGGCGAAAACAGGCAAACAACCTGAGACCGGCGCGCGCCTCAGCGCGCGTCAGCGTCTCGCTTGGCTGAGGCTGATCCGCAGCGAGAATGTCGGCCCCGCCACGTTCCGCGCGCTGGTCAACCAGTTCGGTGGCGCGGAAGCGGCCGTCGAGGCCTTGCCTGCCCTGTCGCGCCGCGGCGGGCGCGCGCAAGCCATTCGCCTATGCAGTGCGGCGGAAGCCGAGGCCGAGCTCGACGCGGCCGAACGCTTGGGCGCCCATCTCGTAGCCCTCGGCGAGCGCGGTTACCCGCCAGCCCTTGCCCAGATCGATGCGCCCCCGCCGCTGATCTATGTGATGGGCCGTCTCGAGCTCGCGGAGATGCCCATCGTCGCCATCGTCGGCGCGCGCAACGGCTCCGCCATCGGTCAGAAATTTACGCGCCAGATCGCGAGCCAGCTCGGCGTTGAGGGCTTCGTCATCGCCTCAGGCCTGGCCCGCGGCATCGACACCGCAGCACACACCGCCGCCCTCAGCCACGGCACCATCGCCGTGGTGGCGGGCGGCATCGACATCGTCTATCCGCCGGAGAATCAGGCTCTGCAGCAGGCGATCGGCGAGCGCGGCCTCCTCGTCAGCGAACGGTCACCAGGGTTCTCACCCCGCGGCAAGGACTTTCCCCGGCGCAACCGGCTGATCTCGGGGATCTCCCTCGGCGTCGTCGTGGTCGAGGCCGCGGAGCGGTCCGGCTCATTGATCACCGCGCGGCTCGCCGGCGAGCAGGGGCGCGAAGTGTTCGCCGTGCCGGGGAGCCCTCTCGATCCACGCTCGGCCGGCACCAACAATCTCTTGAAGCAAGGGGCAACGCTCGTCACGGGCACGGACGATATTGTCGAGGCCCTGGCGCCGATCCTGGGACGCCCAGCCAAGCCTCCCCCTGTCGAGCTCGCCTCCTCCGACGACGCCACGACACCCGCCCCGCTTCCCGACATCGGGCAGACCGAGCGCGCCATCGTTGTCGACGCCCTGGGACCCAGTCCTGTCGATATTGACGAGCTGATTCGCGCCACGGGGGTGGCAACGCGGATTGTCCACATCGTCCTGCTTGAGCTCGACCTCGCGGGCAGGCTGCAACGCCACGGGCGGCAGCTCGTCTCGCTGATCGACCCGTGAGGCCGCTTTAGTCCTGCTCTGACTTTTCGATATTTGCTTCTTCGAGGGCGACGCTGATCAGATAGGCCAGGAACGGCAATTGGGCCTGGTGGGCCACGACACGCAAACCCTCGAGCAAAGATGAGATATATTCAGCGGCCTCCTGGCGCTTCGGCGCAGATCCCTCGCCCCGCGGGTCTGCGCTTGCAGGAGGCTGGGTGTTGGACCCTGCCATTCCGTTCCGTCTTGTCTCGCGCCCGTTGGTCCCCATCACCAACCCCCGAATCCCAGTATTCGGCGGCGGTTACCGCACCAAGAACACACTTGAATTTAACATCCTATGGTTGTTCTTAGTTAGTATACACAGCTAAAAGTTGTCAATCATCCGTTCGCTGAATTTGACAGCGGCCGACGGAGACACCATTTTCGGCGCGTACCAGGGTCGATTCCGAACCCCCCCGCCCTCGGCCGGACGCAATTTGCGCGGCTAGGAACGTCTCAATGAACATCGTCATCGTCGAATCGCCAGCCAAGGCAAAGACCGTCAACAAGTACCTCGGGCCCGGGTACCGTGTGTTCGCGTCCTACGGTCATGTACGCGACCTGCCCTCCAAGAACGGTTCGGTCCTGCCGGATAACGACTTCGAGATGCTGTGGGATGTCGACCCCAAAGCCGCCAAGCGTCTCAACGAGATCGCCCAGGCCTTGAAGGGCGCCGACAAGCTGATCCTCGCCACCGACCCCGACCGCGAGGGCGAGGCGATCTCCTGGCATGTGCTCCAAGTGCTCGACCGCAAGAAGGTGCTCGGCAAGATCGCCGTCGAGCGCGTGGTATTCAACGCGGTGACCAAGGAGGCGGTACTCGAGGCCATGCGCCATCCGCGCGAGATCGACGGGCCTCTGGTCAACGCGTACCTCGCCCGCCGCGCGCTCGATTATCTCGTCGGCTTCACGCTGTCGCCGGTGCTGTGGCGCAAGCTCCCTGGTGCCCGCTCGGCCGGGCGCGTGCAGTCGGTCGCGCTCCGGCTCGTCTGCGACCGCGAGCTCGAGATCGAGAAATTCAAGACGCAGGAATATTGGTCGATCATCGCCGAACTCGCGACGGACAAGGCAGAGACGTTCCAGGCGAGGCTCGTCTCGGCCGACGGCAAGAAGCTCGAAAAGTTCGACATCCCGGACCAAGTCACCGCCGAGAACCTCAAAGCCGCGCTCGAAGGCGGCCGCTTCTCCGTCGGCAACATCGACAGCAAGTCGCAGCGCCGCAATCCGGCCGCGCCTTTCACCACCTCGACCCTCCAGCAAGAGGCATCGCGCAAGCTCGGCTTCTCGCCGCGTCAGACCATGCAGCTTGCCCAGCGGCTCTACGAGGGCATCGATCTCGGCGGCGAGGCCGAAGGCCTCATTACCTATATGCGGACCGACGGCGTGCAGATCGTGCCCGAGGCGGTCGCCGCGATCCGCACGCTTGTGACCGGCCTCTACGGCAATCGTTACGTGCCGCCCTCGCCGCGCGAGTATCAGGCCAAGGCGAAGAACGCGCAGGAAGCCCACGAGGCGATCCGGCCCACCGATTTCGGCAAGGCCCCGGACAAAGTCAGTCGCTATCTCGATAACGACGCCGCCAAGCTCTACAAGCTCATCTGGCAACGCACGCTCGCAAGCCAAGCGTCGAGCGCGGAGATCGAGCGCACAGCCGTGGACATCGACGTGGCGGGCAAAGACGGCAAGCCTTACGGCGTCCGCGCGACGGGCTCGGTCATCCGCTTCGACGGCTTCCTCAAGATCTACGAGGAAGGTGTCGACGACGCCGTCGGCGAGGATGGCGCGCTGCCCGCCTTGAATAAGGGGGAGGCGCTCAACCCGCGTGCCATCGAGGCCAAGCAGCACTTCACCGAGCCGCCGCCCCGCTATGGCGAGGCGACCCTCATCAAGAAGATGGAGGAGCTCGGAATCGGCCGGCCGTCCACCTACGCCAGCACCCTCAATGTGCTGCGTGAGCGCGAATATGTCCGCATCGACAAGAAGCGGCTCTATCCCGAGGACAAGGGACGCCTGGTCACGGCCTTCCTCGAAAGCTTCTTCAGCCGCTACGTCGAGTACGACTTCACCGCCGATCTCGAGGAGAAGCTCGACCTCATCTCCGCCGGCAAGCTCGAATGGAAAGATGTGTTGCGCGACTTCTGGCGCGACTTCATCGGCGCGGTGAACGACATCGGCGATCTCAGGATCACCCAGGTGCTCGACGCCCTCAACGATCTGCTCGGGCCGCACATCTTCCCCGCCACCGGCGAAGGCGGCGATCCCAGGGCGTGTCCCTCCTGCAACGAGGGGCGCTTGAGCCTCAAGGTCGGCAAGTTCGGCGCGTTCGTCGGCTGCTCAAACTATCCCGATTGCCGCTTCACAAGGCAGCTTGCCGAGACCGGCGACAAGGCGGCCCTGGCCGATGGCAAGGTGCTCGGCACCGATCCTGAGACTGGGCTCGAGGTGAGCGTCCGCACCGGCCGCTTTGGGCCATACGTCCAGCTCGGCGAGGCCGTGGATGGCGAGAAGCCGAAGCGCGGTTCAATCCCCAAGGGCAACGACCCCGACGCCATCGACCTGGCCCGCGCGCTGCAACTGCTGTCGCTGCCGCGCGAGGTAGGCCTGCATCCCGAAACCGGGAAACCGATCCTGGCTGGCTATGGACGCTATGGGCCGTACATCCAGCATGACGGGAAATATGCGAGCCTGAGCACGCCGGAGGAAGTGTTCGAGGTCGGCGCCAACCGCGCCATCAGCCTCCTGGCCGAGAAGGCCGCGAACCGGAGCCCGCGCGGCGCGACCGTGATCAAGGAGCTGGGCGATCATCCCGAGGGTGGCGGCAAAGTCCAGGTGCTGAGCGGCCGCTACGGGCCTTACGTGCAGCATGGCAAGGTCAACGCCACGCTGCCCAAGGACCGCGATCCTGAGCAGATCACCATGGCGGAAGCTGTGGAGCTGATCGCCGCGAGGGCCGCTAAGGGTCCCGCCAAGAAGGCGGCCAAGAAGCCGGCAGCCAAGAAAGTGGCAGCCAAGAAGCCCGCGGCTAAGAAGCCGGCGAAGAAGTCCACGCGCAAGAGTGGGAAGAGCAAGGAGGCCGCCGAAGAGGCGGCGAGCTAAGCGGCAGACGTGGCCAAACCAAAGCAGCCTGCCCCCAAGAAGAAAGCGCCTCCCGCCAGGAACGCGGGCAAGCACGCGGGCAAGCTTCCGTCCAAGCAAGAAATCCTCGACTTCTTAAAGTCGTCGACCGCGCAAGCCGGCAAGCGCGAGATCGCACGCGCCTTCGGCGTCAAGGGCAGCGACCGCATCACACTGAAAGCGCTGCTGCGCGACATGGCCGATGACGGGCTTATCGCCGGCTCAAAGCGGAAGTTGACGCGCCCCGGATCGCTCCCGCCGGTCACCGTGGTTGAGATCCTCGCGCGTGACGCCGACGGCGAGTTCGTCGGCCGACCCGCGACCTGGGACGAGGAGCATGGCGCCCCGCCCCGCATCCTCATGGTCGAGAGCAAGCGCGAGGCCGGCCCCGCCGCCGGCATCGGCGACCGCGTGCTGGCGCGTATCACCGCCCTGGGACCTGAGTCCGACTACCCTTACCAGGCGCGCACCATCAAGCGTCTGCCGCGGACGGCGTCGCGCAGCCTACTCGGCATCTTCCGCGCGCTTCCCGACGGCAGAGGCGTCATCGATCCCGTAGACAAGAAGCAACTGAAGGAGTGGACCGTCGCCCGCGGCTCGACGGGCGACGCCGAGAACGGCGAGCTTGTCCGCTTCGAGATGGCGCGCTCGCCGCGCTACGGCGCGCCGGCGGCGCGGGTCACCGAGCGTCTCGGCAATCCGGAAGCGCAGCAGGCGACGAGCCTCATCGCCATTCATGTGCATGGCATCCCCGACACCTTTCCGCCGGCGGTGCTCGCCGACGTGGACGCCGCCAAGGAGGTCGAGCTCGGCCGCCGCGAGGATCTGCGGCGCGTTCCCCTGATCACCATCGACCCCTCCGATGCCCGCGATCATGACGATGCGGTGTGGGCCGAACCGGACCCGAACCCGGGGAACCGGGGTGGCTGGGTCGTCATCGTCGCCATCGCCGACGTCGCCCATTACGTGACCCCCGCCGGCGCGCTCGACAAGGAGGCGCGCAAGCGTGGCAACTCGGTCTATTTCCCAGACCGCGTGGTGCCGATGCTGCCAGAGCGCATCTCCAACGACCTCTGCTCGCTGAAGGAGGACGTTCCGCGCCCCTGCCTCGCCGTCCGCATGATCTTCGACAAGGACGGGCGGAAGCAGAGCCATCGCTTCTTCCGCGCACTGATGCGCTCGGCCGCGAGCCTCAGCTACGAGCAGGCGCAAGCCGCCATCGACGGACGTGTTGACGAGACGACCGGCCCCCTGCTCGACACCGTGCTGCGACCGCTCTGGGGTGCGTATGCGAGCGTCGTGCTGGCGCGGACCGAGCGTGGCCCGCTCGATCTCGATCTACCAGAGCGGAAGATCCTGCTCGACGACAAGGGCAAGGTGCGCGACATCGCCACCCCTCCCCGCCTCGATGCCCACCGCCTGATCGAGGAGTTCATGATCGCCGCCAATGTGTCCGCGGCCGAGACCCTGGAGGTGAAACGCTCGCCGCTCATCTATCGCGTCCACGAGGCGCCTTCGAAGGAGAAGCTCGCCGCCCTTGGCGAGTTCCTGGCAACGATCGGCATGAAGCTGGCCAAAGCGGTCACGCTGAAGCCAGCCCAGTTCAACCGCATCCTCGCCGACACGCGCTCAACGCCGACGGCCGATCTCGTCGGCGAGGTCGTGCTGCGGAGCCAGTCTCAAGCCGTTTACAGTCCAAACAATCTCGGGCATTTCGGGCTGAACCTGCGCCGCTACGCCCATTTCACCTCGCCGATCCGCCGCTATGCCGACCTCATCGTGCATCGCGCGCTCATCCGGGCGCTCGATTTTGGCAAAGGCGGCTTGACCGACGTCGAGATGGGCGAACTGGACGAGATCGCCACCGCCATCTCCGACACCGAGCGCCGGGCCATGGCAGCGGAGCGCGAGACCACAGATCGCCTGATCGCCGCCTATCTCGCCGACAGGATCGGTGCCTCCTTCCCCGCCCGGGTCTCGGGCCTGGTGCGGACGGGTCTGTTCGTGCGGCTGGCCGAGACGGGTGCTGACGGATTCGTGCCGGCCTCCGGCATCGGGCATGAGTATTTCTACCATGACGAGGTCCACCGAGCCCTGGTGGGCGAGGATACCGGGCTCGCCTATCAACTTGGCGATCCTGTCGAGGTCCGCCTGGTGGAGGCGATCCCGAGCGCGGGGGCGCTACGCTTTGACATGTTGAGCGAGGGACGCCAGATCGGTATCAAGCCAGGACGCCCTCGGAGCAGAGAGCCTAGGGGGCGGCCGCCGGCCAGAGGACAGGCCCGCGGGAACAAGCCTCGTGGAGGCACACCGCGCAAGCGCCGCTGACCCGCGCCAGCGCCGCCACAAAGGGACGGAGTGATGCAAAAGAGTCTTGGCCTTGCGAACCAGCACGATGGCCGATCGACGGGCCCGCGCCCGCTCCTGCAGTCGATACTCCGCGGCGCCCGGCTCAAATGCCCCGCCTGCGGCGTGGGCGCCATGTTCCATCGGTATTTGAAGGTGTCGGACGACTGCCCTCATTGCGGCGAGGCGCTGCATCATCAGCGCGCCGACGACGCGCCGCCCTACTTCACCATCGTTATTGTCGGCCATGTGGTGGTCAGCCTGGTCCTGGCCGTGGAGATGGCCTATCGCCCGCCCCTGTGGCTCCATGCGGCGCTGTGGCTGCCTCTAACCGTGATCCTTGCCCTCGTGGTCCTGGCGCCGGCCAAAGGCGCCCTGGTGGGCCTGCAATGGGCCCTCCTGATGCACGGCTTCGATCCCGAGGCGAAAGAGGAACTCGGCGACCAGTTCGCCCCACCCTCGGCTTGACTTCCGCCCGCGACCCATTAGGTTCCGCGCAAAATCCGTTGATACCGTTTACCCGAGGACGACATGGCCAAGTCCGTCACCCAGAAGATCAAGCTCGTGAGTAGTGCCGGCACCGGCTTCTACTACGTGACCAAGAAGAATCCGCGCAATCAGACCGAAAAGCTCGTCTTCAAGAAGTACGACCCGGTCGTCCGCAAGCACGTGGAATTCAAGGAAGCCAAGATCAGATAGCGGCGGCCAGCTCTTGGCACGCCTGATCGTCCGCGCCATCACTGGCGCAAGAGCGCCACGCACCGCGCCTCGTTAATCGAGGCCCGGCGGGCGCATCCCAAAGATCGGAAGATACAGAATGCCGCCGAATAAGGTGGCCGGCCGAAACGCGACACTAACGAGGAGGCCACTCAGCCACGCTCCGGCCGGCCGAACCCTACGGACCCAGGAGATGCGGCGGACCTGAGCTTTTCCGCAGGGTTATTCTGGTTGGGAAGGAAAAGATCAAGAAGGCGCGCTCGCTACTTTGCGCTGGCCCCCTTATTCATGTTTCGCCTCCCACGCCAATTCGTCGGAACCAAGTCAAATCATAAATACAACCGACGGAGGAACGAAATTAATCGCCTTGTTTAGCTTAATACGACAAAATATTAGTTATTGTAAGGTGTTAAGCACAGGGCCTCAGTTCCCGGGTAAAGAAGTGAAATGAGGCGATTCGCGGGTAAAGGGATGCTGGCGGGGCAATCCGCGGCGAAGTGATTCGCAGCCCGACCACTTTGGGGCGGCAAGAC